>Ga0065719_100644_pt1 | contig 104744 bp, 118 predicted proteins | sample GBSCel85sediment_FD_59106 | JGI IMG/M metagenome (GOLD analysis project Ga0065719, IMG submission 59106) | Hot spring sediment microbial communities from Great Boiling Spring, Nevada - Cellulolytic enrichment CS 85C v3 (version 3) | ecosystem: Environmental > Aquatic > Thermal springs > Hot... | reverse complement strand
CCACCACGTGATCTGCTCCGCCTCTGATGAGTATGGTGACGCTCTTGGGGTTGGGGCACCCCTCGACGAAGACCATCTTCTCGTCAGCTACCTTCCTCTCCTCCACTAGCTTCGCAGTGCCCAGAGCCTCAGGCGTGATATCCTCAACCCTCGTCAGGATCTTCGCACCAGTAGCTCTCGCCAGCTTCTCCATATCACTCTTCTTCACACGCCTCACAGCCAGAATCCCAGCCTTCGCCAAGTAGTACTGAGCCACATCATCAATACCCTTCTGGCAGAACACCACATTCGCACCAGCCTCCTTAATCTTCTCGACCTTCTTTCTCAGTATCTCGGTCTCCTGGTCGAGGAACATNTTCAGCTGCTCAGGGGATGTCACGTTGATTTTCGCAGTCCACTCAGGCTTCTCTATCTCCAGCGGGGCGTCGAGCAGGGCAATCTTAGCATTCTCCACACGCTTAGGCATCGCGGGGTGCACAACCTCCTTGTCTAGAACAACTCCGTGAACTAGCATGGTTTCGTCTAGGCTCTTACCCCTCTTCTTCTCAACCTTTATATCATCTAGGCTGAGGTCATACTTTCCATCCTTCTTCTCGACAACCTGGAGTGCTGCATCTACAGCTATTTTCGCAAGATAGTCTCTGAACTCGGCGACCACCTTACTGGAGAGAGCTGTCTTAGCGATGTTCTCCAAGATGGTTCTGTCGAGCGGGTTAACCTTCTCGGAGATATTGTCAATGATCTTGAGACCTTCTATCAGTGCTTTCTCGAATCCCTCGGTTATTATGCTCGGGTGTATGTCCTGCTCTACCAGCTCGCCAGCGTGGGAGAGCAGGAGACCGGCTAGCACTACCACGCTCGTCGTGCCGTCACCGACCTCGTCGTCCTGGGCCTTAGCTACCTCTACGAGCATTTTTGCAGCTGGGTGCTGAACTTCCATCTCCTTGAGGATGGTAGCACCGTCTCCTGTTATAGTGGCGTTGCCAAAGGAGTCAACGAGGAGCTTATCCATGCCGCGCGGTCCTAGAGAGGTTGCTAGCGCTTCTGCTATGACGCGGGCGGCGTATATGTTAGCTCGCCTAGCATCTCTCCCAGTGGTCCTCTGAGTTCCCTCCTTAAGTATCAGCACAGGTATCTGAGCGGTCTGAGCCATAGTCCTCCCGCTGGAGAGCTTTATCACTTCTATATATGTATTTCTTTTTAAAAAATTTCATAGAGTTCTGGGAACCATTTAACAATTTTTAAGTTAATGAGCCTAAGAAAAGTTTTTCAAACATGAGCCGAAGGGCGCCTAGGTAAGGCACTACTACTTCGACTTTTCCAAAGATATCCCTTTCACTAGGCATGCAGGCATCCTCGAAGGGATTGGCATCTCCTTTCAGAACGTAAGTGCCATCACCGATACCGACTATTCTATGGACTATAATTTTTTGATCAGCACTGCATATATTTTGATATAGAACTATATCTCCTAAAGTATACTTGATAGGCTTTCTCACTACAACTATATCTCCAATATGAAGCGTGGGATCCATGGACCAGCTGGCGACCACAGCCAGGGGGTTGCCGGCGGTTTCAAGCAAATACAAGTACCAGAGGAGGAGGGAAGCAAAAAGTGCCAGCAGCGCCACGGTGGTCGCCTCAAGTTTAAGCATGTCTCTGGATTTGTGCCTCATAGGACTGAATACCCTTGCATTGGTTTTTAAAGCATGCGTAACGCGAGAAAGGGCCGGAACCTCTCACGGTCGCATGTAGCCAGTAAGCATTTATATCTCGCTTTAAAAAGGGTTTATAAAAGGGGTGGGAGCATAGCAAAGGAGCCTGTCTACGAGATACAGAATGTAGTCGCATCGGTTACTCTGAACCAGAGGCTGGACTTAGAAAAGATTGCCGAGAAGGTGCCTCATGCGGAATATAGCCCGGAACATCCCGGATCTCCGGATCCGGGATCCGAGAGTTTCCCGGACTTGTCCTTAGGTTGGTCAGGCCCAAGACTGCTACGCTTATATTCTCCAGCGGTAAGATGGTGTGCACAGGAGCGAAGTCCGAGGCAGAAGTCCACAAAGCCGTCAGAAGCATAATAAAGCTGCTAAAGCAGCATGGTATCGACATAAGGAACGAACCTGTAATCGAGATTCAGAACATTGTGGCAAGCGCGAACCTCAGAGCAGGTGTGGATCTCGAAAAAGCAGCGTTTCTACTCGAGAATGCCATGTACGAGCCAGAGCAATTCCCCGGCTTGATTTACAGGATGAAGGAACCTAAGGTTGTGCTACTGATATTCTCCAGCGGTAAGGTTGTCTGCACAGGAGCTAAGAGAGAGGAGGAAGTGAGAGAGGCTGTGATGAAGGTCTACCAGATGCTTAAAGAGTATGGTGTTCTAATCGAGGAGTAACCATAAGCTCTGAGAGCATGAAATTTTTATCCTGTTCACAGGCGGAGGATTAGAGGTGCTTACCGCCGTGGTGGTAATACGAGAGGCGAGAAGGGAAGATCTTGACGATGTGATAAGAATAAACAGGACAGAGCTGCCCGAGAACTACCCTCCATTCTACTTCGAACTGCACCTTGAGCAGTTCGGTAGAGCATTCCTAGTAGCAGAGGAGAACGGCGAGATACTCGGCTACATCATGTGCAGAGTGGAATACGGCAATTTACACACAGCACCTGAAAAAGTCGGAAAGAGAGGTCATGTTGTATCTATTGCTGTAGTTAGCAAGGCTAGGCGCCGAGGTATAGGTACACAGCTGATGCTCAATGCTATGGAGAGAATGAAGGAGTACTACGGTGTCGACGAATACTACCTAGAGGTTCGCGTGAGCAACGAGCCGGCAATAAGGCTGTATAAGAAGCTAGGGTACAACGTGGTAAAAGTGCTGCCTAACTACTACCTCGACGGTGAGGACGCATACTTGATGGCAAGAGCGGCCCTGAGCTAGAGTGGCAGAAGGAGAAAAGTATTTTTACGGAGCCTTAGAAGGGGTTGGGGGCTGAGGTAGGATGCCAATAAGGGATCCTGAAAAGCTGCAGCTGGCGCTGGACCACAACTTCAGGGTAAAGATTTGCAGGAAATGTAACGCCAGAAACCCCTGGGATGCTGAGCGCTGCAGAAGGTGCAAGAGCAGGGATCTAAGACCTAAAAGGTACAAGAAGTAAGTAAGGAAACCCTATCGGGAGGTACCGCCCTCTAACCCTCCGCCTTCACCCGTTCCCCCCGCCAAGTGCTCCTGCAGACTTGTCGCAAATCCTAGCTCGGTGAGCTCACTACCTACCGCAACCGTTCTAGTTGCGAAAGAACTGCACGGGGCTCTCGTCTCGCGCTCCTGAACAGCGGGAAGCCTGCGGCTGTTGATTACGTGCACTGGAGCTCTCATGCCTTAAAAGGAGCATCTGCACGCTGCGCTCCGCCTGGGTGCCAAGGCGAGGAAGGTTGTCCGCAGAAAGTGTGCGGCTGCCGAGGAGGTGGGGTTTCCTGTCCCAAGGCTTTAACATGCGAAAAGGAGCCTCCCCCCCGTCTCTCCCCTTTCACTCTTCCCTTGTTAGACGCGGGAGGTTCTGAAACGCCTCAGCTGCTGCATCCCGTTATCAGAAAGAAGAGCGCTTTGTTTATTTCCCCGCACCTCACCCTGCTTTTAGAGCTGTCATGGGGCGCGTGTCGAAGGGCGTTCTCTGCTCGGTGAAGGGCTGCTCGGAGAAAGCAGTCCCGCTCTCTATCCAAGGATATGCTGAAGAGAAGCGGTGTGTGCATGGAGCTCAAGGAGGACGTAGGCAGCAGGGTCTACCTATGCAGGAATCACTACAGGGAATACAAGAAGTCTTACAGGAGGAACGTCTGGAAGTTTGAGAAGTTCGCTCGGTGAGCCTGCGATGCCCTATTATCTGCTAGCCGTGAAGTATGACGGTAAGAGCGGCAAAGCAAAGATGATCTTTTACGATGATGAGAAGGATGCTCTAGTGGAGGTACTCGATAGAGCTGGGCATAAACCATACCTCCTCACGGATCTAAGCCCTCAGGAGCTCGTGGAGAGGCACCCAGAGGTGCTGCGGCACAAGGGATTCTACAAGTTGGATGTCGTAGAGAAGTACGATGCTCTGGAGGATAGACTAATCCTCATGACAAAGGTTGAGGCTTACGACCCCCTCTCGATAGGTGGTGCTGCGAATAGCATTAGGGAGCTCCTTAAAGGACACACCTGGGAGGCGAAGATCAAGTACCACCACTGCTACATCTACGATCGCAGCCTCATACCAGGAATGCCGTATGAGATAGAAAACGGCGAACCCAAGCTCGTGAGATACCCCGTAGCGGACTTTCTGCAGAAGCTTGTTGAAGAACTGTACAAGGATAAAATCCAGGTAGCTGAAGCCCTGGAGTGGGCAGAGATACTCAGCGCCCCTCTCCCCAAGATAAAGCGCATAGCCGTAGATATAGAGGTTGAGTCACCGCCTGAGAAGGTTCCCAATCCCAAGGAAGCAAGCTACAGGGTTATAGCGATCTCCTACTGCTCCTCCGATGGTAAAAAAGGGGTTTTCCTACTGAGAAGGGGTGACCGCGGCTCAGAGGCTCTGGAGGTTGACGGAGAGGTAAGGTTCTTCGATGAGGAAAAGGATATGCTTCTAGAAGTGTTCAAGCTTATCGAGGAGTACCCGCTTGTAATAACTTTCAACGGTGATGCCTTCGACCTGCCATACCTCTTTAACAGAGCTTTAAAACTGGGAGTGCCTAGGGATCAAATACCGATTGAATGGTCGCCTAAGTCAGAGTATGCTGAGCTCAGGAGAGGACTCCACCTGGATCTCTACAAGTTCTTCACTAACCGCTCAATGAGAGTCTACGCTTTCGGCAACAAATACCGCGAGGGACGCACGCTCGATGAGATAGCGGTAGCGTTGCTGGGGAGAGGGAAGATTCAGCGAGAAAACCCGGTAGCGGAGATGAGCTACGCAAAGCTCGCTGAGTACAGCCTGCGGGATGCTGAGCTCACCTACCAGCTAACAGCCTTCAGCAATGACCTTGTCATGAACCTGATCCTCATCATGATGAGAATCTCCAAGCTACCTTTGGAGGACCTTACCCGGCATAACATCTCCTCGTGGATACGCAACATGCTGTACTACGAGCACAGGCAGAGGGGCTGGCTGATCCCGAACCCGGAAGACATACGGGCGCGGAAAGGCCAGGGCACCACGCGAGCCATAATCAAGGGGAAAAAGTTCATGGGCGCACTAGTTCTGAACCCCATTCCGGGCGTTTACTTTAACGTGGTCGTAGTAGACTTCGCAAGCCTGTACCCAAGCGTGATAAAGACTTGGAACCTTAGCTACGAGACTGTTAGGTGCCCGCACTTGGAGTGCAAGAGTAACGAGATCCCTGGGACGGGGCACTGGGTGTGCCGCAGGAGAAGGGGGCTCATGTCTAGCGTGATCGGGGTTCTCAGAGATCTTAGAGTCTACGTGTTCAAGCGCTTGGCAAAGGAGTCCAAGAGCCAGGAAGAAAGGGAGAGGATGGAGGTGGTGCAGTCCGCTCTAAAGGTCTTCCTCAACGCTAGCTACGGGGTCTTCGGTGCTGATGCATTCCCCCTTTACTGCCCGCCCTTAGCTGAGGGTACCACGGCGCTGGGCAGGTTCTCCATTTTAAAAACCATGGAGAAAGCTACCGAGCTAGATATACCAGTGCTCTACGGCGATACAGACAGCCTCTTCCTGTGGAACCCGTCCAGAGAAGCTCTAGAGAAGCTGCTCCAGTATACGCTGAACGAGCTGCAGATAGACCTCAGCATAGACAAGGAGTACAAGTGGGTTGTCTTCAGCCGCAGGAAGAAGAACTACCTTGGAACACTCTCCAACGGGCAAGTTGACATCAAGGGTCTAACGGGTAAGAAACGGAACACTCCCGACTATGTCAAGGAGATCTTCAAGAACGTTGTAGAAACCCTTTCCACAGCGTCCGACATCGCAGCATTTGAGGAGAGTGTCGAGCACGTTAGAGAGATTCTTAGGGAGTCCATCCTCAACCTGAAAAAGGGGAAGGTTCCCCTAAACCTTCTTGCCTTCAAGGTAGCTCTCACGAAACCTCTCTCTAGCTACAACAAAACCACCCCGCAGCACGTCAAAGCAGCCAAGCTACTGCTCATGCACCTCAGAAGGTTCGGGATAGAGAGGGCGATCGAGGTAGGAGACGTCATCAGCTACATTAAGACCTCTGATAAACTTGGAGTAAAACCTGTGGAGCTTGCCAGGATCGATGAGGTGGATCACGAGAAGTACATCGAGATTATCAGGACGGCGCTCGAGCAGGTGCTGGAGGCTCTGGACATAAGTTTCGACGAACTCCTAGAGAAATCCACGATAGAGGAGTACTTCGCCCAGGCGAGCAGCGTCGCTAGCCAATAGCCTCGAGTATCCTCTTCCTGGCCTCCTCGAAATCAGGCTGCGTGCCTACAACAGGAACTCTTGTGAGAATATGCTTTACAGCACCATCTTCCAGCTGGACGAATACCTGAGGAATATCAGCTCCACCTAGCTCGTCTTTCTCGCCATACTTAGTGAGGAAGAGATAATCCTCGTTTCTCTCCTCGAACTCAAGCCCTTTCTCTGAAGCTATCTCCTGGCAAATCTTCTTCAGCTTGTCGTTGAAAGCCGCCCACGAAGCACCTACAAGTATTATCTTCACGGGTTTAGGCGTCGCGCCTCACCGCTCTCAGAGCCTAGAAGCATGGATAAAAGAGTTGCCCCGAGGGAGCTCCTATTCCTCGCCCTTAAGCATCTCTCCTATGCTCTTCACCTCACCACCTTTCTTGTAGACGATCTTTGTCTCAATCTTGATCGGCAAGCCGACCTCCCTGAAGATCCAGTAGACAGTTTCGGCGTTCATCCTACCTTGCAGCCTGCCTAAGTAGTATAGCTTACCCAGTTTTTCAGCTATCTTCCTCGCCTGCTCGCCGTACTGATCGACAGCCTTCTCGTACATCAAGCGCCCATCGTCGGATAGATGCTCGATGAAAACTTTCTCAAAATCCACAACCTCCTTCTTCTCCTCTTGAGACGCGCGTAGCATTCTCTTCTGCATTTCCAGCAGCATACGCCTCTTAATTAGCTCAACATCTCTCTCCATAAGCCATCCCAAGTAAGAGATTTTACCCCAAACCCGATTTAAAACATGCCGGGCGCTAGGTCTCCGCTCGAGAGGCCGCGCGGCCTTTCAGTGAAAAGCGGAAAACCCACGCCCGGCACACTCACCTCGAGCGAGCGCTAGGCAGGTTAGAACCCTGCTTTAGCCGCAAAAAAGGAGTGTGGTGGGCCGGGAGGGACTTGAACCCCCGACCTACGGGTCTGGAGCNTCGGCCNTAACGACCGCCGCTCTACCTTGCTGAGCTACCGGCCCTCGGGCACCTTCACTTTATGAAGAGAAAAATGATTCCTTAAAAAGGTTGCTCTTTGAGCTTGGAGAAAAATCCCTGCACACACGGCACCGAGCGAGGGGTTCATATGCCCCGAGACCGACCGCTCGGATCTGTACTCTAAAAGGAAAAGGAGTGTGGTGGGCCGGCCGGGATTTGAACCCGGGACCCCCCGGTTATCAGCCGGGTGCTGTAGGCAGTACACCCTCTACCTGGCTGAGCCACCGGCCCTGGGCACTATTGGCCTATGCTTCTTTTGAACTTTTCGTGTCCTCCTTCCTGAGCGAGCGGTCTTCCCAGCGCGCTGGCGTCTTTCGCATATGTGCAAGCTTTCGTAGCGTCCGGGGAAAGCCCACCTGAACGGTGCACTAGAAAAGCCACTTGAAGACGAAGTACCTTACTTTTCCCTCGAAGGGATCACGATAGGCCAGTAGCAAGCGCTTCCTGACAGAGTGTGATAGTCTACCGGCTCTTATTATCTCAAGAGGGTCAAGTCTGCTGGAATAGTTGAGAACATGCACCAAGAACGGCGCGTGGTCTATGCCGGGGCCGAACTTATACACGGCAAATGTCGTGCCGAACTTCAGGCCTGACTTCACTACATATCCATGCTCGCGGAGATCCTTGTAAACAGCGTATGAATCGGTAAAGTTTTCGAAGTGAGCAGAAGCCAGAGAAACGATTGTCTCCAGCTCGACAGGCTCCCCACTACAGCTACGTACCTTGAGGAGACCCTTCTCCATCAGGTATATTGCGTCGAAGAAAGAAAGCTCCAGCTCCTTTTTTACATCCGGGAGCTTCGGCTTGGGCACTGTGAAGAAACGCCCGTAGAAACCATGCTTGAAGTATAACCTATTAGCCATCTCGGGATCTGTCACTACGATCCTGCTGCCTAGCAGTACCGCTTCGAAAACCTCCCCTGGGCCCTCCTGAGAGTATTCGCTACTCATACCACCTCTTCGCATTAAAAGAAGAGATAAATATGCACCCCCTGTCCTTCACATGTGCCCAGAGTAAATACCAAGCTTGTGCTCTGGGAGGAAGTTGTCGAGTGGTGCCGGAAGCTCTCTGAGATCATAAAGGCTTCGGGTTATAAGCCCGACCTCGTTGTCGCCATAGCAAGAGGAGGCTACGTTCCCGCAAGGCTGCTCTGCGACTTTCTCGACGTGCACGACCTGGCGAGCCTTCAGGTGCTCCACTGGGGCAGGGCAGCTGAGGTGACTGCCGTGGCTCACATAAAGTATCCTTACAGCCTGAACCTTGAGGGAAAGAGAGTGCTGCTCGTGGACGACATTGTGGACACTGGCGACTCGGTGATCGTGGCGAGGGACTACATACTTTCCAACTGGCGGCCAGCAGAGCTCAGGATAGCGGCAATGCAGTGGATATCTCCAGTCGCTAAAATCAAGCCTGATTACTACGTTGAAGAGGTAAAGGAGTGGATCTGGTACCAGTACCCGTGGACCAGGGCAGAAGACGCCACTAACTTCATAGAGAAAATTATCAAGGAGGGGGCAAAGGAGGGCAAGACCAGCTGGACGTTCGAGGAGATAGTAGACAAGTTCAAGGAAACTTACGGCATAGATGTGGGTGAGGCGTACTACAGGATAGCGGTCGAGAGGCTTATTGAGAGCGGGCTTCTGGAGAAGAAGGGCCCCGATACTTTCACCGCCCGAGTATGAGTGAAATAGAGGTAGCTATTGACCGTGGCGTCCACATAAGGGCACGCGGGAAGTACGTGCTGATAGACCCCACGGGAATCCCTAGCACTAAACCTGATGTTGTTTTGATCTCCCACGCCCATGAAGATCACTACTCGCTCCGCGCGCTAAGAGCGCTGTACAGGGTACCCATAGTGATGAGCGGTGCTTCCCGGCTTCTAATAGACAGTCGGGGTGTGCTTGGAAACATCCTGACAATAGAGCCTAGCCAAGAGGTGGAGGTGGCGGGCCTGCACATTGCAGCGCACGAAGCCGGACATATAATAGGCAGTCTCCAGTTCTCGTTCGACTTTGGAGGGAACCTCGTGGTGTACACAGGCGACTTTAGCCTGGATAAGAGGCTCATTCTGAAACCTGCCGAACTGGTGAAGGGCGACCTACTTATAATCGACGCGACCTATGGGAAACCAAAGTACACCTTCCCTCCGCGCGCAGAGCTGTACAAGGCTATAGTGAAGCGTGTGAACAATGTGCTGGAGAGTGGGGGGAGTGTAATGATCAAGGGGAGGAAGCTTGGTGTAGCGCAGGAGGTCACAGCCCTTGTGAGCATGGCGACAGAGCTGGTGCCTATCGTGGAAAGCAGTGTGGGCAGGTACAATGAGCTCTACGAACAATTTGGCGAGCCCCTGGGCCGCTATGTCCTGTGGGACGGTACCGGTGCGCCCACTCTGAACGCGGTGGTCATATCCAGGCTAGGCGCGAGGCATGTGGGCTTCAGCGATACAATCGTGTGTACGGGCTGGGCCATCAGGAAGGGGATCCCCCTCTCTAGCCATGCCGATTTCGCGCAGCTTGTCCGCTACGCAGTGAACAGCAAAGCCACATTCGTGGTTCCTTTCTCAGGCTTCAGGAGGGTATTTTCCAAGTTCTTGAGGGAGAACTTCGGCATAGCAGCTTATGAAGAAGACAGGGTAAGGCTCAGGCTGTAGAAGTGGGGGTGTAGACGCGTCATATATTAATCTCCCTCTCTTCCTGAGCTTGTATGGCAGAGAAAGAGAAAGTTCGCATTGGAATAATAGGCGGCAGTGGTCTTTACTCTCCTGATTTCTTAGAAAATGCTAAGGAAGTCAAAGTCTATACCCCCTTCGGCAGCCCTTCTTCGCACGTTATCATAGGGGATATCAGAGGGATTAGAGTAGCCTTCCTGCCGAGGCACGGCAGAAGGCACGAGATACCGCCTCACATGATCAACTACAGAGCGAATATCTGGGCGATGAAGGAGCTTGGCGTGGAGAGGTTAATCTCAGTATCCGCGGTCGGGAGCCTTCGAGAAGATTACAAGCCTGGGGACTTTGTCTGCACAGATCAGTTCATCGATATGACGAAGAGGCGCATCTACACGTTCTACGACGGACCTGTCGTGGCGCACGTATCCATGGCTGATCCCTTCTGCCCCGAGCTTANCAGCCTCTGCGTCGCCGTAGCTAGGCAGCTGGGTATACAGATCCATGAGCGGGGTACTTATGTCTGCATTGAGGGGCCGAGGTTCTCTACGAGGGCAGAGTCCAGGCTTTGGAGACAGTTTGGCGCGGATATCATTGGGATGACCCTCGTACCCGAGGTAAACTTGGCCAGAGAAGCGCGCATGTGCTTCCTCAACATAGCCATGGTCACCGATTACGACGTGTGGGCGGAGAAACCGGTCACGGCTCACGAGGTTGCTCGCGTGATGGCCGAGAATACTGAAAAAGTTAAGACTCTTCTCAGGGAGCTCATCCCGAAAATACCTGAGGAGCGTAAGTGCAACTGTGCAAGATACATGGACGAGGCACTACTCTAAAGAAGAGGGGACATTTTTCTCCTTCATACCTTATTTCCGCCTTGTACCCCAATTACACTAGGCGCAGTAGTAGCGTCAGAAAGCGCGGGCAAGCCCGCGCCGGCACACAGTATGATCGGCACTCAAGATCTCGGCCATCGCGCGTCTATTTTCAGCGCTCACCGCCTGCCTGGCTCCTCATCGATATCTATACTATCCACGAACCCTTTGTATTTTATGCCTACCCATGATCTCCCAGACTTCCACTTCCGCGCCTTCGCCGAGCTTACTCCTTATCTCCTCCTCTTGCGGCATGGACACCTCGAAGGTGGTATAGTCTTCCAGGCTCATCAGCTGGACGTAGTCTCCCGTTACCGAGACCACCTGGGCATTGAACTTCTTCACAACAGGTACTTCAACTTTCGCATCCGTGGGGACTACAATGCTGCGCTTCACACCGTCAAATATGCCTATGCCAACTATCCTGGCTTTAGCAGAGCCATGCTTACCCGTCTTGCTCTTCTCAACTTCGACAACGCGACAGGGTTCCCCGTCGATTACGATGAAGGAGCCCACCTTCACGTTGCCGGCCTCTTCAGGGCGTGTGGACATAGCTGCTCGTGCGGAGGTATCAGCCGGGGTATTTTACCTTTTGCATGCACGCAGAGCGCATACACACGGGTAAAAGCTCGATCCGCGCCTGCACACAGCTGAAACGTCCGAGCGCACTACTCCAGGACAAAGACTCTCAGCGAGGTTTCTACCGGCTCGATGTATTTCCTCAGCACCCTGGGGAGCACCACGTAGCCGTCCTCCGTCTGGTTGTTCTCGACTATCGCGGTTATGGTCCTCTGGACAGCTATCGCTGTGCTGTTAAGTGTGTGGACGAAACCCTTGCTGGGCGCGCCAGGGGTTTCCGCGTAGCGAATGTTCAACCTATAGCTCTGCCAGTCTGTGCAGTTACTGCACGAAACCATCTCCCTGAACTTGCCCTGGGCCGGCATCCAAGCCTCAAGGTCGTACTTCTTTGCAGCTACTACCCCCAGGTCTCCCGAAGCTATATTGACCACCCTGTAGGGTATGCCGAGGCCCTGCCAGAGCTCCTCAGCGTTCCTGATTAGCCTCTCGTGCCACTCCCACGACTCGTCAGGGTGCGAGAAGACAAACTGCTCGACCTTGCTGAAGTGGTGAACCCTGAAGATGCCCTTCATGTCCTTGCCGTGAGCCCCTGCCTCCTTCCTGAAGCTCTGGCTCACTCCAGCGTAGAGTAGGGGTAGGTCGCGCTCGGGAATAACTTCGTTTGCATGAAGCGCGGCAATGGGGTGCTCAGCCGTGCCTATGAGGTAGAGGTCTTCCCCCTCGATCTTGTAGATCATGTCCCTGAAGTCCTCGAAGCTGACAACTCCTGCGAGGACCTCCTCCCTGAGCATCAGCGGAGGCACCAGGACCCTGAAGCCTTTCTTCGCCAGGAACTCGAGAGCATAGGCTACTAGAGCGAGCTCCAGCCACACTAAGTCGTCGAACATGTAATAGAAGCGTGCACCTGCAACTTCGCTAGCCTTGCCGACATTGGTCAGCCCCTTAGCTTCTAAAAAGTCCGCATGTGGGACAGGCTTCCAGTCAATTATGTCGTACTCCATTCTCAAACCCTTCTGCTCTGTCTCGCCGAGAAAGGCCTCTAAGTACTCCCTCGGGACGCGCGCTCTACCCCAGCACCTAATGGGGGTGTTGTAAGAGTCGTCAGAACCTATGGGAACACTTTCGTGGATCACGTTCGGAATCCTCCTCAAAACCCTTTCCCGCTCCCTCTCAAGCTCCGCGAGCTCGCGCTGCAGCTGCTCCACTTGCCTGCTGAGAGCCCTAGCCTCCTCCAGGAGCTTAGCTCTCTCGCCAGGCTCCGCCGTCCTAATTGCCGAGGAGACGACATTGAGCCTGTGTCTAACCTCCTCGTACTCTTTCTTCTTCCTCCTCCACTCGGCATCCAGCCTCAGGGCTTCGTCAACAAGCGATACATCCATGAATCTGGCTTTGAGGTTCCAGCGTAGCTTCTCAGGGTCATTCCTGAGGTAGTAGAGTATAGACCACATTATGCATGGGTACTACTACGGGGAAGAAAAATCTTTTTATCCTCGACTCTTAGCGAGACCTCCAGCGGAGTATCTCTGCGCCACCGTTCAAGTGGAGATACAAGGCTAGGTACAACGGGGTCCTAATCACTCCGCTGCTGCTCTCGATTGTGTGGAACAGGATCCTCGAGGGAGGGTTTTCCACTTTAACCTCGACCTCCTCATCGCCGAAGACCAGCGCCTTTCTCAGTATATCCTCTGCAGCAAGCGCTTCGATCTCAGAGGCGGAAAGCCCAAGAACCTTGAGGCCTGTTTTCCCGTGAAGAGTCCCTGGCAGACGTATCAGCCTATGGATATCTATAGTCACCTTCTCGTCTATTTTTGCGCCCAACTCCTCCACGGCAAGCTTAATCAATCGCACCCACTCAGCCTTCGGCAGCTCTGGGAGGCTATTGCCAACAGTTCTCTCGGAGAGGAGTAGCGCAACATATCTAGCTATGCGGCCTGGCCAGCCTGGAGACTCTATGCTGTAGCGGAAGTTGTAAAGGCCTCCTTTGGCCCGGCTGAGCATGAGCTCTGCTTCCAGTCCGAGACCACGCACGTAGTCGCTTATCTCTCGTCTAGCATCCTGGTCTAGGCCTAGAAGATCTTCACGCTGGGCGTGTATGTGGAAGCCCCTGTGCCCTGAGAAGGTTATGCGCACTTCATCTCTAGACACTCCGAAATCATTCTCTAGAAAGTCCAGGAGTTTTAGTGCTTCCTCGCGGGCAGCGTTTATGCAGATGTCGCACACCCAGTTCTTTCTCTCCAGGTTTTCGCTACCACACAAAGGACAGGTTCGTGGTTGCCCTCGACCCTCTGCACCGCAGTTCTTGCACCTCCACGAATCGTGTAACTCCTTGCAGGAGGTGTCTACATGGTCTATGTCGATGTCGAACACGAGCTCTGCTCCCAGCCACACCTTTTCACTCATTGACGGGGCGGAGGGGTTCTCGTAAAGCGCCGTAGAGTAGTAGACGTGCTGAGGCACACGGCTTCTCAGGAACTCATTGAGCTCATTTTCGCTACTAAAGGAAATATGCCTCAGCATACCCTGGATGCCGAACAGCTGGAAACCGTACTCCCTCTTCTCAGAGTGTGGGGGCGGCGGTACACGCGTCCTGCCATAGTAGCTCTTGAAAAAGCTGAGTGCAAGGTGTGACAAACGGCATCACCAGAGCTCCCCTGTCTTTACCCGACGACCGCGCAGAACCCGGTAGAAGTACTGAAGAGGGTGCTTCACCCCCTCGCAAGACCACCTGCAGAGTCCATAAGAGCGCATGTTCTCACACCTGTAAGGCAGGTACTTCACCCTTGACCCTCGGAGCCCGGCGATGTGCTCCACTTGGTACCTTGCAATATCCTCTCTGAAGTCCGGGGAGTGCTTGAAGACCTCGAGAGTCTCCTCGACTGAAAAGCCTATATTCAGAAGGAAGCTTGCCAGAGCAAACCTAGCGCTGTGGGGCAGGTTCTTCCCGGATAGCTGTTGATGCAGCAACTCCCTGATGCAAGGAGGGAATGCTTCCTCACTCCTCTTCGAAGACGCATCCCTGATAAAGCTCCGGACATCCTGCTGTCTGGCTGACCACACTCTGGAGACCTCCTCCACAATCCTGTACACCTCCTCGGGTATACTGCCTGAGACCTCAGCTCTTTGCACTAGGTTTACAATATACTTCTTCACACCTGTTTCGAGCAGCCTCGCCAACTCACGCCAGCTAACCTCGACGTAGCCTTTCTCTAATACCCTGTTGATAAGCTTCCACTCGCCAGTGTACTCCGGCTGAGCTGCTACGAAGTGCCTGAAGTGTAGCAGCACCTTAAATTCACCTGGGCGAGCATCCCACCCGAGCACCTTCACCGCGAGGTACAGGAGCTTCTCTCGGTAACCTTTCTCCAGATCCTTCAGCAGGAAGCTGTAGACGTTCTTAGCATAAAGTGTTGAAAACTTTTCTACTAGGCGGTCATCACCAATCCCTGCAAGTATAAGGAGAGTTGTGTAGAATACCGCGACCTCGAGCATGTAGTCCTCTTCGGGCGGGGGGTGCACCCTGCCTTCCAAAATTGTGAGCAGGCGCTCCCTAGCCTTCTCAAGTATCAGGTTCCCGAGAGGGGTAGAGGCTAGCTCCTCCAGAGTCAACTCGAGATCCTTCAAGCTGCTCAGGGCCTCCGGTACGAAGGGATAACGTGAGTAATCCTCAGGAGATAGAACCACTCTTAGCTGTGCGGAGTTCATTCTACCCGCGGTGCTAGAAGGTACTTTAGCGTACCCCCGCCTGCAACGTCGAAGGTAAGCTCTAAGGGCATGTTCGTGGCAAATCTGAGCGAGACCACGTCGCTCACACGGTATGCTTTAGACACTATTTTATCGAGAAAGTCGATGCCGTAGCTGGCCTCGGCAGGCTCTTTTACATCTATCTCCATCAGGCTACCCTCGCTCAGGGAGAAACGCGTCTCCACCTCTCCCTTGTCACTCCTACCTATCATCAGGAGGGCCTCGTCCTCAGCCTTAAACCTCACAGACTCTGCTACTAGCTCCACATCTTTGAGGGCGTCACGGAAAGTATCGCTCAGCATCTTAGCAGCAGCAGTGAAATTGAGCCTTGGCGTGGGCAGCTCCTGCCCCGCTATGTCGAGCAGCGGGAGACGGAACTTCCTTTCGGCCTTCCCCATCAACGTTATGGTAAGCCTATTCCCAGAGACTTCCATAATCAGCCTGTCCCCGGACTTAGCCCTCTTCATGACGTCGACGAGGTCGTCAAAGCTAACTCCTATCTTCGTCTCGGTCTCAACGTTGTACTCTTCGAAAACTGTTGGCGGCATGAGCAAGTCTACCATTGCGATGCGCCCAGGATCGAGAGCGCGCAGCTTCAAGCCCTCGGGTGTGGCGACGAAGCAGGCCTCCTCAACTATCGCGGCGAGACCCTCTATTATGTACCTCCACTCTCGCGCCTCTGGAAAAACCAGCTTTACCACTTCAAGCCACCAGCCTCAAGGCTCTAGCTGTGCTAATTAAGGTTACTTGTGAGTATCGGTGTGCCGCTCAAGCTCACAACTGCTGTTTCTGAATTATTTACGCGTACTCCCGGTAAACCTTCCTGCACTTGGTGCAGATGTAGAACCGCGTCGCGGGTTCGTCACCAGCTCTTGTTTGAACCTCGTGAACGTAGGCCTTGTCGTTACCGCAGTTCTCGCAGACAAAGGGGACAACTGGCAGCGTGGATACGTCCAAATCCACCACAGAGATCTTATCGAGCGGCTTGTGCTCTATGCTCTCAGTTATTCTGTACCCGGGATTTCCCGAGGAGTTCTCCTTAGTGTAACCGCAAATCCTGCACTTGAGTACCTTCCTGCCCTGAACAGTGGTCGGCAGTAGTACAGCTCCGCACGCTGGGCAGAACTCCATCGAGACACACCTTTCCTACGGCTCGCGCTCACGCGTATAAAAGGTTTTTTCAAAGAGAGGTTCTCCCTCAGCCTGGCTCACGCGAGACATAACGCTTGCGCGTGCGCTCGCGCAACACTTAAAGCTTTTGCCCACGGTTTCGGGAGGCGGTGCTCTAGGTATGCGTGTACCCAGTGTGCTCAGGACGTATTGCCCCCGGTGTAAGACGCACACAGAACACGAAGTGTCACTGTACAAAGCAGGCAAGAGAAGAACGCTGGCCGAGGGGCAGAGGAGGTACCTCAGAAAACTAAAGGGGTACGGCTCCAAGCGCAAGCCGGAGCAAAAGAGAACAGCTAAGGTAACCAAGAAGCAGACGCTGAAACTGAAGTGCAAGGTGTGCGGTTACACATACCATAGGGAGGGAATACGGCTACAAGAAGCTCGAGATAGTCGAACAGGTGAAGTAGCCTATGCCGCGCTACGGGCGAGTGCTTGTACCCAGACCCAAGAGCGTATTCATCAGGGTGAGATGCCCCGACTGCGGTAATGAACAGGTAACCTTTAGCCACGCCTCCACCGAGGTCAAATGCCTGAAGTGTGGGAAAACACTCGTGCAGCCGAGTGGAGGAAAGGCTGTAATCCTGGCAGAGGTGCTGGAGGTTCTGAGGTAGCCATCTCTGGCCTGGTACAACATATTTAAAGCCGTGCGCGAGAAGGTAGCGGTGCTCGGGACTTGGTGAGAAAGAGGGTTTCCTTCCCCCAGCTTAATGAGCTGGTGGTGGGTACAGTCGCAGAGATACACGACCACGGAGCTTTCGTGACGCTGGACGAGTACGGGGGTCTCAGAGCCTACGTTCCCCTGGGCGAGGTCAGCCACTCGTGGTTCAAGAGCATCAGGGAAGTGTTGAAGGTGGGTCAGAAAAACGTGTTCAAGGTCATACGGGCAGACCCCAGGAGGGGTATAGTGGATGTATCGCTTAGGAGGGTTTCCGACAGCGAGCGAAGACTAAAACAACTCGAGTGGAAAAGAGCGTTGAGGGCTGAAAAGATTCTCGAGAACACGGCCAAGATTATGGGAAAAACCCTCGACCAGGCCTACGAGGAGGTGGGCTGGAAGCTCGAGGAATACTATGGCGAGATACTGAAGGGGTTGGGAGGGAGGCGGGCCGGCGAAAGGGGACGTGAGGCACTGAAAGCAGCTGGTGTGCCCGATGCATGGATTCCTGTTGTACTAGAGGTTGCTCGGCAGAGCATCAAACTGAAAAAGATCCGGAAGAGCGGTGTAGTCACTCTGAGGTGTATTGAGGGGGGTCTGCCCGCGCTAAAGAGGGTTCTCACATCGTGGGAGCAGAGCTTGGAGATGCCTGAGACTGTATCCGTGAAGGTATACACAGTCGGTGTGCCGAGGTACAGGGTAGATGTAGAAGCGCTGGATCCTAAGGTCTGCGAGAAAATCTTTGAAAGCATACTCAGCACGATGATGAATGAGGCAAAAGCGGCAGGATGCTCGATCTCGGTCGAGGTCTTAAAGAGGTGAGAGAAGGCGTGGGTAGAAGGGGGCTCTTGAGAAGATGTACCGTATGCGGTCAATATACACTCAAAGAAGACAGCTGCCCCTACTGTGGCGGTTCTGTCAAATCCCCGCACCCTGCTAAGTTCTCACCTGAAGACCCCTACGGCCCTTACAGAAGGTCGGATGAAACTCTACAGCGAGAGCTCGCAGACAAACTAGTTCCCAGTCGTGTTCGCAAGTATGTAGTCTCTTCATCTTCTTCACATCTCCTCTGCGCAAAAACCCAAATTCTTCGGAAGGAGAACCGGGGGAAATAGTGATGCTGCCTAGCCTTTAACTTTGAATATCTTGACCCATCCGTTGGGCTCTGAAACATATACTAGTTCGAAGTTCTTCAGAGGAGGTATGCTAAGCACGGGACCTTTGTACCCCTGCAGCTGCTGTGCGATGAAACTATCGAAGATAAAGAGTTGCTGCTTGTGGTTTCGTGTGAAGATCATCCTATAGAGTGTAGCATTCAGCGCCTTGGAAGTCTCCGCGGGTAGAAGCAGGTGAACCGTGTATCCGTACTGGTCAGTGAGCGTAGCGTAGGTGCCATTCCTGTAGCCGTAGATGTAATCCGATGCATCTAGACCTATCCACTTAAGCATTTGCGGGCTCTTCGCCATGTCTCCGCCTAAAGCAGGGTGTATCATAGAGAAGTAGACACGCACCCCCGGAAACTGTGGCAGCGGTACGCTTTGAAGAGGCTCGAAGACAACAACGTATGTGACGTTAAGCTCTTTGAATATCTTCATAGCTGTATCCTCATCTGACATGAAAGCTGTTGCTATCTTCTGTATCTGCTTAGTATCTATTGTGGCATTATCGCATGTGGTCTTCCTCCTAGTGTTTACACTGATCCAGTACCCGTAATCCCACCAGGTGGCTATAGTCGCGTCTCTCGGGACGTTTATTCTTATCCATTCTAGGGCGGAGAGCCAGTCCATGTACTCGTAGTCATACCTGATGACGGGTATTGAGGAAGAGAGTATGAGCGGTGGCTGGTGCGAGTACAGAGGTATCTTTGAGTTCAGAATCGAGGGAGAGAATATGAGAAGTGTAATCACAGCAACCGCAAGGAACCAGCCCGGTGAAGCTTCTCTACGCCTTCTAACCTCCTTAACCTCGACGAGCTCCCCAGCTCTGTCTAAGAGCTCCACCAGCCCTAGGGAGCCGACTATGGCTACGGCGGGCGAGAGAAGGAGAAGGAGTCGGACGATCGACGAGGAAAAGTAGAGAGATGTAGCAAAGTAGAGAGCCGAGAAGAGATCCTTTAGCCTTTCCCTAGCTCTCAGAAGCGATACATACATTCCCAGCGCTCCGAAGAAAAGCGCTGTCTGAAAGTCCTCGAAGATCTGGTTCCACGTAGGCACGGTGTGCTCTGCCACCGTAGTCACCCCGGGTTCTCTAACTAGCGGGACGAGCACCGCCAGCAGCCTGCCTGCGACGCTAGCTAGGACTCCTGCGACGCTGCCTACAGCGATAAACGCTATGATGATGACCGTTGCCGCGAGCAGAATCTTCCTGTAATTCAGCTGGGGTAAAGCCCTCCTGTACACGCCCAGCAGCACGAGAGCTGCCACCACACTTGATGCAAGGGGAAGAGCTCCGGTGAGCGAGAGGAAAGCCGCCCCAGGGCCGAAGCGAGGCGTGGTCGCTACAAAGATAGTGGTCACTAAATTCTCCAGTAGAAACACCTTGGCCATCTTCACGTCGTCCCAGCGTATTAGGAGCCAGACTAGTGCAACCAGCGCAAGCAAGTTCCATGGGTATAGGTACGCGCCCCAGGATAGGACTACCCCTCCCATAGATAGCCCAGCGAGAAATGCCCTCAGCAGAGACCCTCTCTCGTAGGCGCTGAGAAATAGGTAGAATGCCAAAAGCATAAATGGTATTGCAAAGCCCTCATGCTTAGCTCCAAAGTTTGTCCGGTATGCATAGGCCCAGCTCAGCGATAACATAACAGCAGATAATACTCCAACCCTTGAATCCTTGAGCTCGCGCCCTAGCAGGTAGGCCGCAAAAACTGCAAGCGATGCTCCCACGGGCACTGAAATCGCGTGTACGTAGTACAGGTCGACATCAACACCTAGCGTCTTAAGCAGTGCATAGGCAATAACTGTGAAGAAAGCTGCCCCCGGTTGACTGGTTCCCCTCAAATCCCTGCCATTGGGAGCCCAAAACAGCGTATCACGTGGCTTTGGGCTCTCTAACCACCAGTGGTACCACCACGCTATACCTGCCAGCACGTTCCCTTGACCGTTCTCGAGCATCTTCTCGGCTAGGTAGTACTCGTAGTATGGGTCAAACTCATTGAGATAAACCCCCCAGCGCATAGGTGTAAGTCGGGCTAGCAGGGATACTGCGAATGCAATGAGAAGGATAACGAAGATGACGACCTTGTCTTCGCCTAAGAGATCTAGGAAGCGTAGCAAGGGGCGTATGTACCTTCTCGACACTATGCCCACCTTCTTCCTATACCGGCGGACTCATGTTATAGCCAGCATAATAAGGTTGTCTGCTCCTTTACTAGCTCTGCCTCGAGGAGCCGCTTGGCTGAATCAGGTTAAACTCCATCAATATCTTGAACTCCTCGAGAGTTATGGGCTCTCCTCTCTGGTATTTCGCTAAGGCCTCCATAGCCTTTCCGTAGAGCAGCTTCCTCCTCTCCTCAATGTGCTTCGACAGCTCCTTAGCCTTCAGCAATATCGCAACCCTTTCAAGCTCCTCCCTAAGCCTGCGCTCTTCAGCGAGCAGCACTACGAGCTGCTGGTGGTAGTTGTTAGCAACCTCTCTAATTTTCTCACGCTGCTCGTAGATCTCCTTCATTCTCTGGCGGAGCTCATCCCTCTGCGTGCGTATAGCTGCTACTTCCTCTTTAACCTTAAGGTACTCTGCTAGGAGGTTTTTCAGCTCCTCGTTAAGCTTGTTTAGAGTATTACGCAGCGTTGCAATCCTCTCTTTTAACTCATTTATTTTAAGTTTTAGCTCATTGAGATGCCTTAGGTTAACATAAATGGACTCTAAACTTCTAATCTTGTTAACTACTACCTTCTCGATTTCTGGAGGCAATGTCATCGTCTGGTATTGCCACTCTAGTTGCTCCAGCTTCGCCCGAATCTCCTCTTCGTCGTACCTCTTCACCCCAAGGAAATTCTGGAGAGCTCTATACTCGTTAATAATGCGACGCAGCAGTTCCCTGGTTACACGCAGTTCCTCGAGAACGCTCACTCTCTCCTCTTTTTTCTTTGCAAGAGCCTCATAGAGCTCTTTCTTCCTGTTAACTTTCTCGGAGTAAACCTGCTTTACTTGTAGGTACTGCTCTCTCAGTTCCCTGAGCTCTGCGCTCAGCCGCTTAACCTCTCCGTTTGCGGAGTCCCTGCTGCTGCGCAGCTCGAGTATCTTCTGATCTATTTCTTGCAGCCTGCTCTTAAGCTCATTGAGCTGCGACCGCAGTTCGCTTACATCATCTATTAGGGTCGCCATGGGCTCTCCGCCTTGAGTATCCTTCTTTTAGTCGCGATAGCAACACACCTGCCTTTGCAACTCGATATAAACTTCGCGTCTTAAGAGAGTATCTCCTGCGAGATGCCACTTTATGGGTTTTTCGATGGTGTCGGGCGAACCCCTTTAAGAATCTTCTCGGGTTCCATCTCGAAAAGAGCTATTTATTCACTGCCACCCAAGCCTTAGATGCTGATCTCTACATCGAGCTTTTCCATCAGGTGTTTTAGAGCTCGGCGCAGCGTGAGTGGTGAAACACCCGCTGCACGGGCGATCTCCAGCTGAGCCTTTCTGGAGTTGACCATTTTTAGAGTAAGGTATACCGCCGCTGCCGCCACGCCAGCGGGCTTTCGACCCTGGAGCTTGGAGTACGCCTTATCTGCAAACTGAGCCACCAGCGAGAGGGATATGTTCTGCTTGAGGAACACATCCCTGACTTCCTGCTTACTAGCTATGCTGACCACTACCTGGCTGGGTTTCCTGGGCTTCGAAGCCTGTGTAGGGGTTATCACTCCACTGTTAAGAAGCATGCGGTAGCACCTGTTCACCCTTTTCAGGGGAGCTCCCGCGATCTTCTCGAAGACTTCGGATGGCAGGTGGGCGTTCCTGCTCTTCGAAACATGCATTAAAAGCGCGGCTATTACTACTCTCGAGTTTCTACCCCTTAGCATGTTCTCTTTGTGCACCTTCTCCAGAAGGGTTATGACCTCCTCCGTGATGTGGTGAGGTATCCCGTAACTTGTCAGAAGCCTTCGGGCAGCGATCTCGTAGCGTCGCTCCTTCGTGACTCTCTCTAGCTCGTACGCCCCTCTTTTATGCGCTTTTGCAACAGACCTGGGTGTTGTAGAGCCCCCCTCTGTAAACCTCGTAGTGAAGCCTGTTTCTCTCCTTATCGCGTACAATAAGGGGGACGTCCTCCAGCGGCAAGTCCGGGAACACAAAGCCACACTGGGGACACACGTACTCCCCCGTGTCCTCTTTGAATACTGGCATGCCTGAGTAACCGCACTTGGGGCAAGGAGCTCCCGACAAGACTATCCACGAGCCACCTGCTTCAGCCGTACATTAGCTTGACGATGCTACGAGAAAGTGAAGGCTTACTATTGCTTTTGCATCGAGGCTACCAGTCTTTCTGCTCTTCTAAGAGACCCCACCACTCTCAAGACCTTAAGACTTCGGTCTGCGTCAAAGACCAGAGAAGCTAGGAGCTTCTCTAAGCCCTTCCTCTCGACAGCTATGACAAATACCTTTCCCTCCCTGCTGTAAACAAGCTCGGGGTTCACGTCAACTAAGCCCACTAATGCCGAAAACTCTCGCGACAAGAGTACGAACTTTGCTCAAAATCTCGTCTGCAGAAGCTTCCCTTCCTCCCGAGTATTCGAGTAGCACGTACCTCCTCCTACTCCTCAATGAATACCCCCTCAGCAGGCCTTTTGCCGACTATCTTCTCGATGTTTTCCCGTATCCGTAATTCCAGAAGACTTCCCATGGATCTGGCGACGTGGTCGGCAGGGACTTCGAGCACCGCGTCTGCAAACGACAAAAGAACCCTGTAGCTGTAAGGGTTATACACCTTCTGCGGACCTGAGGACAAAAGTAAGGGGATTCCCTTCCGGAGGGTTAAGCTGGCAATTTCTTTGTAGCTAGCCAGCCTGGAAATAATTTGATCCTCGATGCCTCCCTCGAAAAGGTACCCTATGACCAGCTCGAAGAACTTGCCTCTAAGCTGAGCGTACTTGACAACACCCTTCTGCAAGGCGGAGAGCGCTTTGCTGCCAATGGTAACTATGTCTACACGCCTGTCTCTGCAGGCGAAAGCGTATAGATCACGGGTACTCACCTCGATCGAGAGTATGGCGCACATTCTCCGGATCTCCCGTATGATGCGCTTAGCCGTACCCACCCTGTCGACCTTCACGTGACATCTCGGGTAGCACCTCAACCCGTAAAGACGCTGCGCCTTCTGGCAGGCATCCCACAGAACACGGGCAGCACTTCTAGGCCTGGTAGAGTGCTCATCCAGTAACAGCGTAGGGAGGAAACCCTGGAAGCCGCTCTCCCTAGATACGGCAGCCATCTCGAGCAGCTTCTTCACGATCTCCTCACGGTCTCCTAGGATTTCCTCCGTCGCAAACCCCCTGGCATACACGTCGTATTTATGACTCTTGGGCATACCTGAGCTTACCCGAAGGAGCCTAGGTAAATTAGGTATGCCCAAGAGTAAAAACCATCTTAATCACATCGTCACCCTCATGAACCCTTAACTTTCCCAGGTAAGCCCACTGCTTGCTGACCCTCATATGAAGCCTGCGACCCTCAAGACGGCTCCTAAGAGTAGAGGATATGTGCTCTTTATCCTCTTCGCTCAGAGAGGATACAACATGCTTGAAAATCTCATTCGCATCAATCCCCTCTATCACAAGCCGGTATATTGTGATAGGATTTCCATGGTATCCCACAGTCTTAGTAATTTCAATAGCTGGTAAATACCGCTTCCGCAGCTCCTCGGGGATGACGTTTAGCAGTGCTGTTAGAACCTTCTCGTGGTCTTCGGTGGCATGCGCAGAGCAATAAAGCTCAACTCTTGTAGCCGTGCTACTGCTCCACAGCGGTCGTCTCTTCTCCTCCACCGCTCTCCTGCCCCTCGAGGTTCAGCCTGGACAGTATCCTGAGAGCTTCCTCCCGTGATAGCTTCTCGAGCTTCTTAGACCTGTATCCGGATATCCACCTCCTCTCTAGATCCCTTCTCACTGCTGGGTGGTTGGGATCAGCCATTATTACCTCGTACCACTTGTACATACCGTCCTCGCCGACCCAGTAAGAGCCCAGCACTACAAGGTTGGGGAACTTGCGCGCTGCTCTCTCCTCTGCTATCCACTGAGCACTTTTGTGAGGGCTATAGCCCGCTACACCCATGCGCTTAGGTCTTCTACCGCTCCGCGGGCGGGGTCTGTTGAGCCCTCCCTTTCTCACTCGGACTCTGACAACCACGTAGCCGGGCTTCGCCTTGTAACCTAGTGCATGCGCCCTATTAGGTCTGAGAGGTCTATCAACCCTCACTACTGTTGGCTCGCGCCTCCACCTTACCATTCTCTCTCTCATTAGGACGCCGTGTTCGCCCTCCATGGGTTTACGCCAGAGTTTAGCTAGGTACTTGAAGTAACCCAAGCCTAGACACCGCGCGCATCACCGAGCACTGAAGATAAAAAGCTTTTTTTGGTAAGGCTAGACCGCTACCAGCAGCACCCATCACTCTCGGGTAGCCTGCTTCGCGTCTAGTGACGCCCTTCTCGAATCCCGAGGAAGATAGCTGCAAGAAAGCCCTCTTTGATGCATGAGCTCAGCGTGCCGCTAACAGCTCCCTGAAAACCTCTAAAATAGTCCCTAGGGGCGCTGCGGTCCTAAACCCTTTGCCGTCGAAGTGTGTCCTCGAAGATGGAAAACCTTTCTCTGAGAGAGCTTTCACCAGCTTCTCCACGGAGACCTCCTCGCGAAGCTTGTAGCTGGCCACAAGCGAGTCTGTTGTGTAGTAAAGAGGAGCTCCTGAAACCTCCTCCTCTAGGTATGCCAGAAGCTTCGCACCACGCTTGCAGTAACCTAGCTTAGTTCTCTCCGAGAATATCCTGAAGGTTCTACCCACGAAGCTCTTATCGGCGACCTCCCCTATCCACAGGGGACCACCCACCATACAGCCCTCCTCGGGTCTAAGGTCTGATATCTCGTCTAACCTGACAAGCTGCCTGTGGAGGGTTTTGGGGTTGTACACTATGTAGCCGAGCTTGGAGGAAAGCTGCTCGTGGTCCGGCTTTCTTCTGAACACCTGAACGCAGATCCTCACATGGTGATCCATGTAGTACGAGATTAGAGGCTTCACCGTGATCCCTAGCTTCGCTGCCTCTCGCACCACGAATTGCAGCAAAACCCTGACTGCAACCTCTCGCGAGAACTCTGTGGGAAAAATTCTGGAGAAGTACTTCCTGAGACAAGCTCCAGTATACTTGCCCATAAGTGCCGCCGTATCCGTAGCTGTGATGCAAAGCATGCCGCCATGGGCGATGGCTCTGAGCGCAGGATCCACAAAGCGGGCGGGGGAGCCAAAGGGATCGACGTCGATAACGCTTATTTTTCTGTGCTCTAGAAGGAACTCCGCCGCGTCAAGGTTGGATACCACAACCTTACTCTCTAAACCGTTCAGACGAGCATTCCAAGCAGCTAAGGTGGAGCAATGAGGATCTATATCGTTGAGGTACACTATCTCTACACCTTCGTTCTCTAGAGCGTACCTTATACCACGCACCCCCGTCGCGCAGAGAACATCGGCCACAATAAGGTGTCCACCATGTGCCTCGGCAAAAGCCCCTACAACTGCGGACGAAATGTCCCTTGAGCAGGCCATCCGGGGGTTGTAGAACACCGGTGCCCACGCGGGGTCCACGTACCCTTTCTCATCAGCGTATGCTGAAAGATCGCACGTCTGGATCAGAGCCTTTCCTTCCCTTACCAGCATAAGCGGGCAAATATCCTCGACCACGTTTCACGCACCCCTAGACTCAGACTTCAGAGTGCACAGGGGAAATTGCGTTTTTGCAGCGCGAGTTATTCGAGCTCGCGGATGTAGGAGAGTATCTTCCTGGAAACGTCTCCTACCTCACCCTTAGGTATCGCTATATAGTCGTCCGCAACGGCTAAGCCCTCCTTCATCTCAGTGATAACTATTAGCTTAGTCCTGGTCTCGTCCGAAACCATAGCTGCAAGCTCGAGCTCTCGGAGCTCCGTCTCCTCGTTGTGCCTCTTTATAGCCGCTCTACGCCCACCAGAGCTGCTCTTCAAACCTGCATCTATTGGCGCCTTGCTGAAGGCATAGCTTCTGAAACCGAGCCTCTCCATGTTACTGAGGAGGAGCCTGAGGTACTCATCCTTGGGGTTAATTTCTCCTGGCAGACGGCTACCTGGGTACATTCTCGAAAGAGCCTTCAAGGAAAGCTTCTCAAAAACCTCCTCGCCCAGTATGCTTTCCAGCCTTACAGCGACCTCTAATGTGACATCACACACATTTTCCTCGTAGTTCGCTACCATGCGTGGGGTAACTCCGAGCCTTTCGGCTAGTTCTCCTCGGCTTAACCTCTTCTCCTCCCGCAGCCTCCTGACGAACCTCCCCTCTTACCTTTACGTAGATGCCACCACGGTGGGCGTACACTAGGGGCTCTTCAGATCCCCCCTGGATTAACTTCTCAAAAGTTCTCTTGTTCACGACAGCTATCCCGTGTTTTGAGTAGACAACGCCCTCCTCTAGCTCTTCTCCCTGCATGCTTTCGGCTGTGATCAGCGGTATTGCTTCGAGAAAATCGCTCATCGCCCTGAGTTCTCCTCCGATGCTCCTAGGTAATTGGGCAGCGTCCTCAACATTCTTAGAAAGTATAACACCTGCCTCACCGTGGAGTATCAACTCATCCGCGCAGTACTTGTTGGGTTTTAGCTCAATTCTCTTTATAGCGCTCATACTCGCTTGTTCTCTGACAGAAGGTGTACGTTCAAGCTGGATATATGTTTTCCTTTCCGGAACAGCGGCGCACCGGCTCAACGTTTACGTGCAACAACAAAGGCATGGGCGATGTCGTAGGGTTCTAGGTGCAGAACCTCCTCTACTTTGTAGCCTCTCTCCTCGAGGTGGTCTATCTCCCTTTTATAGGTCTCAGATGGCTGCTTCGTGACATCGATGCTCATAGCCTTAATTGCCATCATGATCCACCCTCCATCCTTGAGGAAGAGATCTGCGTTGTCCGCGACTATCTTGCTCTGGAAGGGTTGCGCGATATCCGCGTAAACAACATCAACAACCTCAACGAGGTGTGCATACTTTGTAGGAAAACGCGCATCCGCAAGCAGCGGTATCACATTGCTCCTGTAAACAGCCACTTTCTCCACAAACTCTCTCATGACTCGGGGTGCGAACTCCACACCGTAGAGCACTCCCTGGGATCCTATTATGTCGGAAACATGACTCGGCGTAGTCCCCGATGCCGTCCCAAGGTACAGGACTTTAGCACCAGGCACTATCGGGTTTATGGACAGGTTCTTCATTATTGCTCCAGCAAGCTTGCTCCTGTAGGGGTTCCAGACCCTGTACTCTGTACCCTTAAGCTGGACAAGCTGCTCCCCGTAAACTCTCACTCTAGGCGCAAGGTTTGCGGTGGCGAGCCTAGTACTGCCGTCCTCGAACTCGACCCAGAATACCCCGGGGAACTTCTCGTGAGCCTTTACGTCCACGGCTTTAACGCTCATCGTTTACCACCTCTTTCCTTGCCTCTCTTCTTAAAGACCCTTTCTTTACCCTCTGCTTTAGCCTTCTTGGGGGGAGTTGGGTAGAGGGTCTTTATCTCCTCAACTCTCTTCTCTAGATCCTCGCGGAGCTCATCTGCTCTGTACTCCCCTGTAAAGGCATCAATCCTAGCCGCTATCGCAAGCTTCGCGGCCAGTGCCCTAGCTATCTTACCCCTCTGCCATTTTGGAGATCTATGTATCAAGGGATGCTGGAAGATCACACCGTGCTTAGGAGGTTTCGCGCCGTACTTCAGCGCGCGGAAGAGAGCCTTCTCTGCACCTAGGACTTGGATGGTGCTCGCAGGCAGTCTGGCCAGCTTGCTCAGACCCCCAGCCAGGGATATGAGCCGTGCTCCTAACAGAGAGCCTACGAGGCTCCGGATGTTGGGAGCTACCTCGTACATAGCCTCATCGATGTACTTCTCCAAGCTCCGCCTAACCGAGTACAGCTGAAGCCCCATGTCCGAGATGAGGCGTATTGCTTCGAGGTCGAACCCTGCCAGCTCAGCTCCCATGCTGTTCGCAGCTGCGGAGACAATCTTGGACGCGAGTTCACCCTTGATCCCGAGCTCCTCTAGGACCTCCTCGGTGATACGACTCCTGTGACCGATCTTACTCACTATCTTCAGGTAGTCCTCGTGATCCTCTACCAGCTCGTCGAGCTCGGGGAAGTGCAGACCGTACCACTCTCTCACCCGTGAGGCAAAGAGGTTGATGGTCTTGTTCACGTCGTCTAGCGCCCGTATCGCCTGCGCTATGAAGAGATCCCTCTTCTCCGCGACCTCCTTGACCTTGCTTCGTGTAAGCTCAATGGTCATTTGGCGAAGTAAGCTATAGAACTCCTGTTCCTGGACGCCCATGAGCTTCGCCATCGTCGCAGGCATCCTAGCTCTGAGCTCCCGGAGGACGGGAGACCCAGGTTCCACTTTTACGCTAAGCCCTAGTGTCTGCGCGATAAAGCGGGCAATGTCCTCGTCCTCTAGATGAAGAGTATCGTCCCGGGCGATGTGCTTCTCAAGCATGTCTAACAGGTCCTGAACCAGAGTTCCTCCCTCAACTGCCTGGAGATAAGCCTTCACCTCCTCGTAGCTCTTGCCGAAAACCCTGCCGTCAATGATCTCGCCTTTATCATTCGCTAGTACTGCGCCGAAGGGCATGAGAGCAAGATAGTAGTGCCCCATAACCTCTCCGATAGCTTGCCTGCAGCAGAGTATATTTTATTTTCCTGCTTCTTCAACGCGGGAGGTTGCCGGAGCGATGAGAGTACTAGGGCGTGTGAGGCTCGTCAGCAAGCATGGGAACCTGGTGGTGGAGACACGCGAAGTCCCAGAGATAGGCGAAAAGGTGTACGACGATAGAATGTCTCTCATAGGCTACATCTACGATGTCATAGGCCCTGTGAGGAGGCCATTCGTGCTCGTTAAAGTCGACACCAGCAGGTGGAAGCCCGAGGCGCTTGTGGGCAAGCTTCTCTACTGGCAAGGCTCACGTCGCCGGGAAAAAACCAGGAAGACCTGAACACGTACAAAAAAGCATATGATTACCTGCTCTCTAGGTTTCGTGAGCAGATTATGGAAGTTTTGCTGCTCTCGGGGGAATGGTGCTCTGAGCTCGCTAGAAGGCTTTCGGAGAGGACAGGTTTTTCCCATCGCACGCTCATCACCAGGAAGTTTCCCGACGGCGAGGTGTACCTCAGGATCCCCGTAGACGTCACGGGAAAGGACGTTGTTCTGCTGATCTGTGGCGGGGCGCAGGCCAAATGACGCTTTAATTGAGGCCGTGTTCTCCACGGTCACGCTCAGGAGGCTCNGAGCTAGAAGCGTGATCCTGGTGATGCCGTACCTCCCTTACGCCAGGCAGGATAGCGAGTTCCAGCCTGGCGAAGCTGTGAGCTTGAGGATAGTCTCCAAGATGCTTGAGAACTCAGGCGCGGACTCTGTAGTTACTGTTGACATGCATTTGCACCGCTTCAAGGACATCTCCGAAGTATTCTCGATTCCAGCTTACAACGTCTCCGTAATGCCCGATCTGGCCGAGTATGTAAGGAGTAAATGCTGTGACTGCTTGGTGGTAGCTCCGGATGAAGAGGCAGAACAGTGGGCCCGTGTATTCTCAGAGAGACTAGGGACTAGGTACATCGTCTTCGAAAAGAAAAGACTAGGAGACTACTACGTCGAGGTCAAGGGGGCTCTTCAAGGAGCTTCCCGCGTCGTGATCGTGGACGATATAATCAGCACGGGCTCCACCATAGCTACTGTTGCCCAAGCACTCACAGTAAGTGGGGTACGGGAGGTCATCGTCGCTTGTGCTCATGCGCTGCTAACAGACGGCGCTGAGGCCAGAATTCTCGGAGCGGGAGTCAAGGAGATTATAGCCTCGGACACCGTGGTGAACCCCTTCGCGAAGGTTTCGGCCGCTCGGGCCCTCGGAGAAGGGGTTCTGCGCGCTATCTGGGAGTTGAGAAAGGGCGGTGCTCTTAGCATGGAAAACTTGCAGAGGACGGGGCTATGAGCACTGTGCACGTGCATAAACTAAGAGTGCTAGGTTGGAGAGAACTCTACGAGAAAGCTCTGACCTTAGCGATGGTTATACGAGACAAAGGGTATAAGCCCGACATCATTGTGGCAGTAGCTAGAGGGGGGTGGGTTCTGGGGAGGATCCTTTCTGATGCTCTCGGTGTGAGGGAAACGGCCAGTATGACAATCCAGTACTACAGGGGAATCTATGATAGGGGTGAAACACCGTATATCCTGCAGACTGCCGCCGACACAGTTAGTGGGAAGAGTGTGCTCCTCGTAGACGATGTAGCAGACACAGGTGCGACCCTCAACCTTGCAATGCAGGAACTGAAGAAAGCTAGCGCAAGCTGCGTGAAAACAGCTACAATTTTTGTCAAGGAGTGGACTCGCAGTTTTCCCGACTACTACTTGGAAGTAGTGAGAGAGTGGGTGGTGTTCCCCTACGAGTACATTGAGGTACTAAAAGAGCTGAAGGTGATGGGCCTCACTTGTGACGAGCTCGAGAGAATGGGCTTCGAGCGGTATGTACTTGACCTAGCAGTGAAGGTGACAGAGCACTGTGAGTAGTTCGCAGGTGCAGTCAGCACTCTTTCGCGAACTCCTCTCCGGTGAGCTTGAGCCGCTGGAGAGAGACTTCTACAGGAGAGTATATCAAGCGGTCAAAGAGGCTGAGCGCTCGGGGGACAAGGCCACCGCGGAGCTTCTAAGAAACTCGGTAAAACTGCTATTTCTTCTGAGGCTTCAGAAGGTTCTGCGAAAAATGGCAGAGGGCAAGGAAACCCTCCCGAATGTCACCGATGAGGAGAAGACCGTTATAGATTTCATCAAGGGGGTTCTCTCCTCGCTTGGAGAGGCACCCGTAGCTGTCAAGGAGCAGACGAGGCTGCAGGATCTTGAGGAAAAATCCCCTGAGACAAGGAAGGAGGAGAGCATTCTTGTAGCTTTTCTCAAACCCTACCCGCGTATAGTGGACAGGGAGACAGCGTTGGGTCCCTTTAAAGCTGGAGATCTAGCCCGTATTCCTAGGAGGATTGCCGAGGAGCTCTCGAGAGAAAACTACGTAGAGATAATAGGGTGACGCAGTGCATGCCGGCAGAGCGCTGCGTCGAAAGTGCTAAATATACGCTGGGAAAACTACCCCGAAGTATGTCTGTTGAGGAGGCCGCTAGGAAACAACCGCTGACGAACATAGGAACCGCGGGTCATGTAGATCACGGCAAGACAACGCTGGTTGAGTCGCTGACGGGCGTCTGGACAGCTAGGCACTCAGAGGAGCTTAAACGGGGTATCACACTCAAAATCGGCTATGCAGACGCCACAGTATACAGATGCCCCAAGTGCTCCCCTCCTCAGGCCTACTACACAAACGCCACTGCACCGCGAGACCTCCGCTGCAGGTACTGCGGCTCCCCTCTAGAATTCGTGCGGAAGGTCTCCTTTGTGGATGTTCCAGGCCATGAAATGCTAATGTCAGTTATGCTCTCCGGAGCAGCCCTGATGGACGGTGCCCTGCTTGTGATAGACGCCTCTAAGAAGTGCCCACAGCCTCAAACACTAGAGCACTTCAAAGCGCTCGAGATCATCGGTGTACATAACATAATAGTCGTGCAAAACAAGATAGACATTGTAAGCAAAGAAAGAGCCCTTGAGAGCTATAAGGAGATACGCGAATTCCTCGAGGGCACATGGGCGGAGACCGCGCCCATAATACCCGTGTCGTCGATGCACCGAGTGAACATAGACACGCTGATATGGGCTATGGAGAGGTATATACCGACTCCAAAGCGAGACCCATCACTGACGCCGAGAATGCTGGTCGTCAGGTCGTTTGATGTAAACAAGCCTGGAACACCCGCAAGGAACCTTGTCGGCGGTGTGCTTGGAGGAACCATAGTGCAGGGCATGTTTAAGGTGGGTGAGGAGATAGAGATTAGACCGGGCATCAAGGTAAAACGCAACGACCGAGAGGAGTACGAGCCTCTCTACACAGAAATAGTTTCGTTGATGTCGGGGGTTGAGAAACTCGAGGTCGCGTACCCCGGAGGTCTTGTGGCTGTGGGTACAACCCTGGATCCCAGCCTCACTAAAGCTGACAACCTTATAGGGAATGTTGTGGGGAGGCCAGGGACGCTGCCCGAGCCCCTTTACGAGCTTGAGCTCGAGTACAGACTGCTTGAGCGCGTCGTAGGCTTAGACAGGACAGGACCTGTAGAGCCTCTAAAAACTGGGGAAGTACTGCTGGTGAACGTCGGTACAGCGCTGACTGCTGGTGTGGTGACCTCGGCAAGAAGCACCACTGTGCACATGAAACTCAAGGTACCCGTAATTGCTGAGAAGGGGTCGAGAGTTGCTATCTCCAGGCAGTACAGCGGAAGGTGGAGGCTGATAGGCTATGGTTATGTCGTAGCCTGACCCCTCACAAGCTGGTTCTTCGCAGCCATGATCCTGCTGTAAGTGTCGGCTAAAGCCTCAGGTATCACTTTGGTGTTAGCTATTATAGGCATGAAGTTCGTGTCTCCGTTCCACCTGGGCACCACGTGTATATGCAGGTGGTCCTCAAGCCCTGCACCAGCGACCCTTCCGATGTTCACGCCGATATTGAACCCATCGGGGGAGAGTGCCTTTCTGAGCCACTCCAGCGAATCCCTTAATGCAGCTATTATCTCGAAAAGCTCATAGTCTTTAAGCTGGGCGAGGTCTGCAACATGCCTTGTGGGGGCTATGAGAAGATGCCCAGTGTTGTATGGGTACTTGTTCATCAGTACGATCACAGCTTCAGTTTCATGCACTACAAGTTTCTCCTCCGGGTTCTTGCTCCTCACAGCCTCGCAGATGAAGCAACCGCTACCCCTGTCTATTTTGGCATATTCTATGTACTTCATGCGCCAGGGAGCCCAGAGCACGTCCATAGACGTCACACCGTGAAGCGCAGCACCTCGTTCTTATACTCTTCTAAAGGCTCTCCGGCAAAGCAGTCATCTTGCGACTCTAAAAGCCTGGTTGCCACCTCTACAGGTGCTTCGAAGCTGGAGAGAGCGCCGGTAATCCTCTCAACCAGGCAAATATAGTTCTTGGCATCCCTCTCGAGCAATATTCCCTTCGCTTACTAGAAGTTCGAACTTCTCTCGATCCACAACCCTCACCTCATCGCCTGTTTTGACAACATCGACCGCTAGGTCAATGTACTTGAGGAGAGGACACCCCACACTGGCTACCTCCAAGGGGGTGTTTACGTTCACGTAGACCCCCTTTATCTCCTCCTCCCTTGAGAAGTAGAAGTGCGCTATTGCTCTGGCTAGGGGCCAGGTGAAGGAAAGTATCCTATCGCCTGGAGTCTTAGGTACATCTAACCCGTCGTAGACTCCCTCTGAGCGCACAGTCCTGCTGAGCAGGATGAAACCCTGAGGAGTTATACTAGCATCTGCTAGCCACGAGAACTCACCTGAGGGAAGTTTCCTATGAACCAGTCTCACCCGACCGCTTCTCAAGACCATTTTGAAGAGACCAGCATACAGCTTAGCCATCTCCGAGAGAGCTGCAGTGCCTTCCAGCTCTACTCTGTCAACATGGTTGCTGAGCTGTTTTACTCCCGAAGACTTAATCAGATGGTGAAGTGGTGCTGTCGCTGAGTACCTTCTCCTGATGGAGTCTAGCCTGACAGCCGCATCGGGAGGGAGGTGAACGAACGCTATACTCTCCCCCTGGGCTAGAAGAACAGGATTCTCTAACCCTTCCGCCACCTTGCGCAGGCTTATCGCGCGCTCGGACAGCTCTTTGATCTCGGTCATAACCTCCAGAAGGGGGGCATTTTGGGCTGCGCTCCTTATTCTCACACCCCATCCCTCGGGCGCCGCCATCTGAGCCATGACTAGCATCTCCGCCGCCAAGGAGACGTCCCTGAAATGCTCACTCACGCTGTGACGTCCCCCCTCGACCAGCCTAGTGTAAGTGCCTGTGAGCGCTATCCCCTGAGCGAGTAACGGATTCTCCTCGTCGGGCCTGACAACATGACCTGGTACCAGCTCGCCCTCTCTTAGCTGGCGCCTCGAGGTTAGAAGAGCACGCCTCGCACCAGGTAGTTCTACCGCATACAGCCCGTCCTGCACACGTTCTCGAACCCGAACCAGGAATGTTGTGTAAGGTCCTTCCTCTAAGTACACGACAAGGCTGCCTGGGGCGGCTGCCGCAATAGCATAAGCCACTTGAGGAACGAGTTCAGGGTCGCCTACCACTACGACACCCTTCCTGTCTTCTAGGTCTTTCACAGTCACGGCCACGCCCCGCCTCCAGACCCTCGCCGAGGGCACACGCTCCCTGACTCTCTCGGTCAGATCAGCGAATATATAGCCAAACTCGTCCAGCAGCCCCGTCAAAGCCGTAGCATAGATCCCCCTGACACGCAGCAACGCCCTTCACCCTAAGCGCCTGCTGCGCAAATAGAACACATACCAGGGTCGTGGCGGAACCTCTTGCCGCTTCAGCGGGTAGCGCCTGACGTAACCGCACCTGAGACACGTGACGGCTATATACTTCATCTCACCCCGCCTCCTGAGGCGAACTCGAGCGGAAAACCCTGGGACAAGCCACGCGCCGCAGCGCCTGCAGACACGGGCCTTGAGAAAATCTGGGTAGCGTAGCTGCGCTTTTCTCGCGATAGCCAGAGCGAGCTCTCCATACCTGTTGGCTAGCTCCGGCTCCACGGATCTCACCTGCTCGGCAAACCTCACAAGCCTCTTTATCCTCTGCAGTGCGAGGTCACGCAAATACTTTCTATTACTGAGCTTCGGCACTCTACACAGGAGAGCATGGAGAAGCTTTTATTGGTGCTGGCAGACACGGGCCTCGAGCTAGTGCCCAGGGAGATATGGCACCATCCCGCGGTGAGGAACACTGCCAGCGCTAGAGGTAAAAAGCCTGGCGAGATGCTCCTCGATATATCGCTGCACTACGCTGCTGTTAAAGAGCTGAAGGACTGGAGAAAGAGGGGGCGTCCTGATATCCTCCACACGTGCTTACTCTCTGCCTTGAGCACTTTGCTCAATAGGAGGGGTTTGCTCGAGATCGTCGTGCACACGTATAGGGGACTGGTGATAAGGGTGGATCCAGCGGTCCGTATACCGAGGAATTACAACAGGTTCGTTGGGCTCATGGAACAACTTTTAAAAGAGGGGAGAGTCCCGCCTGAAGCTGAGAAGCCCTTGCTTTGGGTAACGCATGAAAAGCTCGGGGACGTATTTGAAGCCTGGGATCCTGACTTCGTAGCGCTGATGCACGAAAGGGGGGAGATGGTACGTGCTCGCGAGCTTGCTGCAGAGCTAGTAAAGCACAGAAAACCCATAGTTATTGTGGGCTGCTTCCAGAGTGGTGACTTCTCCGAAGAAGTACTTAAGTTGGGTGGCAGACCCTTCTCCTATGCGGATGAGGTTCTCGATGCGTGGTACGTTGTCGCAAAAACTCTTCTAGCGCTGGAAGACAAGCTGGGGATCGCATAGGTGGTGCTTATTGAGGATTCTCGAGGTAGATGATAAGAGGGGGGAGCTGAAAATCCTGCTCGAAGTCCCTGAGGACTTCTACTTTCTGGCGCTACTCCTTGAAAAAAATGATATTGTATACGCATGGACCACGAGACAGCTCCGTGTAGACTCAGAGGGCAGAAAGGGCGACAGAGTGCGTACGTACTTAGGAGTGCAGGTCGAAAAGATCTCCTACTCGAAGTTTCTGCACAGGATAAGGGTCACAGGTAGGATTATTGACGCCCCTGAGGATATAAGCGGCAAGGGTTCCTACCACACACTGTCGCTGGGATTAGGAGACTCTGTGAGAGTGGTCAAGCAAAGGGGGATTACCGCTTTAACGCGGGAAATACTCTCGAAGGCTTCCTCAGCGATAAAAAAAGTCCTGTTGGTCTCCATAGGTGACGATGAGGTGGCGGTGGGCTACCTGTCACCTGTTGGGATCGAGGTGAAGTCCGTATCCAGTCTCGATTACAGAAAGACGGGAGAGGAAGAGAGCATTAGAGAGCAGGTATATGCTCCCCTCAGGAGGAAACTGGAGGAAGTACTCAGAGGTGGCGATGCAGAGAGCGTAGACGAGGTTGTCGTAGCTACTACGGAGCGTCTAGCCAACGTGGTAGGCGAGATTATCAGAGACTCTGGTTTGCGTGCCAGGCTGGTCAAGGTAAGTGAGGGAGGGGAAGCGGGGATACATGAGCTACTGCGCAGAGAGGATCTAAGGAACCTCTTCACAGAGGTTAGAGCGGTTGTCGAGAGAGAACTCGTAGAAGAAGTTCTTCAGGCGGTCTCGAAAGATTCAAGAAAAGTTGTACTAGGCTTTGATAACGTCGTGAAAGTTGCAAAGTGGGGTGTAGTGGAGAAACTTCTCGTCGCGGACGACCTCCTCTTCGACGAAACCTCTAGAGACGCTGTACTCGAACTCCTGGACGAGGTCTTGAGCCTATCGGGTAGGGTGTACATTATCCCATCGGAGAGCGAGTGGGGGCAGACGCTGAAGAAGCTAGGAGGGGCTGCAGCACTGCTTTTCTACGAGCTTAAGGACCTCGAGAGAACAACTATGTAGGAGGTAAGGCCTCCTTCATTTATCTCGTGCACAGTCAGAGGCGAAAAGCCCTTCCTTACGCCGAGGTTCTTAATCATCTCGAGCCTTGTTGTGAGGACAACGAGCTTCCCTCCTCCTCTGAGAGCGAAGGAAGCGAGGTCGAAGAGACCTCTGTAAGCGGTCGAGATACCGCCCACGGCTCTCTCCCTGATACCGAAGGGCGGGTTTGTGACTATCGCGTCCACTTCCCCCGTGCGAGAGAGCGGGCACCTTCGCACGTCGGAAGTGAAAATATGCACCCTCGAGTAAATACCGGCCGCAATCGCGTTTAGCCTGGCTCCAGCTGTATAAAGTTCACTCACATCACTACAGAGCAGTTCCGCTTTCGCAACCTGGGAACATTCTATGGGGATTGTACCACTACCGCAGAAGGGGTCGAGCAGGGTTTCAAACGGAATTGCTAGCCTGCACATCGCATAGGCGATCACGGGATTAAGAGCAGACGGGTGCACGAATACTCTGTAAGACCTGTCGCGCAGACCATGGAAGAATGACAGGTCTAAGCCGTACCTGTACTTACCACCTTCGTACTCGACATAAAGGGGTAAATCGGGAAAGTCTAGTGAGACTTTGAGACCCAGCTCCCTCTCGATCCTCTCCCCAACCACGCGAGCCAGATCGAGAGAAGTGAAATTTTTCTCTTTAGTAACCCTCTCCGCGTGCACGGAAAAGTACAATCCTTCAACCCCCAACCCCCTGATGTATGCGACTAAGTCCACGAGTAACTCATCAAGAGAAGAGGCCTCCCCCGCGATCAGCCTCAGCCCCTCGAGCAGCCGCGCCTTCGCAGCCAACTGAGGTAAACATTTCTCGTCTAACTCGAGGAAAACTCTCCCTGAGAGCCTGGCGTAACTAGCCCTGACCTGCCCGCAAATCTCTCTCGCTTCCTCCGCCACCATGAACTCTAGACCGGGAACGGTGGTCGCGAGAACTCTCTGCATGGCTAGATCCCGCGCATCAGCTTGACTCGCGCACCGCATTGACCAGAATGAGAAAGTAGTTTTGCCTAGCCATATCTACCGCGAGCTCTGGCGAGAGGCTGCCGTAGGTAGACCACATAGCCAGTGCAAAGTAAGCGGCAGACAACCTCAGGACTAGTAGGCTGGGATCTGCCTTCACCACGTAAATCGCCCCTGCTTCGGGAACCACGAAGGACCCCTCGACTACCATCACCGAACCTCTGGGTAGCCTAGTAGTGCTTTCAAGGATACGTACCTCGGTCACCAGGGGACGGCGCAGGTTCACTCTAGCTGCTACTGCATCCGCCAGGTCTAACACACGCTTCACAAACCTCTCCAAGGCTTTCTCTCCATAATGCTAACTCGGGAGATAAATACTGCTTTTAGCCGCGCACTAGGGTGCAGGAAGGTTGGGCCGTGCTTTAGCACTGGCTAGGATATTGATCTGCTCTAGCTCGGTAAAGGAGAGAGTCGTGAAAGTGTACCCCTCCTTTGCAAGTATCCAGAGCGGGCTGTTCTTAGTTACGGCGTACTTTACACCGTGCTTACTTCTTCCTGCGACGTTAATGAAACCTTTCTCACGTAACCCTTCAAGCACGTCCTTTACGAGCGTTAGCATCACAGGATGTGTGTCGATACCCGCGAGAACAGCTATCTTCTTGGGGTTAAAGGTCACCAGGCTCCCCCTAGTTCTCCTAATCATCTCGAGCAAAGTGTTCAAGATAAGAGCAGAAAACTCGTTGTAGTTCCTGTAAACCCCAGGCTTCATCGAGGATATACGCTTGCTCTTAAGGTGATTTCCCGAACACTTCTCACAACCCGAGAAGACGGCCGTAGACTACCCGTATTACATTGAGAGGTGCGAGAAGCCGAAACGCCGCCTCGCCGAGGGACACCTCCGGCAAGCGTTTGACTAGCAGGAAGATTCCAGGAGGAACCCTCCCGCCGGCAGGACGCGTGAAAGGCACAGTTTTTTCTACCATGTCGGGGGGAGAGTAAGTGTGGAGGTATCTGTAAACGAGGTATTCCGCGCACTCGCCAGCCCTCTACGCCTCAAGGTGCTGAGAACCCTTTACAATGAGCGCAAGAGAGCCTCCGAGATTGCGCACCTGCTGGGTGCTAGCTCAGAGCAACTTATGTACCACCTAAAGCAACTGAAGAAAGCAGGGCTCGTAGAGCAGATAGATGAGTTCTACACGCTTACGGATCTTGGAAGGAGGGTCTATGACCTAGCCGCAGAGCTGGAGGTTTCGCTCAAGTTGGCGGAGCATGAGCCACTGATACTTGATGGCAAAGGGTCTTCTGTGCCCCTCCGCCTATACCTCCAGGCGCTGCACTTCGGCGTCTATGGTTCCAGTGCCCACTCCAGGATAGTTAGCAGGCTAGAGAGCTATGTAGAGGAGATCTTCGGCATGGGCGCAAGTATCGTACCAGAAGTCTTAGCTCTGCTGATACTTCTCTCACAGCTATTCAAGGAGGGGGTAATAGATGCGGGTAGAATTGAGGAAGTGCTCGTCAGACGGCTCAGGTCGCGCTGCAAATCCAGCAGAGCGCTAGAGCTTCTGAGCAGTACAAGGCTCTACGACTTCGTCGTCCTGAAGCTTGCCAGTGTGCACATAAACCCGGACAGCGGGCTCTCGCTCATATACGTACCTGCTCAGCATATTGAGTACTTAAGGACTCTTCTCAGAAGCGATATCCTAATGGACGAGGTTATGCTAGGAATCTCCGACAGCGGTCAAAGAGCATCGGAGGCTCTGAATACACTCCTGGCAATTTCACGATTCCTTAGGACTTCCATTGCTTTACACGCGGAAGTGCTCGAAGGCTTGATCCCAGAGTTGGAGAAGATTCTTGAAGGGTCTGTGCACACTCACCCGCTCCTAGTAATCCGTGTGAGGGGCAGCAACGAGCTAACGACAACTGCACTCAGGTTTCTGACACGGGCGATAAACAGGGGGGTTCCTGTGCTTTTTAGCTTCCAAGAGTTAGTGCCATCCGCCGGGATGCTGGCAATCGAGGTTGGAGAAGACATCACAGTCCACTTAGGTGCTTGCACAGTGCTTGTACCTGGGCTAGTAGCCAAGTCCCGTACTCTGGGAAGAGAGCCGGGCGACCTCCTGAGAGGGCTAGCACCCGGGATACTTGATCTGTTCAAGCTTTCCAAGAGGAGAGCTTCCCTGTGGGTTAGCCTAGTAACTGCTGGCTCTACAGGGGTGAGTTTAAACGCCCATATCTCGCTTGCAGGAGTGGAAGACGCGTACGTAGCGGTGCATAAGATCAGGAGAAAGGACGAGCAATTCTACGCCCACCAGCTAGTAGAATGGGCGCAAGATATTCTCGGCAAGCTAGAGGAACTCACGAGAGAGGAACTCGCGCGAGAAGAAGTTCACGCATCGTACACATTCTTCTCTCCGAGGGAAACCATTGCCCCCGAAAAAAGCGCTGGGCGTTGGGGTGTGAACAACATCTCGCCTTTCATATTAGCGAAGAGATCCTTTGAAGAGATTATAGCTCTAGAAAGTAGCCTGCACATGGCGGTAAACCCCGCTCCCAGCATCCTGGAAGTCCGCTTGCGCGAAGTGAGCGCCGTACAGCTAGAGCTCACGCTTCGATCACTGGAAAAACTCGGAGTCAAGCTGTTTACAGTCACCAAGACCAATCTTGCGTACTGCACAGACTGCGGTGAGATCTTCGGGAGGGAGCTTCCGCGGTGTCCACGCTGCCAGTCTGTTAAGACAGACCACTTAATCAGGGCAGACCTTGTGTACGCACCTTCCGCAGACCTGCTTCCTGGATACTTCGAGGAGGCCGAGGCGAGATGCTCTGCAGATAGATACTTCGCGAGTGAGATCGGCTCTTAGTGTGGAGATCAGGTAGAAGATCCTGCTCTATCGAGAATCTCGTGCACATAGGCTATGCAGTGGCTAGCTAGGTAGGGCTTCCTGCCCAGGCTCAGCGCTACGTCGCACTCTCGCCTCAATCTTGCCAGGAGTTCCTGAGGGAAGCCAATGTGATCTCCTAAAACAAACGCTGACCGTGAACAGTCTAGGCCGACCCTCCCCACATCCTCGCCATCTTCTACTAGCAAGTACACGCGGAATCCCTCATCCTTCAGAGCCCGGACTACTTCAAGAGTGCCTTCCTTCCTCAGTGCCGCAGCACGTTTCTCGCCTCTAAGTGCACTTAGTATCATTGATGCAACATCCTTCTCTCCAGGTCTTCGCGTAAAGATCTCCGAGGAGCGTACATAGAGAGCTAATGGGGGGTTCGGCGGTCCATGCAGCACAGCCACAAACAACGTGTCACGCCGGGGTGAGTTTGTATCCCATAGCGCACTTATAAGCGAACGTGCAACAACGTCCATTCGTCCTCCTCGTGTGGCCAAAGTATCCTCTGAGAACAGCGGTGCTGTAACACCGGTATTGGAGTGAAGCACGAAAACTCTCCTGTAACCAGGCGGCATGCCGGAGTTTAAAAGAATTCAAAGCGCATTTTGACTTTCTTGCGTTCCTCCTCAGGCCTTATTTTTATTATGCCTCTGTGTATGGCACACCTCAGGCACAAGTACTTCGTGACAGTATACTGCGGAAGTATAGCTCCCTTATCCTTCAGCTCTTTAGCCAGCTGCGGGTCGACAGGCATCACAGGTTTAGTCATCTTCACCGCCTTTGAACGTGGCAGCAGGGCGCCGCACTCGTCACACTGGACAATATCCTCTTTACCTTTACCTCCTTTGTGCCTACCCCTACTCTTCCTCTTCTTGGGCATTAACCGCTCAGAGTGTGTGCTCTCACCTGGGTTTTATATAGCTTTGCACACCGTGAGAAGGATGAGCTCTTCCGCTTAGCTCGAAAACGATCCGCGTTCGGGAAAAAGAAACTTCTCTGAGACGATGAAAAAGAGTGTTTACTGCGCGGCTTCCCTTCGTGGGCGCTTGACACCCTTCTTTGACAAGCTGAGAGCGTCGTTAACCCTGTGCTCGGGTATTTTGAGTACTTTGACGGCGATTTCACGTATAAGCCAGTCAGGCGGTGCTGCTTTCTCGGAGCTCAGTCTGAGGCACATAGCGTGCTTTAGAGCCTCTTTCTCGATACGGTTCCTTATCTCACCTTTGGCGATGCTTTCTGCAAGCTTGTAAGCTATGTAGAAGCGCTTGAAGCCTAGGAAGTTGGGCGCATACTCCGGGAAACTTTTCTCAAAAGCCAGCAGCACCTTAGATAGCTCGTCTTCGGGCATGAACCCCAGCGCGACTGCTGTCATAGCCAGTCTGAGAACGCGGAAGACTATGTTCTCGTCTACTTTCTCGAAGACCTCCTGGACAGCTTTGCGGGGATTCTCACCCTTCATTACTCTCTCCAGCACTGTGTAGGCCGCGTATTCAACCTCGAACAAGCTGCGAAACTTCTCAATCTCCTCATCAAGGCCCAGACCGTACTTACCGACGATAAATACCGTGGCAAGCTCCTTGTCGTAGATGTCTATCTTCGTCTTCCCCCTGATGGGTTCGATCTTCTCGCTTTCATAGGCTTCCCTTAGCAGCTCGACAAGCTCCTTCCTAGTAGACACTGACCCATTGAGAATCTCCCCCCAGATATTTACCGCGATCTCTACCCTCTCCTTGTGCAAATCTGAGGCTGTAGGCATTCCGCGAGCCCCTTAAGCACAGTATCGCTATTTAGCGTATTTTCTCGACAATTATTCTCGTGGACAGCGGCAGTTTAGAGGCAGCACGCCTTAAAGCCTCCTTTGCTATCTCCACATTCTTCTCGTCTACATGGAGGATTATTACGGGTTGTCCTGCCCGTACGCGTGCCGCCCGACCGATGGGCGTTCCGAAGGCCAGCCTCATGCCGTCCTGCAGCCTGTCAGCGCCCGCCATAGCCATCATCTTGTTCTCGCGGAGGATGTGGTGCGGGTAAACGGCTATCCTCATGAAGTAGTTCGCCTCACCGAGCTTAGAGGAAATAAACTTGTTAGCCTGCTGACGGGCTGCTTCGAGAGCATTGGCTCTGATCTGCCCGGGCTCTTCCACTACCAACATTAATCGTGTGTTAAAATCCCCCTTGGGGTTGCCGAGGTCGAACTTTGGCACAAGCACGGGGGGGTTGCTTTTAATGTACTCCAGCCTAGTGTAGGGTGGTGTTCCGAAGTGCCTGTAGCACCTCCCTGGTCTCAGCGGCATCTGTCTTCACCATCACGATTAGAGAGCTGTGACCAATGCCCCGAAGTGTCTATAAAGGTTTCGCGCGAGCGACAACGGGGTTAGAGCTTCCTGCTAACGTCTGGCTTTGACTTCAATGCTTTGAGGAGTCCACCCTATCTCTCTGCCACACACAGGACATCTTCCGCCGAATTTGACGTAGATCTTGTACAGGTTGGGTATTCTCTCCCCCTTGTAGAACACGTACCTGCATCTCGAACAGATAACGGTGAACATAGCAGGAGGGGGAAGTAGTACACCTCTTACATAAGTGCTTTGCGTGCACGCGCGTTCTCCAAGCTCTCTCTCAGCTTAATGAGCCTGCCCTTAAGCAGGATCCTGAAAGCGTCTACCTCGTGCTCCTTTCCGTGTTCAATACTCTCTCCTTCAATAAGGGGCAGATCCTTTTCCTCGACTTCGACAACCTCAACGTGGCTTCTCCATCTGAATACCTCGAGAGAGTTAGAGCACGCAGCCTTTCCCAGGAAAACCCGGATCTGGTAGTACCTGCTTAACCTATCCAGGTAGTTTGAGATTTTCGAGGTTGGGAGAACTCCCTTGTATACAACTTCATCTCCTGCAAGTATGACAATACCGCTGCGAGATGCCCCTGGATCTATACCTACCTCCACCTGTTTGACACTCTTTAGCTTTAGGGAGACGAAGACTGGAACGAGAAATTCAGGATGCTCACTTTCTACAATGTCGCAGGGAACAACCACTTCACCCTCTGCCTCGGCAAAGCTGAGGGGCATGTCCCTGAGCAGGAGGGCTAGCATAGCGGTCTTATCTCTGCACTGCTCCTCCACTCTAACTCTAAGCATTCGCCGCACTAATGCAAGCTCCCAGAAAAACCTATCTGGTGCGGAGGCTCCCCGGTACACACCTCCTCATGCTTTCTAATGGAGTCGAGGGGGATCAGGTAAGCATGCTCCTCCAGAAGCTGCGGTGTCAGTACAGAAGCCTTGACAAAGCCCTCCGCCAGGCTAGTTCTCACGAAGAAATCTACNCGCTTGCCCAATACGTTATAGAAGAGGGGTCTACCCCTGTGGGTCTCCGTGGTCACCACTAGTACTGAAGCCGATATCTTGGTCGCGATAAACCTCAGTATAGATACCACGAAGAGAGCGGCCTGCATCACAGACCTCTCCCTCATCCCGCAGTACAGAGGCATGTATTCTGAGCCGAAACCATCATAGACGATAACCTTCCAGCCTCTCTGCCCTTCAGCTGCTAGATCTAGTAAGATACTGACAGCGTCCCTGAAACTCACCGCGTGGAACACATCTACGCCTCTGCCAGAGTACCTGCAGAACACATGCTTGCCGAGCCCGATATATGCTGCCTCACCGCCTTGAGCTTCCAAACACGTGAGCATGAGGCTAGTCTTGAAGGAGGATGGGGGCCCGTAAAGGGCCTTGAGGCCGGGTCGCCTGATAAATCTGAGGAAATTCCTCCAGACTCCTATCTCGCCACTCTTCGCAGGCGGCAAGGTCCTGCTATCGCTTCCGCTGTAACACATCGCCCCTTGAAACTCGACACGCAACAACTCTACTTCCAGGTGTAGACGAGAATCAGGGAGGAGTGCGGATATCACCATTAGGAGTAGCCCTGTCATCAGAATAGCGCCCAGCTGCTGCCTATTGTGCCTGTACTTCGGAGCCTCATACGTCATCAGAAGGCCTACCACACCGATCGCGTACAGGAACGCCACCACAAGCATCTCAGCAACCGTCTGCGCTCCCGTGCCCGGGTAGAAGAAGTAGATACCAAGAGTGAGCGGGGGTCTCTCTACAAGTACATACACAATGCCCGCGCCTAGAAGTATTACCACGGCCAGCATTAGCAGGGCCGCAGTCCTGGGTTTCAGCAGCAGTCTCGCGTACCTAAGCGGCATCGCCTCTCCCCCGGGTGGGGTCATAATTATCCCTTTCGCCACACGCTATAGGAGAAACTGAAGCTGCGAGACCAGCAGAGCGAGTATTGCAGTAAGCATGCCGAAGAGCGTCAGTCTGCGGGCTTTCTCGGCTGTCTTGACGTGGGGTCTCCAGACCACTATGACTGCAGAATATGCAAAAAGTATGTCCGTCACTAGGATGAGAGCGGCGTATACCGGTGTGAAGAGCGGGATGGCCACTATACTCAACGCGATAGCAATGGCTATAAAAGCCGCTGAGACTACCGCGGACTCTCTCTCGCCGACCTCACAGGGCAGCGTGCAGACACCCGCTTTGACATCGCCCGGCAAGTCCCTTATACCCTTGATTACCTCCCTGCCGAGGTTCGCGGTCAGTGCTATAGCTGAGAAAACAATCACCTTATCTGTGAGGGCGGACATGCTCAGGGAGCCGTAGAGGAAGGCACTGGCTGTTAGTAGTGAGACAATAAGGTTGCCGAAGAAAGCCAGCCGCTTCGCGTAGGCATTGTATGCTAAACCCAGCAGGAAGGCGAGTAGTGCGAGAATAAGGGGACCTGTACCTAGGTACATGGAGATGACTAAACCACATGTACCGCAAGTAACCACTAGGAGCCACGCCTGGCGCGGGGTAAGATCCCCCTTGACAAGGGGGCGGTCGGGTCTGTTCAGCCTATCCTCCTCGATGTTCATAATGTCGTTGCTCGCGAATAGCGCTGCCTCCAGCAGGAAGGCAGCCAAGCACGCGAGAACGACTCTTAAGGGGTTTAGAAAACCCGCGGTCAGGGCACCTGCCAGAACCGCCACACTGAGCATGATACCGTGCTCCACACGGATTAGCTTCAGCACGGCACTCAGCCTCATCGGAACCTCTACCTTCTGTACACGCGAGCTTATAACACTGGCGCGCGCGCAGCACCTGTACGCGTAGGAGAGAGGAGTGTGGCGGGCCCGCCGGGATTCGAACCCGGGACCTGCGGCTTAGGACTACGGCGCCTGTAGGCGTGGCCGCCGCGCTTCCTGACTGCGCTACGGGCCCTCGAGGAAAAAGAGCCTTCTGAGGATCCAAATAAGCTTTTTCCTGTGCCTTAGGCACGCTAGACAACTCTAATCTCTATCCGCACTGTTGGGGGAACTCTCGTGCGCATTAACAGCCTTGTTGCACGCTCGTCGGCATCCATGTCTATTAGCCTCTTGTGTATCCTCAGCTCGAATCTGTCGAAAGTCTCGTAACCCTGGCCCGAGGGAGCTCTCCTGGTGACCACCTTCAGGCGCTCTACTGGGAGCGGTATAGGACCTCGAATGTTCACACCTGTGCGGCGGGCTATTTCCTTAATTTCCTCACATACGGCGTTCAGGTCCTCAATCGACGTGCTCGTCAGCTTGATCCTAATCTTACCCGGCATAGCGAAAACCCCCTCCACGAGAAAAACGCAGTATTAAAACCTTACCCTCTTTTCAGCTTTCTAGCAGTGCCCCTAGTAGCCTTCAGCTTTCTTGACGTCTATCACTACACCTGCCGCAATGGTCCTACCTGAGTCTCTTATGGCAAACCTTCCAAGCTGCGGTATCTCTGAGAACTTCTCAACAACAACAGGCTTCCTCGGCTTAAATTTGACTACAGCCGAGTCACCCTGCTTGATGTACTGCGGGTTCTCCTCCTGAACGCTGCCGGTTCTAGGATCGAGCTTGTGGATAAGCTCTGCAAAGGTCACAGGAACCGTGGCCGTATGTATGTGGAGCACCGGCGTATATCCAGCTGCGATAGCTGTCGGGTGGTAGATCACGAAGATACGGCCGACGAACTCCTCCGCAACCGTAGGTGGGTTGTCAGGGTGTCCAGCCACATCACCCCTCCTGATCTGGCTCTTCTCAACACCCTTCACGTTGAAACCTATATTGTCACCCGGTATAGCCTCCTGGAGCGGTGTATGGTGCGTCTCAATGGACTTTACCTCTCCGACCACCTTCGGCGGGTTTATGATAACCTTGTCACCGACTCTTAGCACGCCTGTCTCAACACGTCCTACAGGAACCGTACCAATGCCCTTGATGGAGTAAACGTCCTGTATGGGTATCCGCAGGGGCTTGTCAATAGGCCTTGGAGGCTCCTTAAAGAAGTCGAAAGCCTCGTAGAGGCAGGGGCCATTGTACCACGGTGTCTTGTCCGGGCTCCTCTTGCTGACGTTGGCGCCCTCCCAGGCGGATGTCGGTATGAAGAGGACTTCCTCGGGCTTATACCCGACTATTCTGAGAAGCCTAGATAGCTGCGTCTTTATCTCCTCGTATCTCTGCTGGCTGTAGTTAACAGTGTCCATTTTGTTCACAGCAACTAGGAGCTGGTCTATGCCCATAGTCTTTGCCAGGAACACATGCTCCCTAGTCTGACCGGCAGGGCTGATACCTGCCTCGAACTCACCCTCCTTTGCAGAAACGACAAGCATGGCCACGTCAGCCTGGCTAGCCCCTGTGATCATGTTCTTCACGAAGTCCCTATGCCCTGGAGCGTCGATCAGCGTGAAGAAGTACTTCTGAGTCTCGAACTTGTAGAATCCGAGGTCAATGGTAATACCCCTCTCGCGCTCCTCTTTCAGCCTGTCCAGAACCCACGCATACTTAAAGCTCTCCTTGCCGAGTCTCTTTGCCTCCTCTTCGTACTGCTGTATGAGTCTAGGGTCTACAGCGCCGATTTCATAAAGGAGCCTGCCCATCAGTGTACTCTTGCCGTGGTCTATATGCCCTATCACCACCAGGTTTAGGTGCGGCTTCTTCTGGGACATACCCCCCACTCCAGCACGACTAAAGCTAAGCTGTTATAAATTTACTGCTACCCCGGCTCGCGGAGATCCGGGGTTTCACAAATGGCGCCGGGGCCGGGACTTGAACCCGGGCGCCCTCTCGGGCAGCGGATTAGCAATCCGCCGCGCATTAGATGCACACCGCAACCAAGCGCGGTGTGCATCTCTTAACCACGCTCGGCCACCCCGGCGCCGAAGTGTTCTTGCGCGCATACCTTTTAAGTTTTTGCAGACCAGGTGCTCACCCGCGCGTCCACTCCATCCTCTATCGCTTGTCGAGATGCTCCTTATGAACCTCTGGGGGTTGGGCCGAAGGCTTCGGGGTATCGTGGGGAGTACCGGGGAGTTCCCAGGCGGTGTTAGCCGCACCCCCCTCGCTTGTAGTCGGGCTCTGAGTGAGTGCCTGAACCATGCTGCTCCAGCGTGAGTAGGGTGGGACTCGAGACCGCGTCAAAAATGCTCGCAAGCGCTATATGTTGAGGCTTGTACTTGCTCCTGGTGAAAGGGAAGACCACGGCAGTGGAGTACGCAAACTGGAACGTGAAGCGCTCGTGGTTCAGAAAGAGCATCCACGTTGCCGCGCTGAAGTCGAAAAAGAATAATACTGCACGCAGAGGAGTGCCGAGGAGTAGACCAAGCTTCCTGTACAGAGCCTCTAGCGGAAAAAGCTTCTCCCTTTCCCCGCACTTTTCTCCGCGTTCGTGATTACTCGAGGGGGCTTATCACAGGCACTTTGCCGAACATCCCCAACTGAACCTCGTCTCCCTCCTTAGCTGGTGCGAGGACAAGCCTGAGCCCTAGCGTTTTCTTTTTCATGGAGTGTATTGCTTCGAGGTCTCGCAGCAACCCCACCAGAACTCTGGGCTCTACCTCATCGGGGATCACGATCATGTCAAGACCGGCGACGCAGACCTGGGCGTAGGATAGGAGGTGGCTCAGCCTCAGGTGCCCCAGCGCCGCCAGCTCTTTCAGCCTGTTGTCCTCGGCGAGGGGGAGCATGACCTCGTTGAAGCCTACCGCTCTGAGCTTCTCAGCTAGCACGGCTATAGCGTCGTTGAGCAGCTTTATCGCAGAGATAGTTCCAGGCGACGCGAAGACCACACCTGTTATGCTTTCGATAAGCCCCGCAACGCTTTCCTCCATCCAGGGCGATAGCGAGAGATCCATACCGAGGAAGCCAGGTAGCGTCTTCAGGGATAATTCCTCCAGGGTTTTCAGCGTCTTACCGAGGTCTTCCAGGCGCCTGAGATTCTCCTTGAACAACCTCACGTACAGGAGGCTGAGCGTGACCCCTTCCTCGCGCGTAAGGGTTGCTGGGAAATAGGGTGTTTGAAGCCTCTCGCCAAAGCTCACTGCAAAGCGTGTGCCCAGAATGGGGGAAGTCTCCGAGAGAGATCTAAGCAGAGCGGCTATCTCGTCGGCTCTCGCCGCATCGTACTCCAGCGATGTATAGAGCTTCTCATAACTCATCATCACCTCTATAAGCTCGCGGGGCTCCGGTACTTCAACCAGGGGTAAAGCTATATAGTCAAAACCCATGCCCGCGGCCATTGTGCTTACCCTCTCAGCCACTCTCGGAAGCTCTTTCAAGGGGACGGGCTCCGTCACAACCCTTCTACTCCTAATACGAAGCCCCGTTTCTTGGGCAAATGTTTTCAGGCTCTCCGCAAGTTCTGCTAGGCTAGCCTCAGCTCGGGAGCTGTCCGACTTGACATGCAGGGTTACCGCCCTAACTTCGAAATATTTCTCCCTCAAGCTCACAGCACGCCTCCCTCCTTTAGATAATCCAGCAGGGAGTCCACGTCTCTAAAAATCCTGGTTGTATAATACTCGAAAAAGGGGCTCGCGTTCTCATGAGGAAACAGTGCGTATACGTCCTTGTTGTGGGTGTAACCGTATTTCACCTCGCTGAGCACGCCAGGAGATAGAACCCTCACGGGGTAGAAGACCACGATCATGTCGCTCTGGTTTATCAGCTGGTAATCCCTTGCGACTATCTGGTCGCGGATGTCCTCCACAGCGGAGAGCAGATCCTGCACACTCAGCTTAACCTCTACTCCGTCTTCCTGCAGCTCCACGTATTCCTTGCCGGCCTCCTTAGCTCTTAGCGCGAGGTCTATGAGAATCGAATCCTCTATAGAGATCGGGTCAAAAACCACTATGCCGGCTTCCTTGAGCTTCTTCTTGATCTCCTCCTTCTCCTCGAAGAAGCGCTCATCCCCCTTCACGTGGGTGATGGGGTAGCTTAGGTAGGCCTTCCTAAGTGGCCTTTTACCTTCCTTCGAAGCTTTCTCCACATCGAAGAGTATCCTAGCCAGCATCGAGGGGTCTTCACGGCGAGGAAAGACATAGCAGGGCTTCCTCTTGTAATCAGCGAGCATCTTCGTTATGAAAAACTCCTCATCACGCCAGACTAGGATGTCCTTAATCGACAGCCTCCCTCTCCATGCCCTACTAACGCTCAACCTTGCGTAGATATTGTGCGCATTATCAACGATATTCACATAAACATCGGGGTTCAGCCTGTTTACGTAATAGAAGTTGAAAGCCTGCATCAAGTGCTTCTTCCACCTGAAGCATACATGAGTACTTATCGCCACGACCTCGTGACCTGATCCCTCAATCTCCCTCAGAATGTCCTCGAATGTGACCGCCCGGAGATAGTCCAGGGCTAGTGGATCCATGTCAAGAATCTTACCCTCCGGGATCTGCACACCAAGCTCCTCTGACTTCCTATACATCCGGGTTCCCACGTCGACTACGTGGAGCTGTGGGTTCAGCCTCTGCACCTCATTGAGTAAGTCCAAGCGCCCACTCCCACTGATCCCCGTTACAAATGCTGTTAGCTTCGCCATGGGAACGCTCAATCCTGCTTCACATTATTTATAAAAAGTCTTCTTTGCGGGCTACGCTGTAGAAAACCTTTTCTGGAGCCCCAGCGGAACGCTCAGGGTATGTCGAAAAGTAAGAAAAAGGGAAGAGGGGAAAAAGAGAGAAGACCCACCGCACTGCCAGCAGCTGGGCTCCTCACGTTCTACGAAGAGGACATAGGGGGCGTCAGGGTGAGGCCTGAGGTAGTCGTCCTGAGCGCCTTCCTCTTGTCCCTCCTAGTGGTGCTGGCGCACTTAGGGCTCTTCACTCCACGCTGAACTCCCGCTCTTTGACTCCCTGTTGAATACCCTCTATTATGCTCCTAATGGCGGAGTACACGTCATCAGTCTCCTCTGTAATAGTCCCCGTGACTATGATGTCCGCACCCGCCTTCGCTAGGATCCTGGCTGTGGAAGGTCTACGTATACCACCACCCACGATCACTGGGAGAGATACTGTTTTCTTCACAGCACGTACTACGCTGGGGGGCACAGGCTTCCCACCGGAGCCTCCTTCTAAGTACACGAACTCGAAGCCCATGTACTCCGCAGCTAGGGCGTAGGCTGCAGCTATCTCGGGCTTCGCGAAGGGGAGCGGGCGGGTATAACTGACTATGGACACCGCGCCACCCCACCCGACAATTATGTACCCGAGAGATATCGCCTCGAGGCCGTAACGCTTGACTATCGGTGCTCCCTGCATTTGTGCCCCTGTTATGAAGTAGGGGTTTTGCGAGTTTAGAACGGACATGAACCAGACCGCGTCGGCATAGCGGCTCAGCGCGGTGGGCGATCCAGGGAAAAGAATGACAGGTATGGGTACCTGCTTCTTAACCGCGAGGACAACATCGTCCGTCATACCCTCGGAGACTCCTATGCTGCCTCCGACCATGATTGCCGAGGTGCCCGCCTGGTATGCTTTACTCGCGATCTCGGCAGCCACCTCTGGCTCTACGCGCTCAGGGTCCAGCAGTGTCATGTGTATTGTTTTCTTAGCCTGGATCTCCTTGAGAATATACTCCTTAACCTTACCCAACCCCCTCACCGCTCTCGATACCCTCCTTCAGCGTCGCCTGGACTAACCTACCCTCCTCGTAGTCGTCCAGAAATCTGCTGAAGTAATCCACAGGAGACAGGTAAGGATTGTACTCGTAAACTCCCATTAGATAGCAGTTAGAGCAGATAACTCTCACAATTTTTTCCTTACCCCTCGAGGTGGAGACAGAAACCGCTGTAGCACCACATGATGGGCACTCGAAGATCGTGGGCAGCTTTCGCTTGGGAACTACACGTACTCTTGCACGTTTCCGCCTTCTCCTTCCCATAACCTCTCGCTGACGCTGTAACCTCTTGCCCCCTATATTTGCGCTGCGCGTTACGACTGAAGTAGCTCTACCCTGTGGATTAGCATCAATTTGTTTACAGCGCCTACCAACAATCCCTCGAGGTACAAGTCCGCCCCTCGAAGCTCGCTAGCGACATAATCCGTTATCTTTCCCAAGGCCTCACCGCCCATCTCACATAGGTCGCTTTCCTCGATTCCGTACAGCTTACGTAGGACACCGGGACTGTTCGAAAGCGCCTGTACGCATGCTGTCCCGTCATCCACGAGCGCCGTTACGTGGAAGAGGGGCTCTCCGTTCAGGCACTTGCTTCTCAGCCTCAAGGAGATCAGCGTTGCTCTGAGGGACACAGGTCCCGTCGCCACTAGCAGTGGTTTTTCCGGGTACTGAACCTCTGGCGTGTGCGCTTGATCCTCTGAAGGTAGGAAGTGCAGGAAGTGTGATGCTATCAAACCGGCTTTCCCGCGAACAACACCCCATAACTCAACCGTTCTGCCAAGGAATCTCTTTACGTTGGGCAGGTGAGCATCAGAGAACATAACTAGATCCTGCAGCTGCCCGCTCTCGGTCAGTAGGAAAAGCCTACCGCCGAGCTTTCTGAAAAGCAGGTAACCGACAACCCGCCCCCTAGCGACGAAGTCTTGCATCGCGGTAGGAGCACACCTGCTGGCGTGCTCCCTCAGTACCTCCAGAAAACACTCCCTCCCGCACCTCAGGACTCTAAGCCCTCTCATGCGCTCCTCTGAGAAGTTCGAGAGGATGAAGCTGCCCTCAGGCACCTCCGCGTCTGGGGGTAGAACTAGGCATACAAGGTTACAGCTCCTGTCGAGGCAGAAGAGAACGGTTCTTTCAGCTTCTCTGACAACCTTCTTGACCTCCAGTACTTCCGTCTTCGCTCTGAAGCGGGAGAGCAGCTCTATCAGAGAGTTTACGTTGGGCGGTTCTCTGACTTCTATCGATGAGCCACGCCCGAGAACGACTTCAAGCTTGCCCTTCCTCTGCACGACGGAGGACTTCCTAAGTACTACCCGTGCTCCAACACTCACGTTGGCCGCAGCTCCTGCAGCTTCATCCCACGCTACTACCCGTATGACGTCTTCACCGTCTGTGAACAGGAAGCGGAGGTACGGTTTACCCTCCTTGGTTAAGCCTAGAGAAGATCTCTCGATTATGTACCCCTCTAGGTCCACGCCCCTGAACCCCGCTGCTAGGTCCCTGACCTTCAGGGAGGACAGCGAGCGGAGCAGCTTTTCGCGGTGCACAGCCACGCCAAGCTCCTTCGCGACCAGGAGCAGCGCTGCATCCCTCCTGATTATCCCTCCAAACTCCTGTATCTTCTCTTCGATCAGCCTCTCCAGTTCTTGCCTGGTCATACCGGGGCGTTTACGCAATATCTCCGAGACCAGCTCTTCAGAGTGCATACCCTCCACAGCTACTCCTACACGCTTTCTCGGACGCTCTGATATTGATAGCGCGGTGGATGCCATGCAGGCTCGGTGCGAACTTGGAAATCCCTCCAGCGCGCTAGAAATCCAGCGATGCCAGAAGCTCCCTGAAAAATCTCTCCTGGGACCAGTGCAGCTCCTCCAGCTCCCAGCTCTCCTTTAATGCCAGGTCCACTGCCAGCATATGATAACATTTATCCTTGTTACCTCTGAGAACAACGGAGAAGAGGAAATCTGGGCAGGAGCAGTAGAGCCCTGGAATCACGATGTAGTAGCGTTTCCTGTCTGTGCTCAGTACTGCGTAAACATAGAGGAGCTTGCTGCCTCCGCAGGCCACACATATCTTCTTCACTCTCCCACCAGTCAGAGCCTTTCTCGCTCGAAGCAAGTCGCTCATGATAGCCCACTGCGACCCTAGGGGACAAGCCTGAACCTATCCCGAGGGAATAAGACTACCTCCCTTATATTGGACACGCCTAGCAGTGTCATGAGCAGCCTGTCAAGACCCAGGCCGAAACCGCCGTGGGGAGGCATCCCGTACTTAAAGGCCTCCAGGTAGAAGGCAAAGTCCCCAGTGTCAAGTCTCTTCTCACTCATGTTCTTCAACAGCTCCTCGTAGCGATGCTCCCTCTGCCCTCCCGAGGCAACCTCTATACCTCGTATGTCTAAGTCGAACGACTTGCTAAAACCTCCTTCCGACTTCATTATGTAGAAAGGTTTCGCCTCCCATGGGTAGTCGGTTATAAAGTAGGCATATATTCCCTGCTTCTCCATGTAATCCCCGAGAATTTTCTCCGCTCGAGTATCAAGGTCATCGCCCATTCTCACATCGACTCCCAGCTCTCTAAGCATTTCCACAACCTCGCGGTAAGTGTACCTAGGTATCTTGTCGATAGGAGGCAGTAGGTCGAACCCCTGCTCTCTGAGGTGCATTCCCAGCTCTTCGTTGATTCTCCTCGTCACATGCTTGATGTAGTCGTCTAGGACGTCCATGACGTCCTCAGGTCCATCTATAAAGCCTATCTCCACGTCCAGCCCCCAGCTCTCATTCAGGTGCCTAATGGTGCTAAACTTCTCAGCTCTGAAGTAGGGAGTTATCTCGAACACCCTGGGCACTCCGCACATCAGCATTTGCTTGTAGAGCTGGGGGCTTTGCGCAAGGTAGGCCTTCCTCTCGAAGTACTCGACAACGAAGAGCGTCGCACCTCCCTCAGCTCCTGCTCCCACAATCTTCGGTGTGTTTACCTCCAGGAAACCTCTTGAATAAAAGTACTCCCGGGTAACACTCATCAGCGCGCTTCGGGCGAGGAAGATAGCCCTGTATCTGGGTAGCCTCAGTGCCAGGTACCTGTAGTTCATGTATGCCTCTGGGTTGGCAGGAGTTTTCCCCGTAAGGTCTATAGGTGGCAGATCCCGCGGCTCTGCTAGCACTCGGAGCCTTTGAGCATGGATCTCCCTACCTTTCCGGCTTACAACACGCTCAGGCTTCACCCCCTCGACTCTAACCGCGCTCCCTAGCTTGATGCTCGTAACAGCCCTCCATGCATCCTCCTCAACCTCGTCCCTCTTAACTACAACTGTGACAGGCTTGAGAGATAGATCGTCCACCACCTCGAGAAAGGCTATTCTGCCTAAAACCTTGGAGTTGGCTACCCACCCTTCGACGACCTCCAGGTTTTCAGGCATCCTAAACCTCAGAGTGCTCCGTGAGCGCATTCTTTTAAAGTGTAGCGCGGTAGCACGCAGGAAAGAATTTTTATTTCTAGAACCACTCCTCCCCTCGACCTAGCTATGGTGCGCCCCTCGCTCAGATCCAGGACTAAGAGGAGGAAGCTCGTGCGGACGCCGGGAGGGAGACTAGTACTACATGTTATCAGCAAGAAGCACGACGTCCCCAAGTGCGCTATCTGCAGCAGACCTCTGCATGGCTTCCCACGTGTAACGGCGAGGGAGGAGCGTAGAGGGCTAAAGACTCCCACAAGGCCTTACGGTGGCTACCTGTGCCATGAGTGCCTTAAACAGGGGCTCAAGCGTGCTGCGAGGAGCCTAGCGGGGCAGGGCTAATGCCATGCCTGATAGTCGCTGTCAGCGGCACTCCTGGTAGCGGGAAGACCACGTACGCTAAGTTTATAGCCGAGAAGTACTCTCTCCGTTACGTTTCTAGCGGGGCGCTCTTCCGAAGGCTTGCCGAGGAGAGAGGAGTAAGCTTCCTCGAACTGCACAAGCTCGCCGAGCAGAGCGACGAGATCGATCTGGAGATAGATAGGAGAGCTCTCCAGGAGGCATCAAAGGGTTACGTGGTCATCGAGGGTCATCTATCGGTATGGGTTCTGAAGGATATCGCGCATGTCAAGATAATTTTTGACGCTCCACTGGAGGAGCGCGCGAAGCGTATAGCTGCGCGAGACGGCAAAAGCCTTGATGAGGCCATTGACGAAATACGAAGAAGGGAAGAAAGCAACAGACAGCGTGCACTGAAGTACTATGGCTTCGATATACGAGACTATACTGTAGCGGATCTCGTCATAAACACCGGGCTTCTCGGGGAAGGCGCTGTGAAGGAAATTCTAGTGTGCTTCTTCGATAACCTCAGGCGGTCGCGCCAGGATATCTTCTGCGAACACTAAAGGGAGACATGTTCTTCTCTCAGACGCTTGAGCACTCCGGCCACCAAAATGGGGAAGATGGCGGTAGCATCTCCCGGGATGGTTACATGCTTTGCACTCGGCTTAACTTTACCCCAGCTTATCGCCTCTCTAGTTCTAGCGCCAGATAGGGAGCCATCCCACTCGGGCGCGGATGTTACAGCGACCGCGTAGTCAAGTCCCCCCCTGAACTGCGCCCACCATATAACGTGGTGTTTGGAAATACCTCCCCCCAGCATCAGACCTGCGAGACACCTCGCTTCGTAAACTATGCTCGCCAGCCTCTCCATATCCCTAATCAAGTCCAGATGCACCCTTCTTTTACTGCTGGACGCGCGCGCACCTTCGTTGTACGTAAAGAGCGCAGTGCCAAAGGCCGAGTCGACAATACCAGGCGCAAAAACTGGGGTTCCGCTCTCCGCGCACGCCTTTAGTATAGAGTGCTTGTCAGCGAGTCTCTTCCCAACCTCCGCCGCAAGCTCGCTCGGGGTCCAGGTTTCCTTGATCTGCGCGAGCTCCTCAAGTAGCCTGTGCGTAAACGACTCTATGAGCGGCCCGTAGCTCTCCAACGGCACAAGAACGTTGCCTAGCCTATGCACGCCAATCTCATGCAGCATGACGTCATCCAGTTCGAAATCGCCCACGTAGTACGCTCCTCCGAGGGACCTCGCAATATCATGATCAAAGGTGCCGCCAGTCGTGACTATTGCTTTCACGAGGCCTTCTCTGGCTATGTCCGCTAGCAACCCCCTGAGCCCTGTTGCGATGATGTTCGCTGGAAATGAGAGCAGTAGCCAGCACTTTTCCCGAAACGCCTCTAGCAGAACTTCAGCAGCCTTAGAAAGGTAACGTACAGAAAAACCTCCGGCTTTCTCCAGTACTTGCAGAGCTTCTCCAGCTTTTTCCACAACCTCATCTAATGTAAGATCCTGCAAAGGTGCGCGTAGCAGCATCCTACGGAGCTCCTCTCTCTGTGGGTTCACGGAAGGCACCCGCCCCGCGTTACCTGGCTTTTAGCGCGTACATGCCCTTTTTCTGAAGGCCGAGAATCCTCGCCGCCTCGCTGGACGGATCAAGAACGACAATAACCCCCTCCCAGTTGTCGGTGAACTCCCTGCTACCGCAGTTTGGGCATATATCCACGTTCTCGTCAACCAGAAGCTTGCACTTCACACAGGCCTTAAAGGGAAGCTTTCTCTTACTCACCTCTCACCGCCTCCTTCTTTTCCACTAGTTCTCGCACATAGTCCAGCTTGCCCAGGTAAGGCTGGCGCATTGTGAGCCTCACTCTCAGCATGCCTTTGACCTCGTCGTAGCTCACGCCCACAACTCTAGCCCGGACTATATCCCCTCTCCTTATCACGCGCTTGCCACTCTCAGCTATTACAATCCCCTGATCCCTGTCATAGATTACATCTCTCGTGGGAAAGATCTGCGATTTATGGACGAAGCCGTCTATAACCCCCAGCCTAATTGTGATGCCCACATTCTCCACAAGGATCACCTCACCCTCGACTACCTCTTGCGGTATGGCGTTGAAGACTAAAGCCCTGAACCTGCACTCATGGTAAGAGCTTGCATCACCATACGTAAGATAGCCCTCGGGCGACACTTCAACTCCAAGCACGGAGATTATCAGGCCCACCCCCTCCACCACACGTCCCTCGTAAGTATCGCGCAAGACCTCTAAGGCGGCTTCCTCCAGAGGCCTGTCGAGAAGCCTTGGGGGTATACCCACGATGTCCTCTATCGTCACCAGCTTGTACATGTTCTACACCTCCTTACTGATGCACAAAGACTTCGCAGGTCAAATCTTTTTATAGACTTCTGGTGTTAACACACTGGGGGTCCGGCGGGGGAAGCCTCGGGGGGCTAGCCCTCCCCTGTCACCGCAAACGGGCTACATGGCGGGAGGCGCTAACCCGCGGGGGCGTTCGGGCGGGCTGCCGCCCTCGCGGGAGCGTCCCCGTGACACCGGTCCCGCGGGACGCTCTGTCCCACCGGGTCTCCCGTAGGGGAGACCCAGGGGGGTACGGCCGAACCGGGTTAGGCCCGGGAGGGAGCAGCCCTAAGGCCGGCAGGGCGTGTTCGCGGTAAGCCGGGTTGAGGGCTACACTCCCGCGGGGGAGCAGTCACCCCCGGGCCACCCTGCGGGGAGGCCGCCGGACCCCCTTTTCGATTCTAGAGCACGCATCATGGCTTACCCAAGCTTTGCGGCTAACTACACCAGGCCGTGGATCTGGTAGATGCGCTGAACACGTCTTTCGCCGTCAATACTGTCCACGACTTCAGCGACGGGTTCCGGAACGAGCTCCCTCCAGGAGCGATCGCCTCTCGCCATTAGGCTTCGGATGTTGGTTCCCGAAAGCTGAGCCCTCTCTACCAGAGGAACTTCCTCGGCTTCATACCCGTAATCCCTCATAAGTAGCAATGTGAGCGGGTCGTTGCTATACACCTTTGAGAAAGGAGGGCTATACATCTCGACATAGGCTGGCCAGAGCGCGTGCACGGAATCCGTGTCCGGTATTAGGGTTACGATAACGCGGTGGGTTAACCCCTCAGCTTCGAGACTTTTATGGATCATCAGGAGTCTTTCGCCCGCCGTGAAAGGATTCCTAGGCAGGTACGCGTACTGGGAGGAACCTATACCAATGACAAGCTCCTCCTCCCGCTCTAGTATCCACTTCACAGCGCCTAGATGTCCGAGGTGGAAGGGCTGGAACCTACCTATAAACAGGGCGCGCAACGTCCCCCGCACCGCGCGTGATACACACGTGCTAAGATTAAGCTTTCCCTGAGGATAGAGGTACACAGTACAAGTCACGTCCTAAGAACTTGCTGTATCTCGTAGTAGAACTCGCTCAGCACTTCTTTGTAGTCGATTATGCCGTTCTCGACGGCATCCATTTTCTCAAGCACCTCAGAGGTCTTCTCCTCCGAGACCAAACTGCCGTAGTTCTCCGCCAGGAAGTTATAAACACGCATCCCCAGCCCGGTAGGCACAAGCTTGCCCCGTCTCACCGCAATTACATAGTACTTGTCGAGCAGCTTCTTCATGATCTCGGAGTAAGTAGATGGCCTGCCGATGTTTTTCTCCTTCATAAGCTGGATAACATCCGCCTGCGTAAAGAGAGGTATTTGCGCTACCCTCTTGTAGCTGCAGCTTGTCACTCTGTATACACCGGGTTCAAGCCCAGCCCACATGTCTCTAAGCCCCTGTACTCTGAGAAAGCCGTCATACACAACGCGCTTGATCCGAGTGAGTTCTTTCTTGAAGTAGGGACCACTTACCTCTAACTGCTCCTCCTCAACTCGAGCTGGCTGCATCTGGCTGGCTATAAACCTCTTGAAGATCAGGTTGTAAAGGGCCAGATGGTCCCTCGTGAGAGGGGCTGGAAGCTGGAGCACACCTTGCCTGATCATCGTCTGCAGAGTGTCCACGTCGATGGGCCTTGTGGGTCTTATGCACTCGTGAGCGCCCCCCTCACCCCACCTCCTGGGTTTAAAGTACTCCTCGCCGAACTTCTCGGCGATGTACGCCCTGGCAACAGCTAATCCAGCGTCCGAGACCCTGGTGCTGTCCGTCCTGTGGTACGTTATGAGACCCAGCTCGAAGAGAGCTTGAGCCAGCTTCATCGCGTAATCTGCACTAAAGCCCAGAACCCTGTTCGCTTCACGTAACAGGGTATCTGTCGCGAAAGGCGGCGGCGGCTGGAGCTCCCTCTCGCTAACTCGCAGCGAGGACACCCTTACCTCGCTGCCTTCAAGCTCCTTGCATACCTCTCGGGGTTTCTTTCCATCCAGCGGTATATTCTCAACGGGCACCCTGTATGAGTTACTAAGCTCCAGAGTGAACACTGGGCGAATACTCCTCGTCGACTCTCTGTACCGCGAGATTATCCAGCCCAGCACAGGGGTCTGAACCCTGCCTGCCGAGAGATACCCCATGTTGAACTGCTTCCAGAGCTTCGAGCTCAGAGCGAACCCAATCCATCTGTCCTCAATCCTCCGAACCAGCTGCGCCCTAACGAGGTTGATACTTATCTCGCGCGGGTTCTTCAACGCCTCCTCGAAAGCTCTCCTCGTAATCTCGTGGAACTCTATCCTCTTTATTGATCTCGCGTAAGGCATGAGAACCATCGCCACATCCCAAGCTATTTTCTCCCCCTCAGTGTCGGGATCCGTAGCGATGAGCACTTCGTCCACCTCCTCTGCCAGCTTCCTCAGGAGCACCACAATCTCGATCTTGTCTAATACCGTGGTGCTCCGGCAGTAGGGGCACTGCTTCAGCACAATCTTCTCACCGTTCTTCTCGACAACCGGGTAGTCCGTGAACTGTCTATTGCACCCGAGACACTTCTTTATTGTAGTGAACACGGGCAAGTAGATCTTCCTTTCTGGATCTACTACTATCCCGTAGAGGTCTTCGAGGTGGTCGAAGTTATAGATAGACGTTGTCAAATCGAACACATGCCCCAGGGTGGCAACTACCTGAAGCTGATAGCCACCCGTGCTGACCTCATACACCACATACCTGCCGAACCTCCTCTTAGAGGGTCTGCCAAAGAAAGATGCTATCGTTCTGGCCTTAGTAGGGCTCTCCACGATCACCAACGCTGTTCTCAGGAGTTCTTTAACCTCTCCCGCTCCGACCTCGCCTTTAATGATCTTCCGTATGAGCTCTCTCTCCTGGGAGATCTCCCTAATGAGAGAGTCCAGATCGAGCTCAGAAAGAGGTCGCCAGCCGTCCTCGCCTATGTAAAAACGTGAAGCTCTCTCAAGCTTTTGAACCAGGACTAGGGTCATCGCTAATAATAACTGAGAGACCCTTGGAGATCCCCCCTGCGTAAAGCCTAGAGGACCTCCCTGAGGCCTGAATATACGTGAGGACGTCCGGCAGAACCAACGTCAGGCTGCCATCCTCCTGCACCAGCTGGACCGCAGTCTCCCTGCTGAGTCGCTCCAGGTACTCCTCCGACGACAGGTACTTTTTCATTAGCTCCTGAAGCCTTTGGACGAGCTTCGCTACCCCGGCGAGCTTCGGTGGAGCTTCGCCCTGCTTCAGCGAGTTGAGAAGCTGCTGGTACTGCTGAGGTTCAAGCGTCTGCAGAACTCTCCTAATGGCAGCGATCAGCCTCTCGATCTCGGACTTATCTTCTTTAGTCGCCACCTGAACCACATTAGCGGCTAGCTGGATGAGCCTTATCGGGGAAAGCATCTCCACATCGGTCTTAAACCTGAAGCAGGGAACCACCCGACAAACAGCACGTACTTCACAACATGCGGCATGTCCAGCCCACGCACCAGTAGCCCGTAGTAGCTAGCTATGCCCACTAGAACATTCACCTCGCAGCTTTCGAACCTCTCCAGCACACTCTTCCTGAGCTTACCCTTCATGAGCTCTGCTTTGAGCCCCCTCGCTTGAAGCTCGTCGACTAGCTTCAGTAGCTCACTCTCGTCGGTTCCCACGGGGGCGAAGATCAGCCCCCCAGAGCCCAGGCGCACAGCTAGGTTCGCAACCTCTCTGAATACCTCACCCCTGGGCACCACAGCGTATGCATCCACGACATTACGCAGTAGCTCACTCCTGCTACCCACCTCGAAGCCCAGAAGCTCCCTGAAGAGACGCACCCTGAGACCACGGGTTCTGCCTGTGGCCGTTGAAACCAGGAGCACACCGTGCTTCTTGGCTGCAGCCTTCTTCACCTCCTCCTCCAGCTGCCTAACCGCGTCCAGCAGATCCTGAGGTTGTTGACCCCGTCTGGCAGCTGCGGCAAGCCTGGTCTTAGCGTAAACGAGCTCCAGCGCCTTCCCGACATCCTCCCTAGAGAAACCTAGCAGCTGAAGAATCCTATCGATGCTCCTGGAGGATTTCAAAACAGAATCCACGTCGTCAACAAACACCAGATCAAAGACAGCCCCTTGAAGCTTGTCGAAGTGCTTAGTGAGAAACTGCGGTGTCGATAACAGAATATTATAGTCCCCCAAAAGTATCCTTTGGATAGCATGCTCCTTCTCGCCTTTAGAGAGAGCTGCATAGTAGGCCACTACCCTGGATTCCTCCACTCCAGCCCTGCGTGCCAGCTCGGTAAGCCGCTTGTACACGTGCACCAGTAACGCAGAGTTCGGGAAGAGGAGGTAGCTCTTCTTGCCTTGAGTTGCCAAGAAAGAGCGCCAGCACAAGGGCCGAAGAGCGTTTTACCCACACCCGTTGGAGCTAGTATTGCGAAGCTGGTACCCTTTAGAGCTCTGAGGGCCCACGTCCTCTGAGCAGACCACGGCTTGCTACCAACAACTTTCTCGAAGAATCTCGAAAACTCCTCGACAATCTCCCTTGTCTCAGCTATCTCCGCTACGCCCCTTGCCCTACCCATTCTGCGCAGCTCCAGCAGTATCTTCTCGATACTAACCTCCTCGCTTGGAGGCTCCCTCAGGCAGTTACTGCAGGGATACTTCCTCGACAGCCTATAATCCGTGATATCGCCACCGCAGTTGAAGCACATCTCCCTGAAGATTGCATGCGAAAGGGATAGCTCCAGCTCTGCCCGCTCCATGCCCTTCTGCACGGGATGTGAAAGCGAGAGAGAAAAAACTATCGTCTTCCCGAGAAGGCTTCAGGACTGCTGGGCTAATTTGAGAAGCTTATTCCAGTTCTCCTCTATATCCCGCTTAATCTCCTCGAGAAGCCACCTGTTCTCAGGCTCCAGCAGGTGACGGAAGCGGCCCTGCAGCTTGAAATACTCCTCTATGGGCTTGGGCTCCTTGACCGGCACAGTGATCCTGTACCTGCCGTCCTCGTACTCGTAGAGCGGCCATACCCTGGTCTGCACAGCCAGTCTGGCGACCTCGATGCTCCGAGAGGGGTCGAAGTACCAGCCAGTGGGACATGGCGCAAAGTAGTGAAGCACAGTGGGTCCCTGAAAGCTGGCCGCTTTAGCTATTTTGTTGAACATATCCACAGGGTACGCCGGGTTCATTGTAGCCGCATACCTGATGCCGTGCGCGACTGCTATCTCGATCAGGTTCTTCTTCCTCTCAAGCTTGCCCGGGATAACCCTGCCCGCAGGGCTCGTAGTGGTGTGCGCTCCTCTCGGTGTGGCGCCGGACCTTTGGATACCCGTGTTCATGTAGGCCTCGTTGTCATAGCAAATGTAGATCAGGTCGTGTCCGCGCTCCAACGCTCCGCTTAACGCCTGGAAGCCGATATCGAAGGTTCCACCGTCTCCTGCGAACACGATAACTTTGGGTCTCTTGTAGCCATACTTCCTCTCTAATACCCTGAACGCAGCCTCTATGCCACTAGCTACGGCAGCTGCATTCTCGAAAGCAACGTGCACCCACGGTACACCCCAGCTCGTGTACGGGAAGATGGTGGTGGCGACCTCGAGGCACCCAGTTGCGTTAACGACTACCTTGGGTCCCGGCACTGCCTTAAGCGTTAGCCTCACCAGCTGGGGTACACCGCAGCCTGCGCACAGCCTATGGCCAGGAGCGAAGAGCTCCTCCCTCGGTATCTCTTTCAGGGTTTTAACAAANCTGACCTCTCCCATCCCCCTCACCCCTCGCGTAATCCCACCCAGATGCTCGTCTCCGGCGGCTCGCCTGTCTTCAGTATGTTCTCGGCTTGCTTGTACAGCTCGAACACGTGCTGCGGCGTGAAGTCCCTGCCACCTAAGCCGTAGATGACGCTGAAGAGCAGCGGGCGCCTCTTCGCGTAGTACATAGAGGTAGCTATGTCCATGAAGAGCTGGGGGGCTGGGCTGCCGAAGCTTATACTGCGGTCGAGAACAGCCACCACAGCTGCCTCGCTGAGAACCTTCCTCAGCTCCTCAGCCGGGAAGGGTCTGTACTGCGTCAGGCTGACCACGCCGAGCTTCTTGCCCTGCTCCGCCAGCTCTCTCGCTGCGTGCCTAAGCGTGCCGGCAGCAGTGCCAAGCGCTACAAACACGATATCTGCTCCATCGACGTTGTACGCCTTAATCGGGGTGTACCTCCTCCCGGTGAACTCGCCGTACTCCTCGAAGATCTCCTTGATCACCGGTCTCGTGGACTCCAGAGCTTTGAACTGCGCATACTTGTGCTCCATGTACCAGTCAAATAGATCGAGCGCTCCATAAGTCATCGGTTTCTCCGGGTCTATTCTGTTGACAGGCTCCTTCTTGGGCAGGAAGGCATCAACCTCGGAGTCGTCCAGTACGCTAAGTCTCTCGACAGAGTGTGTAAGAATGAAGCCGTCCAGGTTCACTACGCTGGGGAACAATACCCTGCGATCTTCGCTTATTCTAAATGCCATCAGCGTCAGGTCGTATGCTTCCTGGACGCTTTCCCGCAAAGAACTGCAGCCAGCCCGTTTCCCTGGCCGCGTAAGCGTCGTCGTGAGAGCAATGTATGTTGATGTTAGGCGACAGGGCCCTGTTGCCCATAGCCATGACAACGGTAGTCCTCAGTCCGGCGGCGATCCAGAGAATCTCCCACATAAGCGCTAGCCCTTGGCTGCTTGTAGCTGTGAATACTCTGGCGCCGGCAAGCGAGGCCCCCACAGCCGCCGATAGAGCTGTATGCTCGCTCTCAACGGGGATGAACGCTGCATCCAGCTCTCCATTGTTCACGTACTCGGCCAAAGCCTCGACTATTATCGTCTGCGGAGTGATCGGGTACGCGGATATAACATCTACCTTGGCCTGCTTTACAGCGTAAGCTACTGCGCGATCACCATTAAGGCCTACAACTCTCCCTCTCACACCTCTCACCCCTCCATCGCCATCTCGATTGCGTGCACTGGGCACACATTAGCGCAGATGCCGCAGCCCTTGCAGAAGTCATAGTCAACCGAAACCGAGTCGTCATCGTGTCTGTGTATAGCGGGCTCTGGGCAATGAACCCAGCACATCAGGCACCTGATGCACTTCTCCTTATGGAGCACAGGTTTCAGCGCGCGCCAGTTCCCGGTCTTGAAGCCCAAGCTCGTCATGGGCAGTGGTATCACATTGCCGAGCGGCAGGTCCCTCCAGCTCTTCGGAGCAAATACGTTCTCACTCATACTCTCTCACCTCTTCGTATGCCCTCTTCACAGCTGCAACGTTTAACTCGGTCACTCTAGGATCTCTCCCAAAGCGCTCTTGCACAACCTCTAGAACCGTATCTATCTTCACCAACCCGCTAGCTCTGACAAAGGCTCCGAGCATGGGGGTGTTGTAGAGCGGCCTTCCAAAGATCTCCATCGCGATCCTGTACGCGTCAACATACCATAGCCTCGCGTTCAGCTTCCTAGCCTGCGTAGCGAGACCCTCCGCAGGGAACCTTGCATTTACGACTACTAGGCCACCCTCCTTTAAACCCGCAGTAATTGCCGCCACCTCACCTTGAAGGCTCGGGTCTATAACAACCACAGCGTCCGGGGTGTATATACCGCTATGCAGCTCGATGGGTTCATCGCTAATCCTTGTGTAGGCCCTCACGGGTGCCCCCCTCCTCTCGGGGCCGAACTCCGGAGCGTGGTAGACGTACTTCCCTTCCTTTATCGCCGCTAAGGCTAGAAGTTCGCTAGAGGTAACAACGCCCTGACCCCCTCTTCCATGCCATCGAACCTCGTACATTTTCTGCGGCATCTTTACTACGTGAATTAACCCCTGCCTCGCGATATAAAGCTTAGTTAATTATGCCGGACATACTGTACTGAGTATTGAGGGAGTACCCGTGGTGGGGGGAAGGGGGTATAGGGTNGCCACTATGCCTGTAAAGGAGTGCCGAAAAGGCGTGGTAGGCGGGACATTCTCCCTCATGCACAGAGGCCATAGGCCACCTGCTGAAGGTTGCCGCTGAGAAATCATGCACATTGCTAGGTGGGAGTCTCTAGTGATGAGTACGCCTCTGCGAGGAAGACACACCCTCTTGAGCCCTACGAGTTACGAGCGCTGAGCGTGCTCCTTTACTTGCTAACGGTAGATCCCAGCCTCGAGGTGGAGATTCGCCCCTTAGACGATGCATACGGTCCAGCGTACTTAGATAGCGAGCTTGACTGCATCTTCGTCAGCGAGGAAACAGTCCCAGGAGCTGTCGCCATCAACATCCTGAGAAAACTGCGGGGGCTAGCCCCGCTCCGCATATACGCCGTTGAACTCGTCACAGACGAGAGAGGGAGGCGGCTGTCCAGCACCGCCCTCTGGAGCAAGCGCACACACTCTACGCACGCCCAATCCTGCGCCTGACAGTCTCAACGAGAAGAGCCATGCAGGCAATCCACCCTCCGAGGAGGATCAACCCTAGCAGCGCGCGCAGAGTAGTATTTGGAGTGGCAGGTAGGAGGAGGTTTAGCGCAAAGACTAGCAGCAGCACCAGAAGCCATGCTGCGGTGATCAGCGCCGTGAGCCCGGCCCATGCTTTAAGCAGCCGCACCCTGCTCACCTCTCATACGCTCAGCACAGCGCCGAGATCAACGCCAGCGCACAAGCTGAGATCTGGAGGAAGAAGTAAAGCCTCGCTACCTCCTTCTCCGTGGCACTACCACCCAAAAGTAGGGCAAGCCTCGTTAACGTTAAAGGAGCATCGGGGTCTTTGCTGGCGTGAAGCCTTCCCTGGTCGTCCACGCGAATGGGGCGCTTGGGAACCTTCCTGTGCTCCTTAAAGCCCCTGAAGCTCACCAGGATCATGAAGCCGTTAAGTAGGTGCGGGAGCAGCAGCGTGAACACCACGAACTCGTAGTGCTCGACGACGGCTAGTGCTCCAAGCAAAGCACCTAGGAGCAAGGAGCCACTGTCGCCGTTGAAGACCCTGGCAGGGTAGGCGTTGTAAGGGTAGTAAGCCAGGAGAGTCCCGAGTACTATCAGCGAGAGAGCTAGAGTCACATGCCCTCCAGTGAGCGCTGCTATCAGTGCGAGCGTCGCGTAGGCGGCTATCATCATCCCAGGGGTGACGCCGTTCAGCACGTCCAGCATGTTCACTACATTGGCAGGTCCTGCGACGGCCAGCGGCAGCAAAGCCCAGTATATGACCGTGATTCTCAGAGTCCCGATAAAGGGCAGCGAGGGGTGCCCCCATCTTATTAGGTCCGGGCGCAGCAGGGCTGCAGCTGTTATTGGGAGTATGGAAAGTGCTGTTGCCACGGTTTTCGTGAGACCTCCCAGCACTCTTAGGTCGTCCACGAGACCTACCAGGAAGCAGATAACCCCCGCCCCTAGGGCGACTGACGCTTTAACTGCAGCATCACCGACCCCCGTGAGAGCCACCCAGGTTGCAAAGCCCGCCGCGATACCCAGGAACATGATCACTCCGCCAGCATGAGCTACCTGGGGGTTCCCCGGCTTGTGCGCATCAAGACGCACAACCCCTCTGCTCCTCAGGAAGTCGANCAGGGNNGGTGCCGAGAGCTTGGTCACAAGGAAACCTNCNGCGGCGGCNAGCAGTACTGCGTACATACGCGCGCCGNGGTCTGCTAGGCTGGTGCACGNTAATATTTGCTGCGCGAANNTCACTCCCGCGTTTGCNAGTANCATGCTTCGAGCCTGGTCAGGCTGTCCCTGACTATGCCGAAGAGCGTCCTGAAGTCCGACNTGTCGACCCTGTTCTCGCCGAGCATCCTNCTCAGCACNAGCTCGCTGCTCTCTATTCTCTGCCTATCGTAGCCGAGCAGCTCGCCCAGCCTCCTCAAGTGCCTGAAGAATGCCTCCACCTCCTCTCTGGGGGGTCTTTCTATCCTGTACGGTGTTTGCCCCGCTGCAGCGCTGAACAGCTCATAGAAAAGGATGACGGCTGCGTGGGAGGCGTTCAGCGAGGGGTACTCCGGGTTCGCGTCTATCGTCACCAGGACATCACACATAGCGAGCTCCTCTCTCGTGAGCCCGATGTCCTCACGCCCGATCACCAGGGCCTTCGAGCCAGAGATCCCTAAGAGCAGGCTCGCCAGCTCCCTGGGGGTTAGGTACCTCCTCAGGGGTCCACCACCTTTCACACCCGTGCTGCAGGCAACCAGGTCAAAACCCTTCACAACCTCCTCGAAACTGCTAAGGATCACTGCGCTCTCCACGAGCTCTGCCGCATGCACCGCATACTTCCTCGCTTCGAGACCCAGCGGACACCTGGGACTAACGATCACGAGCCTGTTCAGGCAGAAGTTCTTCATGCAGCGCGCCAGGTAGCCAACGTTCTGATCGTAGAGGGGTTGGACAAAGACCACCGAGATCTCACTCAAGCGAGGGTCGCAGCCCACAACTAGCCCGGGTGTGTACATTTTTAACATCAGCGCACCTCGCACACACCCGTGGACGAGGACTACAGCGGCTTCAAGAACGGCTACAAGTACATCTTCTCGCTCCCGCGGGGCAGGACGCTAGTCCTGCTCATAGCTGCTGCGAACCTCCTGTGCTTAGCAGTATCTCTGCCACTGGGCGCAGCCACAAGCCTCGCAAGAGCCGCTGCCGCCGCCACCCTCCTCACGCTCGCGTGCAAGCTGATGGAGCCGCAGATTGTCACCTGGAAGAGAGCCGCCGGCTTCTATACCCTCTTCTCCCTAGCCGCCGTTCCAGCCCTCGCCATAACCGGTGAGGCGTACTATGCAGTCCTGCTTGAGGCGCTTCTTTGCCACCTCTTCCTCGCCGCGGTTGCAAACCTTCTCAGGGCCTTTACCCCCTTGCTCGCGTACCTAGTGCTGACGTATGCAGCTGCAACGCATCTCTACACCAAGTCGCTGCTGATGATTGCGGTGTACTTGGTTGTATCGCTAGTCATTCTCGCGGTGATAGACAGGAGGGTGAGAAGGAGCGTGGGCGTAGGAGGTTTGAGATTTCTCCGTGGCTTCCTAAGGTACATACTTTCGGGCGAGAGAGAAGAGCTGGAGGAGTGCTTTATGCAGATCTCGAAGGAGAGAACCCTCGCGCTTCACCTGCTAAGACTATTCGACAGCGAGGGGCAAGAGTTAGGGAGGATTTTGGTCTCAGAAATTCACCCAGGTCCGATGAGAGACCTCGGCAGCAGCTCCCTTCCATCGAGAGTCATCAGCAGCTGCACACCGACAATCTTCCTGAAGGCGCCCTCGACGCACTCCGAGAACCTGGCAAACTCAGCTGAGGTGGAGGAGATTGCCCGGAAGGTGTGCTCCTTAGCCTGCAGAACCCAGCACAGCGGTCGCGCCAGAGTGGGCGCAGGATCCACAGGGAAATTCTACGTAGTAACCTTTGACGCCGGCAATGTCGCTCTGGCATTCATAGACCCCCTCGTTCCGATGGAGGATCTCCCCAGGGAGGTCTTCGAAGCTCTGCAGAAAACCGGCGTGGTAGCCATAGACACCCATAGCATGATTGACAAGGGATACCTCTCTCTAGAAGACGCGGAAATCTACGCTCAGGAGCTAAGCAGCCTTTACGAGATTGTCCAGGAAGCCTTACGGAAAAACCCCTGAGCGAAGGACCTATCAGAGCCGGTTTCCACAGGATCGCCTACTCAGACGGCAGGTCAGTAGCGCCAGGCGGAATTTCGTGTGCCGTGCTGGAAGCGGGCGAGCTCAGGCTTGCCGTAATCAGCGTGGACGGGAACAACATAGCCGCAGACTTCAAGCCCATTCTTATGAGCAGGTTAAGGAGTCTTGGAGTGCTCCCTGTCGTAGCGACCACAGACACCCACCTGTACACGGGCGCGATAAGCGGTGTAGACTACTACACTGTGGGCAGCTTCAACCGGGAAATCCTACTGGAGCTCTGCACAGAGTGCGTTGAGGAGGCCTCTAAAAGAGTTAGAAGTGCTACTCTGTGCTACGCCTGTTACACGCATAGATCCAGGTACCTTGACGCCTCTGCTCTGAAGCACCTCTCCGTGGTCACGAGGAGCAACATCAGAGATGGTCTCGCCCTAGTCCTCCTAACCCTGCTGACCACCGCGCTCGCCGCTCTCCTCTAGCATTTTGGCAAGTCTCTCCCAGTTCTCGTCAACTATTCTCTGGATCCTCTCGACGTCCTCGGGNGGAAGGTGGCGGAAGCGCCCCTGGAGCCTGAGGTATTCGACCACGGGCTTCCTCTTGCTCTTGTCGAGTAGTGCCTTGCTAGGTCCTGTCAGCCGAAAAACCCCATTCTCCACCTCGTAGAGCACCCACACACCCGTCTCGACTGCTAGCCTGGATAGCTCAACGGTCAAGCTCGGGTCGTAGCGCCACCCAGGCGGGCAAGGTATCAGCGCATGGAGGTACTTCAGCCCACCTTTGATCGAAGCAGCTTTCCTGAGCTTCGCGAAGGTATCGTTCGGGTATGCAGGACTGAGGGTTGCCACATACGGAACTCTGTGAGAAATCATTATGCCCGGGAGATCTTTCTTGAACCCCGGGTTGCCACTGGGAGTTGTTGTCGTCCATGCCCCGTAGGGGGTGGAACCAGACTTCTGAATCCCCGTGTTCATATAGGCCTCGTTGTCATAACATATGTAAATTATATTGTGACCACGCTCCGCCGCCCCGCTCAGTGCCTGCAGCCCTATATCCACGGTTCCGCCGTCTCCAGCCCAGACAACAACATTTGCCTCCTTTCCCAGCTGGGAGAGAGCCTCCGTCATACCCGACGCTGCAGCAGCACTTGCAGCGAAGGCTATGTGGAGAACCGGCACCTTGAACGCGCTCCTCGGGTGAGGTCCGGCGATCACGGACGTACAGCACGCCGGTATCACCAGATACGTGTTAGGCCCGAGAGCTTTGAGCACGTGCCTAAGCATGATCGCTGCGCCGCAGCCAGGGCATGCGACATGACCTCTCAGGAGGTACTCTTCCCTAGGGAAAACCCTGTGTGCCACACCCCTCACCTCCTGTACCAGAAATATGTGCCACCCCCTCTCTCGAGAGCGGCTTCGTACATAGCTATAATGTCGCTTGTCGACACATCAACACCACCAACACCAGCTGAGAACTCGACTAGCTTTGCTGAGCTCCCACTGAGAGCGAGCACTGTGGCGACATCGGCGGCGAGAGGACCCATGGCGCCCAGTGAGGCAGTCCTGGACAGCACGACCACAACCTTCTTACCTTCGAGGGCCTTCGCCACCTCCCAGTAGGGGAAGGGCCTGTAGAGCCAAACCTTCAGCGCGCCCACGGGCGCGCCACGCGCACGCAAAACATCCACCGCTGATCTCACCTCGCCGTAGATGGAGCCCATTGCCACGAATAGCACCTCAGCGTCTTCGCAGTGGTAACACTCGTACCCCTTGGTGTAATCACGCCCAGTCAGACGGCGAAACTTGCCCGCAGCCTCCGCGAACACCGAGAGGGCTCTGCGCGCTGCCTCTACCATGAGCACCCGCGTCTCGGCGTACTCCTCGGGGTACGCGAGGTTCCCCAGCGAAGCTGGATCCTCTACAGTGAGATGAGGTGCCCGGGCACCCTTCGGGGGTAGCAGGCGGGCAGCGTCCTCCACCAGCTCTACGGGTTCGTACGTGTGAGACACCTCGAAAGCATCCCAGGCCACGAGCGCTGGAAGGAGCACGTCCCTGTGCTCAGCCACGCAGTAGGCGATGAGCGTCAAGTCGTAGACCTCCTGAGCACTACCTGCGAAGAGTGTAACCCAGCCGCTATCTCTTACCGTGTAGAAGTCTGCGTGGTCACTCCATATGTTCCAGGGCGGTCCTACAGCCCTAGTCACGAGCCCCATCACTATAGGCAGCCGCGCGCCCGCGGCCCACCACACAACCTCGTACATGTAGAGCAATCCGTGCGAGGAGGTTGCCGTGTACGTACGCGCACCCACACTTGCTGCTCCTATTAGAGCGGCCATCGCGCTATGCTCTGACTCGACCCGAACGAACCTCGCATTGAGCTCGCCCGAGTCTATGAACTCAGCCAACTTCTCAATGATCGGTGTCTGGGGCGTGATAGGATAGGCGGAGATAACGTCAGGCTGCGCGTCACGTACAGCATACGCTGCCGCGTAGTTCCCCGTGAGAAGCAGCCTCATCGCTCGCTCACCATCGTGATAGCTTTGAATGGACACTCTCTAGCGCAGATACCGCACCCCTTACAGTAGTTGTAGTCGATAGCTACTCCAGCCTCCGTGATCTCTATAGCGGCGTCAGGACAGTAGAGCCAGCAGATGCCGCAGAGCTTGCACTTGGGGACCTCCACCACCGGCCTCTCAGCCCTCCACCCCCCTGAGAAGACAGCCCCCAGAGTGGGCTTGGCTAGAATTCTCTCAACAGCAGCACTTTCCGACACGCTTCCACCCCTCCTCAACAGCCCTTAGGTTACTCTCAAGCATAACTTTTATCTGAGCCTTTGTAGCGTCGAGCAGATCCTGCAGCTCGAAGAGCCCAGATGCTCTGCCCACAGCTCCCACCATCGGCATGTTTGCCAGCGGTATGCCCGCCACCTTGAGGTCAAGCTCCTCCGCTATTGCCAGAGCGTCCACACAAAACTGCTCACGACCTACTCCCTCGAGACCCGGTTCTAACTTTCTGGAATTCACGACTAGCACACCTCCGGGCTTTACTAAACTCCTCACATCCACAACTCCGATAAGCGAGGAGTCCAGCACCGCCAGTATGTCACCTGCCCTCACCCTCGCGCGGCTGTGAATGACAGTCTTCGAAAGCCTGTTGTACGCGAAGACAGGCGCTCCTCGTCTCTCCGCTCCAAAGAACGGTATGGCCAGGACATAGTAGCCTTTAGCCATAGCTGCCTGGGCGAGGATCAAAGCAGCGGTAACCCCGCCCTGACCACCCCTCCCCAGCCAGACCACGTCAAATGTTTCAGACATAACATTTCTGATCAGAGATTACGCAAACATTAATATATACCTTAGCATCCGTCTTAATAATGATGCGCCCTAAGATTACCGTAGAACCCCCTGGACCTCTCGCACAGCAGATCATCAGGCGGGACGAGGAACTCATAATGCAGAGTTTCGCCCGGTGGTACCCCCTTGTCGCTAAACGCGCTTGGGGACGTCTGGGTTGAGGACGTTGATGGCAACGTGTACCTCGACTTCAACTCGGGGATAGGTGTCAACAATACCGGGCACTGCCACCCCAAGGTCGTGGAGGCGATAAAGCGCCAGGCAGAGCTCCTCCTCCATTACTCGCTTACAGACTTCCTCTACGAGCCCCCTGTGAAGCTCGCCGAGAAGCTCGTTCAGATAACCCCCGGCTCATTCCAGAAAAAGGTCTTTTTCGTGAACAGCGGTGCGGAGTCGGTGGAAGCAGGGATAAAGGTAGCCCGAGGGCACTTCAGGGGCACCAGGCCCTACCTGGTAGCTTTCGCGGGCTCCTTCCACGGGAGAACCATGGGCGCCCTCAGCTTAACCTCGAGCAAGCCCGTGCAGCGCAGATCCTTCGGCCCGCTCCTCCCCGGGGTCTTCCACGTACCCTACCCCTACTGCTTCCGCTGCCCCTTCAAGCAGAGGTACCCCGACTGCAACATCTGGTGCGTGGACTTCATAGAGGAGTGGCTCTTCAAGAAGTACGTACCACCCGAGGAAGTAGCAGCGTTCGTCTTCGAGCCGATAGCCGGCGAGGGAGGCTACATAGTCCCGCCTCCCGAGTTCTTCCCACGCCTCCGCAAGCTAGCCGACAAGTACGGCATACTCCTGATCGCGGACGAGGTCCAGTCAGGCATCGGAAGGACGGGCAGGTGGTTCGCCATAGAGCACTGGGGAGTCACACCCGACGCTATAGCCTCAGCCAAGGGCATAGCCTCGGGCCTCCCCCTCGGCGCGCTGATCGGCAGGGCTGACATCATGGACCTCCCACCAGGCTCCCACGCCAGCACCTTCGGCGGAAACCCCATCAGCTGCGCAGCAGCACTAGCAACAATCGAGGTAATCGAGGAGGAAAAACTCCTCGAAAACGCCACCAGAGTCGGGGACTACGCACTCAAAAGACTCAAGGAGATGCAGGAGAAGTACCCCGCGATAGGCGACGTGAGGGGCAAAGGGCTGATGATCGGCGCCGAGCTCGTCAAGGAGGACGGCTCGCCGGCCCCCGAGCTCCTCCGCACAGTCCTCGAGAAAGCCTTCAAGATGGGGCTCCTGGTCATAGGCGCCGGCGCCAGCACCGTGCGCATCGCGCCGCCGCTTGTCATCACCCAGGAAGAGATGGAGACAGGGCTGGAAATCCTCGAAGCCGCACTCAAAGAAGCATTGTCAAGCACGTAGAAGCGTGGTGGGGCCGCCGGGATTTGAACCCGGGATTCGGCGGGCGCCCGCGCTTCGAGCACCCTCCACCAGCGCCCCAGGCTGGCGTGAGGGGGTAACCCCATCCTTCCAAGCTAGACGACGGCCCCCTTGGTCTCGGGGTAGTTAGGGGTTAAAGGTTTTGCGGGGGAGGGTGGGTTTTCCGCGAGCTCGAGTGCCCTGCGCACCTACAGACCCCTGGTTACTCCCAGCATTCTCCACCGGTCTAGCATGCGCTTCATTCCTGCTCCCAACCCTGCATCTTCACCTTGCTCACCGCAGTACCGGTGTTAACCCCCTCTGCCTCTCGAGGGGCTTCTGCGGGATAGGGGATTACACTGCTCTGTTCAATAGGAGTTAGAGCCTAAGCATGTGAATTGAGGAAACTTTCGCCATTGGGTGTTGCGCATATAATCCTGGTATTACGAAGGGGACTACCATGCAACTCCTCGCGGTCGACGAAGAGCTGCTGAGAGGCCTTACGGACACCGAGAGAAGAATCGTGGAGGCGTACCTCAAACACGGGGGTAGAGCTAAGGATATCGCAGGCCTGCTAGGGGTTTCGGAGCGTACCGTCTATAAGGCCCTCTATAAGTACAGGAAGCTTGCCCGCGAGAGAGGGCTGGACGCCTCGGCCTTCTACCTAAGAAATGGGTCTTCAGGGGCGCAACCCAGGTACCCCTTCGAAGCTCAGGTGCTGCAGCTGAGCGGCTCAGGCATCGACGTGGAGGAGCTCAAGCGCGAAATCCTGGAGGAATTAGTTCCCGTAGTAGAGGAGGCTGTGAGGCGGGGGCTGGAGAGAGCGTTGGCACTCGGGGGTCTGGGGCGCGCAACTGTTCGCTCGGAGTTTGACAGCAGCGCAGCTCTGCTGGCGAGGCTTGTCGAGGGTATAGAGCGGCTCAACGAAAACATCGTCAAGCTGAACCAAGCCCTAGCAAGCGCAGGTACCAGAGCGCACGGGGCTCCCGCAGCCACACTTCCTCAGCCCGCTCGCGAGACTGGGGGTGACGGAGCAAGGGGGCTGCCGAGCTTCGCTGTGGATAACCCCTGGGTGGAGCTACTCTCTAAGCGAGCATTCTCCTAGCTGCGTAACAGATAAGTCCCCCGCTACTTGCGCCTTTACTCGTGCCAGAGCAGGCTGTGCTCGATGTTTTAGCTGAATATGGCAGCAAGATCGACAGCCTGATGGAGCAATACCTGCTTAGGTACGCTGACCCTGAGTTCGCTGAGGCTGTGCTCTACCCCGTTAGGGCTGGAGGGAAGAGAGTGCGTCCCGCCCTGGCTATACTCTCCTGCCTAGCAAGCGGGGGTAGGGAGGAGCAGGCCTACCCAGCCGCCATAGCTGTGGAGCTTGTGCACAATTACTCCCTGATCCTGGATGACATTATAGATCATAGCGAACTACGCCGGGGTAAACCCACGCTATGGAAGAAGTACGGCTTGAGCACAGCAATACTAGTCGCAGTGCACTACCGAGAGACCGTCTCCGAGGTTCTCAACGACTCGCCGGATCCCAGGCTCTTCCATGATATTATAGCCAGGGCTGTGAAGCTGCTGACGGATGGCGAGCGTCTCGATATACTCTTCGAGCAGGCGGGGCGCGAGGACGAGCCCTACGTTGTGCAGCATAGGCGCAGGGTGGTAAGCCTGGACGACTACCTCAGGACTGGTTGAGCGTAAGACGGCCGCTCTCATCCAGGCTGCGTGCGAGCTCGGAGCCCTCTCTGCGGGTGCTCCGCAGGCNACTGTGCAGGCTTTAAGCGATTACGGCTACAACCTGGGGGTGGCATTCCAGGTGGGTGACGACATAATCGACATCTTCGGCGAGGAGGAGAAGACTGGGAAGATTGTCGGCGGGGATATCTACGAGCATAAGCTTGGCAATGTCGTCCTACTCCTAGCGCTAGAAGAGCTTGGCAGCTCGCTCACCGAGGTACTCGCCAAGAACGTGGTGACACGTGAAGATGCCGCCCGCGCTATAGAACTCGTAAGGCGCACCTCTGCCANGCAGAGAGCCGAGGAGCTGAGAAACAGGTACGTTGAGAAAGCACTGGCTGCCTTGGATAAGCTCCCCGAGAGCAAGTACAGAGGCCTTCTCAGGGACCTCGCAATATTCATCAAGGAGCGTGAATACTAGCGCCTATGCTTTTGGTGGTCAAGCTAGGCGGGTCTGCTATCACGGATAAGTCAAAGCTTTTCTTCTTTAGAGAGCAGAGGGCGGAGCTCTTCGCGAGGGAGTTAGCTCGGGTGCTGGAATCAGGAAGGAAGGCTGTAGTGGTGCATGGGGGAGGCTCCTTCGGTCACCCCATTGCGTCGAAGTACAGGCTGCAGGAGGGCGGGCTTACTCAGGAGAAGCTGCTAGGGTTCGCCGAGACCAGGTACTGGATGAACGAGCTTAACCAGAGGATAGTCAAAGCTTTGCTCAGGCACGGGGTTCCCGCGGCTACTGTGCAGACATCAGCCATAGCTCTGGCGGAGAAGGGGTCCCTACATGAGTTAAACACAGCTCCCATTGAGAGATTCCTCGAGATGGGGTTGGTCCCAGTCCTCTACGGCGATGTGGTGCCGGATCTCAGCTGCGGGATGGCTATACTCTCCGGAGATGTTATCGCCGCACACCTCGCCTGTACTCTGAGAGCTTCCGCACTGATATTCCTCATGGGCTCAGGCGGTGTTTACAGCAAGCCACCTGGCACGCCCGGAGCCCACCTAGTGAGAGAACTCAGAGAGGAGGATGTAATTGACGTAGGCGACTCAAGGGGGGTTGATGTCACCGGTGGTCTGCGGCAGAAGCTAGAGTACGCATTCAAGGCAGCGAGATGCGGCGCTAGAGTCACTATAGGGGGTGTGGATTATCTCTGGGAGATGGCCCTGGGGGTCGACGCACCGTACACGATGATATGTGTAAGCGGCATGCGCACTCCGTAAAGCATTCATTCCAGACCTGGATCACGTTAGCTTGTGCGCGTACACGTTAAAGTCCTGGAGCTGAAAACGAGTGAGAGGTTCCAGATAGTAGACATAACCAGGGAGGTGGAGCGAGTCGTGGCAGAGAGCGGTGTTAAGAACGGCATCTGCATCATCCACGCTCCTCATGCCACAGCTGCCATAGTTCTCAACGAGCACGAGCAGGGTCTAATACGCGATATACTGAGTAAGCTCCGCGAGCTCTTTCCACCGGAAGCTGATTGGCTCCACAATAGGATTGACGACAATGCTCACGCGCACGTAGCGTCCGCATTCATAGGTTCCACTAGGGTTCTCCCTGTAGTCAACTCCAGACTGGTCAGGGGAACCTGGCAAAACGTGTTCTTCGTGGAAATGGACGGGCCCAGACCTAGGAGAGAAATTCTCGTGGAGATACTCGGAGAGTGACACTAAGGATAACGCCTACTACTGCGCTAGTGTTACTTTCACGTCTACAGCGAGGCCTCCTTTACCAGCGTCATAGACGAAGAAGGGATTGATGTCGATGTCCTCAATCTCTGGTATATCCAGTGCTAGTTTGGAGAGCCTCAGCAGCGTCTGCACAACAGCGTCTATGTCCGCCGGGGGCTCTCCCCTGTAACCCTTGAGTATTTTGTACACCCTTGTTTCCTCCAGCATCTCGTAGGCGTCCTCAAGGCTCAGCGGCGCCACCCGGAAGCTGACGTCTTTCATCAGCTCGACGAGAATTCCTCCAGAGCCTACCATGACCAAGGGGCCAAAAGTTGGGTCTTTGTGCACTCCCAGGGCCACCTCCCTGCCTTTCTCCGCCATTTTCCTGACGATTACGCCGTCTACCCTGGCCTGGGGCATCTTTGCCGCGACGTTCGATAGTACCTTATGGTATGCTTCCACTAGTGCGTTGTCACTGTCGATGTTCATCATTATGGCTCCTATGTCGCTCTTGTGCAGGACATCCGGAGACTCTACCTCGACGACGACCGGGTAGCCTATCTCCCTAGCCACGCGGAGCGCTTCCTCAGCGCTCTTGACCAGCACCTTCTGAAGCGTGGGTACGCCATAGAGCGACACGAGGCGTGCCGCCTCAGATGCCGTCAGAGCGCTCCTGCCCTCTGAGAGGGCTTTGAGAACAATCTCGCGAGCTCTCTCCCTGTCTCCATGCACTTCGACAACTGTTCTGTGCTCGAGCTTGCGCTTAGCCCCCGCATACTTGTAGAGAGCATTTAGCGCGGAAACAGCCTTCTCGGGGCTCTCGTAGCACGGGACACCTCCCTCAATCAGCTCTCTGCAGGCTCTCTGCACCTCCTCTCCACCTATNAACGACGCTATCACGGGCTTCCTCACTCCCGTGTCCCTTATTGCCTTGAGAATCGCCCCAGCTATCTCCGAGGGGTCTGTTATTGCAGTGTGACAGTAAAGCACTATGATTGCGTGCACCCTTCTGTCGAGNAGCAGATCCTTCAGCGCGCCGTAATAGCTCTCAGCAGCAGCCATACCTGTGAGGTCGATAGGGTTAAAGATGCTGCCGAAGGGAGGCATGTGGTTCCTCAGCTTCTGGGCTAGGTCCGGCGGGATATCCATCAGCTTAATCCCGAGCTCCTCTGCAGCGTCTGTAGCCATTATGCCAGCACCGCCTCCATTGGTGAGTACCACAACCCCCTCGCCCTCTGGGAGAGGCTGCGTGGCTAGGGCTAGAGCCCAGTCGAAAAGCTCGATGAAGTTGCCAGCCGCCAGGACTCCGCACTGCTTGAATGCTGCATCGTAAGCAGCGTAGCTGCCCGCGAGAGACCCTGTATGAGACTTTATAGCGCCTATTGTCCTCGCACCTCTGCCAGCCTTCAGGATCACCACCGGCTTGACACGGGCAGCGCGACGCGCCACCTCCATGAACTTCCGACCGTCGCTGATTCCCTCGAGGTAAGCTGTTATCACCCTCGTGGAGCTATCCTCTGCGAAGAACTCGAGGAGATCTACCTCGTTCACGTCGGCCTTGTTACCCAGGCTAACCAGGTCGGAGAGCCCAATGCCCTTAAGCTTGGTCCAGCCAATCAGCGCTATGCCTAGCGCACCGCTCTGAGTTATGAAAGCTATGCTCCCGGGCTTCGGGGAACCCTGGCAAAAACTCGCGTTAACACCCTTCACGGTATCGCAAATCCCCACTATGTTGGGGCCTAGGAGCCTCATGCCATACTTCCTAGCTATCTCGACAAGCTGCCTTTCAAGCTCCACGTTGCCTATCTCCTTAAAACCGCTGGTGATCACAGCGATGGCCCTAGCACCTGTCTGCCCAGCCTCCTCAATCACCGCGGGTACCGCAGGTGCCGGGACCGCGATGACCACCAGATCTACACTCTCCGGGACCTCCTTCAGTGACCTGTAGCACTTCAGCCCTAGGATCTCTGTGGCATTGGGGTTAACAGGATAAATCCTCTCGCGTGGGAAGCCGCTGTCGAGGAGATTCTTCACGATCTGGTAGCCGATCTTACCAGGGCTTCTAGAAGCCCCCACNACAGCAACGCTTTCAGGTCGCAACAGTTTGACGAGCCTCTCATCCATAAGCAATCGCGGGTATGACCATGTACCCTGTTTTATGAACCTTGGTTATCAAAGCTGCTATATGCTCCGTCCCTCGCGCGGGATATCAGCCGAGCTCTCTCCCCCAGGTAGCTGAGGACAACCTCCCTCCTCANAGTGAGTAAAGGCTTCTCGGGCACGAGCCCTCCGGGCTTCCACTTGAGAACAGTCAGCAGAGAAACCCCAAATACTATATACGCCAGGTAGTTAACGTCCAGGGTTATCGCCACAAGGTGCTTGGTAAACGAGAGTGCCTTGTCGAGGAGGATATAGAGAGCCGCTCCCGCCAGCGGGCCCCTGGGGTTCCCCCGACCACCGAGCACAACCATCATGACCACGACGAATGTCTTACCTGCTGTGAAGTCATCGGGATTCACAGCGCCTGTGTACAGGGCGTAAATCACACCGGCTATGGCAGCCAATACAGACCCTGCTGCCAGGGTTTTCATTCTCAACCCCCAGATATTCCTTCCCAGCGCGAGCGCTGCCAGCTCATCATCCCTGATGGATCTGAGAACTCGCCCGTATCTTGAGGCAGACAACCTGTAGTATGCGACGTACGATAGGGCGAGTGAGGACAGCGCGTAGAGGAAGAGAGCCAGGTATCTAAAGCTCCCGGCCCAGGCAAACACATCCACGACACCTGCTCCGAAGGTTCCCCCTACGAACTCGTCGAAGTTCCTAGCAATTACTCGGACTGTCTCGCTGAAGGCAATCAAGGATATCGCCAGATACTCCTCTCTCAACCTCAGGGTGGGGTACGCTATGAGGACTCCGAGAGCCGCTGCCACAACCGCAGCCACAGCGGTTATCGATACGAGGATTATTACCCCAAAGAGGGGGTTATGTGCAACTTCTCGGGTTACAAGTGTGGCGTAGTACCAGGACCTCTCCTTGAAGGAGCCCTCCCACCTCATCCCCAGCAACAGCAGCCCTAACCTAGCCGAGAACGCTCCTGCGCTGAAAGCACCCACAGCGAAGAACGCCGCCTTGGCGAAATTGGGTAGCCCAAGCTCCCCGTACTCCAGCTCCATGGAGAGAGCGAGGATCGCGTACACTGTGTACAGCACGCACACATCTACTACCGCCGCCTCCAGGGCCATGGGTGCACACCCCTATGCTCGGTCCTCCAGAGACCGGCCATGCCTCTGGGCTGCAGCAGAAGCGTGGAGATTATCACTGAGAAGGCGAAGAGCGGGCGAAGGGCTGTGCTTATGCCGAGCCCGGAGAGCCCGTATACCAGCAGAGTCTCTGTAAAGCCTATGAGACACGAGGCTACCAGCGTTCCCGTCAGGCTGCCTAGACCCCCCAGGGTCACTGCCGCGAAGAGGGTCAGCAGCATAAAAACACCGGAGTCCGGACTTAGGGAGAACCTGAGGGGCAGGAATACTCCCGCTGCTCCCGCGAGAGCCCCTGAAATGAACCAGCTGAGAGCTAGTGTCCGCTTGACGTCGACACCTAGGGTTTCTGCGAGCTCGGCGTTCTCCGCTACCGCTCGCATTCGCACACCCGTCCTCGTCTTGAAGAGCAATATGTAGAGCAATACCAGCAGTGATAAAGAGGTGAGCGGGGCTACAAGAGCGAGCAGATCAAGCCTGGTCTCTCCCAGCGTGACGCTGACGTCCCTGAAGACAAAGCCCCTGGTGAAGATCCCCAGAGAACTTTGAACGTGGTCCGCGAAGAGCTGCAGTGCGGCTCTAATAACCAGGTCCAGGGCCATAGAGGCTATCATCAGCGTGACAGCACCGTGCCCCCTCAGAGGCTCGAAGACCAGGAGGTACGAGAGCAGCGCCGCAGCCCCTCCGGTAAACGCTGCGAGGGGAAGTGAGAGGTACGGGTTGAGGCCGCTGAGCGCCTTGAAGAGAAGAGCTGTGTAGGCACCTATTACCACGTAGTCAGCATGCGCAAAATTACTCACCCTGGTCGTGATGAGGCAGAGCGACAGCCCGACGCTCGCGAGCGCGAGGACGCTTGAGTACGAGACTGCCTCAAGCAGGAGGTTCAAGGACTCTCACCCGGCGTGGTTGAGACCCAGGTAGATCTTAGCTAGGTCGGGGTTGTTCAGCAAGCCCTCGACCCTCCCCAAGTACTTAGCCTTTCCCGAAACCATGAGCAACGCCTTATCACTCACTTCGAGCGCGCGCTTTGCGTTCTGCTCCACGAGCACTACAGCTAAGTCGTACGAGTTTCTCAGCTCCAGAATCTTCCTCAGGAGCGCAGTGGCCGCCTTAGGGGCCAGCGCCGCCGTGGGTTCATCGAGCATAAGCAGCCTAGGCCTCCTCACCATGCTCATGGCTATAGCCAGCATCTGCCGCTCCCCCCCGCTCAGCGTCTGCGCGCGCCTGCCCATAAGCCCCCTCAACTCCGGAAAAATCTCTAGTATCTCCTCGACACGCTCCCATCTTTCGCCCTTGGGCAGGGGCATCAGCGCCAGCTCTAGGTTCTCTTTAACGGTCAGCTCCTCGAAAACCCCCCTCACTTGGGGCAGGTAGGCCATCCCCAGAGAGACCCTAGCGTGTGGCGGAAGCCTAGTCACATCCCTGCCCTCGTAAACAACCCTGCCCCCCAAGATATTCGCCATGCCGAAGATTCCCCTGAGGAGTGTACTCTTACCACTACCGTTGGGACCAACCACTGCCAGCACCTCTCCTCTCTGTAGGGAGAAACTCACCCCGTGAACAACCTCCATCTTGCCGTATCCCACTGAGAGGTTCTCTACGAGCAGCACCTAGCACCACCCAAGTAAGCCTCAACCACGTGTGGGTCGTCTATGACCTCGTTGGGAGATCCCTCGGAGATAACTCTCCCTCGGTGGAGTACATAGACATAGTCGGCGTACTCCATCGCTAGATCCAGCCTGTGCTCTACCACAAGCAGCCCCAAGCCGACTTCCTTCAGTTCTACGAGCCTCTTTATGATCTCCCGTGCCACCGCATAGTTCACGCCGGCTAGGGGCTCGTCGAGCAACAGTAGCTCGGGACCACTCATCATTGTTCTCGCGTACTCCAGCAGCTTACTCTGACCCCCGCTGAGCTCAGAAACGCACTTACCCCAGTACTCCTCAAGCCCGACCAGCTGCAGAAGCCTCCGTGCATCCCTAGCAGCGAGAGCCTCCCTGGAGACCCAGGAGCAGTCCAGGAGAATTAGAAGAGGACTCTCCTCAGCGTAGTCCTTCAGCGGTACCAGCATGTTCTCGATCACGCTCAGGCTCGTGAAGAGGCGAGGTGTCTGGAAGGATCTTGCTATACCCAGCCTGAATCTCTCGTAAGGCTTCAAGTGCGTGATGTCAAGACCCTTAAAGAATACCCTGCCCGCGTCTGGCTTGAGCAGCCCGCTTACGATGTTGAGCAGTGTAGTTTTACCGCTGCCGTTAGGTCCTATGAGAAGAGTCAGGGACCCTCTCTCCACCTTCAGTGTCACTCCGTCCAGGACCCTCATACCTCCAAAGTTCTTGCTAACGTCGAGCACCTGAAGCAGAGGCTCTGCCATGATGCCACACCGGTGCTAGTCGCCTGCCGGCACCAGCCTGTCCTGGAGAACGTCGTATATGCCTACGAGAACCCATTCGAGACCATGGGGTGTTCTCTCGACCTTGAAGATGCCGTAGTCGCCGTAAGCACGGTCGCCGTTCTCATCGAGAGCCACACTGCCCGTCACGCCATAATAGTGCTGAGCTACGAGAGGGATAGCCCTGGCTATTGCCTCGCCATCGTAGCGGCCCGTGAGCATGACGGAGAGCGCTATAAGCCACACTGCATCGTAGGCGTTCAGAGAGTAGGCGTCAGGGTTCTCACCGTACAGATTCCTGTAGTGCCTGACAAACTCCTGCTGCAAGGGGTTATTCGCGGGCCAATAGTTGGTACTGGGGTTGCCGCCGAGCCTGAGAATCTCGTCCCCTACTTCCGAGAGGAATCTCGAGGACAAAGCGGAGCCGTCGGTACCGAAGAACAACCTAGATGATANCACAGGATTCCGCGCTGATAGTCTGATAATGTTTATGCCGTCATCCTCGAAAGATATCATCACCACAGCCGTGTTGTCGCCAAAGCGCGCGACAATGTCAGCAAGCCTGCTGACCTCCCCCGAGAGATCCTGCGCCCTCGGGTCGTATGCCACACCCTCAGCGCGCCCGCCCAGCTCCTCGAAACTCGCCCTGAGGGATTCGTAGAGCCCCTGCCCCCACGCATCGTTCCTGTATATTGCAGCAATATTGCGATAGCCCTGCTGCCAGATCAGACGGGCTAGCACCCGCCCCTGATACCTGTCCGTTGGAGCCAGCCGGAAGACATAATCACCAGGTATTGCAAGAGAGACCGCTGTGGAGCCCTGACTCACCACCACTATCCTATTGGCATCCGCAAACTGCTTGACAGCCGCGGTCTCAGCGCTGCTTAGGGGCCCCACGATAGCCTTTACCCCCTGCGCGGCGAGAACTTGTATCCTGTTGCGCGCGATCTCCGGGTCGTCTCGAGTGTCTTCCACAATCAGCCTAAAGCGGAAAGGTGCTCCGATGCTCTCGGCGAATCTATTCACGTCTTGGACAGCCATCTCGACAGCTCTCTGCTCCCGCTTGCCGAAACTCGCTAGGTCTCCCGTTAGTGGGAGCAGCGCACCTATCGGGACCTCGACCACTGAAGAGCGTTCTACAACACGGTCTGACTGCTGCAGGATCGGTCCTAGGGCAAAGCCTAGAAGCGTGCCTAGAAGCAGCGCAGCCACAGCCACTGCGAGTATTCTAACACGGTAACTAGAGTTATTTTCCCTCATCAGCCGCGCCCGCTTAGGGCTTAGTATTTGTCCTTTGTGCCACAAAAGTAACCTTACTCGTGCACCAGAGAGGAGGGATGTATAAAGCTTACTAGGAAGAATTTAATAAGGCGTGCATGGACATGCTGCAGATGTCCTGAGCTCTTGTGTAGAATCTACTCCTCGTACCCCAAAACAACATGAATTGTATTGCTCTTGCAGTTCCTGCAGTATATGTATATCTTTTTAAACTCATAAAGGTTAAAGCCCAAGTTTACCTTCCTCTCGAACCCGCAAACCTCGCACTTCAGGCGCCATACAGTCATATACACACACCTTACAGGATGTCAGAGGCTGCTCGCAACGTCATTCGTCCGGGAGTCAAATGTCATCATCCGCTCATGCCCCTTACGCGCGCTATTTAAGCTTGCTTTTGAAGCTCCTGGGTGTTCACCATTCTCACCCCCTCCAGCTCGGAGACGAGCACCTTCACAACATCCTCTGCCTGCGTTGTTATGAGCACCTGCCTGACCCCAGCTGCTTTGAAGATGTTCTGCATGAATGTCAGCTTGACTTTCTCGTCCACATTGGGCAGCGGCTCGTCCAGTATGAGGAAGCCGGCGATTGTGGGAGAGTCTCTTGAAGAANGCCGAGAGCAGGATCAGCACAATCANNGTCTTCTGGCCGTCGCTGAGCCTGGACGTGAAGGGTGTCCACTCTCCGCGCGTTTTAGCCTCCAACTTGAAGAAGTTCTTCTTAGTCTTCGGATTCTCCTCCACGAGCAGCCTGATACCTTCGATGTCTGGGTAGGGGTAGAGCGCTCTCAGGAGAGAGTTCATCTCCTCGTTAAGTTCCTTGACACGTTGCTCGCGCAGGTAGCCCAGCACTCTCTCGAAAGCGCTCCTCACCGCGACTAAGTTCTCGTAGAGCTTCTCGAGCCTAGCCAGCTTTTCCTCAAGGAACCTGGATCTTTCCTCGAGCTCCTCGAGGCGCGCATGGAGGGAAAGACTCTCCAAGGCCTCAATCAACCCATCGATCTTAGCCAGTTCCTCTTTTAGCTCTCTAGCCTTCTCCTCGAGCTCTCTGCAGACCCGAGCGCTCGGGCGAAGCTCTTCGAGACGTTTACGCTTTTCTTTCAAAGAACGCTCCTTTTCCTCCAACATGCGCGCAAGACCTAGCTTGTACACGCCTTCGCGCAGCTTGGAGAGATCTTTGACAGCTCTCGCCACGTGAAGCTCCACAACCTTGTAGTTCTGCCTCTCCTGCTGAAGGCTCTCCCTTAGGGCATCGCACTCCTCGGAGACCTCCTCCTTCCTGCTGAGGAGCTCGTTGTAGATCTCGAAGACTCTCTTGGAGCTTGATTATCTGCGCTTTAGCGTACTGAAGCTCCTCTCTCGTGCGCTTGAGCTTCTCGAGCTTGGCCTCCTTTCTCCTCAGCTCCGCCTCTACCTCGGCTACAACCTCGCGTGGTAGCGTGTCTAGGAGTTTAAGCCATGCCCTGTCAACGCGCGAGCCGCACACGGGGCACTGGGTAGTCTCCCTCCTGGTCAGCTCGTCGACNATCTGCCTCCTCAGCTCGGAAACCATTTTAACCGAGGTAAGCTTATCCCGCAGCTCGCGCACCTCCCCCTCCAAGCTAGCTATGGTGCTGCGGAGGTTCTCCTCGGAGCCCACCTCCCGCAGTATCCGGTCGCACGTCCGCTGCGCCTCCTCATACTCCCGAACCGAGGGCTCCAGGCGGATTAACTGCTCCTCAATGGACTTTAGACTCATCTCGCACTCGCTCAAGCGCCGAACCTCCTCGCGCTCAAAGCTCTCAGAGCACCTGTCGTATTCGCTCGAGATAGCTTCGCCGACCTCCCTCAACAAAGCGTCTACGCTTCTAAGATCCACGCTGAACACATCGAGCTTAATTAACCTCTCCCGCAGTTCGGACGGCACAGGGAGCAGCTCTGCAGCCCTCAGCAGGGACTGCCTGATCTCCTCTGCCAGAATACGTAGCTCTTCCTCGCTGGGCAGCCTCCACCCCAGATCTTGCTTCAGCTTCGCTATCGTGCTCTCCTCGGCATTGATGCTGCTAAGCAGGTTTTCGTACTCAGTTTTACTGGGTAACAGCTTCTCGATTTCTGCGTTCAGCCTCTCCAACTGCCCTCTAAGCTCGTCTTTCCTCTTCCTCAGCTCCTCAAGCCTCCTCTCTTGCTCCTGGATCTCCCTTTCAAGCTCCTTTACATTCCCGAGCACCTGATCGTAGAGCGCTTTAACCCTCTCAAGCTCCTCCTTGACCCTTTTTAAGGGTATGCTCTTTACAAGCTTAGCGACTGCGTCGAGACCGAGGAGCCTGTCTAGGACTCTGCTTCTTCTGACTGGTGTCCCATGTGCCAGGAGAAACAAGTCGACAAAGTTCAGGAAGACGCTGCGGTAGAACTCCTCGAAGTCCAGCCCAAGCAGCCTCTCCACCTCTTCGCTAGTAGCACGCGCCCCGTAGACTATTTCACCACTAGGTTTCACTAGGCTCACATCCTCCCTCCCACTCTTCAGCAACGTGCGCGTGATCCTGTAGATCCCCTTCTCGTCGATGAGCTCAAGAATCACCCTGGCGGAATTCCTCCCCACATTCACCATGTCCTCCTTCGTGTATAGCCTCTTCCTGAGCCCGGGCTCTGTGCCGTAGAGCGCGTATGAGATTGCAGAGAGCAGAGAGCTCTTCCCAGTGCCCACGGGGCCTACAATTACCGTTAGCCCCTCGCCGACCTGTAGCGAGACTTTGCCCGCGAAGTATCTGAAACCCTCAACCTCCAGGCTCTTCAGCAGGATCGGCACTGACCCACCCCTCGATGAGAGTTCTCACGAGCTGGACAACGCCCTTCTTACCGCCCTTCGCGTAGGCTTCGAGGATTTGCTGCGCGAGGCTCAGAGCTTCGGGATTTGCGGCGAGCTCCTGCTCAAGAAGCCTCCTCACCTCGCGCTCCACGCTTACACCAATAAACCTCTCTTCACTCAACAAGCCCACCCCGGCATCGNGCNANTNGTCTAAGGTTTAACTCCTCTCCTACTTAAAACCGCTAGCCAGGGGTTACCTTTGACGAAATCCGGAAGACCTGTGTCGGCAGCGGTCTCTTCTCCAACTCTCTCATCTGCGACTTGGGGTTGCTGTGCGGCCGGCGGGGTCGTTAGCTCCTCAACCGCTCTCCTCACCGCAGCCTCCCGCGGAACCTCGTATGCAGGTTGATGTACTGGTGGAATTCTAGGGGTGGGAGGAACAGTCTCGATTTTTTCACCTGCGGAACCCCTCCTCGGCGCTTTGATCACCTCGTCGACGCCCCCCTCATCATCAACCCTGAGCAGACCCACTCTGAAGTAATCTCGAAAAACTTCGCGTATGATCGGCATCTTCTTGCCGACAAGTCGTGACAGGGCGCTTGCGCGCACAGCCACGTACACCTCGTCGAAGCGGGTGAGGTCCCTGCAGGAGGACCCTGTCTCCCACAACGCTTCGAAGAGCTCTGAGGGGGACTCTCTGAGGAATAGCTTAACAGCCACGGTCCCTGAAGCACCGCGGGCTACAATGGTGTCGCCTTCAACACTCTCCACTTTGAACCCTCGAACCTCTAGGTACCTTTTGACAGGGGTTAACAGCTGCTGCTTGAGCAACGCGTAGCTCATTTCTCTGAGAACAAGTAGGGAGATTTACGTAATAAGCCTAGCGGCTCAGAACCCCTAATAATGCACTCCTCTCTTGTACCACCCCTCCATTCGGTCCCAGCTCCACTCCACGGAGTCGGGCACAGCGAGGCTGTACACAATACCACCCTTCCAGACGGAGTATAACGGGTCTGAGACAAGCTTAACCGTGTAGTCGAGTCCTCTCGCCCTCAACTGCAAGGAGACTTTCTCCGCACTGTTGACAGCGACATCCTCCAGACCGGGCGGGACCCTCCAGGCGAAGTTTCCTCCGCTGAGTATCACCACGCGTATCTGTTGCTGGGCCTCGAAGCTTGTCTTGTTTATCGAGTACTCGATAGCCTCCCCCAGAGGCAGCGTCCCCGGCAACTTCTGCCCGCCCACCACCGTGTCACGAGGCCTAGGCATCCCGCGCTTGTAATAGCTCTCGAAGATTTCGTGGGTTGGGTTGAAGATTATCTCGCCTATTAGGAAACGCATCCACGAGTTCGCCCCCATGTCTATCTCTATCGTCGTCCTAGGGACCTTAAACACCGCCCTGAACCTCTCGGGCTCCCGCTTAGCCTTCTCGATTGCCGTGTTGAGGTCCCTGGGTATCAGGCCCACGTTCTCCTTGAAGAGCCTCACGAATTTCTCCTCCCTCGCTCTGTCCTCGTAGCCGAGGTCTCTGAGTATCTCAGCCGCTATGGCATCGGCCTCGGCCCCTCCCCTGTTCAGGACTGTGATCGCGTCCCTAACAGGATATACGACGATCGGTGTTATCTGCGTGTTACCATGCCCTGATTCAACCACGATGCACTCTGTAGTCTTCTCCGCTATAGCCACCGCGAGTGGCTGTGGAATTATGGTGATCGCCCTCACGTAACGCCCCTCCTCGTCCAGCTCGGCATGCAGGTTGAAAAGCCTCTCGTACATGTATTTAGGCGCAATGGCTGAGAGAGCGGCAGTCACGTAGAAGCCGTCGAAGTCGCGAGGTTTCTGGAGATCCTTAAGGCTCCTCTCGAAACCGTACCTGGTGATCTCCCTTATGACGAGCCAGGCCCTCTCGTTCCCCCTCTCCACGACTCCATCATGCATGGGGTAGATCAGGGACCTACCCAGGCTGTCTACAGCCGGTAGGTAGCGCGACACCTCCTCGCCGACTATCACTGGCTTGGAGACACCAAAGAGCTCCAGCAGCAGTTTAGACTCGAGCTCCGAGGTTATCACACCCCTATTCTCCACCACGTAGGGTTTCTCCGCCACGGGTCCAAACTTGAATTGGCTAGTCCCGTAGTCCTCGGCGTAGGCGTACTTCCTCCTGTACTCGTCAATCACAGCACAACCCCCTGAGGCGAAGTCACCGCTAGGATAAATAACCTTTTTAGCTGAGAGAGCCGACGGGTATACCCGTGGAAACCGATCGGGCACTCCTTTTGATCGAGCAGCGGGGCTCGACCTTGGCGAAGGCCGTGCTCAAGCGCGAGCTGATACCCTTTAACTTCGACTCCCTGCTTAGGGTGAAGTCCACAGTGACAAGAGCGTCGGTGGCAAGAGGGCTTCTGCTGCTCCCCCTACCCCTCAAGCTCAGGCGCGAACACAGCCTCTATAGAACATTCAACACGGGCGATGTCCTCCTGGCGCACCAAATGAACTGTATAGCTATAGTCATCGAGCGCCAGCTCCTGGAGTCCCTGGAGGCTTTCAAGGCAGGCGAGGTCATCGAGGGACTGGACAACCTGCTGCCCGGGCATCTGAGCGGGATGACTGTAACCCTGAGGATGGCGCCCGCTGAGAGGGGTATTTAAGCTGCATAAGAGGTTCTACCGCGATGAGCCTGGAGAACGACTCTATGAGTATAGGACGCATGATCGCTCTAAGGCTGAGGGGGCTCAGCGATCTCGCCCGGCTTGTCAGCGGAACGATGACAATGGGTCACCCAACGTACATCGTACACTTCACAGAGAGGGGAAAGCACGTCTACGGGGTCTTCATAGTCTTCCGTGACTACTACAAACAATACGGCATACCTATGTTCTACTACGCCGTGACGGATAAGGAGCTACCCGGAGACTACATACTCTTCAGATCCGATGAAGGCGGAGAATATGTTGAGCCGTACAAGGGGGTTAAGCCCGGCTGGGTCGCTATCCCAGTGGTGCATCTGAGAGAGAAGCCCACATTAATAGGAGACCTGGAAGTTGAGTAAAACACGGGTAAAAAGTTGGGAAAATCTCTGGGCGTTTTTGTCCGCTACTTCTTCCTCTCGAGAATGATCTCTATTGTGGAGATGTTCCTCTTCTTGTCGCCCTCCCCCACCTGCTCGCTGCTTATGCGTATGCCGGCAATATCCACTTCATCCTTGAGAAACCTGTTCCTCACGATCTCGGCAACGTCGACAGCCCTTGAGATGGCGCGACCGCGTGCTTTGACNAGAACGCGCTTGGCACCCTGGTTGAACTGGATCACGGTGGCCAGCACGTAGTTCATGACGCTCTTGTTGCCTACTAGGACGCTGCCTTCCTGCAGGCTCATTTTGCTCACCAGCGGCGCTCTTCCGCTTACTAGCCCCACTAATAAATATTATGCCGTGTCTCCGGAGCCCCCTAGAACATCGGTCTCAGCTCAAGCTCGTAGCCAAACTTCCTAACTATCCTCTCCAGCTTCCTCCTAGGCTTGCCGAGAATGAAGTTGTAGTGCTCGGCGCTGAGTTCGACAACTACTACGGATGCCGCGCTGTCCACCTTGATCTCGTAGCCATCATCACCAATCACGCGTTGTAGCGCGCGTTCGAGAGCTGACTTGACCTTGTACTCCTCGATACTCATCCTCCCATGCTGCTTCTTAATAGGGACGACGAACGTGCGCTCCCCGAACACGTACAGTTCGTACTCAGCCTCCCCTGTGAGAAAGTCCCGAACAACAACAACCGGTCTAGCGAGGTCTTCCTCCTTCAGCCCGTGCGGTATCTTCACGGTTGTCTCCAGTGAATAAACCTTCTCGACAGCTCCATTCTTGATGAACACGACTGTATCGACAATAGAGGGTATCATGCCTAGCTCAACCCTCCCGATGAACCTCTGGATAGCGTCTATAGGGCTGGTGGCGTGTACCACTCCGATCATGCCCACGCCTGCGAGCCTGAGATCGGCGTAGAGTTGGAAGTCCTTGGTATCCCTCATCTCATCAAACACCGTGTAGTCAGGCCTCGACAAGAGCAGGACATCGTGGATTTCCTCAGAGGTCGCGTAACTCTTAGAGTACTGCGTTATCTCGGGTGGCAGAACCATGTCGCGGGGCGACTCGATAGTCTTGACGACCTTACCCTTTCTGTGGTAGTACTCTGCAAGAGCTTGGGCGAAAGTCGTCTTACCCATGCCCGGCGCGCCTGCGATCAGTATCCCTTCCGCCTGCTGTTCAAGCCGCTCCACTAGCTTCCTGGGCAGCCTATAGTCCTCAAGGGATAGCTTTGCCACTGGTCTGACTGCCGTTATCTCGTAGCCGTCCGAGAAAGGCGGCTTCGTTATAACAACCCTGTACTCGTTGAGCTGCACTATCGTCAAACCAGCACCCTCATACTCTATGAAGGAATTTGGCTGGACCCTGACACGCTCCATTATCTGTCTTATGAACTCCTCCATCTCCCCTCGAGTCAGGGGCCGAGAGTCGAGCTCCACAAAGGACCAGTTCCCGGGTACCCCGCGCTTCGCGCGCGGGCGAGTGCCCTCCTTCAGGTGGACAGACATTGTGTTCCTGTCGAAGAACTTCTCGAGGAAAAACTCATCCTCTTGAGACCCTTTGAGCAGCATAACCTCCAGACCTAGCGCCTTCGCTGCCTCTGCAGATATCTCATCAGTCGTGATGAACACCGCGCCGTTCTCCACAGCCAGCAGTCTAGCCACTACATCGGGGTCCAGGACGCGCAGCCCTCGCGTACCCACAGGGAGCTCGTACACGTATTCCACTTCGACGAGCTCCTGCAGGTTGTTGGAGATTTCCTTCAAAAGTCTAAGCTCACGAAGACCCGAAATACCGGTGCTGCTCCCTTTCCGCGCCTGCTCCTCGAGGTAGTCGACCACGGAGGCATGCACCAAGAGTCTACCTGCTATCATGCCCCGCAGCAGGGCATCCCGTAGGGCACCGCTCAGTATCGCGGAGAGATCCGGCACGTATACCTGCTCCTCCATGCGCTCTACTCCTGGTGCAGCCCTCGCCAATCGATGTTTAAAGTTTGTGCTGGTAGAGCAGACTCCGAGAAGCTCGGCACCCCCCTACTTCCACTGGAGTACTGTTTTAGAGTGACTTGATGTAATGCACGTAATCTGTATCTTACGCTATTTTCTGCATCTATCCAGTTGCTTCACTGGAAATCAAGGGGTCTAGGAAGATTCTACGCTGGCTTCCAGGGTTATTCAGTTAGACAGGAATACAATGGAAGGATCCAGGGGTTTAAATAACCCCTTTGTTTCCAGTGGAGCAGTGCAAAGCGTCAAGAATTGCATCTCTTTCAGCTATATTCACAAGACTTTTTCTCTGTTCATAAAAATCATGGAGAAAAGAGAAGATAAAGCATAACAGAGCGTAAGTAGACGTTATTCTGCGTCCCACACTGCGGTCTAAACCTCCAGGATAGTGAAATATAGCCGGGCAGTCCATCAGGGTATGGAATGGCGCCACGCATCAAGGTCGAGGACACACTGCCCTCAGGGGAGCGAGTATCCATAAGCATAGAAGGAGCGGACATCAGCGAGGAGAAGGTGGCCTACCTGCTTAGGACCCTGCGGGAGATGCGGATGGCAAGCGCGCTGGAGGTTGAAAAGGAGGAGGCTTCTGGGGATGCTACACTCAAGGAAAGGATATGGAGGGTGATCGTGGAGAACTTTGGGGACGGTACATGGTTTTCCCTAAGGGATCTTTACAACGTGGCGGTAAAGCGGATCCCTGGACTCAAGATAACCACTGTATCGACGTATGTCTCTAGACTTGTCAGCGAGGGTATGCTAATAAAGAAGGGGGCTAAGCCGAACACGCGCTACAGGGTTAGAAGTGTCTTGGCGGAGCTCTAGCGAGTCTCGAGGAGCAGCTTCGCCACGTCGCTCTTAGTGACTATGCCTACTATCAGCATCCCCTCTTCGACCAGTACAGCCGGGATCCTCGAGAGAAGCTTAGCCACCCTGCCAACTTTGGTATCAGCGCTCACGATCGGCAGGGGATCCGACATAACATCCGCTACTGTCAATTGCGCTGCGCGTCGGCTCTCCTTCAGGAACGCTTGGAGGACGTCGTCCTCGAAGAGTGTTCCGATGTTGCGCTTGCCCCTTTCCAGAACAGGAAGCTGGCTGAATCCTCTCTCCCACATGATCTGCGTGGCCTTCACCAATAATGTCTGAGGTTCAACGTAGATCACGGGTGAAGACATGATGTCCTTAGCAGTTAGTTCGTCCTCGACAAGTTCGTGTATCGCCTGGTATATCCGCATCAGCGTCGACACGCGGGGATTAACGTTCCCGGACTCTATTCTCGCTATTAGAGACTGGCTCACACCGGCACGCCTGGCCACCTCTGCCTGGGTTAAGCCTGCCTTGAGCCGGAGTATCCGGAGCTCCTCTGGGGTGGGAATCGGCATACCGAAAGAGTAATCATATCTATGCAATTTTAGCATTACGCCCCGGTCATCGATGCGCGTTGGGAGTGTGCGCCTCAGGGGTCAAGGATACCTCACAGCATCCGTAGCGCTGTGGCTGAGAAGGCTTCTACCCAGGCTTCGCGTGGTCATAGACTCTATCCCGGCGGTCATACTCTCTCCTCGAGCTATCTGCGGTCGTCTGCGTGGTAGAAGGGAAGGGACTGTGTACACAGCTTCTTACATCAACTCGGTAGTGTACCCCCAGTTGGCTGGAGGGGGCGCCGACGGGGAAGTCGAGATTATAGTTAAGGAGCCCCTGTTCAGCATGGAGGAGGTCCTGGAGGAGATTACGCTGCCGGCAAGCATCCTCTCGGTACAGCTAACACTCTGTGCGAGGGATAGGAGGCTCTTCAAGGTTACACCGGGATCGCTCCCTCTCAGTGACGAGGTGGCAAAGCCTCTTTGGGACTTACTAGAGACCTTAGGTTTAGTTGAGAAGGGGGATCGTGCCTCCACCGCGCCGCTCGTCGATGGACATGCGGAGGTTGTGGTGAATACGGGGACTTACAGCGCGACCTTTGAAGTACCGGTATTCCTCGACGAGAATATTGAGCAGGTAGCAGCGCTAGTTGCTTACAGGGCTCTGGGTCGCGAGGTATCCACACCTCCAAGGCTAGTAATACTGGATGCCGGGGACAGGGTTTTCTTCGAGGTTGGGGACTCAAAGGGAGACTCGTCGGTTAAGCTGAGAGTCGGTGAGAGTGGCTTCGTAAGGGTGGCGTACTCAAGAGGTTCCGGAAGAGTGGTGGGGGTAAGAGGCATTGTGGACACGCACCTGGCGAGCGGGGTTCTCGACTCCTCGCTTGCTCTGCTGATAGGTCAGGAAGACCTTTGCACGAAGGTCCCAGCTCTAGCAGCAGCTAAGACTTTCCTGTTTGCCGAGTGTCCAGTGCTTCGAGGACTTCTAGGCCTTGCTGCCCGGCTTTGCATCTAGCATATTATATGTGGTAGAGTTTTTGCGGCGTCATTGCCATGAATGCAAACGTCAACGTGGTGTTTTGGTCTTCCCCAGTCATTCTTCAATCCAGAGAGCTTAGCTCCTCCCAGGTTATCTCGACGGGCTGGCTCCTGGCTGCGGATTCGAGGGCTTTCACGACGCACTTCAGAGCGATGAACCCCTCAAGCCCCGTGATGGCCGGTTTCGCCCGGCCCGCCGCAGCATCGAGGAAGTTTCTCAGCTCAAGCTCAAGGGGCTCTGGTTGCAGGTAGGAGATCTCGATCGAGGAGGTCTCTGTCTGGAGACTTGTCTCCACAAACCCTAGGGAGTGCCTGCTAACTCCATTGTCGATCACCACTCGTCTGAGGATGTAGTCTCCTCGGATGATGGCCGAGGGAGTTCTCACGGAGATGCTCCTGTGCTTATACGTGGGGGAGCTCCTCCAGCTTGCCGTCAGGTACGCTGCTACGCCCTCCGGGTACTCGTAGAGTGCTTGCACCTCTGTCTCATAGGGGAAGGTGCTATCGCGCATTGCCAGCGCGTAAACGCGCTGAGGCAGACTGTCCAGTACGAAGTTGGACACGTCTACGTCGTGTACAAGCAAGTCGTGGGCGACACCCAAGTTGAGGGTATATCCGTGTGCAGGTCCTGGCCCCACTCTCTTGGCCTCCACCGCCAGAGGTCCGCCTAGACTCGTGGAGTGCTGCTTTACTATATGCACAACCGGGTTGAACCTCTCGATGTGCCCCACCATGAGCAACTTACCACTCCTTCGGGCTATCCTGAGCAGCTCCAACCCTTCTTCGATACTCGCCGCGAGGGGTTTCTCTACGAGCAAGTGCACCTTGTCCGCTAGTACCTTGCTCACGGAGAAGTGGTGTACTGTTGGTACGGCAACAACTGCTGCATCAAGCCCTTTCTCTCTTTTGAGCAGATCCTCAATGGATGCGAACCACCCATCGCATGTGTAGCGAGCTGCTATGCTAGAGGCCCGGGAGGGGTTGCTATCCACAACGAAGAGCGAGTTTAGAAGCTCACCGCGGAGCTTCGAGAGGACCCGAACATGGTTTACACCCCATCTGCCTACACCAACTACAGCTACACTCAAACCCATGGTGTGCTCGCTGAGCTGAGCGCTGCCTGCTTTAAAAGCGATGTATCCCCGTGCGTCTCGGAGCTAGGGCGTCTACCCGTTCGATAGCATAGTCACGGTAGAAAGGTGGTTCCGGCACCGGCCTTTCCCGGGGCCGCAGACCCCAGTACTCGGCACGGCGCACCCCCCTTAGCTTCCGCGATCTGACGAGTGCGGGCGTGGCAGGGGTGCTATGGCCGGAACCGTTCCCAGAAAAACACAAGGGCTTTTATGTTTTTTCTTCCGTGCGTTACTCGGAAAGCAGCACGCGAGCTAGCTTGATACTGAACACTGGGTGTTTCAGCAGCTTTAGGGCAACTTTCGCCACATTCTCTCCGTTCGCCAGGTTCACAATGTCCTCTCCTGTAAGGATATCTGCAAGCTGGTTAAGCTCGTCGTCGCTGAGCTTCTCGATTACGTGGAGGGCTTTGAGGCTGTCCCGTATCTTCCTGCCCCAGTACTCGTCGTACTTGCTCCTGTACTCGCTGAGGGCTTTCTCGGATAGGTTCCCTGCCTCAAGCGCTTTGGCTGCCACTTCAGCTGCTATTTTTCCACCAGCGATAGAGGTGTGGATACCGCCTCCTGTCAGCGGTATGACTTGCCCCGCCGCCTCTCCCACGAGCATGACGTTATCCGCTACGATCCTCTTGAGAAGACCGCTGATGGTCACTGCGGCGCCCTGGAACTCGAGGATTTTTGCTTTCGAGAACATCTCCGGGTGTGCTTTGATGAACTTGTCGAGGTACGCCCTTGGGCCCGCTCCCTGGACCCCTATCCCCACGTTCGCTATTAATCCGTCCTTCGGGAACACCCACACGTAGCCTCCTGGTGCGACGTTGTTACCGAGGTAGAAGTAGGTCAGATCCGGGTCGGGAGTACTTACGTTCGTCATCACGTACTGCACCGTCGGTATAACCTTTCTCTCGCCGGGGCTCTCTAGGCCGAACCTTCTCGCTATGAAGGACATATAGCCGTCGGCGCCTACTAGGAGGCTTGCTTCGATCTCCACCGTGCGCGCGCGCACCCTCACGGTGTTACCGCTCCTTAAAGCCTCCCTCACGGGCTCCTTCACGTAGATGTCAGCGCCTGCGGAAGCCGCGTACTCGCCAAGCACGCGGAGGAAGCTCCTCTTGTTGATCACGTAGCCCATGTCGCCGCCATCGCCCGTGATAGTAACGCCCTTCCCATTCGGCGCCACGACAAGCGCACCGCGTATCTCCTTGCTTACGAACCTCGGTACATCGGATCTACTCAGCTCAGCTGTCACAGGCACGCGGGCGCTGATCCCCTCACCGCATGGTTTCACTGCAAGGGTTTCGTTTTTCTCTAGAACCGCGACCTTGAAGCCCCTGGAGGCGAGAAACCTTGCGAATGTGAGGCCCGCAGGACCCGCGCCCACAACTACAGCGTCGTACTTCATGCTTATCACAGTTCAGTTTATAGACCAGGTATAAAAAGTGAACTAAGGGTTGACCTTGGAGCTCCACGAGAGGTTGAAGGCCGAGGTGGAGAGGAAGGTTGAGCACGTGATAGCTGGGGTTGCCGAAACTCTCGAGAAGGTGCTCTCCGAGGGCGGTGTGAAGCCCGAGGATCTCCGGAGGATGATTGAGACTCTCGAGCCGAGCTTCCGCCTGCTCAGCAGGCGCTGGGCCCTCCTGATACTCTACGTGCTCCTGATGCTCGGGAAAGGGTCCTTCTCCGAAATCGTAAAGCTCACAGGTCTGAGCAGGACTATCGTCTCTATAAGGCTGAAGGAGCTAGAGAGAGCGGGGCTGATCACGCGCACCGTTGTCGAGAGACCGATAGCCACGCTTTACGAGCTCACAGGGAGAGGCAGGGACTTGGCCTTACTCAGCATACCGCTGGTCTACTATCTCACCTTCGGGAAAAGCCTCAGGGCGGGGCCTGAGGAATAACTTCCTCGGTCTCGGATCCCCAAGGCGCACCAGGAGAGCTGCTCCGCGCGGCTTGTACAGGATGTGGTCCCGCTCATCCCGTGTCAAGGAGAAGAGAAGGGAGATGTCCTCCACGTAGCTTTCAGACCCGCTTAGCGCGATCACGAAGCCGGCGAGCTGATAAAGCCTGGGGTCCAACTCACGCGGTAACTGCGTCACGGCAACTACAGAGTAGCCCCACTTCCTGGTTTCCTTGTACAGATGCAGAAGGTACGGTGCCAGGTAGTGAGCCTCCTCCCAGCACGACCATGTGCTCGAGCCTGTGTACTTCGCCCAGCATGCGCCGGTAGCCCTGTAGCAGCATTAGAAGGGCCAGCGCCGCAAGGGATCTGAACTCGCGCGAACTCATCTGGGGGAATGTGAAGCAGATACTTTCCGCTGCTAGCTCGCTGATTGTGGGTGCGCCATCCTCGTGCAGTTGGGCTAGATCCTCGTAGATGCGCTTCACCTCTGGGACCTCGGAAAGGTTCTCAAGTGGTGATAGGGAATTCCTCTCTAAGCACTCGAGGAGGATTTCGCGCAGCGCGAACCGCGCGCCTGCAATACCGTATATCTTCTCAATGTAGCGTGCGAGCTCTCCAGCAAACTCACTGCTCTTCCAGCCCGGGATCTCTAGCAGATTTATCCTCTCCATGCCCAGGAGTAGAACTCTGCGGAAGAGCCTCATGTAGCTGCGCTCGCTGTGTGGATCAATAGTCCAAGAGCTAACTCCCATGCGGCGGACCTCCAGGATCAGGTGTCGGGCAAGCGTGCTCTTACCGCTCCCAGTTGTCCCCACTATGATACCGTGCATGTTGGGCAGCGCCGCGGGGTTCAGAAAGACGGAGCGCCCCAGGTCGTCAATCCCCAAGTATATCCCTGTGGTTTCCTCCATGGGAGGCACGACAGCAAGAGGTGACGCGAAAACAGCGAGGTCTCCACTGAGCGCGTATACCCTTTTCACGAGGAGGCGTTCTAGGAGTTTCATCAAGCAAGCACCTCAAGCGCACCGGGTAGCCTGGCGAACCTGAGACCTACCTTCTCAAGCACCCTCTGCTGGCCAGGTTTTGCCAGCAGGAGTCCTGAGACCAGGTAGAGGGCTTCCCTCCTCTCCCATCTCCTCCTGGCAGCTGCGAAGAACTTGCTGCTCCTGTGTATCAGGGAGAGTTTCTCGAGCGCCGTTCCTACTTCGTAGCTTCTGTAGGCTTCCGTGTCCACTGCTTGCTCCTCCTCCGGCGCTGCGGGTCTCATGCGCACAGCCAGGTACGCATCCCTGGCACACGAGCTGTAAACGATTCTGGCGCGCGCGAGGACATCGAAGAGCGGAGTAAGTGAGTAGAAGCTATCGACAGAGGTGAGCGCGTACGCTTGAAATCCGCGGACAGTGGTGTAGCTCCTCCTTCCCCGCGAGAAGAGAATAGCAGCAAGCCCTGCCAGGCTCAGCGGGAGCAGCGAGGGCATGCGGAGCAGCAGCGGTGCAAGTATCACTCCGGTGGCGGCGAGGCGCGATGCACCTGCAGTGCTAACAACTATATATGGCGGTCTCAGTACATTCTTCAGGACTCGTCCCTCCACACGCTCCCACGAGCAGCCGACGAGCGACAGCGCTTCAGCAATCCTTCCAAGGTGCTCTTCGAGCATTTTCCCGAGCTCATGCGGCTCCCTACCACACGCCTTGACAATGATGTAATAATGCTGGTTCCAGGCGATCACGAGGTAATCGACATCGATCCCAATGAATCCGACGTGGAAGAACGTCGTGGAGAGGTTGAAGAACTCTTTCTCTGAGAGGTCGTAGCAGCCGTGTCTACAATCGAGCACCCTGAACCCCGCGAAGGCGCAGTATCTTCTGCCGCGTGCTCCAGAGTGTTCTACACAGACACCTCTTAGGCATACAATGTCTGGCAGGGGCCACCCTCCACTGAGCGCCAGGATGGCGAGCTGGAGCATCTCGGGCGTGAGCAAAGTGAGAGAGGCTGCTACGAGGACCTCAGCTGCCGCCTTGTTGTGAGGGGTTGCCAGGAGCGCGCCCAGTAGCGCTAACCCAGCCAGTCTAGCTCTCCAAGACGCCACTTGATCCCCCTCTTGAACTTCAGGAGCTTCCACCTGAGGCTCAGCGGCTTGGAGCCCGGCGGGGTCGGGGGATTCCAGAGGAGCAGACCCTTGCTGAAGATGGCCCAGGGCTCTTCTCGCTTCTCAAACTCCTCCAGCGCGCGTAGGCGAAGATATAGCGATAGGTCGTTCTCCATCCACGGAGAGGGCGCAACCCTGGTCATCTTCGCAACGAGTTTGCGTACGTCGTGCCCCATGCTGAGGAGAATTTTCACGGCTTCGTCGAGCTCGTACAGCCTCCTGGCCTCCCGGAGGATTTTCTCGAGCTCTCCCCACTCCGCGCGCGATGTGACCCAGGGCGAGTTTCTCGCTACCTCCTCGGTGATCTCCTGGAGGTATGCGCGTACGAGAGGCGCGAGGTTCTTCTCGTACTTTGTGCCGGGAAACTCGCGCGGTGCAAGGAAGTTTCTCTCCAGCCGTTTGTACCCAAGGGAGTAAGGAAGGAGGACTCTGTAGCCCAAGGCTCTGTAGTAGAACTCTGGGATTATCACACGTGCAAGGCGGAACGCTCTCCTGGTGGTTCCGGTGGTGGCGTTTGCAGCGCGTAGCCTGTGCTCCAGGGAAGGCCACGTGGATATATCATAGAGCTTACGTGTAGCACGGCTTGTAGCCTCGGCTAGCCGGTGCCGCACGCGACGGTCGGTACTCCCAGCAGTAACACCTGTGTACACCGCGCCGAACCTGGGAATAGGTTGGTTTTTCCTTCTGCCGCGCTCGCCTGGCTATTGAGTCTGAGGCTGCGCTGATGCCTCTAAGAGCCAGCGGCACTGCGCGCGACCCCATGATCGAGGCTGCAGTGCGTGCTGCGTGAACTGCGAGTGCACGCAGCACGAGAACAAACTTCTCTACTGAGCTGCGCACGTGGAGAGCGTAGTAAATCTCGTCGCTAAAGCTCCATCTAAGCCTCCACGGCTGCTCCACCTTCATCGCCTTGAGCCTTATCAGCGGGATGAGCCTAGCACCCCGAGCTAGCCTTCCCGCGAGAGCCCTGGCCACGTAGGGCAGTGTCTCGACATAGAGCCCAGCTAGTGCCAGCACGCCGCCGGCCCAGAACACGAGCATAAGTGCTGAGTTGTACAGGAGCGAGAGGAGCCTGACAAGGTCCCCGATCAGAGAGGGTAGGCTACCAGCTACTGAGCGGGCCTGGTCCCAGAAGGGGTTGAGGGGTACAGCGTGGCTGTCGTTCCAGCAGCACACACCCTGCAGGACAATCTCCGCAAAGGGTACCTGCGCAGGATCCCCTGTGCATGCTCCTCTGTGGAAGCTTATCATGAGCGTGTACTTCGAGTACCTGGGTGTACTCGCGCTACCGAGCTCGAAGAAGGGTCTGAAGTGCTCAGCTACGGCTTCCCTGACGGAGTTCCACCAGAAAACGTAGCCCTCCCGAGCACGCCTCAGGAGTTCGTGATCTATCTCCACGCCGGGAGGTCCTCCTCCGTCGACCCTGCTGACATTGATATACCAGCATGTGTCGTTACCGGCAGCTACCTGCCCGTTAGGGAAAACCACCCCGTACCCTCCTGCTTTGACGTCTATAAAGGCAACCTCGTCCTCCCGAGGCTCCACATACACTGCAGCCCCGCACTCAAGCCTCGAGGTAGGCAGGGGGGCCCCACCCCTCTGCGCGGTGAAAATTCCTCCAACACCGTGCTCGCAGGGTATGATGTTTACTGGCAGGTTTACTTGGACCGATACCGTGGAGAAGTTGATCAGGTGTAGTACCGCTGGCCAGACAGGGCAGAAGCAATATACGTAAGGCTTAGGGTCGAGACAGCACCCCGGTACATCGAACCTAGTGAAGTATACAGCCGCCCAGGCTGCAGTGTAATTGCCCGAGGGCAATGCAACCGTGTATTCATGGCTGACTCTCACTACGAAGAGCTTCCCTTCGTCATCTCTTAGGGCTACAAGGACCGGGGCGCTCATTACTTCACCGGAGTGCTCGTAAACCCTGAAGGAGGCAAAGCCCCATGAGCCCGGCGCGTCGAGGAAGTGAAGGGGCGCGTCTATATGCGGTAGTCTGAGCGCGAGCGCGTAAGGGGTGATGACGGAGAGCACAAAAAGCAGCGCTACTACTGGTGCTGCGAATCGCCGAACCCTGTAGACTAGGAGCGATGGCAGAAGGGCGTCGAAGAGTGGTCTCAGCCTGGCGCCCAGCTCGACGAGCAAGAGAGTGTGTCTCGCGAGGGCTGAAGCAATGCCTGTGAGCGAGGTGGCAGAGGACAGGGGGGATAGCAGACGGTCCAGGTCCACAACGTAGCTCTTCAGTACCTCAGGTAGTATGTAGAACCCCCGCGCGAGGTAGAAGGTCAGGACGATGATCAGAATGGCCACGCCGAAAGAGAGACTCAGGAGCTTCTTGTGGATATACTCCAGAGCTTCAGCGGCCTCGATCACGTTTCTACGGGCGGCCTCGGAGGTTTCAGGAGGCGCGTAGTATGTGGCGAAGACGAGGAGGACGATGTAGAGCCCCAGGGAGATGACTAGCTCCGCAAGCTCCGCGGAGACAAGCTCCTCAGCACCCTTATTCCTGAGCACCAGGAGCATCGCTAGCTCTGCTGTGAGTGCAGCGAACGATAACCCTAGCAGGAACATACTACTCACACTTTTGCCAGGCTAATGTAGATGGAGCCGAAGAGAGAGGCTAGGCCCACGCCGGCCGCCACACCAAGGGCTAGGGCGACAGCGGTGTGTGTAGCGGCACCGCCCAGAGCCACCGCATTGTTCCCGGCTATTTCAGCCACTCTTATCCAGTCCATGATATTGCTGCCGGCTGGCACGCGGACGCTCTCAAGGGCCTGCGCCACCACGTGAGAGGAGTAGGTGAGCGATAGCACCGAGGAAAGGTACGCTGCGAGCAGTGTGGCCCCAGCTTTCCTCAAGTTGGGAATGGCTGTCAGCGTCGCACCGAGTGAGAGGAGTAGCCAGGAAACCCTTGAGATTGCGTCCGCAGCGAAGCTGAGGTGCATGAAGTACACGGCGGGCTATACTGAGCTCGGCTGTCGACCACCCTGTGGCTCCGCCGAGCACACTGCTGAGAGGTGTCGTCAGCGGTGCTGTCGCGAGCACGGCTCTTTCTACGCTGACGAATAGCACTGTGTCCACAGCGGCTCTGCTTGCGTTCCAGAAGACCTTCGCGGCTTGCTGCAAGCTCTCGGCAGCAGAGGAAGGGCTTGAAACGTTTACGCCTAGCCCGAGAACTCCCGAGATCTCGCCCGAAATCCAGAGTATAAGGTAGACTACAAGCAAGTACACAACCACGCTGACCGCTTTCTCCCACTCGTAGAGTGCCTCGCGGCGCATGCCGAGACTCCACTTAAGCGTGCCGTGAGCGGTGTAGAAAGCGACGGCTAGCCCAAGTAATGCCCAGGAGACAACCTCCAGCATTCTAGCCTCCCAGAGCGGAGAGTATCAGGTCCCACCCTCTCATGAGAAGGTTGTTGGCAATCCTAGCTACTTCCCCAACCTCTGGTACGCCGAGGCTGCTCAGCACGTTCATAATGAAGAAGGTCAGTGGTATCACTCCTAGTGTCTCCACAGCTCTGATGAGCTTAGAGACGGCAAGCGATCGCCCGAAGCTACCTCCCGTGATCCAGGACACCACAGCGTCTATGAGGAGCACCACGAACCCGAGTATACCAGCAGCGAAAGCTAGTGCAGCCATCATTGCCACGATGTCGATGAAAGGTTGCAGAATCTTCTCCAGCAGAGTTGTGCTAGGCTGAGCTTCCACCTCTAGTGCTTTGGCCAAGCTCATCAGCGCTACGAGAAGCGATGTTCTCTCAGTGAAGGCACTCAAGAACTCCCTGTAATGCGCAACCTGCTTTCTGACTCTCTGCAGCCTTGCTAGCTCATAGCCTACGAGGAGTTTAAGCAGAGCTAACCTGTAAGGCATACCACCTCCGCTTAGAAATCTACGAGAAGTTTATATCGCGGTACGCACAGACACCAGCTCTCGAACAGGCTTATCCGCGGCCTGTACATCTCCTAGGAGGGGCTTTGAAGAAGCTATGCATAACTAGCGGCTGCAAGGGTGGTGTGGGAAAGAGCACGCTCGCATGCCTGCTCGCCTACGTGCTTTCCCAGGAGGGTTTCTCGGTGGTGCTGCTGGACCTAGGAGGAGGCGACGAGCGGGGCACTATGCCTCGGCAGGACCTGCCTCCGGTAGGGACTCGGCGGTGGAGGGGCACAGTCGCTGGGAAGGCTTTCGGGAAAGCCCCTTTTCGAGCGGTCTCCGCATAGCCTACGCCGCGGCCCTCCCCTCTTGGGAGGAGCTCCACCTCAAGGCCGCACGCGGGGCAGAAGTAGCTATTGTCGACACAGCACCCTGTAGCCAGCACTGCAAGGAGGCACCGTTCGACGTGAGGATCTTCGTAGCGCTGCCTAACTGGCTCTCCTGGCACGCCTACTACAAGTGGGTCAAGGAGCTGGGGAGCCTCACCCAAGGAGATAACGCTCTCCTGGTGCTCAACATGTACCATCCACTATTGAGCGACTGGAAGCGTAGGTATGCTACTCTAGCAAGGCATGTCGCAACGCTGAGCTATGATCCCGCGCTGACATTCATATACACCAGGGATATCGCCGAGGCCTACATGACCCTGAGCGGGAGAACAAAGAGAGATCTCCGATGTCTCCTCGACGTGATAAGACTCCTCTTACAGGAGGTCTACGATTAGTGATTCCTAAGAGAACTACCATAGAGGAGACTCCCTCCCAAGGCGGTGAGGATGAGGAATGTGGAGGAGTTCTTCAGGCGGATGAGGCTTCAACCCCGCCCTGGTCAGCTCGAGGCGGCGCAAGAGCTAGCGCGGATGCTCA
>Ga0065719_100006_pt1 | contig 105356 bp, 107 predicted proteins | sample GBSCel85sediment_FD_59106 | JGI IMG/M metagenome (GOLD analysis project Ga0065719, IMG submission 59106) | Hot spring sediment microbial communities from Great Boiling Spring, Nevada - Cellulolytic enrichment CS 85C v3 (version 3) | ecosystem: Environmental > Aquatic > Thermal springs > Hot... | reverse complement strand
ATGCATGAAGATTGTATTGATAGGGAGGTCCTTGAGGACTCTGAGGGCAATGTCCTCTGCCCCTACGATGTCTTACTAGCAGCACTAGATTGGTTTGACATAGTGGTGAACACCTACTACGAGTCTTTGAAGATAGATGAGGAGAAGCTCAAGGATGTGATAGAGAGGCTTAAGAGCTACATTAAGTTGCTTGAAGAATAGGTGATGTAATGCTATGTTCAGTTCTACACCTCCTTTAAAATGCCATCATAAAGTGCAAATCTTCTATTTGCGAACTCGAGAACCCTAGCATCATGAGACACTATAACTATAGTTGTTTTGAAGTCCCTATTTATTCTTGTAAATAACTCTAGCACTTTTTCTGCGTTTTCCCAATCTAAATTTGCTGTTGGTTCGTCTGCTAGCAAAAGAGAGGGTGTGACGACCAGTGCACGGGCTATAGCTACTCTTTGCTTCTCACCCCCGCTTAAGTACCTCACTTTTGTGTGCATTTTATCTGCTATCCCCATGTACCTAAGGGTTTCTAGAATCAAAACCCTTCTCTCCTCTTCCAAAACTCCTGAAACCAGCAGTGGAAGCTCAACATTTTCATACACTGTGAAGTCGTCTATAAGTCCATAATCTTGGGGAATATAGCTTACTATAGTTGTTCTAAGCATTGATAAAGCATCATCGTCTAGTAAAGTCAGATTGTACCCCTCTACTATAACCTCCCCCACATCAGGTCTTTCAAGCCCTGCTAAAATCTTTAAGAAAGTTGTTTTGCCGGCACCACTAGGCCCATAAATACANGCTATGTCGCCCCTATATAACGTAGCATTTATGCCCTTTAGAATTGCTATTCTCTGGCCCATGTAACTATAGTATTTCCACATGTTTTTAACAATAACCACAACATCTTTCATAGCTTACCCCCTCCGGAATGAGAAGTGGAATATGAGCGCCACAAGTACATTTGATAATATGAAGAAGTGTGAAATAGTAGTGGGGCTGGGGTATGCTATGAGATAAGCTATTAAGATCACCAGAACCCGGGTGTAGGTGAATATGCAGAATGATAGAGCTACCTCCTTTCTTTTTAAACCTACAATATTATAAGCATTGATCATCTGGGCTANGCTTGGCTTATCCGATAATATTGATGTGTACAGCATTATGATGCTCAAAATTAGAGAAACAAGTAATGTCACATTGCTAAAGCAGACAATTAAGTACAGGACTAGAGAAAATGCATAGAGTAGAACGTAGCTAAAGCCACTACGTGTAACGGAGTACTTAACTGTCTTTACTAAGATTTTATAGTGCATTGTGTTATAGCCCCTTGAACTTTTGAAAGAGCTAGTATTGCTATTTTATTAAGTTCATATTTGCTCAGCTCTTCTATGCTCCAGACATCAACGTATATAGCATAGCTCCAAACATCTTTACTTTTTTCTTCATAAATTTCTACAGTAATCAGTGTAGCAAAGCCTCTCTTGTATATCAGCTCTACTCTAATCTCATTGAGCCCGTCTATACTCCTTAATGATTCTACTTCACTCAATGCAAAGATGTCGTCAACATTGAAAAGCCTCTGCATAACCTGTTTAAAATGTTCTATGTCTATTTGTTTTGAGGTGTTAATAGTGAGAAAGGGTTTTGATAGCACTCTATAGCTTCTAGACCTCAGCTTTCTTGACACTCTATATGTTAGTAAAATGTTTGCTGCAATTGCTGAGAGGATGTATGAAAGTATTGAAATGCCTGCTATAACGCCTAGCGAGGTTAAGGCTAAGAGGGGTACAGAGAATATTGCAAATATTGCTGTTATTGCCATACCCGTAGAGGCCGTAATGGTATCATATGTAACCCCCATTAAGAAGAGCTTTTCTGAAACCTCTGCAACTTTCTCAGCTAAGCCACCTGAAATTGAGAGTGAAAATATTAGTGAAAAAATTATTGCAGAAGCCACTCCTATAACTGTCTTTGCAGAGGGGACTAGGCTAGGACTGTACACTTCAATTACTTCATCATGCCTCAGGGCAGCGATATCAAAATGCTTTAACCCTGTATCAACAATCTCATTCTTTGCATTACTTGGGATTGGAGAGGTAATAATTAAAATTGTTTTAGTATCACAATCATTCTTACAGACAGCATTGTAAAGGTCCTTGCTGTAGGGTATTACGACTACTGAGGATGGTGAAGCGATGATTGTGGCACCGCCCATAGCACCAATTGTGTGAATAGGAAATATCCCAGGTAGTAGTGGGATAGATAGGTACTTAGAAAGGTCCTCTCTAACTACTAAAAGCTCTTTGCCTCCAACATTAATGCTTTCTCTAAAAAGTCTGCTATTTATATCAATTAAAGCTGCCTCTCCATTGTATTGCATTACATACTCACATAGGTGTGCTAGTGTAGTGTTGTGTTTCTCAATGCTGTAGTCTCTGCATTCTATTAATAGTGGAAGTAAGTAACTAGCATTACCATTACTCCTAATGGGTAGCTCATGAAATACTTGATGTATTTTAATGTAACTAAGAGATGTTGTTATATTTGCTAGGCTTTCTTCAACTTGGTTCACGTAGTGATTTGAGATAAGCAACGCAGTATAGGTATGAGGTATGTTTGTAGCATCAATGTGTGTAGATGAGTACATGTATGTAGCTATGTAACCTGTGGTAAAAGCTATTAGTATTACTGCTATCACCATTAACATGGTTTCAATACTTATGGTCACCTTAAGAAACATTAGTTTAATTATCTTAAAGGTTGGTGAAACTAGTGTAGGTATAGCCATAGGTTCCTCTTCTACAAATCCTTTCACACGCCTTGTTAGCATAAGTATGGTAAATGTAAGTATCATTACTGTTGCCATTATTACATATCCTGGCTGCAATGCTATAGCAAGCCTCATGGCATCAGCCCTAAAGCATTAAGCATAGTATTTAGTATAATTGCACATGCAGCTCCAAGCAAGAAAAAAGTTGTACTGATAATTAATTTCTCTTGTAGTGCTGACCCAAACTTCACAATTAAGCCCTTTATGAGGTATGCAAGTAGCACTTGAAATCCAATATCAGGGGTGAGTGTTATGCCTACCAAGAGTGGAAATANTGAAACGCCTAGGGCATGAGCTAAGAGTGCAAATGGTACTGCAAAGGCAAGTGAAAAGAGGGTTACGTGTAGAGATGCTGTAGTGAGTTTCCCACTATATATAGCAGACATCCAAACTACTGTAGGTATCCACCTTGTTAAAGGCATTTGCGGTGAATTAATGCCATAGACAGAGAGAAGCATGTTCCCGTAGAGGTAAGTGACTATACACCCCAGTATAACCCCTATGCTGAAATACTTGGCTACAGTAATACTATTGCCTTTACTAAGTCTTGTATAGCGAAGTAAATTAATTGCAGAAGCTGCTATGGTTTGCGGCATTGGGATTCCTGTATAGGGATCCAGGATTGCATATGTTAGAGGGTCGCGTAGCCCTGTAGAATACATTATCAGGGTTACCAATGGGTACAAAGCTTGTGAGCCTGTGCCCGTTTCCCCCACGATCCTAATGTTACCTATAATCAATATGAAGTGGAGAAGCAAGACTGAAGCTAGCATGACAAAAAATATGGGATTAATGTTATCTAAACTAGTGTGCAGTAAGGCTGTAACTCCAAGAAATGTTATGTACACCAATCCTATTAATAGCATAAATCTCTCAACAGTAAACCCTGTTGCAACCTTTAAACNTACTAAAAGTTGCTTAAAGTACCTAGTAATGTAGAATAGTAGAAATGTTGCTACAAAGCCAACNTTATAACTAAGTACAATTGGCGATATGCTAAAAAGCATATTATCATAACTTTGTGCAGGTATTATAGGAATTTTAAATAGAGCAATAGCTAGTGGAACAAAGACTAAGTACATTAAGAAAGATCCTATAAACAGCATTCTCAAAGCACCCAGAGGTAGGAGTAGAAACAAGGCAAATACAAGTGGTACAAAAGTTATTGTGAGTGATGCTGCGGGAATGAACATTGATACCAACGGCGTTAAGTCTATAGACATCTGATTTGCGAAATAAAGCATTTGTAATGCAAAACCAGTGATAAAGAGTAATACAAAGAGTCTTTTATTTATCAGAGTGCTCTTGAATATTTGTGTAACCATAGCGCATACTGTGCCCATAGGGTACCTTAGCCTCTCCTTATCGAAGAAGTGACTTCTTAGTGCAAATGCTATGAAGAGCCCTCCCAGGGACGCTATGGCTAGGGTAATGTACGTTGGCATAGCCTCTACATCTATGAAGAGAAGCCTTTTATTGCTGAAAAGCTGGGGTGGTATAGATACACTAAGTCCAAAAAGGCTGAGCCTACTAGAAATATGGTTAAGAAAGCCATACGTTATGTACATTCCACTAGTTAGTGTTGTCGTTATGTCAATTCCTATAGCTATAGCTGTTGAGTATAGTATGTCCTGCTCACTGTAATTCAGCTTCAATAACTTGAATACTAGTAGAATTAGTAGTGGTATGTATATTAAAGAGATTTCTGATGTCGTATACCCAGATATTGCATATGAATAGCTATTCGCAAAGCTTATAAATAAGCCTACAGATACTCCTATTAGAACGCTGTGGGTTTTTGTCATAGTATTACCAATACTCATTACCTGTATTAAGCTTGTTTAACTGCTTCATGTGGATAGGGATTATTTAAAGCACCTAACTTTATAAATCTTCAATGCAATAGCAGTACATGTCTAAGGTATAGCGGGTGTACTACATTGGAGCGTATTGATAGGGATACCATAATAAAGAAGGCTAGTGAACTAATGAGAAGTGGTGCTGCAATGCTTGCCGAGTCATGCCCTCTCTGTGCTTCTCCTCTCTTTAAGCTCACTAGTGGGGAGGTTGTTTGTCCTATTCATGGTCGTGTAATGCTTGTAAAAACCGAGGAAGAGTGGTCTGAAGCTAATGTTGTATCAGTGCTACTTGAATTAGAAAAATCTATAGCTGATAAGTTAAGTGAATATGTGGGCAAGCTGAGAAGTGATAAAGAGGTGGAATTTGAGGACATCAGAAACATCATTTCGTGGCTAGACGCTCTTGAAAGAGTTGAAAGGATTAAAGTGGCTCTAACTAAAGAGAAGGAGCAGGAGAAACCCAAGGCAAAATCTTCTAAGAAGACTTGAGTTTATCTTCACTATCTTAAGTACTGAAGCACAGCTCCACTACATTTTTGCTGCATCTCAATACCGCTCTAACGTTGTCAGGGATCTCTTCATAAACTCTCTCAGGGATGTTGCTTACACCAAGCATGTTACACAAAATAATTCCACTTATTACTACGGGGTCAGGCTTGCACATTAAAATAGCTTTAGGTGCCAATCCTCTTCGACACATGGAGTACAGCACATATGTACCTACTGTGCTACCTCGAAACCTCTTGACAATAAGTATAGAGTCTCTAATTACCCTGTTGTAGCTGCCCGCATCCTGAGATATTATTCTTCCGCTAAGCCTATCAACATCTCCNAAAAATGATAGAGTAGAAACCTTGAGTATTCGCCCTGAGGCAGAGCCTTCCTTCAGTATTACAACATTTTCAAGCCTTATACATGAATTGTGCAAGGCTTTACACCTGCTAAGTTTTGAAGGTAATGTAGGGCTTTTCCATGTGGTGTAGCTATAGTTGTAAAGCCAAGTAGTTTTAGATTTGATACTACAGCACAGGCGCCTGGTAGGATTTGAACTTCTATTGAATACCTCTCCCTAGCTTTCTGTATAAGCTTACTAATTACATCATAGTGTTTCTCATCGTATTTAGGTACTGTTACAATAACTTTAGATATACCATATTTTTGTAGCAGATCTAAATGCCTGTCCCTTAATAGTGCTTCAAGCTCATGTAATGTTATGTGTGGACAGCCCAAGAGCAGGGTATCGCTATAGCATTTTATATTCATATTTTCAAGCTCTCTGATGTCAACAGATATCGTTTCACCTTTTTCTATTATATATGTATGCTGTGGGGTCACACTCTCCAATACAGCCATGGGTAGGTCAGAGGTCGTAGCTATTGATGCTAGCATGCTTCGCAGCATTATGTCGAGTAGCAACTCATTTTCAGCACTATATCTCGCCCTAACATAGGGAATGCTGTGCGAAACCCCGCCTATGTAAAGTCCAAGAAGACTTGCAACAAGAATAGAATCTACGTCAAATAGTGCTACTATTACCTCACTAGCTTTTCTATTTTCCATACTATGCATACCTGCATAATATGTTCTTCCAATTAGTGCTGACATTAAGGCTACTAGTCCTCCTTCCCTATTTGTCCTAGCCCCAAGTACACTGTTTGCATAGATTACTGCGCTGGATTCCGCCCACGCAAGGTGCTCTCCTGTAAGAGGCTTTCTAAGCTTGTAGGGAGTACATGTAAAGCTATTTGGGTCTACACCTATTTTCAATAAACTCCCTATTATCCTCACTTGTTTTTCAACCAACTCTTTATCCTTGTATAGCGCTAGACCTGCAAATGAGTATGGATTTGCTGTTGTGTATACACCAACCTTTGCACCTTTGTTGCTGAGATCTTCCAGTAGCTCAAGACCCTCATCGCCTATGTTAAAGTATGAAATCCCTGAGACATGGGCGTGACTTATTTCCACAAGCCTTTCTGCTCCAAGAGCTTCGCCAACTTTAACTACTACTCTAATTGCTTTTTCTACAACCTCTCCATACTCACCACTAAGCATCTTTTCTTCAATTCTTGAAAGATGCATGAGCTTTCACTGAACTCTAACGTATTTAAAAGACTCCCTATCCATGGAAATGGGCACTGTAAGATCAATTCCCATTTTATCACAAACCCCCGTAGGAGATATAGGATCTAGAGTCGAGCACCTACTCTTCTCAATAATAACAACGCCTTCCTTACCCCTGAATCTTGTTGCAAAAGCCCAGAGAATATTGTCTAGGGAGTCTAGATCCACATCTTCATCTAGTACTAGCACTATCTTAGCACTTGGATGAGCTGAGAACGCTGCTAGGATAGCATTTTTTGCATCGCCATCTACATTCTTTGTTATTGAAACTGCTACAACAAGCCAAGAACCTGCTGGTTCCAGCATTCTTACTTTATGAACCTTAGGAACAACATTACTAACATACTGCCACACTAAGGCCTCTCTATAAAAGCTCTGCAATAGCTTGTGCTCTTTGCCTGCTGGCAGTATTACGTAGAAATACTCCTCTGGATTTACATATACAGCCTCTATTTTTATTAAGGGCTCTTTTCTAACACCGTCATAGAGATTTAGCAGATCTACAAAGGGGCCCTCTTCAATAAACTGTGATGAAGATATCCTTCCCTCAAGGACTACAGAAGCTATAGCGGGTACAGGTATACTGTACTTAGGTGTGTAGGTGATTGCAAAGTTGCCTAATATGTTTGGTACCAAATTCAATTCAAATACGCCAAAGGGAGGCGACATGGCAGCCATAAGTTCAACAGCAGGGTGCACCCCTACAACTATAGCCACTGGTGTATCAGAGCCTCTCCTCCTATACTCATCGTATATGTACCTCAGATGTCTGGGAACAATTCTAGCTACAACAGTGTCTTTGGATATGAGCATTGTCCTATGTATAGACGCATTGCATACACTATCCAAACACGCAATAAATATCGATGATGTTAAGTATCTGCCACCATCGTTACCATAAAACTTTATGAAGGGCATGCCATGCAAATCAAAATCTCTAACAGACTTAAAGTTAGTAGAGAAATCTACCTCTCTTGGCTTAGTTGGCTTAGCTACAGCCTCTAAAAGCCTCTTGTAGGCCTCTTCATCGCTTCTCGCATTTAGTAATTTCTCATAAAGCCTCCTCCTACTATTTAGCACGTTGCCAACGCATAAAAACTGCTGAGCACCCCTAACCCTAAACAGCATTACCTTCTCATTTCTATCTGCTAAGTAAAGCATCCGCGTAGGTTCTAATACTGGGTCTAACTCGTAGTTTGAGTAATCTTCTACCTCTTTTCTATTAAGGGAAGATACGAACTCTTTCAATGACACAAACAAAGCACCTACTCATACACTTACTGCTTGGTATTAATAATTAGAAAATTTAACGTTATCTTTTACCTCTGCTACATAAATGAAACTGCTCTGCTTTATTTATGCAGTAAATGCAAAGCTTACGTGCCTCTAAAATTTGCTAATTTTACAGAATGCACTTACCCGCTATCCCTCTATCTATCCAATCCTCTCCTATAATAATCCTACCTATATCTAAACCCCTAACCTCACCCTCATATTCGGTTAAGATACATATTTTCTGCTCTGCAAAATCCAAGCTCTCGATAACGCCTATTCCGACCTCCTCAAATGAGCTATTGAGAAGTGCTACGAGAATACCCCTAGCGTTTAGAGGTCTAACTATATAGACATTATCATGACCTAGGCCAACTCTTTCAATCTTTATATCGTCAGAAACAGCAATGATTATAGCATCATTATATCTACTTAGCATGAGTATTGGCACACCAAGCTCTTTTTGCATTTTCTCTTGCAATTGCTGATCTTGTGCTCCATTAAAGAGACAGGAGTTCAGCAATGCTACTTCACTTAATTTAAAGCATCTTCGCTTGGCCTTCTGAAAGTAATTCATGTAATTTACCTTCCTAAGATGCCTTCTGTCATCTCTATCCCTCTTTCTCACTATTCTCGGNGTAGGAACGCAGTAGGTCTTAGAACTTGAGAACTTATTTAAAACGTCGATAAGGTAGTTGCAGGNTTCGCTACCCATTAGCACAATGCTGTCTGGTTTTAAGTTCTTTATCAATTGTAATTTGTATTGTATAGCAGTAAAGTCTCCAAACCAGCCATCTGTATTTACAATGATTACCTGCGATTTTTTCTCTTCAGCAAGTTTCACTAGCTCTAATATTGATGAAAGTAATTTTGATATTGCAATGCCTTNTGATGGCGATAAAAACCCTATGAAGCGCATAATGTCACCTGCAACTTCCCTTAGCCACAACACCTTTCTGTCCATNATCTTCATAGCTATAAAACCTGGGGGAGCTAAGTCACACTGACCTATATCAGCATCAACTAGGGATGCTTTGACCCCCTTTTCAATAGCAAGGTTAGATAGTAGAGTTGCAAATGTTGTTTTGCAACTCTCAACATGGCCCAGAATAACCACTCTGCCCCCTCTCTCAACTATTTCTCGACCTATCGATTCCCATGAATCTATCGGTTCCTCGCCTGGTAATGGCTCTTCAATACCACCCCCCTCACCAACGACAACACTAATGGTACTCGGCTCCAATACCTTTAACGCATAGCTTCGGTACCTGCTAACCCAAATCTCTCTGCCAGTTTCTAAGTCTATTCCTAGCACCCTAACACGCCCATAATCAACATGGATTTTTATTGGTCCCACTACTCTTAGCAGTCTTCCCCCATCTATAGAGATTTTTGCACGAATCATATTTGCTACTTGCTGGTGCTGTATAGTCATGTAGCAGTCACTTCCTTAACAATATAGAATTTGCACCACCCTATTCATAAGCCTTATGAGATTTCATTGCGATATTTAGCGCAGCGAAAGAGTCCTCATCTAGGCGCATTTCTTTGTAAGCAATGGACTTGGAGGTGCTGTACTCAGATACAAGCTCTACTACAACCCCTTGTGGAAGCTCTTTGTTTAGCATGTCTACAAATAACTCAAAGCTTTTGTGAATCATAGGTGTGGGTATCCCTATTCTAACAAGCTTTTTTACTGCTTCAACATTGTTAAAGAATAGTTTAACTATTTTAATGACCTCTCTTTCACTCCTATGCCTATTCATGTAAATCACTACTGAGTCCACTACTATCGCAACACCTATTGACTTACCATAGTCAATGCCTGCAACAAGTGCGTATACCTTATTGCTTTCTAGCTTTGACATAACTACCGCCTTTACTACAGCACCCTCCACATTATTAGCATCGATATTCACAATCTTAGCGTTGTTTAAATCAGAAACAGAATAGACGTATTCTAGCCCCTCTCTATCAGCTATGACGACACCTGTTAAACGAGACTTCACACTATGATCAACTCCCTGGTAAGCAACATCAAATAGCCTTAGCGTTTCAATAACTCTGTAAAGCAACCTAGGATTATATATAGAGATAATAATTTTCTTACTTTGGCTTGAAATACCTATTTTAATCCCCCATCAGCCCAGAATTTATGCAGACCTCACATCACCTTTTCAGTTCCCGGATTCCTCTTCATCTAGTGTTTACTTTAAAACGCAAGTTAATATACTTTTACATTGCAATTTGGAGCACAGCCCTTTATAATGGGAATGAAGAGAAAGGCTCAAGACCCTTAGTACATCTTGGTGGTGATCCTCAGTCCCTTTTACACTACTTTGTGCCTCTAGGTAAATAAATCCTTTGGAATAAATCATAGCTCTTTGAGACTAAGGTGAAGGGATAAAGTGTCGAGCACTAAGCTTTAGTAACTTCTAGTGTGACTGTGAACGTGTTTAAGGTCTTAGATGATTGCTTACTCGTGGTTGCTAATTGGACATTAGTACAGCTATAAACTTATAAGCCTGCATCTAGACCCCCACACTAAGTTACAGTAAGGTAAAAGATTTGATTAAGTTTGAGCGAGAGCTCTATGTTAAATAAGCTAAGACCTTTTATTGCAAAGTACATCAATTTATTATCACAAAACATAGACGTCAATCCAAATATTATTACAGTAATAGGGTTAATACTCTCATTTTTTGCAGTGCTACTGTCAGCAACCAGGAAATATGTTGGTGCAGTACCATTTCTAATTGCACTTTCAGGCATTGCAGACGTTCTTGATGGAGCTATTGCGAGAGTTAAAAATAGAGTTACCGCGTGGGGTGGTGTACTAGATTCTTTTTGTGATAGAATTGAGGAATTCAACTACTTGTTCTCATTAACACTACTAGGTGTAAATTCATATTTAGGCTATCTAGCTATACTTGTATCCTTTTTAATAAGTTATTTAAGGGCCTTGGGCGAAGAAAGGGGTATTAGAGTTGAGGGTGTGGGTATATTAGAGCGTGGAGAAAGAATTGTACTAATATTCATAGCAGCCCTGGTGATAGTTATCAATGGCGGTTATGGAGCTAGTGTTGCAGATATGATAGTGCTAGCCCTGGTGATGCTGGGGGCTGTAACAGTTGTTCAAAGGCTTTACTACATACTTAAAGAGTTAAGGAGGTCATAGCCTTGTGACCTTCTTTCTCTCTTCTTCAGCTCTAACTTTTATAATGCCATAGAATATTGCACAATTAATACAGTAGCACTTTGTCACAGGATATCTCATAATTATAGCGCCCTTCTTCTCTAATTCAGAGGCCAGCTGAGGATCTACAGGAGAATACATTCGGGTCACACAAACTGCTTTATCTTCAGGTATAAGGGCTCCGCAATTATCGCAATGCACTCTTGCTACAGATCCCTTATCCCCTTTTCTCCTTCCCCTATTCTCTCTCTTCTTGGGCATTCAAAAACACCAATGTGGATACAAAAGCTCTCTCGTAATAGTATAGTTTTGTGCTACTAGTTTAAAAGCAGTAATTAAGTCAAGAACATTGCTATAATGAAAATTTATGGAATTTGTATTGCTTTTTGAACTTAGTACTTTTTGGCCATAGCTACTACAGCCCTTGCTTGTTTACCGCAAAAACCACACTTCGCCTCTCTAAGCATATCTAAGTCGATGTTAAGCCTCTTCAGCGAATTCTCCATAACCTCGCCTATTACGTCAACTCCTTCAAAGCCTTGTAGCTTATTGTAAATACACCTCTCATCCCCACACCAAGGCATTAAAACAAGCCCCCCTGACTCTTTCAGTACCTTCACTGTCTCCTCTACACCCTGGGATAACCTAATGTTTGAAGTGAATTCTTTCCATGCTCTTTTTGCAAGATTCTGAGCTATTTCATCAAGCATAGTGCGAATTTTTTCAACTAATTGTTGCAAAGGCACAGTCTCTCTCTTGGCTATATCGCGCCTAAACACTGTTATGACATTACTTGAATACTCGCGCATTCCAACTTCAATTCTTAGTGGAGCGCCTTTCAATTCCCACTCAAAAAACTTTTCAGCAGGCCTCATTTCATCTCTTAGATCTAAATACACCCTTATACCATTTTCACGCAAAACTTTCGCTATATCACTACTATACTTAATTACAACATCTTTTGTATTCTCTTGATATATTGGCACTACAATAACTTGATAAGGTGCAACAAGAGGTGGTAAAATAAGGCCCTTTTCATCGCTATGGAAAGCAATAATGGAGGCCACGACCCTTTCGGAAATTCCATAACTTGTTTGCCATGCGTAGTCAATTGATTCATCTTTTTTCTGAATCTTAATGTCAAATACTCTTGTAAAGGTCTGACCAAGATTATGCACAGTTCCTATTTGAACAGCTTTCCTATCTGGGAATATTGTGTCAAAGGCTATTGTATATAGAGCGCCTGCAAATTTGTCCCACTGTGGTCTTCTCGATATTATATAAGGTACTCCCAATAAGTCGAAGAATTTTCCATAGATGTTAACAGCCTCTTTTATCTGTTCCTCGGTGCTCTCAAAATCCTCGTGAACTGTGTGAGCTTCTTTAAATGTTGTAACCTCCCTTACTCTGATCATGGGCTTTGTCATCTTGGTTTCATATCTAAATATGCTAACAATTTGATAGTATTTTTTAGGAAGCTGTTTGTAGCTTTTAATCCACAAGCTCTCCATATAGCTAATTGTTGTTTCGCTTGTAGGTCTTAGTGCTAACTTTATATCCAGCTCATCTAAACCTGCCCTGGTTATCCAAAATACCTCTCCTTCAAAACCTCTTACATGCTCGCTTTCCTTTGCAAATAAGGTTTCAGGTATTAGCAATGGTAGCAGTATTTCCTCGTGTCCAGTCTCATCTAAGAGTGTCCTTATTAATTCAATAACTCTTTTTCTAATTTGAAAACCGTATGGAAGCCATACACCCATTCCCTTAATAGGATATCTCCCATAATCGTATATCTCAGCCTCTGAAATAATCCAGCTAAACCATTCACTAAAGCTTTCACCATACTTCTGAGGCCTCTGCACGCTCATAACTCTTCACACAAGGTAGAAAGCTATTAACTACTCTTAATTACTTTTCTGGCAAAGAATATGAACCCTGTGTGCCCTACCATATGAGTTGATGGTCTAATAGCCCTTCTTGACAACTCTATCTCCCTAAGAAGCACCTCATAGGCTCTCACATCCATAAACCCCTTATGCTCATCAACAGCTTCGAAGAGTTTTATCAACTGCTGCATGGATGGAATAAAAAATGCTACAGGGGCTGACGGCTTTAGTGCTGAATATAGAGTTTCCAATGCTTCCCAGGGATCGGGCATATCAATAATTGCAGCATCAAGCTCTCTCTCGTCAACGCCTTTCTTAATATCACCATACTTTATAGTTACGTACTTATCTAGCCCCACCCTCGCTAGATTACTTTTAGCAATTTCTATGAACTCCTTTCTATTCTCATAGCCAAATACATGCCCTTGGGGCTTAACGAAGTGAGCTAGAACCATTGTGGTATTGCCTGAGCCTACCCCTGCTTCTAAAACCCTACACCCAGATCCTATTCCAAGCATTAAGACTATGAACCCCAGATCCTTAGGGTAAATTACTTGTGTAACTCTTTTAATTCCCTTTTCCAAATAGTCTATGAGTAAGGGATGCAAAATCCATGCCCTAGCATTTAGCGTAGTTACTACTTGGCTTCCCACACCCCTCTTAATGACATCATCAATAAGTATGACCCCCTTATCCGATGAAAATTTCTTACCTTGCTCTAATTTGACTAAAAATCTTCTCCTATTATCAAAGTAAATTAAAACCTCCTTACCATATTCTATTGTATTACCGTGGTTCAGAACTGATGTCATATATCACCACATTCTATAATACCAGCCCTCATCATCACCTAACTAAAATACTCTACTGCGACTTAATATTTTAATGCCTAAGCGTTTTATTGGCGCATTGTTAAAGCCAAGAAAGTTTTTATTACAAGTGCCATAATGGTCTGTGGCAACATGGTTGCTTCACTTACACTATGAAAAAAATCGCTGAACCTTAGATTTCTTTCAGTACTTCAACAACCTTTGACCTAACGCTCTTTCTCTTGGACTTCTCTAGGCCAAGACTAGACTCCCATAACTCTCTCTTTAACAATTCCCTTATTGCTGTTCTTATTACTTCACTCCTTGAAGAGTATCTGCCTATTCTCACCAATTCATCTATTGCTTCTAAATATGTTTCAGGCATCTTTACTGTAACGATACGCATTGCACATCTACACCACCTACCTATTTACAATGATTATAATTTATAAGCAAGAGTACTGATAAACTATTTGAGAATACTTTATATGTAGTGAGGCTGAAATCATGGGTACAAAGGGAGGAAAGCCCCTTTCAACTCTGGAAAAAAGACAGCGGAAAATTGTTAAGGAGGAGGCTAAGAAAGGCGCAAAGGAAGATGTTAGAGGGAAGAAGACAGCGCTAACACTAAGCTTAGATCCGACAATGATTGCAAAGGCTCTTGATGAAATTAACAATAGTGGATTTGCAACACCATTCACTCTTTCACAAAAGCTTGGAGTAAAGTANAGCATAGCTAGGAAGTTGATAAGAGAATTAATTAAGAACGATGGCGTAAAACTACTAGCAAAGAATAGGCACGTAACACTCGTGACCAAGAAGTGAACTGCTGATAACACAAACATCTCACAACGGCTTTAGACCATAACTTTGACTAAAATAGCTCACACTCACTAGTTGTTTGCAGTAAGTACTCTGTCTATTGTAGAAAGCTTTGATCTAATTGCCAAGAATATAACTTAGTAGAATTCGGTGCAGAAATTTCAATAACCAATAGCTATAGACCATTCTAGTTTTGACAACTAGTGCAGTAGCTTCTTTAAAATTTTTAGAATTCTCTTCCTTTCATTTGTAACCACATGGTTAGGTCGTAGTTTTACATTCACATTTAACACTATTATTCTTTCGTCTACTTTATCAACTCTTTCTACCTCATCCCCCTCCTCATCTAGTACAATAGTGGGCACAACTCCCATGATCTCTTGCTTATACGTATAAATACCTCCTACCATTATAGTCACACTCCTACTTTCCACTGCTCTTGCCTTAGCCATTAACTGTTGTTTTACAATATCACTCTCAATGCTAGGAAAGAATATAGTTATGCTAGGATTTATAATTGAGAATATGAGGGCAATCTCTGGGTAGAATATATCGTCAGCAATGTATATTCCTATTCCTGAGCTATTCAAATCTATGTAAGGGATTCCTCTGTATCCACTAATCCTACCTCTAGCCGTGATCTGCCTCACAACCTTCTTCACTTCAGAACCTGATATAAATGTTGTAGATCTGTATAGCTTAGACCCCCTTCGCTCTAGTATGGGTCCTACTAAGAGACTTGCATTGAACTTTCTACTCACATTAACCAGCTCTTCTATAGTGGGGCCTGGTATGGTCTCTCCACTAATCTTAACGCCTTTTCCAGCTATTTCCTCATATAGTGCAGTCCCATTTACCATCTGTGGCAGAATTACCATTTTTATACGCTCTTCGTAGTGCAATGCTCTTTCAATAGAGGAGGAAACCCTGTCTATGTTCTTCTTCCTCGCATTGAATTCTACAAAAGTGTGCAGTACCGCAATTCTCATAACATTTCCATTTACAGACATACTAAGCTCACTACATCGTGACTATGTACTAAAGGCAATATATTTTTGCACACCTCTCTAAGAAGATCCTCTATAATCTCCCTATAGTCCGCCTCTCCACTCTCTATTTGCTCCATCTTCTTGAGTAGCTCGGTTGTTCGTGAGACTGATACCATGCTTGCAATTGCTTCGGCATCCTTTGAAGCACCACTTAGCACTGTTTCAATGGTTTTAACAAGTTGTNGTGCATCGACATCCCCAGCTATGAAGCTATATTTATTCAAGTACTTCTCTATAATATGTAATAAATCGTACCTCTCCTCCTCATCAGGAAACCTATTTCCTGCTAAGAGCATGTATATCAGTATTCCGGTGATAGAGGGTACAAGATACTGCACTTTCTTACCAATTGCATACACATATCTTCTCTTTTGAATTGTTTCAATTATCTTCGCATAAGTGCTTGGTCTCCCTATTTCAACCATTTTCATCCATTTAATGATGTCCCCTTGCGATGGTAATTTTACATCACTGATCTCAGCAGTCCTAATATTTGACGGTTTCACAATCACTTCATGCTTGGGAAGCGCCACTACTTGAATAGGTGAGTAAATTAAGATAAAGCCAGGCTCTATGATATTCACCGCAATATCTAGATTCCCTTTCCACAAGCAAATGCAAGTATTTTCAGCCCTATATACTATCTCTACATCATATAATACCCTTTCTATAGTTGCAGGCCTCATCTGACTTGCCATAAACCTTCTAAATATTAAATCATATAGTTTGAGATGCTGAGGCGTTAGCCTTATGGGAACCTCTATAATTCCTTCTGCTATAAGCTCCCTTAGCTCTGTAGCATCTATGGCTCTCGTAGGCCTTATGGCTTCGTGAGCCCCTCCTTCACCCCATGTTCTTGGCATAAAGTAATGGCCTGTCTCATCACCAAACACCTTTGTAAGATACTCCTTCGCTATGCCTATTCCTGCTGACGAAATTCTAGTGCTATCAGTTCTATGATATGTTATGAAACCCAGTTCGAATAGCTCTTGCGCTATTCTCATAGCTTCTACAGAGCTTATTAGCAGTACTCTCTGGGCCTCTGATAGCATTTCATCTGTTGTAAACGGTGGAGGTGGATATAGCGAATCTGTGTACGATTTTACTGGTTTAAACACTATATCAATATGTTTTTGCTTCACTTTCTTTAAGTTGTACTTTTCTATCTCTTCCTCTGGTATCTCAAAAGTTAATGCACCTACCTTAACTACTTTGCTCTTTCTTAGCGTACGAATCTTAGCTAAAGCTAATTCTATTATTTTTCCTAATACAGGTGTCTGAACCCTGCCAGCACTGTACCTCTTATCTAATTTCTCACGTCCACTCACTTTAGCATAGCGCTTAGTCACATACTCTGAAAGTGCAAAACCTAGCCAACGATCTTCAATTCTTCTAGCTAGTTGAGCTTTCACAAGCTGGGCATTTATATCTCTAAGGTTTTCAAAAGCTGCCAAAATAGCTTTCCTTGTTACTTCATGAAATTCCGCTCTCTTGATACTTTTAGCATAGGGAGCTAAAGCCACAGCTATATCATAGCCTATTTTCTCGCCTTCTGCGTCAGGGTCTGTTGCTATAATGACCTCATCCACTTCAACAGCTAGGCGTTGCAAAGCTTCAACAATATCTTTAGAAGATTTGAAATTTGAGAAGCCACATATAGGGCATCTATCCCCTTTCACAAACTGAGTGCCACAGTTCAAACATCTTTTAATAAAGTCATAGCGAGGCACAAACCAGGTGATGCCGCCATAATTGCGTTTTTCAACACCGTAGATAGAGTCTTGCGAAAGCTCATCTTCAACTAGCTCAAATACGTGACCACCTGATGCTGTTATAAGCAAGTGCATTTTACCTATATTTACCTCATAAACTTTAAGAACACCATAGTCCCTTACTGAGGGCCTCCCAAAAAACGATGCTATAGTTCTTGCCTTATTGGGTGACTCAACAACAAATAGCACAGTCTTCACAAGCTCTTCTCTCTTCTTCACTATGTCCTCAGGTAGTGCGCCAAGCTTTAGCATCTTGATTACCTCCCTATCCCTATCAATATTAGTCAATTCCTGTTCCAATGCGACCTCGCGGAGATCATAAAACCTAAAGTCATCAACATAAAACCTCAGCCGTTTTTCTAACCCCTTCAAAAGCCTAATATCATCGACTATAACTATGGAAAGCCCCCTAGTTATGCCCCCTATGTAGAGTCTCGATGTTCTACCACTTGCCTGGATATATGTTGGGGCATCTGGTACTAGCATGTATAGCTGCCCATTCTCTTCACGTATAACCAACGTTTCGCTTCTCTTCAACTTATCAATTACATCAACTCTCTTTATCATATCAAAGACATAGTTACGTATCTTTATCAGAGTCTTTGCAACATCTTCTTCAACTTCCTGACCTTCCTCAAGAGCCTTAACCACGTTTTTTAGTGTAGCTACTGAGACTCTTCTAACAATTCTTCTTAGTAGAGTAATGTAATTCATAATTTCTCTCTTTTCCCTATCTTCAGCAACTTCAAGTAGTGCTACTAATAACCTAAGCAGTGTAGTTGGGTTATACTCTATCTTTGTAAGCGACACTTTGTGCCTTGGCACCCCAAGGAATATTGCATACCTTATCACCTCTGGCAGGTCAATACCCCTAACAAGAAGACCATAGTATGTTGCTACACCTACTACAACCTGTAACCTGCCTTCTACAAAGTCTTGGAGTGCTTTACTCCGCTTACTTACGATAACATCTGCCTCTATACCCCTACTTCTCAGCTCTTGAGCTATTCTCTGAGCCTCCGCAATACCTTTGTCAATAGGTACAAAGATCAGCCCTCCAAGCCCAAGGCTCTTTACGAGTTTGCTTAATAGCTCTGCTACATGCTCTTCACTAGTATAGATGTATGCATCACGTATGTTTCTGTAGATCTCTACACCAGCTCCTATGATGAATCCCAGAAGCTCTCTAAACAATTTGATTCTTCGTCCCCTTGCTCTACCAGTTGCAGAACTAACAATAAGCATACCAACTTTAGCTCTTTTTTCAATAAGCTTCTTTTGGTATGCATTAAACAGCTCTGTTATTGGTATGCCCTCCTCCTTACAGTATTCACTATGAGCCCTCCCTCTCTCACTATCACACCTTATGAGCCTTAGCCTTAAATTCGCTAGCCTGTACCCCAACTCTATATCCTCTTTAGAGAATCCCATCAACAGTAGTATATGTTCTATTGCCCTGCTCCCCTTCATCACAGCATCAACATCATCAACAAAAATAAGATCTATTTTAACGCCCCTATCAATTAACGGCTTAAAGATTTCCGTAAAGTTCCTTTGTAAGTAATTTGATGTCGTTATCAAAATGTCGAATTTGCCCTCCTTAACACTGTTTTCCAATTCTAGTCTTCTCTTAGCTGAAATCTTAGAGTGAAGTGCTATGATCTCTACAACTATACCTGCTTTGTTCATATACTCTAAGAGCTTTCTGTAGTAATGTTCAACAAGAACAGATGTGGGTACAACTATGTACACCTTTCTACTGTATTTATATGCTAAGAAGAGGGCTGAGACTAATCCAAAGGTTGTTTTTCCCACCCCTGTAGGGGCTATCATAGCAAAACTTTGATTTTGAGCTATCCTATATGACCAGCTTACCTGTAAATTCCAGGGGCTCCCCCCAACGCACTCACTAAAAAATTTTGTGAATTCCTCAACAAACTTCTCTATTTCTATAAGATGGCCCAGTCTATCAGATGGTTTTTGCACATACTTAGCCAACTCCCTAAAGGAGGACACTCTTATAATTGTGTGACCTTGCATGCACTTTTCACAGGCATTTCTATTCAATGCTCTAACATCATCTACTGGCCCTCCACAATTAATACACAATCTCATATATCTTGCTAAAGGCAATGCCATGCTACTAGCATGAACATTCCTCTCAATAGTAGTACTGCTGTACATCTCCATCACGTAGCACCAAATACATTGCATTACAACTCTATCTGTACTTGTACAAAAACAGATATATAACCTATTAAAAGAAGTTTTAGCCATGTACAATCCTTCACTGTAAAACTTAGTTTCGAAGAACTGATTAATAAATCAGTGAAGAGAAGTGACATCACCACTCAGGAGACCGTCGTATCATCACAATATTCGCAAAAAATAAATAGCTTCCAAAGCTTATTAATGTTAAGGGCTTATCGTGATGAAGCTCACAACCTGATGAAATGATGATACCTGTCTCAGCTGAATCACATTATTGTAATTACTCATAGTCGCATTAAAGGTTAGATGGTGATCAACATATCTTCCATACACTCTTTGAGAAACCTTTTGTTGCAGTGCTTCCTTATCCACTTTTACAATGAGTAGACTTGCTCTTTGTAGGCACTTGTAACTATTTAAAATATTTAGAATACGCTTCAGGTTTCCCTGAGTCAATCATCTGCGAATATTTGTGAATACTTTGTTCCTGCCTTGGGTTACCTACATTAGGTCGGGGGCCTCATACTCTCACATGAGGGATGTGTCAGGGTTCGACATAGACTCTGAACCCATCATCTGCTTTAAGTCCTCACCTACACCTCAGGGCCTGCCGTTCCTCGGCCAGGGCATCTTCATTAGCGTGGGCTCATAAAGGCTAGGTGTCCAGAAGTTCATAAATATTGAAGGTTAGCAAAAATGCTTACAGTTACCAGCTATATAGCTAATATAGAGCTCACCACGGTTCTATGTTATAAACTCTTGCTATGTTATCTATGTTAATCTTATGCAGATACTCCTCTGAAACAAGTCCTGTATTTAAAAGCCTAAGCTGGTTTTCAATTATTTGCCAAGGGTAGGAGGATGCGCCAGGCCTCTTAGGATCGTCAATAAAATCACTTTCGATGATGTAACTTGGTGTAAATCTCTTAAAAACTTCAGATAAAACAGGCAGTTTACCAGGTATTGTAAAGACAAATCCGAATTCCTGTGCATAGTGTGCTGTTAAAATATCGCTATGGTGTAGCACAACTTTGTCTTTACTAAGCCCCACTAAGGCTGTCACTTCGTTGATATCGTAAACTGTTGCATAGCCACCCTGTTCTAGGTGCAAGTGAACTAAGCACTGCAAATCTCTAGCGACATTCAAGGCGTGCCTCATTACAATCGCGTTTACAGTGAAGGACTCCGGTAGTGCCTTATAATGAGGTCTTCCGACTTCGCCAATACCAGTCAAAACTCCTTCTCTAACCATTTTTGCAATGTAATTTACGACATTTATAGCGAGTGCGATGACTCTGTCACTATTCTTAGGATCCTGTGATATTAGATANTCTATGTCAGCTGGGTGAATACCTGCAAAGCATGCTACCTTTAACCCCTCCTCACTTGCAACCCTACATTCATTAATAACTATTTCAACAGCTTTCCTATACCCATCAAGAGTAAGCTCGAATCCATAGTGATGTGGGGAGAGAGCTACAACAGTAATAAACCAGCCTCCAAGCTGCTTAAACCTCTTAGCAATGCTCCTCATACCAAGTCCTTTTACAGGATTTGAATGTGCATGGCCATCAGCAAATAGGAGGTGCACAGCTAACACCATTCAGTAGGGTGTGTAGACATCATTAACATCAGCCACTGACAGTATCATCATAGGTGCTCTTGCAAAATCTTCTCACAATATTTAGGATTATAAGATTTTACACTAATAGTTAGTAGAGCTCGTGAGACGCACAACTCCTAGGACTTCTAAAGAAAGTGTATATAGCTCAAGACTACTAAATGACGAGGCGCTACTCAGTTGAGGATAAACTCATCACAACTCATATCGGCTCTTCCTCATCATCAAGTGCAAAAGATTTGCAATATGAAGGGGTATAAAAACTTTGAAGGTAATAGAGTTGTGTAGGTAGGGTACCTACTGACTTTTTGCAAGCTCTTCTTCAGTTCTCCTCTTCTTTACAGCTCTGTCAAACACTATCCAATTTCTATACCACTCTTCATTCTCTTTTTTAAGTAACTCTAAAATCATCTTTGTCAAATCTTTAGCTGAAACCTCTTTAACATCTTGCTCTAACAGCTTTGCCTCAACAATTTTCGCAATTTTCCTTGCAACCTCAAGTGTCGCCCCTGCTTTTAGGCAGCTAACAACAATTTTCTCTGGTATGAACTCCTCTTTAGAACCACCTCTCTTTACTACAACTATGGACATCTTCCCACCTGTGAGAGAATAGTGTTAATAATGTTTTAAAAGTTTTTATAGTAAATGTGCAGTGATACCACTATGAAAAGCGCAGTGCTAGTATCTGGCCTCTTAACATATGATTCTGGGAAGACGTGGTTCTCGATAGGGCTTGCTAAGAGCATCAGTAAAAGGGGGTACAGTGTAGGAGTTTTTAAACCAATTGCAGGGCATAACCTCTGGAGCCAGTTTCGCTCGTTTTTGTATAGCACTGAGAAGGGCATTCTAGTTGGAGAGGATGTCGCTAAGTACAGTAGTACTCTAGGGCTTACAGAACTCCATATTATGAACCCTATAGACGTTTTACTCTCTCCGCTAAATCCCGTGAGCTACATTACTACAGGCAATATAGGAGAATACCTTGCTGATTTAGAGGATCAGTTTAAGCAAATGGTGTTAGCAAGGTATTCAAACTGCTTAACAGGGACTACAAAGCACTACATATTTAGAGAAAATGTAAGTAGAGCCCCGCCCCAAATTCAAAGACTTTTAGAGAGATTTGCATCAAGAGTGAGTGCAGAAGAAATGGAGTTGCAAGAGTTCATAAAATTGCTTAGATCAGCAGAAGTGGAAAGCAACCTTGAAGAATGTAGGCGTAGGATATGTACTCATAGTGATGTGGTCATCATNGAGTCCTTCAATGATGCTATAGCACCTTACCTAAGGCTACTGAGCAGCGTATCCACTGTCGTTGTGGTGATGCCTACTGCCATAGCTATTTACACAGACATTAGGAGATTAAAGGAGGTAGTAATTGAAAATATTAGCAGGTTTGGAGAGGCAGGTCTAAAGGCCAGTCGAGTTATTGCAAATCTACCTCCAGAAAGGGTACTGTATTTAAAGCCTAGGAGTAGCGAAATTGAAGCCGATGAGGCCTTCGATGAGGTTACAAATGCTCTGCATCTCTAACTCTAAGATAAGGAAAAGAGGAAACGTATTAATCCTGAAAGTAGCTGAACATTTGCGAGATCTTCTAGGGATTCCACAATCATTTCAGCCTCATATATATCCTTGCCAACTCCAATAACGCCGTGCCTCTCTAAAATAATTGCATTACCGCCCCTAGACACCCTATCTGCAACTAATTTAGCCAGCGTCTCAGTGCCGGGCTCGACAAGCGGNATGTACTCAATTCTCTTTATAAAGTACATNACCTCAGATAAAAGAGATTCATCAAGTCTAAGNCCTGAAAGCGAGAAAGCTACTGTAACAGGGTTGTGAGCGTGTATAACAGCATTAATGTCAGGACGAGCATTGTATATAGCAACATGAAATCTCCACTCACTTGAGGGCCTCCTAAAGCCCTCTATAACATTGCCCTCCAAATCAATTTTAACTAGGTCATCAACAGTTAGTCCGCCTTTGAAGATACCCGAAGGTGTAATCCAAATGCAGTTTGTATCAGGGACTCTTATACTTGCATTACCTGAAAGAGCAGAAACAAGACCTCTTCTGTACAAGTTACGCATAACATTTACAATATCCTCCCTAATTCTCTTCTCATAATAGCTCACTAACAACACCAGTAACTCAATACTAAGTTATGTTTAAAAACCTTTACTACTAATTTAATGGCTCTTGATGATGAGCTTTTCGGGGAGAATGAAGTGTGATGAAGCGGTTACCCAGCTGAGCTCAGAACCATTTGGCTCTCGATGCTTGTTCTAATTACCTCGTGTTTATTCATAGTTTTAACTAAGAGCCTCGCCTTTTAGAGCAGAGAGAAGGTCAGCTAAGCTTGGTAGTATTTAAAGAGCTTTCTCTGAAATTACCTTCTCTATGGACTCTATATAGCTCCTCACTCTATCTGGAAGTCCCTTAATATCTATTGATGCAAATCCCCTTATCAGGGCAGAGACAGCGTCTTCTTTTGAAAACCCTTTACTCACTAGGTAGTTTATCTCGTCTTCAGCAAGCCTACCTATGGAAGCCTCGTGTGTTAGCATAACATTGGGGTTTTTCGCTATGAGCTCAGGAACAGTTTGAATAGATGCTTTATCGGATAGCATGAGGCCTCTGCAGTCTATATGCCCTCTCGAAACCCCCTCTCCCACTATCAGAGCTCTCATAAAAATCTTCGCCTCATCTCTAGCTAAGGCTCTTGAAACTAGCTCAGCACCGCTATTATTGCCATGCATGTAAACACTGCTACCGACATCTATATCAGCTTTGCCTAGCCCAAGTAAAATTGATGCTAGGAAAGCCTTTGCATCGTCAGCTAAGTGTACTTTAGGATAGGTTTGGAGGGTCTTTACTCTAGCCATGTTTACATAGTAAGAAATGTACTCTCCACCATGATCTACGCTTACAATGGTTCTAGGCCTTACATGTGACACCCTATTCCACGAGTGTACCATGATGAACCTCAGCTTAGCGCTCTTACCTACATAGAACTCTGAGATGCCTACGTGAAGCCCTAGCACCTCTGGGGCTATTGTGCACCCTGTGTAGACCGTTGCTTCAGCCCCCTCCTCAATAACAACAATGTTGTGAGGTGCCTGTAGTCCCCCATAACTCATGTACAGACATGCCATGATGGGCTCCTCAACCTTCACCCCTCTCTTAACCTTTATAAAGTAACCACCCCTCCCCCTTAGTGCGGCAAGGGCTGTGTACTTATCTGCGGCAGGGTCTACAAGCCTCCAGAAATACTCATAAGCTTCATCGGGTTTCTGGTCAATGAGATCCTCTATTCTCAGCACTTCAACACCAGGTATTCTACTTAAGTAGCTAAAGTATGCTTGGTCAACTTGAATATATAACGCATTAGCCTTGAGATTTACACCAACTTCTTCAGCTCTTGCGGAATCTAAAAAACCCCCTGACCTCACTTCACCAGCGCTAAGAAATGGCGTTACATCTATATCTACACCGTATGGTGAAGGCTTTGTCAAAGCCTTTAAAGCTCTTTCCCTAATCTCGTCAAGCCAAGCCTTTAAATCCACTCCTCATCACCTTATACAGAAGCTCAGGGTCTCCGCAACGAACTATAGAGCCGCCTAGCAGTATACATGTAGCATCAGGCTCTATGTACCTTGCAATAAATGCTGTGTGCGTCACTATGACTATGGATTTGTGTGGAGAGATTTCAACTAGCTTTTTCAACCCCCTTGCTATGATCTCTATGGAGTCCACATCCACACCGGTATCAGGCTCGTCAACGAGTGCGAGCTTTGGTCTTTGTGCAAGTAGTGTGGCTATCTCAACTCTCTTCAGCTCCCCACCTGAAAACCCCTTGCCGAACTCTCTATACAGCAGGTGCTCTATCTCCATATCCTTAGCCACGTCACTTACACTACACCCACTTTTCTTACACAAGGTGCTTAAGAGGTCTGCAACCCTAACTCCGACAAGCTTTGGGGGTATTTGGTGCGCTAGTGCAAGGCCTTTGGAAACTCTGTACTCCATAGGCTTATCGGTCACATCTTCACCTTCAAACTGTATGACGCCACTCACTGTATTGTAGCCAGGGTACCCTATTATAGCTCTGAGAAGCGTTGTTTTTCCAGCTCCATTAGGCCCTAAGAGGTAGAGTATGGTGTTGCTAGGGATCTGCAAACTCAGATCCTTTATAGCGATCCGAGAGCCTACGCTTACGCTCAAATTCTCAATGCTTAAAATAATGCTAGTCATTTTGCGCGCTCCCTTCAGCCCTTTGCCAAAATAGTAGTTATTATTTTGATACTTAAGCTTTGCATTCGTAAGCATTATGGTAAAAGACAGTTAAGCTTTTATATTATACGTATTTAATATCATGTGACTTAAGGTCGCTCGCCATGGTTACTGCAAGAGCGAGGTTCTTGGCAAAGAAGTTTGAGGAGAAGTACGGTGTAATAGGCAAGGTAGCTGGAAGGTATATTGCGGCAGGGCTTAGCGTAGAATTTATGCATCCTACAAGGTATGGTCCTATACACTTAGTTGCCAGAGGATGTGGAGGCAAGCTATTTGCTATAGAGATTGTTGATAAATTAGAAAAGCTGACTCTGGACACTATTAAGACCCTTGTTGAAAAAGCAAAGCTTGTAAGGGCCAAGCCAGTACTCGTTCTATACTTCAGTAACATTAGGTTATCCGACGAGCTCTACAAGTTCTGCGTTGAGAATGGTGTAAAGATACGCGTTATTAGACCTTCAGAAGAAACCGTAGTGTAGCTTAGGTGCTTTTGAGGCATGGGTAATGAGCTAGACGATGCAGTGAATCAAGTAGCTAAGCTAATGGCTGTCTCCGCTATTACTGCACCCAAAGCCCGCGGAGTTAACAACATTGTGATTAAGATTTTGAGTAAAAGAGATGTCCTAGAGTTGCTGGCAGAGAAGATGGAGGAGCTTTCGCAAATCTATGGGGACTTCTTTGCAAGGGATGCAAATAACGTGAGAAACAGTGATGCTGTTGTACTACTTGGGTGTAAGGTTACTAAGATAGGTGTTAAAAAGCCTATGAAGTGGAGTCTAGATGCAGATACTGTGCTTAGCTTAATCAACTTAGGCATAGCACTTGGCTCAGCAGTAAAAACAGCAGCGCTACTCAATGTAGATAATAGGATTATGATGAGTATTGGAGTGGCGGCACAGGAGATGGGGTTAATAGAAGCAGACTACGCTTTTGGAATACCGCTCTCTGTGAGGCCTAAAAACATTTACTTTGATAGAGTGTGGCCCCCAAAGTAGTTGTGTGAATTGCTTTGGAGCTCAGCACAGCCATAAAGCTCCTCATCATCTTCCTAGCGTCATTTCTACCAATATCAGAGGTTAGAGGTGGTATACCACTAGCAGTTGGGTGGTTTAGTAATGACGTTGCAATGCTCGGTTTAGGTATGCTTNTAGCGATTCTCAGTAATCTTATGATAGCACCCTTTGTGCTCTACCTACTAAAATACATAGACATATTCATTAGAAGCTCGAAAATAGTGCCAAAGCAATTGAGGAAGCTGTATACAAAGATACTTGATTATGTGCAGAAAAGAGGTAGAAAATTTGAGAGATACGAGGTTCCAGCCCTCGCAGTATTTGTTGCTATACCGCTCCCAGTAACAGGGGCTTGGACAGCTTCGCTAATAGCCTTTCTACTTGGATTAAATAAAAAGAAAGCACTAATAGCTATAGAGGTGGGGGTTTTAGGAGCTTCGCTAATAGTCTTCACAGCTACGTATACAGGACTTATAATCCTTAAAAAGATATTTGGATTGTAGTATCACTCAGATGATGAGTTCTAGACCAGGACGATGGGTGAAGAGTCTCCGCAAGCTGATAGTGATGGTAGATAGATAAGCTTTTAAACTAGGAATAGCGTTCTAGTGTGTGAGGGATAGATATGAGCCAATGGTAAATAACTCAAGTAAGCATGTGGATGAGGTTCTGCCTAACTACTGGTATAACATAGTGCCAGATTTACCAAAACCCCTTCCTCCGCCAATGGATCCCCCAGAAAATAGCTCCAGAATTGATTTGCTTAAGCAGATACTACCAAGAGAGGTTTTAAAGCAGCAATTCACTATTGATAGATTTGTCAAAATTCCAGATGAGGTAAAAGAGAAGTACAAGGTATTGGGAAGNCCAACTCCACTATATCGTGCAAAAGCTCTAGAGGAGTTCCTCAATACTCCAGCTAGGATATACTTCAAGTTTGAAGGGGCTCTGCCAACAGGCTCGCATAAGGTCAACACCGCAGTGCCACAAGTGTTTTACGCATATGATGAGGGAGTGGACCACGTGACTACAGAGACAGGGGCGGGTCAATGGGGTGCAGCAGTGGCTTTAGCATCTTCACTATATGGCGTAGAGGCTACCGTGTTCATGGTTAAGGCAAGTTATGAGCAGAAGCCCGGGAGAAGGGCTTTGATGGAGTTCTACGGGGCAGAGGTTGTTGCAAGTCCTTCGAAATTAACAAAAATAGGTGTAGAGATTGTTGAGAGAAACCCAAGGCATCCAGGGTCCCTGGGGATAGCTATTAGCGAAGCAATAGAGTATGCTTTAGAAAATGGCTACAGGTATGTTATGGGCAGCGTTCTTGACGTTATCTTGATGCATCAATCTGTAATTGGCTTAGAAACAATGAAACAGCTTGAGATCATAGGCGAGGAACCAGATGTACTAGTAGCATGCGTTGGCGGTGGAAGCAATTTTGGGGGCTTTATGTACCCATTCATAGGGCTGAAAAGCGGTAAAGAGATGGAGTTTATCGCAGCAGCATCAGCAGAGGTCCCTAAGTTTAGCAAAGGCGAGTACAGGTACGATTATCCAGACACAGCAGGGTTACTACCACTACTAAAGATGTTGACCTTGGGGAAAGACTTCGTACCACCGCCAATATACTCAGGAGGGCTTAGATACCATGGCCTAGCCCCTAGCCTAAGCATACTCNCAGCTGAGGGCATCGTTAAGTGGGTTGAGTATAGGGAAAGCGAGATTCTTGAAGCAGCGAGAATCTTTGCAAAAACCCAGGGAATTGTTCCAGCACCAGAAGCAGCACACGCGATAAAGGCCGTCATTGACATCGCTTTGCAGGCTAAGAGANGCAACGAGAAGAAGGTGATAGTATTCAACCTAAGTGGTCATGGGCTTCTAGATATAGAGAACTACAGAAGCATGATGATGAGGTACCAAAAACAGTAGCATAGCATGGTGTAGCTGTATGAAGCTCCTCATAGCTTACTTCACTCTAGGCTACCCATCACAATCAATGTTTGTAAAGCTATTGAAGGTAGCGGAGGACAGTGGTGTGGATGTAGTAGAGCTTGGTATTCCACCTAGGTTTGCGAAATATGATGGGCCGTTGATTAGAAGAAGTTATGAACATGTGAGTAGGCTAGGGGTAGATTACTGGCAGTTACTAAAGGAGGCGAGGAAGAGCATTAGCATTCCAATAGTTGTTCTAACATATCTAGAGGAGTGGGTAAAGAACTTCACAGACTTTGTGAGTAGGGTTCGCGAAATTGGTGTAGACTCACTACTGCTACCAGACCTCCTAATAGACTATGTGAACCTATTTGAAGAGTGCCTCGAGAATGCTAAGGAGGTTGGGCTCACAATATTTACATCCCCATCAATGCCTGATAAGCTAATAGCAAAAGTGTCTCCACTGTCCAAGCTATTTCTATACTATGGCATTAGACCCGCAACAGGTATTGGAATACCTGTTGACCCTGTAACTCTCGTCAAGAGGGCTAGGCCATTAGTCAGGAACAGGCTTGTTGTCGGCTTTGGGCTTTCACTAAATGATATTGCTGATGTGCTGAAAGCTGGTGCAGACGGTATTGCAGTGGGGAGCGCTCTGATACATGCCATTAACAATGAGGGTATTGATGGCGTTGCAAAGGTGTTGAAGGAGCTTAGGGGTGTCATTGATGGAGTATAGGGGTATTATTGAGAAAATTGTGAACAGGAGCTCGCTAAGTTTTGATGAAGCTGTGGAATTGGCGCTGAAGGTGATGAGCGGAGAAGTGCCAGAGGCAATTATTTCAGCAATACTTGTTGGGCTGAGGATGAAGGGTGAGAGTGTGGAGGAGATAGCGGGTTTTGCAAGTGCGATGAAGAGAATGGCAGTGAAGATAGACGGCAGCAAAGCTATAGACATCGTAGGGACAGGAGGCGATGGCCACTCAACGATGAACGTTAGTACAGCAACAGCTCTACTAATATCTGCGCTTCACCCAGTTGCTAAACATGGTAATAGAGCTGTTAGTGGTAGAAGTGGTTCAGCTGATGTCCTAGAAGCCCTGGGCTACAAAATTGAAGTAGAGCCTAGCAAAGCTGAGGAGCTGTTAAAGGAAGTAAACTTCGTATTCCTCTTTGCACCACTATACCACCCAGCAATGAGGAGAGTAATGCCAGTAAGAAAGATGCTGGGTATTAGAACAATATTCAATATACTTGGCCCTCTGACAAACCCNGCATCACCAAGAATGGTTGTTGTGGGGGCTTTTTCCAAAAGCTTTGCNGAGAAAATGGCGCAGGTTCTACTAATTCTAGGTATTGAAAGAGCTTTTGTGGTTCATGGCGATCCTGGGATAGATGAGGTGAGTCCTGAGGCAANGACCCACGTATACGAGGTTAGAGGGGGTAGCGTAGAGTACTATACCCTTGAACCTAAGGACTTTGGGGTGAAGCCAGTTCCGCTTACAAATGTCATCGCTACAAACCCTGAAGACTCAGCAATTAGAATATTAAGAGCCTCTAAAGGGCTTGATAAAGCAGCAGCAACCTTTATCAAGGTTAATGCAAGTGTTGCTATGGTTTTGACAGGGCACGCAAAAGACTTTAGAGATGGTGCTGAGCTTGCAGAGCAACTTCTCCCTAATTTGTTGAATAGAGTAAAGATGATAGTGGAAAGCAATGGCGATGTGAGTAGGCTGAAGGATCTTCTCACGAAGGTGGGAGCTGTATGAGGGTAAAGCTAAAGATATGTGGTGTAACGAATATGGAGGACGCAAAGGCTCTTGAAGCTCTTGGCGTAGACTTCATAGGGGTAGTAACAGATGCTGTATCGCCACGCTATGTAGAGAGGAACTTCATTAGGGAGCTTAAAAGAAGTGTAGAGACACCTGTTGTAGAGGTCCTTGTTTCTAGCCCCCTAAGCATGGTAAGCACATCTGTGGCTGACTATGTGCAGATACACAGGGTTTTAAGGGGTGAGGAGCTTGAAGAGCTTTCTACAATGAGTAAGAGAGTTATACTCTATGTACCGGCAGTGCGTGAAGCCATACCCTACTTACTGAGGGCACAGAGGTTCGCAAACCTAATTCTATTTGATGCACCGAGGAAAGGGCTAAAATCAGATCCTAGCGTTCTAAAAACCCTCCTAGAGTACCACCCTGGTGCTGGTGTTGGTGGTGGNATAACCTTAGAGAATGTGTACGAATACCTGGTCTTAGAACCTGGATGGCTTGACGTTTCGAGCGGTGTAGAAGTTTACGTAGGTAAAAAGGATGTGTCTAAGGTTAGGAAGTTAAAGGAGGTGATAGCATCATGGAGGAGAGGAGCCTGAGGGGACTCCCACACATTGAGGACCTTATNGCNTGCANTGCTGGAGAAGAGGATGTGTTCATGGTATACGAAGACCTTGTGAGTAGAAAGCGAAGTATTGTTGCATGGGGTTCTAGAAATTTTGTTAGTGGTAGTAGTGTAGAAGTGCTTGAGAGAGTAAGAAGCGTTNTAAGAGGGTTCAGCAATAGAGGAGAGCAGGTTGGGTTAAGCAAGGCGCTATTCGGGTATGTTAGCTACGATGCTGTTAGATTGTGGGAAAGAGTTAAGGACTTAAGGCCCTACTCTGAGCCGTGGCCTTACTTTGAGTTTTTTGAGCCAGAAAATGTGGTTGTGTATGACTATGCAAGTAATAAGGCTATTTTAGAGGTTGTAGATGATAAGAAGCTAGGGTGTAGAGGTAGGGTAGTAGAACCCCTATACACAAAATTCTATGATGCGATGCTGAGTGGCAGGGAATTCGAGGATGCAGTCAGTAGAGTTTTAGAATACATTAGGGAGGGTTATGCATTTCAAGTTGTTTTATCAAGGTTTGAGCGCTACACGACAAAGGGGGACTTGGTAAATCTTTACTTAGCTCTTAGAGATATAAATCCCTCGCCCTACATGTACTTTACTAGGTTTTGGAAGAGGTCATTAATTGGCTCAAGTCCAGAGCTGCTATTCTCGATTAATGGCACTGTGGTGGAGACATACCCAATAGCTGGGACAAGACCTAGGGGCAGGTCTATAGAAGAGGATAGGAGGCTGGAGGAGGAGCTGTTGTCATCTGAAAAAGATAGGGCGGAGCACCTAATGCTTGTAGATCTTGCGAGAAACGACCTAGGCAAGATATCCTCTCCTGGTTCAGTAGAGGTTGTGAAGCTTATGTACATTGAGAAATACAGTCATGTGCAGCACATTGTGTCGAAGATTATAGGTACTCTTAGAAAGAGGCTAGATTTTACTGATGCCTTAAAAGCATTGCTACCTGCGGGTACTGTGAGTGGAGCTCCGAAGCCATTTGCTATGAACTTGATAGAGGAGCTAGAGCATTACAAGAGAGGCCCTTATGCAGGTGCTATAGGGTATGCAACTTCTGTGAATAGGGGTGAAATGGCGATAATCATTAGGAGNGCCTTTATACATGGTGACGTCCTGAGGATACAGGCGGGGGCTGGCATAGTTTACAACTCAAAACCATCACTAGAGCTTGAGGAGACAGAGCATAAGTTAGCCTCATTAAAAGAAGCAATGAGGAGAGCCGCAAAGCCTGCGCGGTGAGCATTATTGTGGATGTTACGCTAATAATAGATAACTACGACAGCTTTGTGTACAACATTGTGCAGATAGTTGCAGAGTTTGGAACAACACCTATTGTTATGCGAAATGATGAGCTCACACTGAGCCTTATTGAGAGGATAAACCCGGATAGAATAATAATCTCACCTGGCCCAGGAACGCCAGAAAAGCCTGAGGATGTTGGTGTATCCCTAGAGGTTGTGAAGAGCTTCGCAGGGAAGGTACCCATCCTCGGTATATGTTTAGGGCACCAAGTAATAGGCTATGCGTTTGGTGCTAGAATTAGAAGAGCAAAAAGCGTTTTGCACGGAAAAATCGATAGGGTGAAGATACTAAGACAAACCAAGATATTCATAGGATTACCAAGTGAAATAGATGCTACACGATACAATAGCCTTGTAGTAGACATGCCGCCNCCAATACTAACAGTTGACGCTATTTCGCTAACAGATGGCGAAATCATGGCCATTAGTCATGTCGAGCAGCCCGTATTTGGGGTGCAGTTTCACCCTGAAAGTATTGGTACGTCATATGGGAGGAGAATTCTAAAGAACTTTCTTGACATAGTGTGAAAGGCTATGCCTGCAAGCATCAAGGGCTGGCTTAAGGAAGTTGTAGAGCATAACTTCAGTAGACCGATTTTGAGAATGGAGAGAGTGCGACCTCTGCACAGCTTGGTGAAAAGCATAGAAAATGCGCACGCCTTTGGAAAGCCTGCTATTATAGCAGAGTATAAGAGAAGATCTCCCTCAGGACTTTACGCAGACCTCTCATACCATGATTATGTCAGAGTTGTTGAAAAGCATGTGGTAGGGATGAGTGTTTTAACAGAAGAGCTATACTTTGGTGGCTCTTACAGAGATCTCATTGCTGTAGCCTCAATGACGGATTCGCCTGTGCTTATGAAGGATTTCATAGTGTGTGAAAGGCAAGTAGATGTAGCGTACAGCATTGGTGCAGATGCCATATTGCTTATAGCTACAATACTTACAGATAAGGAGCTAGAGAAGCTGTACGAATATGCGAATCACATAGGCTTAGAAGCAGTAATTGAGGTGCATGATGAGCAGGATTTAGAGAAGGCGTTAACCCTAAAACCCAAGATGATAGGCGTTAACGCAAGAAATTTGAGGACTCTTGAAGTATCACTAAGCAAGGCATTTGAGATATTAGAAAAAGTGCCAAGGAGTTGTATAAAAATTGCTGAAAGTGGTATAAAGTCGAGGAGAGACATTGAGGACCTCATGAGGAGGGGAGCAAATGCTTTTCTAATAGGAACTGAGCTTATGAAAAATCCCCTTAAAATATTCGAGCTCGTAAAGATCTAGAAAGTAATTGACAACAGCCACTAAGTGAGATTGCATTGGCTACTAAGGTAAATGTGGTTGTGTGGTTAATGGTTACGTATGTAACTTAAGATACAATAAAACTTATATTGTTACAAGATGTAGCTAGAGAGTTAAGCTGTGGGTGATCATGGTCATGACCTCTGATAAGTTGCTGGAAGAGAGAATATCTAGAGCTATTATAAGGAACACCATGAAAGATTGGCTTAGGTTAGNCTCTGTCGATGTTGTTATTGTTGGTGCAGGGCCCTCAGGCATGGTTGCAGCTAGGTACATAGCTGAGAAGGGCTTTAACGTTGTGGTTTTTGAGAGAAGGCTTAGCTTTGGTGGTGGTATTGGTGGTGGTGGTATGTTATTTCATAAAGTAGTTGTAGAGGAGCTTGCTACTCCAATACTAAGAGACTTTGGGGTAAGGTTTGAAAGAGATGATGAAGAAGGGCTCTATGTTTTAGACTCCTCAGAGCTTATGGCAAAACTCGCTGTAGGTGCCATTAATTCTGGTGCAAAGATTGTTCTCGGCGTGCATGTAGAGGATGTTATATACAGAGAGAATCCGCTTAGAGTAGAGGGTGTTGTAATACAGTGGAGTGCTGTATCGATGGCGGGGCTCCACGTAGACCCCTTATTTGTGAGGTCGAGGGCTGTCATCGATGCGACAGGTCATGATGCAGAGGTCTTGCACATAGTTGTTAGGAAAATACCTGAAGCAAGCCTAGTGATAAAAGGAGAGAAATCAGCTTACTCAGAGCTTTCAGAAAAAGTTGTGGTGGAAAAGACAGGCATTGCTCTACCAGGACTATATGTAACAGGGATGTCTGTAGCAGCACTACATGGGTTGCCAAGGATGGGCCCAATATTTAGCTCAATGCTTTTATCTGGTAAAAAAGTAGCAGAAATAGTTGTTAATGACTTGAGCAAATCTATTTAAATAATACTAAGCTCAGCACACCCTCTTGCGTATTGAAATACATAGTGAATACAGTGTTAGAAATTGGGTAGTAAAGTGGACCCCCACTAAAAAGTGTGAAGGCACACAATATTGAGTTGCGCAGTGGTGTACGCACATCAGCAGAGGAGTGGTGTAGTGCTAATATCGAGGCTTAGTGTATGCAACAAGTTAAAGTAGAGCACGGGCTTTAGCCGCTCTTCAGCTTCTTTAGGTATTCTAGCAACCCCCCAGCTTTAAGTATTTCAAGTGCCATGCCTGTAATAGGTTTGCACATAATCTTCTTTGTGTCGTTAATTACTGTCTCTCCTGTTTCTATATTAATCCTAAGCAAATCCCCCTCGCCTACTTCCCCTGATATTCCTGGGCACACTACCACNGGAAGACCATTGTTAATGGCGTTCCTGTAGAATATTCTTGCAAAGGACTCTGCTACAACAGCTTTAATTCCAGCTGCCTTTATTGCTATCGCTGCCTGCTCTCTTGAGGAACCCATGCCAAAGACCTTGCCAGCTACAATTACTGCTCCTTTTGCTTTTTTATGGAACTCTGGGTCTATAGGTTCAAACACATGCTGAGCTAGGTACTCAGGGTTTGTGTATTTTAGGTGCTTTGCAGGTATTATCACATCTGTGTCTATCTTATCCCCCAGCTTTACTACCCTACCCTCAACTATCATACCAGATCACCTGGCTCTACAATCTTACCTGTCACAGCAGCTATAGCTGCTGTAGCAGGCCCAGCTAAATATATCTTTGCTTGTGGGCTACCCATTCTCCCAATAAAGTTCCTATTCGATGTAGACACAATGGTTTCTCCAGGTGCTGCAATTCCGAAGTGCCCACCTATGCAAGGGCCACAAGTGCTGTAAGTCACAACACAGCCTGCTTCTACAAGTGTTTGAATGTAGCCTAGCTCCATGCATTTTCTAAAAACACTCCACGAAGCTGGTATTGCTATGCACCTCGTCTTCACTTTCTTTCCTTTCATAATCTTAGCAGCGATTTCAAAGTCGCTCACCCTTCCATTGGTGCACGAGCCTATGAAGACGTAGTCAACCTCTGTTCCCCACACCTCCCTAACGCTTTTAACATTATCAACGCTATGTGGAGCAGATATAAGGAGCTCCACTTTATCAAGCTCAACAGTGTACTCATCCACATACCTAGCGTCACTATCAGGTGTAGTTACCTTGGGCTCCAACCCCCTCTCACTCTTCACATAGCCTATAGTTTCAGCGTCAGGTACAAACATTAGTGCATCGGCATTCATCTCTATACCCATATTAGCTACCGTAGCCCTGAAATCCATGGGAAAAGCTCCTGGATCCTCGACAAAAACCTCTATAGCCATACCGTTGAAGTAATCAGCTTTAAACACTCTGAGTACCTCTAAAGCCACTTCCTTACCCGTGACCCACCTCCTCAAGGTGCCAGCTAGCCTGATTTTAAATGGCTGAGGCACGGTAACCCAGGTTCTACCAGTTAACACTATAGCAGCTATGTCACTAGCTCCGAGACCTTGAGCAAAAGCCCCTAAAGCACCAGAGGTAGTAGTGTGACTGTCAGCAGCCATCACAACCTGGCCTGGGAGCACATATCGCTCTAAAAGAACTTGGTGCAGTATCCCATAACCTACATCATGAAAGTTCTTCAAGGAGTGCCTCTTTGCAAATAGCCTGATGTCGTGCTGAATCTCAGCGCTTCTCACATCAGGTGGTGGTACAAGGTGATCAAAGGCCACAACCAGCGAATCTATATTGTGAATCTTAATGTTGCTACCACTCGCCTTTTCCAAAACCTCAATAACGTGGTAGCCTGTTAGGTCATGAAAAGCAACAATGTCAACCCCTATCTCGATTACATCACCTGGCGAAACAGCTTTACCTGAGGCTCTCTCTAAAATCTTTTCAGTTAAGCTTTTGCCCATCCTAGTCGCCTCACCGCATGTACAAACCCTGGAAAATATAAGTGATTCGCTTTAATACGGCTTATACAGCCTTATGTATACAAAAACTTTTTAAGCAGAGGCTACGGAAATAGTGTTTGGTGCTCTAAATGGAATTTCAACTACTGTGGTGAGGGGAGATGCAAAGCCAATACTAAAGCTAGGTGAAGTAGTCGAACTAGAGAAAATAGTTGCAGTAATTGAAGAAGCGCGGAAAAACTTATTAACAATGTACGAGCATGAGAAACACGTGCACTTAGACTCATCCCTGAGTTCTCTTGAAATAATTGCAACATTACTACTAAGATACGTGAAGAAATCTTCTGCTGACCCTGTTAATAGGGACTGGCTGATACTGAGTAAGGGTCATGCAGCACCAGCACTGTATGCTGTACTAGCAGAGCTAGGTGCCATCACCAAGTCAGAACTTGTTAAGATAAATTCAACTACTTCTGTGCTTCAAAACCACCCAGAAATAACAACACCATGTGTAGACATTTCAACAGGGAGTTTAGCTCAAGGGCTTAGCATAGGGGTGGGCATTGCGACATGGATTAAGAGAGTTGGTGGAAGTGGAAGGGTTTACACAATCATTGGCGACGGGGAGCAGGATGAGGGCCAGGTCTGGGAAGCAATAACACATGCAGCAGCTTTAGGGCTTGACAACCTCATAGTTATTGTTGATTGGAATGGCCATCAACTTGATGGAAGTACTAAGGAGGTTAAGCCAAAAGACTACCTACCATTTGTGTGGAGAGCTGTTGGCTGGAAGGTGCTGTGGGCTAATGGGCACAATGTGCCTAGTCTCATAATAGCTATTGAAGAAGCTTTGGAATCAGATAGACCTGTTGTAATCTTTGCGCAGACAAGTAGAAAGAATGGAGCTCATGAAGCGAATAGCAATGTGAGTTGAGTAATTAGCGGGAGAGGTTTCAATGCTTGTTTACAAGAGCTTTCGTGAGGAACTTGGTAAACTACTTGTAGAGGTTGGAGAGAAAGTAGAGAATGTAGTGGTGGTAACAGCAGATGTAGGTAAGCCTACGAGGGCAATAATGTTTGGTGAGAGGTTCAAGGACAGGTACTTTAACGTAGGTATTGCAGAACAGCACATGATAGGATTTGCCGCAGGTCTCGCAGCAGCAGGAGCAATACCAATTGTCACAGGGTTTGCGGTCTTCATTATGAGGGGATGGGAGCAGATAAGAAATAGTGTAGCTAGAATGAACCTCAACGTAAAAATAGTGGCCACTCATGCTGGCTACAGCGATCATGCTGATGGGGCTAGTCACCAAGCTTTAGAGGACATAGCACTAATGCGAACATTGCCAAATATGGTAGTTGTAGTACCAGCTGATGTAGCTGATTTGAGGAGGTGCTTTGAAAAACTTGTGTTGAGGTACAGAGGCCCTGTATACCTAAGGCTAGGCAGAGACTACGCACCTCCTGTAACAGAGGATATAGACTATGAATATGAAGTTGGTAAGGCGTACTTGATTAGAGAAGGCTATGATGTTGCGATAATGGGTGTTGGGGTGGTTTTACACGAAGCGTTGAAAGCGGCTGAGGAACTAGCTAGGCTGGGCATAAGCACCGCTGTTGTAAATATTTTAAATGTTAAACCAATTGATGTTGAAGCCATAGTCAGCGTAGCTAAGAAAACTGGGAGAGTAATTGTTGTTGAAGAGCACATGGTTTACGGAGGTGTTGGAGGTGCGGTTGCAGAGGTTCTTGCCCAAAGATGCCCAGTGCCAATGAGGGTGATTGGCGCAGAAACGTTCGGTAGATCGGCTAGGAGTCATGAAGAGCTCCTCAGCTACTACTGTCTTGACCGTAGGTCCATTGTTAAAGTAGCTCTTGAGATGGTGAAAAGTGGAGGTAGAGATAGCTAACCTAAGAGGAGAACTTGAAAAAATAGATAGTACAATACTAGAGCTTATTGTAAAGAGAATGGAGATAGCGAAAAAGATTGGTGAGCTAAAGAAGAAGCAGGGGTATTTAGTGCTAGACCTTATTAGGGAAGAGGAGGTGTTAATGTACTGGAGGGCTCTTGGTGTAAGACATAACCTGCCCATAGATGCTCTAAACGACATTGTGAAATCAATACTTAAGCTATCACGAAGTGTGCAAGTGAAAATGCAAAGCAATGTAGCACCTAAGGGGAGAACCATATGCATGGTGGGCTACGGTGCTATGGCAGCAATGCTTTCACAAGCGTTCATGAATGAGGGTTACAATGTAATTATCACAGGTAGAGATGCTGAAAAAGCACGTGAGATTGCAGAAAAACTAGGCACGACTTCAAGTAGTGTTGAAGAGGCTTTGCCTCAGTGTAATGTGGCAATACTTGCCCTCTCAATTCAGGCATTTCTAGAGGGTTATGTAGATAAGATAGCGCATCTCCTTAAAGGCAAGGTGGTCATGGACATACTCTCATCAAAGACCGCTGTGTTTAAGCATTTAGAGGAGCTGTCTGAGCGCCATGGTTTTAGCTATGTTTCAACGCATCCTCTATTTGGACCCTACACACCGCCATATGGTGAAAGAGTTGTTTTAATACCATCTAAGACAGGTCTAGTAGCCATTGATTATGTGCAGAGCCTCTGGAAAACAATTGGAGTGGAATCTATTGTATCCACTCTTGAAGAACATGAAAAGGCTATGGCTGTGGTTCAAGTGCTAACACACTTTACACTATTTGCATATAGAGATGCTGTTGTGCGTATAGCCAAGGAGCTTGGCATAGACGTAGAGAAGTTCGCGACAGCCACATACAGAGATGTCCATGCTATTATTACTCGTCTTGAAAAGATAAGGGGTGTTGTAAGGGAAATCGATGTACAAAACCCATATTCTCACTACGTTAAGTCATTTTTTATAGAGCTTCTAAGAGAGCAAGCCTTTAGTGACATGAAAAGGTGATTGATCTGTGCTCTTCATATTAAAGGATGAGGCGGACCCATCTCTACTTGTAGAGAAGATAAAGATGAGCTCAGCGTCCTACAGGTATGTTGACCTAGATGGAAGGAGGATAGTAGTTGCATGGCCCGATAAGTATGTGGAGGGTATTGTTGATGAGACTGTTGCTGTAAAGGTTAGGGCAACCACCCCTTATCAACTGGCGTCAAAGGTGTGGAGAGAAAAGTCAATTGTGAATGTTAATGGAGTTGAGATAGGTTCTAGTAAAGTTGTTGTAGCAGCAGGCCCTTGCGCTGTTGAAGATGAGGGCATGGTTATGGAGGTAGCAAGGGTTGTTAAGAAAGCTGGCGCCTCTATGTTGAGAGGAGGTGCTTTTAAGCCTAGGACAAGTCCATATACATTTCAAGGTCTTGGGGTTAAAGGGTTAGAAATACTTAGAAGGGTAAAGGATGCTGTTGGGCTTCCCATAGTTACAGAAGTTCTTGATGCAAGGGATGCCCCGCTGGTCGCATCTTATGCTGACATGATTCAGATAGGCGCTAGAAATGCTCAGAATTTTGCTCTTCTTAGAGAAGTTGGGAAGCTGAAAAGACCTGCCTTGCTCAAGAGGGGTATGTGGATGACTGTTGAGGAGTGGCTTTTATCAGCAGAATACATTCTGTTAGAGGGTAATAGCAAGGTTGTTCTCTGTGAACGAGGGATAAGGACATTTGAAAAAGCTACGCGATTTACTCTCGATATAACTGGAATGGTCTACGCCAAGACCCAGACGCACTTACCCATAGCTGTGGATCCAAGCCACCCAGCTGGTAGAAGAGACTTGGTAGAGCCCCTAGCCTTAGCAGCTGTTGCAGCAGGGGCTGACATGTTGATAATTGAAGTGCACATTAACCCTGAGAAGGCGTTAAGTGATTCCGAGCAACAGTTAACAATAAATGAGTTTGAGAAGCTCATGGAGAGACTTAAGCTAGTGGCGGGGGCTGTAGGTAGGACTATATGAAGATTCTTGAAGAAGAGGTGTGCTGTGGCAAGACCAAGGTATTCATAGGTAAGGGCTCTTTACAACCAGCTCTTCGTGAAATACTAGGTAGTGGCAGAGTTGCTGTAGTAAGGCAGGAAGCTGTAGACCCTACATACCTTTTAGCATATGTTAAGAATGTAGAGCTTGAGGTAGTGCTAAAGGGAGGCGAAGAGAGTAAGAATATAGAGACTGTACTACATATAATTAGTGCACTATATAGCAGGGGGTTTCAAAGATCTGACTATATGATAGCCCTTGGCGGTGGAGCGTTAACAGATACCGCTGGACTTGCAGCAGCGCTGTACCTTAGGGGTCTACACCTAGTAAATGTGCCTACAACATTATTAGGAATGGTTGACGCTTCTGCAGGTGGGAAAACAGCTGTAAATTTTGGGAACATGAAGAATGTTATAGGGGTTTTTTACCAGCCTTCAGTAGTTGTTGCAGACCTCAATTTCCTTGACACATTACCACTACCAGAGTACATCAATGGGCTAGCTGAGGTAGTTAAATACGCTTTCACAATGGATGCAGAGCTGTATGAGTACCTCCATAACAATGCTAAAAAGGTGCTGGGAAGAGATTATGCTGCACTCGAAGACGTAGTGTATATGAGTATTCGTGACAAGCTCTCTATAGTGAAAAGCGATCCGTATGAGTTAAAGCACATTAGAATTGTGTTAAACTATGGTCACACAATTGGGCATGCTATAGAAACACTGTCGCAACTTAGGGTGAGCCACGGAAGGGCCATAGCCGTAGGCATGATTTATGAGAGTTGCATTGGGGAAGCGTTGGGGTATCACAAGTCCTATGTAACTGAAAAGCTTAGGGAGCTACTTCATTTACTGGGGTTGCCGACAAGGCTAGAGGATGTTGGGATAAGCCGTGGAGTAAGTGCAGAGATGTGGAAGGCTGTAATAGCTAGGGATAAGAAGATGCGTGGGGACAAACTAGCAGTGCCAATGCTAACTGATATTGGTAGCTGGAAACCTGCTGAAATGACTGTTGATGAGTTTATTGAGGTGTTTATGAAATGCGTTTAATAGATACAAAGACAGAGCTCTATGGGCTAGTGGGTAGCGGGATATCCTATACACTCTCACCAGCTATACATAACTTCATATTTGAAAAAGCTGAGCATAATGCAATCTACTATCCATTCGATGTTCCAGAGGAGAAGTTCGATCAAATTATAAGAGTCTTGCTAGAGCTATGCAAGGGCCTTAACGTTACGATACCATATAAGGAGAGAGTAGTAGGTCACCTAAATTCCTTAGATGCAACAGCGGAAAAAACAAGCGCAGTAAATACCATCTTTAGGTGGAGGGGGTATAACACAGACTACATTGCATTAAGGAAACTGATCTCTAAGTTCAAAAACCTAGTCTCGGGCTCTACATGCTATATATTTGGAGCTGGTGGAGCAGCGAGAGCAGTAGCTGTTGCACTAGGTGAGCTAGGGTGCGATGCTATTGTTATAATCAATAGGACTTTGGAAAGAGCATTAAAGGTGGTGCACTTACTTAAGGCCAGGGGCTTCAACGCTTATGTTGGGAACAGCATCTGTGATACTAGAGAATTGATAGTTGCAAATGCTACTCCCAACCCTGACTTTATTCCAGATAACTGTGTTGAAAATGCTAAGCTAGTTATAGAATTGGTTTACAGGCCCGTAGAGACATCACTTGTGAAAAGAGCAACGGCAAAGAGAGTGAATGTGATAAATGGCCTTGAAATCTTGGTTGCACAAGCGGTTGAGTCTCAGAGAATTTGGTTGGGAATAGACTTCCCTGAGGAAGAGGTTGTGAGGTACCTCTATGCCAGGCAACTCGTTTGGTAAAGTATTCACAGTAACGACTTTTGGAGAAAGTCATGGGCCGGTAGTTGGAGTAGTTATAGATGGTGTACCAGCAGGTCTTCCACTTACAGAAGAGGATATAGACTTTGAGCTACAGTTTCGTAAACCTGGCTCACCCTATACCTCACCTAGGAGAGAAGAGGATAAGGCTAAGATACTTAGTGGGATATTCAATGGGAGGACAACGGGGGCGCCTATAGCTATATTGATAGAAAATAAGGATGTGGTATCAGATTACTATGAAGAGCTGAAGTTCACTCCAAGGCCAAATCACGCTGATATGGCTTACGTATTTAGATACGGATTTGAAAACTGGGATTATAGGGGTGGTGGTAGAGCAAGTGGTAGAGAAACTGTAGCAAGAGTTGCGGCAGGTGCTGTTGCAAAAAAACTTCTAATGCTCATAGGCACTAAGATTGCGGCATGTGTAGAGTCTATCGGTGGAGAGGCAGTAGAAGGTGATATTAGTTTTGAAGACGCCTTGGCATCACGGTGCCTAGCTACAAGGGCTTGCAAAAAAGAGTACGACCATAGATTTCAAGTGCTACTCAAACGTGCTGTAGAGGAAGGCGATAGCTTAGGAGCTGTAGTTAGGGCTATTAGCATTTTGGTTCCCAGGGGGTTGGGAGAACCAGTTTTTGATAAAATCAAAGCTGACTTAGCAAAGGCAATGCTATCAATACCTGGTGTTGTAGGATTTGAAATGGGGCTGGGGTTCAGAGCTACACTAAAGAGAGGTAGTGAGGTGTTAGATGAGCTTACGGTTAAGAATGGGGAGATNCACTGGAAACACAACTTCTATGGCGGGGTTCTGGGAGGGATAACTACTGGTGAGCCTCTGCTCTTTCGCGTTGCATTCAAGCCAACGAGCTCTATAAGAAAGCCTGTTAGAACAGTTGACCTAAGAACGTTGAAAGAAATGGAAATCACTATTAGGGGCAGGCACGATCCCTGCATAGGTTTAAGAGGAGTGTCTGTAGTAGAGGCAATGACAGCGATAGTGTTAGTAGATCACGCAATGAGAGCAGGGCTCGTACCAACAACAAGGCTATCTCAAAAAGATGTTGAGGTTTTGACTGAGAGGTGGGAGAGGTATAAGAGGAATGTCTGCATGGGCTGGGGTATCAATAGTTAACGCTCTTCCATCTGGGCTTGGAGCAACAGCTGCAATCAATCTAAAGGTACTTGCCAATATCGTTAAAGAGCCTAGTGAATGTGAGGACAGCTCATCGTCCCCCCTCATCCAGGCCATACTAAGCTACTTTAAGTTAAGGTATGGCATTGCGAAACCTTGTGTAAAAATCTCATCTCAGGTCCCCCCCTCAAGTGGGTTAAAGAGTAGTAGTGCGGTTGCCGTTGCCCTTATTAAAGCGCTTACACAGAGGTATGGAATATATGAGCCAAGTATGCCACAGTTAGTAGCAGAACTCTCAAAGCTAGCTGGGGTATCGTTTACAGGGGCTCTAGATGATGCTACTGCAGCTTACTATGGCGGAATAGCATTTACAGATAACAACAACATGAAGGTGTTCAGGGTCTGTGATATTAATGAAGATTCTAGTGTTGTGATACTGATACCCAGTAATGTTGTTAGACCTAGGATAGACATTAATGAGATGAGGAGGTATGGTAGCTTCTTTCAATATGTATTTGATCGAGCACTTCAAGGAGACATCTACGGTGCTATGACGTTAAACGGAATAGCTATTGCAAGAATTCTCTATAACAGATTAGAGGGGGTAGTTATGAAAGCACTAAAGCTTGGGGCACTCGCGGCAGGTGTTTCAGGTAACGGACCCGCCCTCTTTGCAGTGTGTAGGAGAGGTGATGAGGGACCCTTCATAGAGCTTTTTTCAAGACATGGAAAGGTGTTGTTGACAAGGTTTGCTAGGCTAGGTGAAGGTGTTTGAAAGCTTTAGTAGAGCCATCGAGAGTTTGGGGGCGCATACAAGCCCCTCAATCTAAGAGCCTCGCAATTAGGTACATACTCTCCTCCCTCATGACAGATGTAGAGCTTTTCGACCTTGTAGAGTCAGAGGACGTTATTGACGCTATGAATGCTGTAGCAGTGTTTGGTGTAAAGCAGGAGGGTGCAAGGTTCCTCAAACCTGTAAAGCTATCACTGCGGAGTAGCAGTGTGTTCATAAGGGCTTCTGCAACAGTATTGAGAATGCTAATACCTATAGCAGCTGTTGTGGGTGGGAGACTTCGCATTGATGTTGGTGAGACGTTGAGAAGGAGACCTATAGAGACTCTTATTAGTGTGCTTTCAAGCCGAGGAATAAGGTTTTCAAGTACAGCACCACCGCTTGTGATGGAGGGAAGGCTGAGAGATAGCGTTATCGAGATAGAGGGTGGCGAAAGCAGTCAGTATGTCTCAGGGTTTATGTATGCTTTTGCACTCAGCGGAGGAGGCACGATATTACTGAAGCCGCCGACCCCCTCTAAGAACTATGTCTACTTAACAGCTCAAGTTTTGAGTGAAGCCGGTGTTAACGTGAAGATCTACGAGAACAGAATAGACATTGACACTCCAAAGGATTTGAAGAGCATCAGCACGAAGGTTCCAGGAGACTTTCTGCTAGCTTCATTCTATGTTGCAGCATCTCTTCTCACAGGAGGCGAAATAGAGGTCTATGGATTGCCAAGATCGGGGCAGCCCTATGACCCTCATATTATTGTCAACATCTATAGAGATATGGGGGCGTACACCATGTATGAGGATGGTGTGTGGAGGGCTAAGGCTGCTGAGGAGTACAAAGCAATTAGTATTGATGTGGATCAGGATCCTGATTTAGCACCTTCAGTAGCAGCCCTAGCCTCAGTAGCACAAGGCGATACCGTTATAGAGAATGCTAGGAGGCTCAGGATTAAGGAAAGTGATAGAGTTGAAACATTAGTTACAGTACTACGTAAATTTGGAGTTGTGAGCTGGTTTGATGGTAACAACATACACATTGTTGGTGGGAACTTGAAGAGCACTAACATTGCTTGCCCTGATGACCACAGAGTGGCAATGTTAGCAGCAGTACTGGCAACTAGGGTTGGTGGGGAAGTGGATAAGGCAGAGTGCGTGAATAAGAGCAACCCATCCTTTTGGGCAGACCTATTGAAAATTAATGCAAGGGTTTCCTTGACTCATGCGTAGATCCATGAGGTGCTAGGGGTGTTAAGGAAGCGCCCCTATGTAGTTGCCTCAGTGCCAATAAGAAACAATAATGATTTGCATGTCGCACTTAGCATAGCAGATGCAGATTACGTTGAGTTAAGACTAGATTACCATGAAGATCCCCTGAAGCTAAACTATGAAGAAATGAAGGGTAAGCGCATCATCATGACTTTGAGGGAACTTGATGAAGGTGGGCACAGGGGGTTTGAACCAAGTGTAAAAAAGAGGTTAATTGATGTGTGGAGGTCTCTAGGCCTGCTTTACGATATTGAATTGAGGTTTGTTGAGAAGTATGGCGTTGAATATGATGGTGCTATAGTTTCCATTCACATATTAAACGGAAGGCCATCTCTAGATGAGGTAGTAGCAGCAGTTTCTAAGTACATGGGCAAAGCGTTCGCAGTCAAGGTAGCGCTGAGGCCCTTCAAGGGCTACAAANCATTTCTCGCCTCATTACTAGAGTTAGGAGAGAACATTGCAGTAATGCCTATAGGTGTTGACGAAGTAGAGCGAATAGCCTTTGCATTACTGGGGTCTAAGCTTGTTTACGGCTATGTGACGCAACCTACAGCATTAGGGCAGCCGCACTACAAAAAGCTTCTTAAAGTGCTAGAGCTTCTTTACGCAGACTAGGCGCTAGAGCCTAAATCTTCTTCCTGTACCTACTCCTGCAAGCTTTTTCTCCCAATCAGCTCTTACCTCCCTCCTCAAACCCTTGACTTTAATAACATAGTTTATGGCTGAGAGGGCTGCTATGACTCCAGAAGCAGCTGCTATTATAGCCTGCTTGTATGGTGTGTTTGACGCTAAATCTCCAGCAGCAAAAAGGCCGAGAGTTCTCGTTGCCCCCAACTCGTTCACAATAATCTCGCCTTTTTCATTGAAGTCTACAAGGCGTTTTAGAAAATCTACCCTAGTCTCAAAGCCCATTTCAACAAAAAGTGCGGCAACCTCAACCTCAATCTCCTTTTCATCATTGCACTTCACAAATACCTTCTCCAGCTTTTTCTCGCCAAACAGCTTAGTCACTCTACAGCCCTCGAAGATCNTGACATTGCTGTACAACTTAGCTTGCCTTATGCTGGGGTCACCCCGGTAAGGAACTATGTAAAGAACCTCATTNGCCAAAGGCGACAAGATATTGAGGCTCTCAATACCCCTCTCTCCAAAACTTACCAATGCTACTTTCTTACCCTTAAAAAATGCTGCATCGCATATCACGCAGTAGCTTAACCCCTTGCCAACGTACTTCTCCTCTTCACTAACTTCAAGCCTCCTACGAGCCTTACCGCAAGCCGCGATTATGGCTAGCGCCTCAAAAACCGTGCCACTCCTCGTTTTAACAACAAATACGTCGCCTTTTTTCTCAATGTGCTCAACCTCATCAATAAATACTTCAGTACCAAGGGACACAGCTTGCTGCTGAATCTTCAACACTAGGTTTATTCCAGGGGCTGCGTCAAAGCCAGGATAATTCTCTATTAAGCTAGCGTATGAGAGCTGACCACCAATATCAGTAGTAATAACACACACTTTGAGACCTTGCCTAGCAACATAAAGAGCTGCTGAGAAACCTGCTACACCCCCACCAATAATCACAACATCAAATCTCTCAACATCTTTCACATTACCACACCATACTCAATAAGCAAATAGCTTTGGCAAATTAAAAGTATTTCGATTGTGAACTAGTAATGAGGGCACCTGATGGTGTGATAAGGATTTTAAATTACTGTAGTACAGTGTTAGTGAGGTAGGTATTGTGATTGCTGTCGTTCTTGCCGCTGGCTATGGCACTCGACTAAGACCTCATACTACTGAAAAGCCTAAAACGTTAATAGAACTTGAACCTGGTGTCACAATCTTTGATTACATAGTAACTGTTCTAAAGGAGGTTGGGGTTACAAGTATATATGTGGTGACGAGAAGAGAGTTTGTGCCATTCTTTAGTGAGAGAAATGATGTAAGGGTTCTGGTAGCCGATGTAGCTGAGGATGATGGGAATCTCTGGACGCTTTACCAAGCATTAAGTACATTGAAGGAACAGGGTGTGGAAGAAGATATACTCTTGACAATGTCGGACCACATTTATGAAGTTAATATCGTTAAGAAGCTTGTTAAAGCAGCTATGGGGAGCAGTTCAAAGCTGTATCTATGCCTCGACAGGCTTATTAGAGGTAGAGATGCTGTAGAGGGATTGAAGATAGTTGTTGACGGGCATAGCGTAGTTTTATCTGGTAAGAACATTCCTCCATATAGTGGCATTGACACAGGTGTCTTCTTCATACCAAAGAATCTGTACAGCTACATAGAAATGGTTGTTAATAGGAAGAGTAGAAAGGCCTCACTAGCAGACCTAGTAAATATGCTAGCAAAGATTGGCATCGTTAGCTATGTAGATGTTTCTGGGCTTCTCTGGCAAGATGTGGACACCGTTGAGGATATTGAGAGAGCGAGGAAGCTTTATTGGAGGATCTTGGCGAGAAACCTGGTAAAGGAAACGGATGGAATTGTGTCCAGGTATATTAACAGAAGGATATNTACGCTAGTTAGCATTGCATTGTACAAGTCGAGGATATTTGTGAACCCAAATATCGTAACACTTGCGGTATTTGCGATAGGCATGCTAGCCTCAGTGCTAATATTCATGGGCTACGAAGCTTACGGAGCTCTACTGGCTGTCCTCTCATCAATTCTAGATGGGGTTGACGGAGAGCTTGCACGCTTATACAGAGCTCAGACACGCTTTGGAGCTCTACTAGATACAACACTTGATAGAGTTGTTGATGTAATGCTACTCACAGCAATGTTTCACCAGCTACTCGTAGTAAACACCTCTTTTCAGCAAACATTGCTACACACAGTAGTGTTTGCTTTAGCCATCTCTGGATCCATGTACGTAAGCTATGTTAGCAATGCTCTTGAGGATAGGGAGTGCCTAGCAAAACTCCGTAGTTCTTTCCCATGGGCTACAAGAGATGTTAGAATACTTGTTGCTGCTATAGCAACACTACTCAAAGCCTACACTTGGGCTTTTATCTACATTGCTATAGCTACCTGGTTCTTTACTATAAGAGCACTGCTACATATCTTAGGAAAAGGTGGTTTAGCTGGGGCAAAGTTCTTCGTAAGGCCAAAGCTGCCCTCTATCACTCCTAGACCCGCTAGGGCGTATACAGTGCTCTTAGAAGAAATAGTAACTTACGCAATACCACTCATAATTCTGCTTTACCTTGTAGACATTGCTTTAGGCAAAACCTCTTATTACGCAAAGGTAGAGCTCTCTAGCATTTACGCATTGGTTTGGCAAGCCATAGCAACTGTCGAAATAGCATTGATTGTGTACCTAGCATACAATGTTTTAAAAAGGCTTGCAGAGCTCTTCATAGTGCTAAAGGATAGCGTTATTGAGAGAATATGGGTTACACCATCAGTATACGCAAAACTCGTGAAGAGAGCACTGCTACTCATAGCCATAATATTATCCGCCTACCCCCTAAACTACGCAATGTCACTAGGAGATGTAGAGGAGGAGTTGAGGGATTTAGGAAACTACATGGTTACAGCAGTAGCATTAATAGTACTGTTCTTCCTTATAATAGACGTTGTAAAAGCGTTCGAGCACTTGANACAGAAGTACATTGCTAAGAGGCATGTCAAGGTGTAGTCGCCTCGCAAGCTACAAATGACTTAGCACCACTATGAAGCACTCTTCTGTATTACTTTGCTGATAATNGATGTTTTAGAGTTGACTCTGTAAAAGATATAAAGATATAAGCCTTTGCATAATAAAATATAGTTGGATGGGGTTGCAGTGGTGCTTGATTTAAAGCTTAAGTTAGCTAAACCCTACGTCTATGAAAATGAGGTTGATCTCATACCCTTTGCTGTGACTCTACACGGGTACTCTCCCTCATCAAGCCCCTCTCGCTACCTAGTGGCACTGGACTCCAGCTGGTCTATGGATGGAGCCAAGTTCTTTGTTGGTAAGTACAGCATTCTTTCACTTATTGACTTGATGACGCCGAGTGACATGATCTCTGTTTACAGCTTTAACGCAGATGTCAAGAAAGTAGCAGAGCTTAGAGGCTCTACAAGCGCTCCTGAGGTGCGCAGCGCCATTATGGATATTAAGCTGGGGGGTGGGACAGACATTTATAAAGTGCTCCAAGTGCTGTACAGAGACGCTGTGAGTGTTGGGAGTAGCGCTAGCGATGTGAAGGTGATTCTGGTGACAGACGGTATGCCCACTGTTGGTGTGAGGGACAGGGGTAAGATCCTCGAGATGGCGTCTAAGCTAGGTGAGGTGGTGTCCACAGGGCTTGTGATAGGCGTTGGCAGGGAGTATGATGAGCAACTGCTGTTCGAGATTTCAAAGAGGGTTAGGGGGGAGTATGAGCACTTGTCAGACGTTCTGAAAATGCCTGAGGTATTCAAAACCTTTGTAGTTTCCCGCAAAGCCATTGCCGCAAAGAATGTGAGGCTTTTCGTAAAGTACATACCGGGGGCTGCAGTGAAGGTGTACACACATGAGGCGTACTATGATGGTGATAGCGTGGTCGTGGACCTGGGCTCTGTGTACCATGGCGAGAAGGTTGCAGTGTTTGGTGAGCTAGTTGTTGCTGAGGGCCTGTCAAGAGGGGTTAAGCACATAGCTAGCATCACCATTAGGTACACTGATATGGGTGGGGAGGAGCGGGAGCAGAGAGCAACCCTGTCTGTAGCTGTTGTGGACAAGTCTGCGGCCTCCACCATTGCGCTGGACGAGAGGCTGTTCCAAGAGGTCAACTTAGTGAAGGTTGCTAAGATCCTAATGGATTCTCTGCAAAAGCGTGGGGTGAGGGATCTGGAAAAACTTGTCAACGAAATTGCGAGCTCCACAGCTTCGCTAGAGCTTAGAGAGCTTTACAGCAAGACGATAGACTTGAAGGAGAGGATGGAGAGAGAGGGGATAAGCGGGGAAACAGCAAAAGCCTTAGTAGCACTGATAGCAAAAATTCTCTCAGGAAAGCTGGAGTAAGGTGAGAGGCTCGTGATCGAGATTATAATAAAGAGCGTGTTTAGCTCACCAACAACTCTAAAATTGAAGGAGGGAGAGTACATAATAGGGAGAGACCCCTCGTGCCAAGTAGTTTTGACAGACCCTTACGTATCTAAAAAGCACGTAAGGCTCTTTTATAGAGATGGGAAGTGGTATGTAGAGGATTTGGGGAGTAGAAACGGCACCTACATCAATGGCGAGGATATAAGAGGTAGAGGAGCTGTAGAGGTTAAGCCAGGGACAGAAGTGATACTAGGCCTATCAGTAATAGTTGTAAAGTAATGAGGATTTGGGGTATCAATAGAGGAAAATGTTTATATTTTATTTACGTACACTATATAAGATGAGGTGTTTATGGTTTTAAGGCTATGTAGAGAAGTTGATGAGCTAAGCACGCTTCTACTTGGTAATCCAGAGGTCTTAGCCCAGCTTCTCTTATCTAAAAACAGGAAGACCATTGCTTATTCTGTGGGGGTTGCGAATAAACTACATGACGATATAATTAGCAAGTTTGATTTGTGCAGTGAAGACAGGGTATGCTATGTGCGGATAACGGTAAGTGATAAGTATGTTTTGCGAGTTCTTACAGTAAGAGATGTTATTGTTGCTACATCAAAAGAAGTTGGAGAAAAGGTGGAGGTAGCGGGTCTTAAGGCATTTGAGGAATTGGAGAATGCGCTCAAAGGAGATAATGTTATCAAGGTGGTTATAGAGGAGNTAGGAGTTGAAAATTTAGGTGCAGAACTTGTCAATAGGTTGAGGGACTGTTATTCAAAAGCTGTGAAGGACNTTATTGCTATTTGGATGAATAAAGGGGTTTACGGTTATACAGTGGATAGTGTGTTATCCGATAAAGGGGCTTACATGTACGTCTTTAAAGCTAGGAATACTGCTATGGGTACGCAGCATGTCTTAAAGATTGTAAGAGAGGATGTTGCATTAACAGGGAGGTACATGGACTATCTAAGGGGGTATGCACAAGCATTTCTCGCTCTCTCTGTAATGCAAAAAGATCTGGAGATGTTGCTTAGTGTAAGGGGGCTTAACGAGAGGTTGGCAGAGAGGCTTGTAAAGTTTAGAAAGAACATTGTGCTACCCATGGCGATAATTGTCCCAAATAATGGAGCTAGCATTACGAAGTACATTACAAGTCCTCCAGCAGTTGTAGAAGAATATGGGAGCTTAGGGGATCTGGAAAGCTATGTAAAGGAGGGGAGAAGAGTGAGCTATGAGGAGGGTATGTACATATTTTATCATATTACAGGAGCTGTTGCACTAACGCATAGCGTTGCTATACCCCACCTTGACATAAAGCCTAGGAACATAATACTATTTGGTGACTCTGCAGAACCCTTTGGATATACAGTAAAGATCAACGACTTCTCGGGGTCTTTAAACATACCTGGGCGTGGCTGGGAGCTTAGGAGAATTACCCCAGCCTATGCAGATCCACTAGCAATAATTACTGGTTTTGGGGATTACGATTATGACGTGTACAGCATAGCTATGACAATTATATACACCCTTACATCAAGCATTCCTAAGCACAGACTCTATCTAAATACCCTGCTTCTAAATAACTTATACAACTTGGGATTGCCGCTTCCACCATTAAGTGAGGAAGAGCAGGATCTTAGAATATTTGCTGAAAAAGTGTCGGAAACTATTGCTAGTCATTCTAGGGAAAAGCTTAGAGAAGTGCTTCAGAAAATGTCTAGTGATGTTGCAAAGCTAGATGAAAAGTACATTGCGACACCGCTTCGGGACATACCTAAGAACATTATGTTAATACTGTTTAAAGGCCTTAGCTTAAAGAAGGAGGATAGGTATAGAGATGCAATTGAACTCTATGTAGATTTGGGGAAAGCTCTCCAAGGAGCCTTTAAATGGCTGTAGTTATGCTAGTTATGTCCCTCCAGAACTCCTTCATATCTTTAACACTAACACTATTTGCATTAAACTTCGATAAGGCTTTACTCAGCTCTAACCCTAATCTGTGATCCAAAACCAGTGGTATTACTAAGTCTGCGCTATATCGCCTAATTCTATAGTCCTTTTCTGGTGCATAGCCTGTGGTAATGACCATATCCACTCTATTATTCACGAGGTTTTCAACAACCTTAGTCTCAGAAAGCACCTCCGCACCCTTAACAGGCATACCATCTACTGTAATAACTTTGTAACCAGCATCGGCAAGGGCATGGGTTGCCTCATTTAGTTCAGCTATCTCCTTTTGCAATGGGTTGTAAATGAGGATGTAGTTATTTTTAGACGGTAGCCTGTTCCCAGAAACGCTAAGCCAGCTCAATACTAGCGCTTCTTCAAATGAGTTTGCAAGAGTTGCAACCTCACCTACGCTCCTCATTTCAGGCCCTAGAAATGGGTAAGCTCCTCTAAGCCTAGCCCATGAGAATTGAGGGGACTTGACCCCAAACCACCTTGGCAACAATAGGTTAAACTTGTTTTCGAATGGTACACTATGCAATTTGCCTGCAAGTGAAGTCTCTGCAGCTGCCTTCATTAGGTTGTACCCTGTGACTTTGCTAGTAAATGGCATTGATCTACTGGCCCTGAGGTTAAGTTCAATGACATATACAGTACCATCTTTGTAAAGCATTTGCAAGTTGTAGGGGCCTTTAATCTCTAAGACCTCATTTAACCTCATAGCCGCTTCGCAAGCTTTTTTAATGACATCGCTAGGAAGCGTTCTAAACGGTATAGACATAGTTGCATCACCGCTATGCACCCCCGCGTACTCAACATGCTCAATGACTGTTCCTATAGCCGTTTTACCGTCTCCTACAGCATCTACCTCAAACTCTATTGCACCATCAATAAACTTTGATACAACTACAGGGTACTTTGGCGATATTTTAGCAGCTTTTGTTATGTAATCCAGGAGCTCCTTTCTGCTTCGCGCAATATTCATAGCAGAACCGCTAAGCACATAGCTTGGTCTTACGAGAACAGGGAACCCCACTTCCTCAGCGAATTTCAAAACCTCACCAACATTTGATGCCTCTATCCACGGAGGCTGCTTTATCCCAAGCTCATCTAGTAACTTGCTAAACAAAGCCCTGTTTTCAGCTCTGTGAACACTATAGCCAGCCGTACCCAGTAGCCTAACCCCCCTCTTCTCCAGCTCCCACGCAATGTTATTTGAGATCTGCCCACCTAAAAAAGCGACAACTCCAACCGGTTTTTCAAACTCGACTATGTCTAGAATCCTCTCAACAGTAATTTCATCGAAGTAGAGCTTCTCATTCATATCCCAATCCGTTGAAACAGTCTCAGGATTGTAATTAACAACTATAACCTCGTAACCCAGCTTTCTCGCCTCATCAGCAAAGGTCACAATGCTCCAGTCAAACTCAACACTTACACCAATTCTAAAACCTCCAGCACCAAGCACAATTATCTTAGGCTTTTCACTTTCTGCACTCACATCATGCTCCCAGCCATGGTAAGTCACGTAAAGGTAGTTTGTTTGAGCAGGCCATTCAGCAGCAAGGGTATCTATCTGCTTAACTACAGGTACTACACCAAATTCTTTTCTTAACCTCCTAACCTCATCTACATCAACACCTAAAGCATTTGCTAATTGCTCATCGCTGAACCCGAGCCTCTTNCCCTCGGCAATGAGCTGTTTAAGTAGATCCTCATCTACCCTACTAATACTCCTCCTGAGCTTCTTCAGATCTTCATAGAATTGCACGGCAATCTTCAATTGCTTTAGGAAATGTTTGTCTACGCCCATCATTTCATAGAGTGTATCAACATCAACACCATATTTTATAGCCTTTGCCACCCAAATGGGCCAGTAGGGCTCTCTTCGTCTTACCCTATCCAAGACATAATCAAGTGAGATTGTATCATCCTCATATATCTTTCCACCTACTAAACCTGGTTCCCCTATGTCAAGCATTCTCAGAGCCTTCTGCATAGCTTCGAGAAACGTCCTTCCTATTGCCATAACCTCTCCAACGCTCTTCATCTCTGTCCCTAGTGTCCTATCCACATAGGGAAATTTATCTAAGTCCCACCGCGGGATCTTTATAACAACGTAGTCTAGACTTGGCTCAAAACAAGCAGATGTCTTACCTGTAACCTTATTCAAAACCTCGTATAGCCTATAGCCAAGAGCGAGCTTTGCTGCTATGTATGCCAATGGGTACCCCGTCGCCTTACTAGCTAGAGCGCTACTCCTCGACATTCTCGGATTTGTTTCAATGACGTAAGCCTCTTCACTATTCCAAGGATTTAAAGCAACTTGGACATTACCCTCTCCAACTAAGAGAATAGCTCTTTCAGTATCTATGGAAAGGTTTCTTGTGAGCTGGTACTCAAAATCTGTAAGAGTTTGGCAAGGTGCAATTACTATTGATTCACCTGTGTGAACACCCATAGGATCTAGGTTTTCAAGACATGCAATTGCAGCTACATTGTCATAGGCATCTCTAACGACCTCAAACTCGATCTCCTTCCAGTGATGTAAGTACTTCTCAACAAGCACTTCGCCAATCTCAGACTGAGCAAAAGCCGCTCTGAGCCTCTTCACTAACTCATCTCTCCTCCACGCAACAAAACTACCAGCCCCCCCCAAATTAAAACTCACTCTAACCATAACTGGGTAACCCATTTTCTCTGCAAGCTCTACAGCTCCATCTATTGAAGTTGTAGCAGTACTCGGCGGTACTGGTATGCCGTGCTTAGTCATGGTGTCTCTAAATAGGGATCTTGATAAAGCCCTCCTAACACCCTCTATGGGGGTTCCCAAGACCTTAACTCCATACCTGTTCAACACGCCATCGTCGTGCAACCTCACACCAATGCTTAGTGCTATTTGCCCACCAAACCCAATCATAATTCCATCTGGTCTCTCAGCTTCTATCACCCTAGCCACGAACTGTGGTTTAAGTGGCACTAAGTAAACCTTGTCAGCGAACTTATAGCTAGTTTGAATAGTTGCTATATTTGGGTTTATCAATACTGTTTCAATGCCTTCCTCCTTCAGCGCCTTAAGCGCCTGATTACCGCTGTAATCGAATTCAGCTGCTTCAGCAATTTTAATAGCGCCAGAGCCTATAACAAGGACTTTCTTAACCACTTCCATGATTCAGCACCAGCTTTTTAAAGAGCTCAAAAACCCATGTCGTGTCATGGGGCCCTGGTCCGCCTTCNGGATGAAACTGCGTGGCTATGACAGGTAGCTTCACATGCATCACTCCTTCAACAGACCCATCATCAATGTTCTTGAACCACAGCGCAAGCCCTGCATCACTAAGACTCTGCTCATCAATAGCGTAACCATGATTTTGCGTAGTTATGTAGCTTCTACCCGTGGTTATGTCGATAACGCCCTTATTAGGCCCCCTATGACCGTACCTCAGCTTATAAGCTCTTGCACCAAATGCAAGGGATAAGAGCTGCATTCCAAGGCATATCCCAAGTATAGGTACACCCGAGTCTGCGACTTCTCTCACAGTCTTGACCTGGTTCACTAGGAGAGCTGGGTTTCCAGGCCCATTACTTATTACAACACCTTGAAAACCATCTAGTAGCTGATCTGCCTTAGCCCAGCAAGGAAACCTAACAACTCTAAATCCATACCTCAGAAGCCACCTCAAAATCCCATACTTTAAGCCACAGTCTAGCACTGATACAGTTGCTACAGGTTTTGATAAGGGTTCGTGAACTACTGCAGTCTTTGGCGACACCTTGAATGTGAAGTCCTTCAAATCATATCTTTCAGCACACCTCAACTCCTTTTCTAGAACACTCCACTCAACAACTTCTTTTTCATTAAATACTGCCAAAGCACCCATCATCACACCCCTCTCCCTAATCTTCTTAACAAGGGCCCTAGTATCAACCTTGTACATGCCTGGTATACTGCTTTTAGCAAGCCAAGTACTCAAATCATAGATGCTGAGATAGTGATTAGGTGGTGGGAGCTCTGTTACAATAAAGCCATCAACTTGAATACGATCAGACTCGTAGTTTAGTGGAATATCGCAGTAACTATGGGTTTTTGTGGGAACGCCGTAGCAGCCGACCATGGGGTGAGTCCAGATCAGTATCTGCCCGGCGTAGCTTGGGTCTGTTAACGCCTCTGCATATCCCGTCATACCTGTTGAGAAAACAATCTCACCTACTCTAATGCCCTGAGCGCCAAAGCCACAACCCTCTATAGCTTCTCCATCCTCTAGCAGTAGCTTAGCTCTTAACCCTGATTCGCATTTGAGATGAGGCAATTGCTTTGCTGGCACGAACCCTCAGCCACACTTAGCTGGGATAACTTAAAAGCTCTGCGGTACACTTTTCAGCAAAGTCAATAATGTTTTTAATGATATTTCTATCTCTTTCAAGTCTTACCCAAGCATCTTCTAGCAACTTCTTTACACTAACTTCAACTGGCTTACTCTTAATAATACTCCAAACATCTTGAATGCTTAAGCCAAAAACTGAGAGTATTTTGAGAATGCACTTTTCATCTACTGAGCTGCAACTCTTAAATAGCTTTGCAACAGTCAGATAAACCTCCCTCACAGGCTTCCCACTAGTCATAGCTATGTACTCAACTAACTCACTGCTCCAACAAGGCTTATCAGCTATGTACTTTAGAAAAGCATCACCATTTATAGACAGCCTTGTCACAAAGTCTATCAGTACATCGAGAGTTGAGCTAACAACATCAAATGCTTGCTTAAGTAAGGCGTTTATTTCTTGAAAGTCTAGGTTATAGCCGTAGGGAAGCCCTTTGTATATTGATTGAGAAGCCATGGCGTAGCCCATCACCTTAGACGCGTTCGCTCTTGCGATCTCCATGGTCACAAGGTTTCTCTTATGGGGCATTATACTGCTTGTTGCTATGTGTTCTACGGGTAGGTTTACAGAGTTTGGCATAAGGTTGCTAAGCATAATCATATCTTCAGCAAACCTACTCACCTCAAGCATTAGGAGTGAAAGCGTGTTTAGATAGTACAGTGCAAAAAGTCTTGAGCCTGTGGAGTAGTAGGGAGGAGTCAATGCGTCACTAAGGCACAGCATCTTAGCAATGTAACTTCTATTGAGATTCAGCACCGAGCCGCTGGCTGCACCAGATCCAAGTGGGTTTTCACTCAGCATCTCAAGACCTTGAGCAAGAAGCTTCCAAATATTTGAAAAGATTTGCTCATAAGAGGCGAAGTATATTGATGCCGAGCCGCACTGAGCGATTTGACCATGGGTAAAATAGGGCATTAAATTACTTCTGAATTCTGTGGCTTTGTCTAGGAGTACTCTTCTCAATTCTAATAATTTCTGCATAACCTCAATGACTCTATCCCTTGTGAAAAGCCTTAGAACAGTTGCTATATGGTCATTCCTACTTCTCCCAATAGCAATATAGCCTGCGCCAATACTAGCAACATCGTGTAGATATGCTTCTAGAGCCTCAAAAACATCCTCAAAGCGGTACTTCCCTTCGGTAACCCATTTGTATAGGGTACCTCCCTCAGTTTTCACTATCTCTACAAGAGCATTTAGAATATCCTTACTGTACTCCTTAGGCATGACCCCTTGGTTTAGCAAGGCCTTGACATGTGCTAGCATAACTGCTGCAGCGTACTTCGCTAACACCTTATCCCCTTCAAGACTCGAGAAGTAGCTCTCAATAAAATCCTTTGAGTTGCCTAAGTATATCCTATACCTAAGAGTCATTGTACATCTCAACCCACATCTCAAAGCTGGTTTTGCTGCCTTACCTTCAGGGCTGTCAAAGCGTAGAGACCATGCACTGTTATGAAGCCTCTGGCTTCTTCATCTGAAGGATACCAGCCAACGTTATAGTCTATGAGCTCTCTAGAGTATAGAGAGTAGGGGCTATTCCTTCCGACAACTACTAAGCTACCTTTAAACACCTTGAGTCTTACAACACCCGTTACATATCTGTTCATAGAGTTTATAACGTTCTCTAGGTGGCTCCTCATAGGGTCTACCCACAGTCCTTGATAAACTAGGTCTGACCACATTTCATCAACATATCTCTTAAACCTCAACTCCTTTGGTGTGAGGACCATTCTCTCAAGATCTTGATGCGCTTCAACAAGGGCTAGAGCTGCTGGAGCCTCATAAACCTCTCTACTCTTTAAGCCCATGACCCTGCTCTCAATGAGGTCAACCCTTCCAAAGCCATGCAGGCCTAAGACAGCATTGAGCTTCTTAATCATTAGCACCGGGTCTATTTTCTCGTCATTTACCTTTCTTGGCACCCCACCCTCAAACTCTATAGATAGGTAGTATGGTGTATCAGGAGCTTTTTCTGGCGACACGGTCCAGGCAAACGCATCCTCACTTGGCTCTGCAAGAGGGTCATCGAGCTCTCCCCCCTCTATGCTCCTAGACCACAGATTCTCGTCAACGCTGTACTTTTTGTGAACCTCGGGAACCTTATAGCCATACTCACTTAGAATCTTTATATTCATGCTTCTAGTTAGCTTGAGTTCTCTAACAGGTGCCACTATCTTTATACCGGGTTTAAGAAAGGCTTTGAGTGTTAAATCAAACCTCACCTGGTCATTTCCTTTACCTGTACAGCCGTGCGCAACAGCGTCAGCACCTTCCTGAATAGCTATTTCAGCAATCTTCTTAGCTATGAGAGGTCTTGCAAGTGCTGTGCCAAGTGGGTACTTACCTTCGTAAAGAGCGTTAGCCTTGATAGCCTTGAACACGTACTCTTCTACAAACTCTCTCTTAGCATCAATGGTGTAGTGCTTCGAGGCTCCAAGCTCGTAAGCCCTTTCCTCGACACCCTTTAGCTCCTCCTCTTGACCAATATCAATAGTTACTGTAACCACTTCTGCATTATACTTCTTTTTAAGCAGCACTAGTATTGTAGATGTGTCTAAACCTCCTGAATACGCTAAAACGACCTTCATATAGGCTCAGCCTTTTAAAGCTCTTTACTGGAACACACTTTTCCAGTTACTGAAACACTTATAACAGAAGGCACACACTTCTGTTACAAGTGGTACAGAAGATGTCATCAATTTCACAAGTAGTTGTTGAAGTTGTGTCAGGAGACCCCGCTCTTAGGCAGTGTATAGCCAGAGGAATTGTGAATTACCGTAAGCTTGCAAAAGCTCTACAACCAATGGTCTCACAGATACTGGGTAAGGAGGTCTCTGTAGACACGATAAAAGTAGCGTTGCTGAGGTCTTCTAGCAGAGTTGGTGAAGAGAGGAGCGTTAGGAGGGAGGTTTTAGATGTCATAGCCAGGTCTTCTGTAGAGTTGAGAACAGATATAACGATAATAGTTGTAAGGAGCGGTGCCATTAACTACATAGCACAGCTCTTAACAAAGGTAGTGCCAAGAGCAAGGTTTGTAGCGGTTATGCAAAGTGTAGTGGCAACAACGATTGTTGTTGATAGGGATTCTGCAGAGGAGCTTTTAAAGAGCATAAGGAGAGAGGATGTTATAGATGTGCAGAGAGAGCAAGCAGCAATAGTTATTGTGAGCCCAGAGGAGATAATGAAGGTGCCAGGGGTCCTTGCGTACATAGCAAATGTGCTTTCCCAAAACAGCGTAAATATTGTGCACATAGAATCGTGCTATACAGATACAATAATAATAGTCTCTAAAAGCGATTTAGAGAAGGCATTTGGCATAATTATGAGGCACATAGAGGGGGCTAAGAAGATGCTCTCTCTCCTAAAACCCTCTTCCTAACCTCCTCGATCCTACCCCTTGACAAGGTAAAAGTGGGTCTCTCTGGCATCATTCCCTGAGGTCTAAACATTGTTATCAGGATTATTACAAGCCCCATCAGTATGTACTCAAGCCACGTAGCATCTATGTTAAAGAGGTAGCCTGAGATCTCGTGCTTGTAAATAGAGATCATGCTTCTAGCAATAGACATTATTATGACAGCTAGTGTGACGCCAAGGTTATTTCCTACACCTCCAAGCATTATATAAGCCCATGGAAGGAATGTCCAGCTATACCTGGTAAATACATCAGCTCTTGAGGTTTTCGTAAATATTGTGTAGAGGGCTCCTGCTAGGGCGGCCATTGCAGAGCCTATTACAATTGCATAGATCTTGACGCGCATAGAGCTCCTACCATATACCTGAATAGCTAGCTCTGAATCCCTTACAGCTCTCATAACCCTACCCAGAGGCGATTTGCTTATGCGCTCTGCTACAGCAAAGCATGATACAGCCATGAGAATAACAAATAGCAGTAGAGCTACTGTTTCAAACTCTGTTGCAAATCCTAGAAATGCTGGTGTTAAGACCCCGAGAGTCCCCCCTATGAGTGGCTCATAGTTGTAGGTAAAGGTTCTGAGGATCTCGCCAAAGGAGAGCAGTGTTATACCTAGATAAGCCTCCTTAAGGCGTAGTGCAGGTAAGGCTGTTAAGAGGCCTATGAGAGCACCAAGTAGCACAGAGGTGACAAGTGCAAGGATAAGTAGTAGTATTGATGCATGTGGGTTTATAGAGAGGTAGCTGTTCACTTCCGATATGACATGCGCATTTGCTTTTATAAACTCTTCACCTGTAGACTGACCTGCAAGCATAGCTGCGACTCTTCCTATGACTCCGCCTACAGCAATGGAGCCCACAAGTGCTGCCGTAAGTCTTCCAAATTGTGGAATGTTTGTAAAGCCTGTCTCTATGTTTAGGCTTAGGGAGAGAATAAGGTATATGCCTATATTGAACGCAACATTAACTAAGATGTAGAAAAGACCTCCTTCAATCATCTTCTCTCCACCAATCCAGCTAATCCTCTGGGGTAGATAAGTAGTGTTGCTACAAGCATTGACAATGGAATTACAAATCTATAGGAGTATATCCAGGGGAAGATACTTGAGAGAGAGTATGATAAGAGCCTTTCGCTTAAACCAACAAGGAGTCCTCCAAACAGCCCACCTAAAATGCTCTGTAGCCCTCCTACAATAGATCCAGCAAAGTACATTACAATGATGTCAGAGCCTATAGTGCTTGAACCTTGCATTAGCATTGTTAAAAGGCTACCTGAAAGACCTGCAAATAGCCCCCCAATGAACCAGGCCAGTATGTATACTCTGTCCACATCTATGCCAAGAATTGATGAGAGTGTAGGGTTCTCTATGGACGCTCTCATAGCTATTCCAGTATTTGTCTTAGTTAAAAACATGTGCATTAAGAGAAGGAGGAGTAGGGCTACAATAGGGGCGACAACATAAATAGCCTTGATGTCTGTATCCGCAATACTCACTAGCGTTGGATCTCTTAACACTATATTCACAGTCTTTATATCCCACCTAAAGTTGTAATAGAAGAAGTCTATTAGAATATTTAGGAAAGCGAAGAGCATAAAGTCAACACCTAGTGTAACCATCATCAAGGTTATTTCCGAAGCTTTGACGTGAATAAGCCTCTTTATGACTAATAGATATATAGCAACACCATAAAGCCCAACAATGAGTGTTGCAAGAGGCATGAACAGGTATGGCGAGAAGCGTGTTAACCTGTAAAATATGTATGTTAGGTAAAAGCCCCAGCTAACCATTGATGCGTGAGCAAAATTGAAAACACGTGTAGAAGTATATAGCAGTGTTATCGCTGCGCAGCCTATAGCTAGAATAGAGGCGTAAGCGAGAGATGTTAATACTATTACCAACATTCTTAATACACCTTTTTCAAACATCATTTCAGGTGTACATAGAGTTTTGCCATCTATACATTGGCTTGACGACATAGTTGCTAACTTTGCGACGCAATTTAAATTTTTATGATGTATGTTAAAGAGGTGTTGAAGCATATTAGAAGGTTAAAACCATCTAGGTTCTCTTCAAAAAGTATAAAAGTATTTAAACCCTTGATACAGATAGTGTTAAGGTAATTAGTATAAGTGTGTAAATTTGGGTGGGAATAAATGAAAACAGTCATAGCAGTAGCATTAGCTGTAATAACACTTATAGTGGGGTATGTTGCAGGATATATAACATATCCATATATAGGTAAAGCACCTCAACAACAAGTAACGACAGTGACTGTAACTACATCAATGCCTATTCCAGCGTATGTCGTAGTAGGAGGCGTTGCCACAGCACCTTCAGGTGAAATTCCTATAGGGGCACTACTACCTTTAACAGGAGATCTTGCTACCTATGGCGCTCAATGTAAGGAGGCTCTTCTGCTAGCTGTTGAGGATGTGAATGCGTGGCTTCAACAACTTGGAAAGCCTTGGAGGTTAAAGCCCATTGTTGAAGACACTGGTGTAGACCCTGTTAAAGCACTTAATAAGTTGATGGACTTAGCAGCAAAGGGTGTAAAGGTAGTTATAGGCCCTATGGCTAGTAGCGANGTCAAGAACATTAAGAGCTTTGCTGATTCCAACAAAATTCTGGTAATATCACAGAGCTCTACCTCCATGGAGCTTGCAATACCAGGNGACTTTATCTACAGATTTACACCTCCTGACAAGTATCAGGGTATCGCAATAGCTCACATCCTGTGGGAAAGGGGAGTGAGATACGTTGTACCCATATGGAGAGGGGATACATGGGGCGATGGCTTATTAAACTATACAAAAACAGAGTTTATGAAGATATGCAGTAGTGCTGGAGGGGGTAACTGTGGTTTTGCAGATGGTATAAGGTATGACCCTAAGGCATCAGAGTTCTCTGTAGAGGTAGCAAGGCTAGCAGATACAGTTAANGACTATGTGAATAAGTATGGCAAGGATAAGGTCGGAGTCCTAGCAATATCATTTGAGGAAATTGCAAATATCCTTACAGAGGCGGTAAAGTACTCAGTGCTAGCAGAAGTAAAGTGGGAGGGGTCNGACGGAACNTATGGAACAAGTAAGCTTGTCGAAGACGAGACCTTAGCGGAGTTCTCCATAAAGACACAGTTTTGGAACACCATGGCAGCACCGGGGGAATCTCCGCTAAAAGAGTCTGTAAGGCAAAGAATTATTCAGAAGCTTGGGCAAGAACCCATACCCTACGCTTACTTCACATATGACGCAGTATGGGCTGTAGCACTAGCAATAGACTACACGGGTAAGTACGATGGCGAGGCAATTAGGAACGCTATTCCACTAATATTGAAGAGCTTTATAGGGGCTTCAGGGCACTTTGAGCTCGATGAAAATGGTGATAGAGCAACGCCAGACTACACATTTGCAACTATTGTAAAAGTTGGAGATAAGTATACGTGGAAAGAGGTTGGGGGTTACATAGGAGGCAAGCTAGTGATGTTCAGCTAGTCTTGTAAACCACATTAAGCTAGGAATTATAATAAAGAAATAAAGTTTTTTAAACCTTTTAAATACTTTTTATTAAAACTAATGTAGTAAGAAGGCACTTTAAGGTGGTATTACCTATGAACAGCGCACTCAACGGCACTATACTTATCACTAAAAACCTCACAAAGAGATTTGGAGGTGTAGTAGCGTTAGACAAGGTTTCTCTAACTGTTAGCAGAAGATCTATAACACTCCTGATAGGGCCTAACGGAGCTGGTAAAACAACTTTTGTTAATGTTTGTACAGGTGTGTTTAAGCCGGATGAAGGTAGGATAATATTTGAGGCTAAAGACATCACTGGTTGGCCTCCGTATAAGGTTTACGGCCTTGGGTTTGCTAGGTCATTTCAAATTCCACAGCCATTTAGAAGNCTCACAGTTTTAGATAATGTGCTTGTAGCTATGAGGAGTCGTGGGGAAGACCCTATTGGAGCGNTGCTTAAGAAGAGCTGGGCTAGGGAAGAGGAGGAGAACATTGAAAAAGCGTTTAGGATATTGAAGATCGTAGGTCTTGAGAATTGCTGGGATTGGGAGGCATACAAACTCGGTGCAGGTCAGCTAAAGATGCTTGAAGTTGCTAGGTCCATTGCGTCAGGAGCAAAGCTCTTAGCACTAGACGAGCCCATTGGGGGCACTGATCCTCGTTACGCTTTTTACATATTTGAGCAATTACAGGGCATCAGAAAGGAGTTGGATGTTTCATTCCTAGTTATAGAGCATAGAATTGATGTTGCACTAAAGTATGCTGACATGGTTTACGTCATGGATAAAGGCAGGATTATTGCAGAGGGTAAACCAAATGAAATACTTAAGAACCCTAAGGTAGCAGAGGTGTACTTGGGTTAAGCCTTGAAGGCTCTCAGGGTATCAAATCTTAGTGCTGGGTATGGCAAAATAAAGGTGCTATTTAATGTTAATGTGGAGGTCGAGGAGGGCAGTGTTACAGCTGTTGTAGGCCCTAACGGGGCTGGCAAAACAACACTTCTCAACAGTATTTACGGTCTTGCAGATATATACGAGGGCTCCATACTATTCTATGACAGGAATGTAATAGGCTTAAAGCCGCATGAAATAACATCTCTTGGCATAGGCTATGTGCCGCAGACGGACAACATATTCTCAAGTCTATCTGTATATGAAAACCTAAGGCTTGCAGGGAGTAGATTAACTAAAGAATACTTCTTTGAGAGAGTTAAGGAGATTTACGAGCTCTTTCCAAGACTCAAAGAGCTAGCCAATAGGAGAGCTGGAACGCTTAGTGGTGGTGAGAGGAGGATGCTTGCAATAGCACTTGCACTTATGAAGAGTCCAAAGCTTCTCTTATTAGATGAAATTACAACAGACCTAGCGCCAATAATGGTTAAAAAAGTTTTAGAAAAAGTTGTGGAACTAAAGACCAGGGGGATAACAATCCTATTAGTAGAGCAGTATGCGCATAGAGCTCTGGAGATAGCTGATAAGGTGTACCTCTTGGCAAGTGGCGAAATAAAGTTCACAGGAGAGCCAAAGCGGCTTTTAGAGAGAAAAGACCTCCTCTCACTCTACCTAGGGATGTGAAAACTCTTTCTTTAGTTACTGAAACAATTTGAAGAACTCTTCAATTGCGCTTCTGTATATCCTTGCTCCTTGGAGCACCTCCTCTACGGATATCTCCTCTTTATCTGTGTGTGAAAGCTCTGATTTCCCAGGACCATAAGCCACTATATTGCTTGAGCAGTTGTGTAGAAGATTCATATCACTTGTTCCAAGCTTGTAGACAAACTTAGGCCTTACCCCCTCTATTATAATGGCTCTGGTCAGGGCTCTCACAATGGTGCTGTTTACAGAAGTTCTGATAGGCTGAGTATAGTCTATAACATCATAGTAACACTTACTGTACTGCACAACCAGCTTACTCAAGTACTCTTCAATACTTTTTACACTGTCGTTTATGCCTACCCTAAAGTCTATGAGCACCGACCCTTCCCTAGGGTAAACACTATACTCTGTATTATCACCACACTGTATGGAGAGAATTGCAGCTGTTGTAAGCTCAGCCTTAAATGTGCTGTACCTCTCCCTAACCTTGATCCAGAGGTCTATGAGCTTATCATATACTGTAGGTTCGAGGGGTGGTGATGAAGTGTGGCTGGACGCTGACAAGCACCTTATCTTAACCTTAACGCTCCCCCTATAGCCTAAGACTATGGAGTTATTGCTAGGCTCACCAATGATTATTCCGTTGGGCTTAAAGCCTCTCTTGACAAGCTCTTTAGCTCCTCTGCTATCCCCTTCTTCCCCTACAGCAGCAATAGCGTATACTCTGTGTTTACTCAAATTTATGTGGTTTTTAGCTAGTGAAGCGCCTATAAACATAGCTACAAGAGGGCCCTTAGCATCTACAGCCCCCCTACCCCTAACAACGCCATTACTAAGCTCTACTGGTAGTTCTCCAGGAACTGTATCAATATGACCTACTAGTGCTATAGATCTGTCACCATAACCTATTTCAGCAATGAGGTTACCTACGCCATCTATGTGCACATCATCAAAACCCAGGGTCAAAACGTATTCACGCAGTATTTTAATAGCCTTCTCCTCGTGACCCGATGGACTATAGGCTTTCAGAAGCTCAAGCAACATTTCCTCTGCTAAATCCCTCAATACACCTTCCAATGATCTCCACCGCGTAATCGGCATCATTCAAGGTTATCATGTAGGGGGGTAGTAGCCTCAAGACAGTGGCCCCAGCTTTTAGTGCCAGCACCTTGTTATCCTGAAGGCACTTTATTACCTTAGTTGGTTCAAATCTCAAGTCTACGCCTATCATTAGCCCTGCACCCCTAATCTCTCTCACTATTCTCATATCTTTGAGCCTCATTCTCAGCAAGTTGGTTAAGTATTGCCCTTTCTCCATTGCCTGCTTAGCTACAGAATCTCTAAGCAATACCTCTGTGCTTGCTTTAACAGCAGCACAAGCTAATGGGTTCCCCCCATACGTTGAGCCATGGAGTCCTGACTCTATCCTAGAGACAACATCTTGAGGTAAGAATGTTGCGCTAACAGGAAATCCCCCGCCAATTGCCTTACCCGCTAAAAGAATGTCGGGAACAATACCATACTGCTCGAAGAGCCATGTTGTCCCTGTTCTACCAAACCCTGTCTGAATCTCGTCAATTATTAGCAGAGCCCCAGTTTTGTAAGTTATATCCCTAAGGGCTTTTGCGAACTCCTTTGACGCTACATTCACACCTCCTTCACCTTGGATTAGCTCAACTATGACTGCTGCAGTGTTATCATCAATAGCCCTATCAACATCTTCAATACTATTGTACTTTGCCTGTTGCACCTCTGGAAGAAGAGGCTCGACGCCTTTTCTGTACTTCAAATTTGAAGTTACGGAGAGCGCGCCAAAGGTTCTACCATGGAAGGAGTTTGTGAAGTACACAATCTTCTTCTTATTGCTAACAGCTCTCGAAACCTTTAGTGCAAAATCCACAGCCTCGCTACCGCTATTCAAAAGGTACACGTATTCAAATTTTGTGGGTACAACTTTTGTGAGAACCTCTAGCATCTCATCTCTAACTCTAACTCTAAATGAAGTAGATGCAGTTGCAACTTTGCACAATTGGTTAACAAGTGCCTCAACAATATGCGGGTTTCTATGGCCTAGAAATGCAACACCATGCCCAGTATGCATATCGAGATACCTATTGCCATTAGAGTCCCATATGTACTGCCCTTCAGCATACGCTATTTCTAAACCCCTATCTTCATAGAACATGAGATACTTTAACATAGCATCACCTTGGCGAACACAGAGAGTCCTCTCTTTGTATAAATTTCTACTTTCTTAGCTGAGTCTTTATGTACTCCGCTATCTTCAGCTGTATCTTCACACCAGTAGCAGCAACAGTATTCTTAAATTCAGGAACAGCGTTTATCTCGTTCACAACATATCCCCTCTCCCTATCTTCAAACACATCTATACCAGCCACCTCTATTCCTATGAGCTTAGCTGTTTTAAGCACAAGCTCCCTCAGCTCGTCATCTACCTTGGCAGGCTCTGCCTTACCACCCCTAGCAGTGTTCGTTATCCAGTGATTACTAACTCTATATATTGCAACAGGAACCTCGTCTCCAACAATAAAGACCCTTATATCCCTATTTGGCTTATTAACGAACTCCTGAATCATGTGTACTTTCATTGCAGGGTTGGGTATGTAGTTTCTATGCTCTATAACAGACCTCAACTCCTCCTCATCTCTAGCCATTGATATTAGCCTACCCCAGCTGCCATCAATGGGTTTGAGGACAATGGGGTAGCCAATTACCTGTGCAGCTTTGTAGCAAGACTCTTCACTAAATGCTATAAGGGTTCTAGGAGTCTTTATGTTGTTCCTTGTCAGTATGGCTAGTGTCCAAAGCTTGTTCATAGCTATGGCTGTAGAGATGGAGCTATTTATCACCCTAATACCCAGCGACTCTAAAGCTATTGTTGAGTTCAGTGCTACTGAGTGACTTATAGCTCTCTGTAGAGCTATTTCAGCGTTGCCTAGTAAGGCATGGCTTTTTAAACCATTCTCTCCAACACGTAGAATTGTATTATATAGATGGACAGGCTCCATATCGAGATCTATTTCTTTAGCTGCATCAAGAATTGCTCTTTCCTCCCACCTTAAAACCTCGTAGAGTATTATACCTCTGGCAATAAACCCCACCTCTGCTACTCGCCCCAGTCCTCACCAACGCCCTCTAGGGGCTTTACCTTCACAATGTTGTTATCAATTACAACCTCAAGTGTTACCCCACAGTCGTGCTCTACTACTTCACCTGCCATAACATCGTCTGGTAGCGATACCTCACCACCGCACACAGGGCACTTGGTTTTTACAGTCATATTTTTCACCAAATACTGTATTTTTACAGTGAGTTGTCTAATGCATGCAGGGAATATATACGATATCCTAATATTTATGTGCGGATTCATGTAAAGTACATCTGCTGGTTTCGCACAGGCTAAGTATATTATCTGCACCAAGTTTTCAATGCCTAAGGTGAGGTGAACTTAGTAAGGTTTGCACCACTTTATAGAAGATTTGCAGTACAAGATGTAATTGTGGGTGTTAAGCCTGAGAAAGAGAGTATGTGTGTTAGGTGCGTCTGGGTATACAGGGGGAGAGCTACTTAGGCTACTGGCGTATCACCCATATGTAGAGGTTGCTATGGCGACGTCAAGAGAGTATGTGGGTAAACCTGTGCACTATGTTCACTTTAACCTACGTGGCATATACCGAAACCTCAAGTTCTCAGAGGCAAATATAGATGCTATTACCAAGAATTGTGATGTGGTATTCCTATCACTACCACACGGAGTTTCACTTAACTATGTCCCCAAAGTCCTTGAGACAGGCATGGTCGTAGTTGATCTAAGTGCTGATTTTAGGTTAAAGAAGCCAGAGCTGTATAGGATTTGGTATGGGTATGACCACCCCTACCCAGATTTGCTAAAAAAGGCTGTCTACGGCATGCCTGAGCTTCATAGAGAGGAGCTTAGAAATGCAAAACTTATAGCCTCACCTGGCTGCAACGCTACTGCAGGAATACTATCGCTTCTACCTCTGGTTAAGCATAGAGCTATAGATCTCAGCAAGATAGTGATAGATGCAAAGGTTGGGAGTAGCGAAGCCGGCTCTAAACCATCGATAGCAGATCACCACCCAGAGAGAGAGGGTACTATAAGGCCTTATGAGGCTGAGGGGCATAGGCATGCAGCAGAAGTAGAGCAGGAGCTAAGCGGTATTGTAGGTCAAGAGGTCGCGGTATCCATGGTTCCACACGCCGTAGGCAGTATTAGGGGTGCCCTAGCATCGTCACATGCATGGCTACTCCAAGAGATGGAGGACCTGGAGTTACTCAAGCTTTATGTAGCTACCTATAGAAATGAGCCTTTTGTGAGAATTGTTTACAAAGTGCCTCCAGGCTTCCCAGACCCAAAATATGTTGTGGGTAGCAACTATGCTGACGTAGGCTTTGCCGTTGAGAGAAGGCTGAAGAGAGTGACCTCATTTGCTGCAATAGACAACTTAGTGAAGGGGGCAGCAGGGCAGGCCATACAAGCATTTAACATAGCTATGGGCTTTGAGGAAACAGCAGGACTACTAATACCACCTCTAAAACCTGCTTAGTGGTGGATGAAATGGTTATAGTTGTAAAGGCTGGTGGAAGAGCTCTGGAGAGAAATGTTGTCGGTATTGCTAAAGACCTTGCTGAAGTCGGGAAGAGAGAAAGGGTGGTGTTCGTACATGGGGGAGGGGATGTTGTGACAGAGGTCAGTAAGAAGCTTGGTGTAGAACCAAAGTTTGTTACATCTCCTGAGGGGATAAGGAGTAGATACACAGATGAAAAGGAGCTCGAGGTTTATGTCATGGTAATGGCGGGCAAAATAAATAAGCAAATAGTTTCAAAGCTCATAGCCTCAGGCGCTCAAGCAATTGGTATATCGGGTGCTGATGGCCCAACACTAATTGCTGAAAGAAAGAAGAGGATAGTGATTGTTGATGAAAGGGGTAGGAAGAGGGTTATAGATGGGGGNTACACAGGCAGGATAGTAAAGGTTGAACCAAAGCTCTTACAGACACTACTAGACAGTGGCTTTGCAGTGGTTGTAGCCCCAATTGCTATAGATGTAGAGGGAACACTACTAAATGTAGATGGAGACCAGGCAGCATATGCCATTGCAACAGCTTTAAAAGCCTCAGAACTGATTATACTTACAGATGTAGAGGGGGTGATTATAGGAGGAGAGGTTGTTAAAGAGTTAAAGTCCAGTGAGACTGAGAGAGTTCTTGCAAGCATAGGTCCTGGAATGAATAGAAAGGTAATGCTGGCTGGGAAAGCAGTTGAGGAGGGTGTTAAGAGGGTGGTGATATCATCAGGAGTCGTAGAAAAGCCTGTCACAAAAGCACTTAGTGGGGCTGGTACAATAATTTCCCAGGGCTAGAGACTGTGCCAATAGACGAAGTGGATATGAAATTACTTAAGTTGCTAAAGGATAACGCTAGAACACCCTACTCAAAACTCGCACGAGAACTCAACATTAGTGAGTCTGCTGTAAGAAAGAGAATAGCTAGGCTAGTAAAGGCTGGGATAATAAAGAAGATGACTATAGAGTACGAACTCGAAAATGAAATCAAAGCCGTGATACTTGTGAAAACACAGCCGCCTATACCAGTACCAGAAGTCTCTAAGAACATAAAGAAGATAGCGGGTGTTGACATAGTTTATGAAATTACAGGGGAGTATGATATAATAGCGGTTATCAGGGCTTCGGGTGTTGAAATGATAAATAGGTTCATAGACGAAATCCGCTCTATACCAGGAGTGGTGAGTACGTACACCATGGTCGTGCTTCGTACATGGATTTAGACAAGAGACGTTATATAAGCTTTTTAAGCTTGTACTAGAGATAAGTAGAAGTCAGTAACATTAGTACAGATTAATATGGGGGTGCTACAATGCGCCAAACAGAATAGCTAAGAAAAAAGCCGTGGTAAGGGCACCAGCATCTATAGCTAACTTTGGCCCAGGTTTTGATGTTCTTGCAGCCGCAATTGAAGGCCTCTATGACGTTATTGAGGTTTCCTCTACCCCTGGCTCGGGTAAAATACTTGTTAAATCACACGGTTTCGAAGTACCTTCCGGAGAAGGTAATGTAGCATATCACATAGCTAAGCACTTCATGAAGGAGAACTCTATAGACAAATACGATCTGCATATTACTATTAAGAAAGGGGTGCCACCTGCAAGTGGTCTTGGGAGCTCTGGTGCCACAAGTGCAGCGACAGCTTATGCACTTAACATACTTTTTAATGCTGAGCTAGATGAAGGGGCTCTCCTCAACCTGGCTGGGGTTGGAGAGGCTTTTGCAGCAGGAGCCCCTCACTACGACAATGTAGCAGCAAGCTTGTTTGGAGGCTTTGTAATACTTGACTTAGCTTGTAACAAGGTATTTAGACATGTGCCTAAGAAGAGAATTCCTATAGCTATTGTAACGCCCAGCCTACAGAACCTTGCATCAACTAAGAAGACAGAATATGCGCGCTCTCTTCTACCTGAGCAAATAAGCCTCGAGACTCATGTGAAGCAGTCTTCGTCTTTAGCAAAGCTACTATACGGTGTTTTAACAGAGGATCTTAAGATCTTTGGCGAAGCAATTTCAACAGACTACGTAGTAGAGCCTTACAGAGCTAAGATGATACCGTTCTATAACGACATGAAGCAGCTGGCTCTAAGCGAAGGAGCGTACGGTTTCAACATAAGTGGGGCGGGTCCCTCGGTATTTCTAGTGCATGAAGATGCTGATGTGGTTTCAAGAATTGCAGAAAAAGTTAAAAGTTTCCTCGGTGAGAGGGGGGTAGAAGCACACACCTTTGTTTCTTACATCTCTNCAAAAGGAGTTGAGGTACTGGAGGTGATGGGATGAAAAACGTAAACCTAGCTGTAATAGGCTTTGGGAATATTGGAAGAGCCTTTGTAAAGACCCTGGCCTTGAAAAGAAAAGTACTACTTGAAAAGTATGGAATAAGCTTAAATGTTGTAGCTGTTGTCGATTCCAAGGGCATGGCGATAAAGCCCAGCGGGTTTGATGACTATGAAATGCTGAAGCTTTGCGAAGTCCCGAGGTCTGGTATACACATGCTTGGCTCATATGCAAAGCAAGGCGTGGACTTAGAGGATTTATACGATAAAGCGTCCCCTGATATTCATGTAGAACTCACACCAGCAAACTATGNTACGGGGGAGCCTGGCTACACAAACATTATGATTGCGCTGAAGAGAGGAGCACATGTTGTTACAGCAAATAAGGCACCCTTGGTGCTCTACTACAAGGAGATAATGGAAGAGGCCAGGGTCAAGAAACTAGCAGTTAAGTTTAGGGCAACGGTTATGGGGGGAACGCCGTTTCTAGAAATGCTATCTAGTATGAAGAGCCATGATATTGAGAAAGTAGAGGGAATACTGAATGCAACAACGAATTACATATTAACTGAAATGCATGAGAACCTACTTGATTTTGAACAAGCACTTAAAAAAGCACAAGCACTCGGCATTGCTGAAGCAGATCCAACACTTGATGTAAAAGGTTTTGATGCAGCTGCCAAGCTCACGATAATATCCTATGTAATAGGTAAGCCCATTAATATAAACAGTGTTTATAGAGAGAGTGTGACTCAGATAACACTAAAAGATGTTTTAGATGCTGTCAAGCAGGGGCAGGTTATAAAGTACATAGCATCTCTAGACACACAGAAAATTGTTGCTTCAGTAAAGATAGAGAGAGTGCCTAGAGATAACATATTCGCCCAGATAAATGGTACACTAAATGGAGTTAGAATTAAGAGTGACGCCACAGAACTTTTCTTTATTGGGAGAGGTGGGGGTAGGATAGAGACAGCGCACACAGTTCTTGATGATGTAATAGAGATAGTTTTGAGGTGGTTTGTGTGAGTGAGAGGGAGAATCTCTGTGCAATTAAGGTTGGGGGCTCTCTACTAAGAGACAGCAGGTCTTATGTAGAGACAGCTAAAAATATAGGGAAGTTTGTTGAAGATGGGCGCTTACCAATAGTAGTAGTAAGTGCTGCAAAGGGTGTTACAGATGCACTACTTGAGGTAGCGAAAGGATCTATTGAAAGACTTAACAAGGTCTCTGATCTGTATACAGAAATAGCGAGGGAGCTAGGATCGCAGAAGGTTTACAAAAGAGTTTTGGACGAGCTTGAGCTCCTTAAGAAGATAGCATACTCAGTTTCAGAAGGTTACGACCCTGCGCTACAAGATTTACTGCTCTCATTCGGTGAGAGAATAAGCAAGACTCTACTAGTAGAGGCACTTGAGATTGTGGGTATAAGAGCGTTAGAGCTTAATGCTAGGGAGCTCATCATTACAAATGATATTCACGGAGATGCTACAATAGACTATGTAGCAACAGCAAATCACTTAGAGAAAATAGTTAATTCAATTGTAAGCACAGCAGCAGTGCCAGTAATAGAGGGATTCATAGGTGCTACAGAAGATGGAAGGGTCACAACTCTTGGTAGAGGAGGCTCGGACTATACAGCCACATCGATAGCAGCCTTGCTTAAGCTAAGTGATGTTTACCTTGTGACAGAAGTCGACGGGATTATGACTGCAGACCCAACAATGATTTCAACGGCGAGAATTGTNAAGGTAATGAGCTATGTAGAGGCTATGGAGGCAGCAATGCATGGTGCCAAGAGAATAAATCCAAAGGCGTTTGAGCCTCTGGAAAAGTTCTACAGCTCTACAGTGCACATAGGTTCGTGGAAGCTTTTTGGTACGAGGATCTTACAGAAAATTCCAAGTGAGTATAGGGGGCCGAAGGTGATAATGCATAAGGCGCTGCATGAAATGCCATACATAGCGATTATAGGTGAGGGGGTGAGTGATATAAGCTTTGTTAAGAGGGTTGTGGATATACTTTACGAAAGTGGTGTTGAGATCATGGGGCTTCAGGCCTACTACTACAGACCATCAATAATAATACATGTGAAGAAGGGGAGTGAGGCAAGTACTCTAAAGTTGCTCCATAGAAAGATTTTTGAAGAGGTTGATTGAGATGAAGAAGAGGGTAGCAATACTAGGTGCTACTGGTATAGTTGGACAAAGATTTGTCCACTTCCTATCAGATCACCCATGGTTTGACTTAGAACTTGTAATGGCATCTGAAAGAAGTGCTGGGAAGGTCTATGCAGAGGCTGTGACATGGGTTTTGGAAAAGCCGATGCCTAAAAGGGCCTATGAGCTGACGCTTTACCCAATTAATGTTGACTTAATAGCTAGGGAGAGGATAGATATAGTATTCACAGCACTACCACCAGATGCGGCAAAGGAGCTAGAGCCCCAATTAGCTAAAAAAGGCATTGTGGTTGTTTCCAATGCTAGCCCTATGAGACTTGAACCCGATATACCTCTACTCAACCCTGAAGTGAACGCAGATCATATTGATGCTATAGAGGTTCAGAGGAGGAATAGAGGCTGGAGCGGGGCAATTTTAAAGGTGCCTAACTGCACAACAGCAATAGCGACGCTATCTCTAAAACCATTGCTTGACGCTTTTGGCATTGGCAAGGTTGTTATAGCAACTATGCAAGCTTTATCAGGGGCAGGGCTTACAGGCGTCCCATCAATGCTTATACTTGATAATCTGATACCGTATATAGAGGGGGAGGAAGAGAAGGTAGAGAGTGAGTCGAGAAAAATACTTGGAGAGTTTAATGGAAGTGTAATTGAGGTCAATAATGCAATATCCGTTACAGCAAGTTGTCACAGAGTAATGGTTTTAGAAGGGCATACAGAGGCCATATTCGTTGAGCTCAAGGCAGAGGCCACAATAGATGAGGTCATTAAGGCTATGGAGGAGTTCAAGGGTAATAAGATAAAGGGTATGGGGCTCCCAACAGCACCTGAAAAACCTATTATAGTTAGGCGAGAGGCTGATAGACCTCAGCCAAGGTTGGATAGGCTAGAGGGCAACGGTATGAGTGTTGTTGTGGGCAGGCTCAGAGAGGACAAGACATTAAATGGTGTAAAATACGTTGTGCTAGGGCATAACACTATAAGGGGTGCAGCAGGTACTGGCGTTCTAATAGCAGAGCTCTTAGTTAAAAAAGGATATGTGTAGGAACCCCTACCTCTGTTCTTCTCTAAGACTCTCCAGGCTTTTCCTGAAACTCAATATAGTGCTTAACAATTGATTTAACTGATCCTTCAACTGCTTTAAAAACTCTAAGACTCTCTGGGACTCTGCAATTACTTGTAGAGTTGCATAGCGTTGGAGCACTATTTGGGCCACTCTTTTTATTGATGTGTACTTTCTTGCCCACTGAGGGAACACGCCAGCACTCCTCATTTCACTTATCTTCTTAGTCAAAGTGCTCACGTCTATGCCTAGTTTTTCGCAAGCCTCGTCAATGTTTTGCGAAGAGGCTATGACAGTGAGTATCTCAAGCCACTCCTGCTTAATATTTGAAGGAATTGTGAAGAAAGTCTCTAGGTAGTCTGCAAGAGTGCCCTCTACAACCTCTCTAATAACAACTTCAAGCTCTTCACTATCAATTAAAAACATGTCAGAAAGTTCAATAACCTTAACACCTAGCTTTTCAGAGAGCTCCTTAGCTGCGTCGTCAGCAAATCCTTTGCACACAATCATTGGTTTAACTTCAGCTATAACTGCATTAACATAGGCTTGCCTAATCCCAGTTACATCGATTTTACCAGCCTTTATTTCAACACCCCACCTAACCCCATTCTCATCTTCAGCAATAGCATCTATCTCCCCAACCTCAACACCATTTACCAAGACTCTCTTTCTAGTCTCAACAATCTTAAACCCTAGCTCCTCTAAAACCCTAAGAGCAATTCTCTCACTACTTAGCCATCTCCTAGAAGGTGAGAGAGCTCGCCTAGATGACATGAGCTTTACACACCACAGGAAACGTACAGCTTAAGATAGTTTATAAGGTAATGCTCTTGATTTAGACATTGAGAAGCACTTTTAATAAAGGAACGGCACCTTCACTGCGATTTGCTTTGGTCAATACCTAGCATAGTGGAGATTGGGATCGCTATGCAGTACTACTACAAAATAGAGTTTGTTGAAATGCTCATTAGGTGTAGTACCAGCAGCGAATCATAGTGCTATTAGCTATAGTCACCGGAGGTATGCTCTCTCTACAGACACTCTTTGCCCAAGGGCATGACTTGTGTAGAGGGCACCCTACATCAGAAAATTCTGGCTCAGTAGATGTAGCATACTTAGAGCTCTCTATGAGTAGCCTTGTGTAGGGATGCAGAGGTTTGTAGAGCACTTGGTCTACAGCCCCCTCTTCAACAATATGTCCTTTGAGTAAGACAGCTATTTTTGTTGAGAGGTATGTTACAACATTCAAATCATGAGAAACTATTATGTATGTACAGCCTGTAATTTCCCTGAGCTCCTTTAAAATACCTAAGATTTCAGCTTGTGTAACCACATCGAGAAAGGATGTGGGCTCATCAAGTAAAATAAGCTTTGGTCTTAAAATAAGTGCTCTTGCAATAGCAACTCTCTGTAGCATTCCACCACTAAGTTGGTACGGATACTTATCAACTACAGAAGGGCTTAGATGGACCAGCTCAAGTACTTTTTCAACATACTTAGACAAAACTGATTGCGAAACCTTGCGTATTCTCAGAGGCTCTCCTACAATATCACCTACCTTCATGCGCGGGTCCATTGACGAGTATGGGTCTTGAGAGACGTAGCCTATTTTCGATACAACCTCTCTATACGCCTCCTCATCACTATAAATATCTCTCCCTTCTATCAATACCCTTCCCTTAGTGGGCTTCATAAGTCCAATAATGCTTCTCAATAGTGTTGTCTTTCCAGAGCCGCTTGCCCCCACAATACCGTAGACTTCGCCTTGATCAACACGAAACGATATGNCCTTTAGAACATGAACTTCAGTACTTCTAAGCCCACCCCACTTAGGTTTTTTGTATGAAACCCACAAGTTCCTTACATCAACTAAGCTCCTACTCTCCAACAGGCGACACCGTGAGTTCTTGACACATGTTTTAGTGGAGGCATAACCTGGCAGGACTCTGACCTATGGGGGCATTTATGCTCATAAATGCAGCCAGCCCCACAGTACTCAGTAGCATTTATCTTTGTACTATTTACAGTGGTCTTCTTTAACAATGCAGCTTCTATTAACCCTACAGTGTATGGATGTAATGGGTTTGCAAAAACTTCTTCAACTCCACCTACTTCAACAACTCTACCCCCATACATCACAGTGATGTAGTTACACACATGTGATGCAAAAACAATATCATGCGTTATTATAATTACTGTTATTCCAAATTTCACAAGGCTTCTTAGCATATTTCCGACAAGGCTCCTTAAATAAGCATCAAGATTGCTTGTAGGCTCATCAGCTACTATAACTCTGGGTCTTGCTGCCAGNGCCATGGCTATGGCAACTCTTTGTGCCATGCCTCCTGAGAGCTGGTATGGGTATAGGTTNANNACCTCTTCATCTAATTGCACTGTGGAGAGATACTTTGATATTGTTTCCCTGATCTCAGCTTTAGTCAAGTTTCTAGTTCTGCTCTTCACTACATCTTCAAATATAGCCCCTATCCTTAGATACGGGTTTAAGGCAGATGAAGGATTTTGCGGGATTCTTACAACAGCACCTCTAATGACCTTAAAATTACTCTTGTCGTTGTCTATAACTAAGATGTTGTCTACAATAAGGTGCCCACGTGTGATTGAGTATGGTGGGAGGAGCCCTGAAATCGCATTACCCAGAGTTGTTTTACCAGAACCACTTTCTCCAACAATGCAAAAGATCGAATTCTTTGGGACTTCAAGAGAAACATCTTTTATAGCCCACAGAATATCCTCATCTGTTTCATAGCCTATTGACAGCATCTTTGCTTTCACAACACCTTCATTGCCTAAATCCATGCGCCCCACCTCCTCCTCAAAACAGGGCTCATGTACTCACTAAGGCCATCACCCATAAGTATTAGGCCTAGTGCTAAGAGGAGTAGGAATATGCCTGGGTAAATGACAATCCACCAGAAGGTTCTGATGTACCTGAGCCCGTAGCCCATGATCATACCCCACTCGGGCATGTCTATTGATTGCAGGGAGGCTGAGCCTATGAGGAAGTTTATGGAGGCCATCTCTATGACTATAGAGCCAGAATCTCCAATGGCTTGCACTAGTATTGTAGAGAGGGTGTTTGGGAGTAGGTGTTTGAAGATAATGTAGGCTTTAGAGCCCCCCATAACCTCGCAAAGTACAATAAAATCAAGCTCTCTAAGCCCTCTAACAATTGTATAAGCTGTTCTAGCGTACCAAGGCCACCATGTGAGCACCAGGGCCATAACAACTGTCAGCATACCTCTGCCAAATATGACAACAAATGCAGCCGCAACTATAAACGATGGAACTATCATGAACAGCTCTGTGAGGTAAGATAAGAGCTTTTCCACAACTCTATTGCTATACCCTGCTAAAATCCCTAAGAATAAGCCTAGAAAAAGGCTCAGCAGTAANACAGAGCCCACTTGAATTAAGGCTATGTGAGCCCCAACTAGTATCCTACTAAGCAAATCCCTACCCATTTCATCTGTTCCAAACGGGTGGAGGGGTGTTGGGCACGAGAGGGGAAGGCATGGTGGAAGCCCCTGCTTAGCCAAGGTATCTGGAGTTACAAGACCCCAGCCCTCATCTCTGTAAGGTGGGGTGACGAGGCCTATAATGCCCATGAACATCATAGCTAGGGTTATTGCAAATCCCAATCTGAATTTAAGGCTCTTTCTCAAAAGCTTTGAAAGCATTGAGGTGACTCGCCTAATCATATCCTCACCCTTGGGTCAATCAACTTGTGGACAATGTCAGCAATTGTGAAAGCTATGACGAAAGCTATTGAAACTAGTGTTAGTAATCCTATTATTAGTGGATAATCGTTGTAGGGTATGGCCTTTGCTAAGGTAACCCCAACGCCATCTCTTCCAAAAACATTTTCAATTGTTGCAATGTCTATTAAGCTGTAAGCTATGGTAGCGCCCATGATCTGGGCTAAGACAGGTATTACACTNCGAAGAGCGTAACGACGAACTACATACAAGCCCTTTATACCGTATGAAAGAGCTTGCCTGAAGTACTCCTCATGGAGTTTTTCTGATAGTGAAAGCCTCACAATTCTCGTTATTAGTGCGAATGGGTATAGCGATGCCAGTATTGCTGGGGGTAGGGCCCTGGTTAAAGCATCTAGAAAAGCGTCAAATCTTAAACTAATTAGGCTGTCTATGATGTAAGAACTTGTGACAATATTTATTGAAGTTTGGTATTCAACACCTATTCTACCAAATACACTCAGATTGAAAACATGTAGAAGCATGACGGCAAGAGCTGCTAACCAAAATCTAGGAGAGGCTATGAGAACTGATGTGATTGTATACACAATCTTATCTCCAAGGCAACCTCTGTAAAGCGCTGCGTAAGTTCCTGCTAGAATGCCCAGCGGTATGGCGATGATGTATGCTATTACAAGAAGTTCGAGAGTTGCCACAAGACTTCTAATAGCTATTGTAGCAACGGGTTGCTTAAACCTTAGTGAAACACCCCAGTTAAAAGTGAAGAACCTCATAGTAACATCGTATAGCTGAACATAGAATGGTCTGTCAAGACCCAGCTCTCTTATAGCAACTTGAATTGCTTCAGCTGCTTTAGGCCCCTTCGGCTTTCCAACCCACGTATACGCAGGGTTGCCAGGCATTATATATATCATTATGTAAGACAAGGCAATGATTCCGAGGATAATGAGAATGCTGAGCCCAATCCTTTTCAAAATATATGCTAGTAGCATCTCGGCTTCCTAGCTATGACATCACTTCAACATATTGGAAGAATATTACAAAGCTGTACAGCGGGTTAAAGGCGCCTTCTCTAAATTTGATTTTATCTCCATCGTATATGAATGGGTGAACAGAGTCACAGAGATTCAGTGCTACAGCTTCTTCAAATACTATTCTCTGGGCCTGGGTATAGAGGCTCAACGCCCTTGCATAGTCCTCGCCCTCAGCTGTAAACGCCTCATCAATAATGCTATCGAAATCGGAATTTGCGTAGCCGCTCCAATTCCACACAGTGTTGTTGCTGTGAAGTATGTAGAGAAAGTCATAAGGTGTTGCGTAGGTAGGCCACCAGTCATTTATAATTATGTGCGGAGCCTCTTCAGGACTGCTCCACACTGCCATACCTTTCTCCTTTACCTGCTCCCATGGTAGCGCTATTATGTCTACTGTTACACCTATTTGTTGAAGAGAGGATTTAAGGAGTGCAGCAAATCTCTCCTCCTCCTCATAACCAGAGGATATTACTAACTCTAGTCTAGCACTAGATATCCCAATACTACTTAGCAGCTCCTTTGCCTTAGTTAGGTTGTATTCGTAATGCAAGCCCTCTACATGCCCCGGAAATCCGTAGGGAATCAAGCCGCTGCCCAGCCTCCCATAGCCCTGAAAAGCTGTGTTAACAATTTCGCTCCAGGGAATTGCATAGGCTATGGCTTTTCTAAACTCTGTAATATTTGTAGGCCATTTCCTCACGTTGAACATGAGTATGTAGTTGTAGAATAGTGTTGCATTGTAAACACTGTACCCAAGCCTTAGGAGGTTGGGGATGCTCGTCTTAGGAATGTTCGTAGCTATACCTATGTCCCCTGATATGAGCCCCATCTCTTGCTGAGCTGGGTCTTCGACGATTTTTATTATGACTACGTCTGGTGCATTTAGGTTATCTACGACCTTCCACCCCCACCACTCTTCAAACTTTCTTAGAATTACCTCAGACTCAGGTTTATACGAAACGACTTTGTAGGGTCCAGTGCCACAATCGTTACCTTGCTCAAACCACATTCTTATGCTCTCTTCAGTTAAGTTAGACGCCTTGGCGTAGTTCATTACATTAGGGCAGTATATGTACGCACCGTAAGCTGCAGATGCTATGAGGTCTATAGGTGCAGGATACCTTAGCTTAAATAACACTGCTGTACTGTTAAGCAATATGACGTCTTCAACAGAGTCCCATATCCATCCAACTCCAATACCCTTCTCACTATACAAAGCCTTGTTTCTCATAATGGTGAAGCGTACGGCTTCTGCAGTAAGAGGAGAACCGTCGTGAAACTTAACACTAGGCCTTAGCTTAAAGATCCATGCAGTATCGTTAACCTTAAGCCACTCTGTGGCGAGAGCAGGTCTGAACTCCTTATTTAATGGATTGTAGTATAGAAGAGGCTCGTAAGCTAGTCCAAGCACTACTATCCCTATATCATCTTCAGCCCCGGGATCTATGCCTGTAATGACATCTCTATAAGCATATACCACAATCTTCCCCTTCTTCTCCACATACGGAGTGGAGGTGGGTGTCTTAGTTTGATTTAAAGGGGGTTTGCTAAAGATTGAATGAAAAACATATATGAGAATTGGTAGTAGAACTATTACAACTATGGCTATAGCAACAATTAGGTACTTTTTGCCAATTGGGGGCAAGGCTTTTCAAGGGCTTGACAAGGGGCGCAGTTAATAAGCCTTAATCAAAATCAGGCTATGGGGACTGTCATCATTGTGTCAGCAACCGGATTACTCATCACTAACCTAGGAAGCCTCTGATTTTCGCTAGAGCTACTACGTGAGGCTCTACTGGGTTAAGTTCTAATATGCTTTTATAAGTCTCATTAATCTCAGGCTTTATTCCCATGTAATCAAGTGCTTCATTAACTCTCTTTACAATAGCTTCATCAAGCCTTTTTGATGCTACAGAGGGTGCGTAGAATTGCGCCTCATATTTCCACTCCTCTATTAGATACGGCATGTAGTTGAGNGCTTCATCTATTTCGTTGCTCTTGTACAACTCAATAATGAAATCAGCGTCTAGGAATATTGGTGGAAGTCCGAGGACGTACCACGTGGCTGTGTAGGTAATTGCTCTAGGGACATTGAGTAGTTTATCGTCTAAGCCAAAGGTCCTACCGTACTCTTTCCATGTAATTCTGTCCCTGGTTGTGGGAACATAAGATGCAAACTTAATTAGAGCGTCTAGATATCTTGAAACAGTCCTTCTATAACTTTCAGAAGCTTTACGCACCAATCTAAGAACGTTTGCCTCTACCTTTCTAACAGGCTTTCCTAACCACTGTAGAATTGCTGAAGAAACCTTTTGGTACTCGCTAAACGGCACATCATATCTTACTGCAGATTGAATAGTCACAGTTTTGTACCCCTGGTAATGTCGCACCTCATACTCAACTAGCTTTGGGTTATTTATTCCACCTCTAAATGTTGGGGAGCCCATGCCTATAATAGGCTGAAGGTCCATGTCAAGCTCCTCATCTATCCTAGTCAGTTCATTCAATGCGTACATTAAGGCTAGTGCTGAAGCTATGTGCCCTGTTTTCACAGCCGCATCGCTTTTTCCTAGAAATACCCTCATGTTCTGAAGCTTTACGTCAAATTCCTTTAAAGTATTGTAAAGTATTGTTACATATCTGTAAATCTCTAAAAACCTATTACTATCCTCTATCAGGGGTATGAGCTGAATATCCATTTTTGGAAGCCCTAGCTCTTCATAATACATCCTCATCTTCTTTATTATGAGCCTCTGGATGAGCCTAACGGTCTCCGGCTCTTCGGTCATGGGTAGAATTATCCACTTAACTGCTTGTGTATTCAGGTACTTGTAGGAGTAGAAGTTTGCAATAAGCGAAGCCTCTATAGATAGCGTAACCCTGTCTATATCCTCAAGCCTGGGGTTTGGTATCCTCGGTGTTACAAAGTACTTCTCCCCTACGGCAATGCCGAGCTTGCTCGCCCTCACCACTATATCCTTTGGCTGTGCATATGGTGTTAGCTTCCCTTCATAGTCGCTCATAATCTCATCACATTCAAACATGGTGAACCCTTGCACAGCTTCATCAACTTCATCTTGAGCTGTAACCCTAACTGTGGCATCTGGGTGCTGAGTGCACATGAGCCTCGGTACAATTTCCATGGAGTCTACTCACCCCTTGAGAAGTACTTTGATACAGTATCTGGATCCTTGAGTGCATGACCTGTAGCTACGAGTACTGTCACACCATCTCCATCTATCACTCCGCTCTCCAAAGCCTTTCTATAGCCAGCAAGAGAAGCTGCACTAGCAGGCTCAACACCTATTCCTTCATACATAGCCAAATCCCTCATACTCTTAATTATCTCCTCATCAGATACTGTGATGAAAGTGCCTTTAGACTCGTCAACAGCTTTCAAAGCTTTTAACCAGTTGACAGGCTTTCCAATTCTAATAGCAGAGGCTACAGTTACTGGCTTCTCAACAACCATTAGTGAGTAGCTTTTTGAAGCCCAGGTTTTTGCTAAAGGTGCTGCTCCCTCAGCCTGCACCCCTATCATCTTTGGTAACCTGCTTATTAAACCATAGTTGTAGAGCTCCTTAAACCCTTTCCAAATAGCAGAGATGTTTCCAGCGTTCCCCACCGGTACAAATACATAATCTGGTGGCTCCCCCAACTCATCAACAACTTCAAAAGCGAGGGTCTTCTGCCCCTCTAACCTCCATGGGTTATAGGAGTTAAGTGGGTAAAGGCTCTTTTTGCCATTTAAAACCACCTCTGTAAACACCTCTTCTAGAGCATCATCAAAAACACCGTCAACTTCAACTATCTTTGCACCGTGGAGGAGAGCCTGAGCTAGCTTACCTCTAGCAACACCCCCGCGAGGCAATACAACAACGCATTGAAGGCCAGCCCTAGCCGCGTAAGCAGCTGCTGAAGCAGCTGTGTTACCTGTGCTAGCAACTATCACGCCCTCAACTCCAAGGCTCTTAGCAATGGTAATGCCCACCGTCATTCCCCTATCCTTGAAGCTACCAGTTGGGTTACCGCCTTCAAACTTTACAAACACGTTTCTACTTGTAACTCTGCTAATCCTTATAAGTGGGGTTCCCCCTTCGCACATGGTCACTGGCTCCACATCACTACTTAGTGGAAGTAGTTCTCTGTACCTCCATACACCAAACCTCCTCTTTCTAGCTGTACTCCAGTCAAAGCTAGTTGTGCTAGGCATTACAACCTCCATTAGGTTACCGCACTTCGGGCATAGAAAGAGCCAAGGATCTGCATCGGCGGTATAGTTACATGCTATGCAGCGAAGCTTTACACCACTTTTAAATATGTTCTTGCCCTTACCTTGATTAAGCATAGGTTCTTCTATGTTTCCAAGACATCCACCAGCAATTTCTTTCTCTTCTGTGCAGGGTTAAAAAGTTTACCTATGCATTGTTAGACTGAGCTAGTCTTGCAATAGAGTCAACAACATCACGTGTTTTGCTACTACCCCCCAAATCAGGCGTTAAAATTTTCAGCTCCTCAACTGTTTTATGAATTGCTTTATCTAGCCTTAGAGCCTTTTCATAGAGCCTGCGGTCTGAGTACTTGTTAGATAGGTAGAGTAGCATGAGNTTGGCTGACTCCAGTTCACCTATTGGATTTGCTACACCCTTTCCAGCAATATCTAGCGCAACGCCGTGAACAGGTTCAAAAACAGCGATATTTTCACCTATTTGTGCAGAGCCACAAAGCCCTAAACTCCCAACAACAGCTGCAGCAACATCTGCTAGTATGTCTCCATAGAGATTTGGTGTCACTAGGACGCCTAGCTTCTCAGGGTTTTTCACAATAGTATAGCCAGCTGTGTCAACAATTAGCTCATCAGCTTGCAGATCAGGATACTTCTTTGCGACCTCGTAGAACACCTCCCTAAAGAGTCCATCAGAAATCTTGAGCACGTTAGCTTTATGCACTACAGTGACCTTCTTAAAGCCATTACTTTTAGCGTAGCTAAAGGCGAATTCTGCAATTCTTTTAGCACCTTCGTAGCTTATAACCTTTAGAGCTAGGGCGACACCTCTATAAAGGGACTCAAAGCCTGTGTAGAGATCCTCAGTATTCTCTCTAACAATAACAAAATTGAAGTCCTTTAGGGAAAACCCTCTGTAACTCCTAAAAGGCCTTACATTTGCGTACAAGTCCAGCTCCTTTCTCAAAAGCACATTGACGCTCTTAAACTCTTTTTCATGCGGGGGGGTGTAGAGAGGCCCTTTCAAAACAGCGTCAAGGCTCTTCACAACATCAAAGAAATCATCTTGTAGAGCCTTACCTGTTTTCCTATAGTACTCGTAGCCACCATAAAGCTCTACATACTCAACCTCTAGCTCTAGTGCATTAAGCACATCTACTGCTGCTTGAACTACCTCAGGCCCTATGCCATCCCCCCTAAGGACGCCTACTCTGTACCTCTTGACCATGGCAACCCACCATGCCTCTTAACATACTCAACTACACCCCCATTAACCAGTATTTCGAGGATTTCCCTTGGGTAGGGGCTCACCCTCTCTTCTACACCCTTAGACACATTCCTAATGACGCCACTAGCCACATCAACCTCTATCACATCTCCTGTTTCACTAATATCTGGGATTATCTTAGCAACAATGACTGGCAGCCCTATGTTTATGGAGTTTCTGTAGAATATATGGGCAAAGCTCTTTGCGACAACAGCACCTACACCAACAAGCTTAAGCAATCTAGGGGCTTGTTCTCTACTAGACCCCTTGCCAAAATTCCTTCCACCAACAATGATGTCGCCCTTGGATACTAGCCTGTAGAAATTTGGTATCACATCTTCAAGTACGTGAATAGCCATCTTACTTAAGTCATTTATTGCTTCAAACTTATACTTCCCAGATATTATATGATCTGTGCTTATGTTATCCCCTAGTTTCCAGCACCTACCCTGTATAATCATGGGAGACACCCTAAGAAAGATATCTTCTTGGATCAGCAATCCTGCCCTCAACAGCTGAGGCAGCGGCAACAGCTGGTGAGGCTAGGTACACCTTGCTCTCCCTATGTCCCATCCTACCCGGGAAGTTCCTATTAGTGGTAGCTATAGCGACTTCGCCAGCAGCTAAAAGACCCATGTGTGCACCTACACAAGGTCCGCATGTAGGTGGTGCTACTACGCAGCCAGCCTCTATCAGCATATCTATGTAGCCCCTCTTCAACGCCTCTACATAGACTCTTCTAGAAGCAGGCGCCACTATGCACCTCACACCCTCCTTAACCCTCCTCTTGTGGAGTATCTTTGTAGCCACCTCTATATCCTCTAGCCTACCATTTGTGCAAGAGCCTATGAACACCTGGTCAACTTCAGTATCGCTAACCTCATCAACACTCTTTACATTGTCTACATCTGGCGGGGCTGCGACAAGAGGCTCTAGCTTAGAAACCTCTACAGGGATTTCATCTACGTAGCCCTCCTCCTTACCCCACTCAACACTCCTAAAGGCATTGTAGCCTCTCTCAGCAAGCCACTTTCTGGCAACCTCATCCACTGGCATTATAGCAGACTCAGCACTCATTTCTGTACACATGTTTGTGAGTGTCATTCTAGAGTCTATGCTAAGCTCTTTGAGTGCATCACCTCTAAATTCAACAGCTTTTCCAAGCATTCCGTCAGTCCCCACATTCCCTATGATGTAAAGCGCTACGTCCTTGCTCATAACACCTCTTGGCAAGGAGCCGTGTAGAGTCACTTTAACGGTTTCAGGGATTCTTAGCCAGAGCTTTCCAAACATCATGGCTATAGCAGCGTCGGTGCTGCCTACACCAGTAGCGTACACCCCTAGAGCCCCAATTGTTGGTGTATGGCTATCAGCCCCCACTACAATCATACCGGGTCTCACCAGACCCTCTTCCACCACTACTTGGTGGCTAATCCCATATCCAACATCAAAGAGCTTCACACCATACTCTTTAGCAAACCTCCTCATCTCTTTATGAACTGTTGCGGCTGCGACATGAGGNGCTGGGGCTGAGTGGTCTATGAAGAAATATGCCTTATCAACAGCCACACGCTTTTTAAAGCCAAGCTCTTTCTCTACAACGTCTATGACTAGAGGGGCTGTGCCATCCTGGGCATAGGCAGCATCTATACTAACAACAACTATTTCCCCTGGTGATACAGCTCTCCCCAGAGCTTTAGAAACAACTCTGTCTATTAAAGCCAATACTGCTACACCTCTACTAGGTACCTTGATCGTTGCTATTAGTGGCTACTCTCTAGGCAAAGTCTCAGGCGCTTCCTGGAAATACTTCTTAACTATTGCAAACATCTCGCTATCTGTAAGAGGCTCTACCCTATTAGTCTTGTTAAATATGTCAACAATTTCGTTGTATATTGCCACAACCCTTGGGTCATCTTTTGATATGTGGTTGTAGCCCATGTAGTTCTTTAGCCAGATTACAACAGCAGACCTTCCAGAGTAAGGCGTTATAGCAACAGAGTAGGGTAGCCCCAACACCTTGACGGGATCGAAGGGCAGGTACACCTCAGGGTTCTTCAAAAGACCATCAGCGTGTATCCCAGCCTTTGTTCTAAACGCATTCCTCCCCACAATTGGGTAGTGTTCAATGATCCTCAAACCCATTTTCTCAAAGAGTTCTGGAAGCCTGGAAATAGCCTTTAGGTTTATCTTATTGGTTCCTACAATACTTGCATAGTGCAGAGCCATCACTTCTAGGGGGCAGTTACCCGCGCGCTCGCCAATCCCAAGTAGAGTACAGTTACCTGCAGCAGCTCCATACATCCATGCAGCTATGTGATTTGCTACAACAAGGCCAAAGTCGTTGTGCCCGTGGAACTCTATGTACTCCTGCGGAATCCCCGTGGCCCTTCTAATAGCCTGTATTATGGCTGGTATTCCTCTGGGTAGAGGCACTTCTGGAAATGGTAAGCCAAGCCCTAGCGTGTCGGGAAGCTTTATCTTTACGGGTACCCGATACTTTTCACTAAGTTCGAGAAGCCTTTTTACAAAGGGTATCACAGCTCCGAAGATGTCAGCCCTCGTAATATCTTCGAGGGAGGCTCTGATCACAACTCCGTGGCTCATAGCCTTCTCAGCAACCTCTAGATACTTTCTGAAAGTCTCTTCTCTAGTGGCGTTAAACTTGTACTTTATGTGGTAATCAGATATTGACGTGAGCATGACAGTTTCATCGAGCTTCATATCGATAACTAGCTGGAGATCTGAGTGTGTAGCCCTAATCCACCCAATGACCTTTGGGTACTCATATCCATATGATAAAAGCCTCTTCACAGCCTCTCTGTCCTTCTCGGTGTATAGAAACACCTCAGTGCTTGTTATAGCTCCTCTCCCACCAATCTCTGCAAGCAGTTCATAGATTTTCTCACACTCTTCAGCTGTAAACACTCTCCAGCCTTGCTGACCATCTCTAAGTGTTGTATCTGTTAGGTATATTTTGCTCAAATTATCACGTATCTCGAGGTCTGAGACAATAAAGCGTGGAACAGTCTCAAATGGAAATATCTCTCTGAAAAACTTCATACCATTATCGCTAGACATAGAGCCGCACCCCACGGTATTTCAAGTGTGTTACAGTGCTAAATTTTGTACAAACCTAAAATAACTAGCCTTACATTACATGGTGCGAATTAATGTAATGCTAATGCAAGGAATCCGCTCAGAACATTGAATAAGCATTCAAGGTAGCGCACATCATTCAGTACCTAGTCTTAACTAAATAAAACCCTGAGGAGCACTACTCTCGCTAATTACTATCACTAGGGCGCATCATTATAGCTGTATATAATATTTATAATGTTTAAATTAGGTATAAGCAGGTATCAAACGGTAAGCTTAAATACTCTAGAGCCCTAAGACATTGTATTGCGGTGAACATCTTTTGTCGGAATGTATAAAGTACTCGTTGTAGATAGAGTATCACAAAAGTTTCTAAGTAGCTTAGACAGCAACAGGTTTGAGGTATGCTATAGACCTGGAATACCTTTAGAAGAGCTCTTAAATGTAGTCCAAGACTACCACGTTCTAGTGTTTAGGGGGAGGCTTAAAATAGGCAAGGAAGTTATTGACAGAGGAGCTAACCTAAAAGTGCTTGCAAGGTACGGTATAGGGCTTGACAATGTGGATGTGGAGTACGCTGTGAAGAAGGGGATCGCTGTTGTTAATGCCCCTAAGGCTTCTGCAATAAGTGTAGCAGAGCTTACACTTGCACTAATGCTCATAGTGTTTAGAAGGCTTTACAGCTTCATATGCGAGGTTAAGGGAGGTGGGTGGCCTAAGGGTAAGTACCTTGGTAGAGAGCTTTACGGGAAGTCCCTTGGAATAATAGGTTTTGGTAAGATTGGTAGTAGGGTAGCACACTATGCAAGCGCACTTGGCATGAGGGTACTGGTTTACGACATCAGAGACGTTTCACAAGAAGTTGCAAAGCTTGGTGGTAAGCAAGTGGAGTTTGAGAAACTGTTGAACGAGGCTGACGCGATTTCCCTTCACGTTCCACTAACGCCACTCACCTGGCACATGATAAATGATAGAACATTATCTCTCATACGAGATGGTGGAGTGTTAGTGAATACTAGCAGGGGTGAGGTTGTAGACACTCACGCCCTGCTAAAGCACATTGACAGGCTAGGTGGGGTTGCACTAGACGTCTTAGAGCAGGAACCGCCGAGAGATGAGCATCTGTGGAAGCTGATCATGCACCCCAAAGTTATTGTCACACCCCACATTGGTGCTGAAACAGAGGAGGCCTTAGATAGGATAGCAGAGGAGCTGGCTAGGAACATTATGGAAGCGGTGAACTGGGTTTGAAATACCTTACGCCAGGACCTGTTCAAATTCCAAAGCGAGTTATAGAGGCTATAGCGAGGCAGCCACCATTTCACAGAACTGAGGAGTTTAGGGAGGTTTTCAGAGATGTTATAGAGAAGTTGATGAAGATCTACAGTGCAACTCCCATAATCATCCCAGGTACAGGGACCCTGGCTGTCGATGTGATGGTGTATAACTATGTAGATCCTGGTGACAATGTTGTGGTTGTAGTGAGTGGGGAGTTTGGGGAGAGGCTCGCTGAAACTGTTGAGGCGAGGGGAGGTGTTGTTCACAAGGTGGAGTGGAGCTACGGGGAAGCTCCACCACCTGATGTGCTAGAGGATGTGATTAAGAAGGTTGGGAATGTGAAGGCAGTAGCAGTAGTACATAACGAGACTAGCACAGGTACTACAAACAGGTTTATAGAGAGGTATCAAGAAGTTGCAGACTCCTATGGAGCTGTTCTGCTCGTTGACAGCGTCTCAATATTTCCAGCTGAGGTATTCAAAAGAGGAGTAGATGTTATTGCCACAGCTTCTCAAAAAGCCTTTATCTCACCACCAGGGGCAGCAATACTCTACTTGCTCAAGGAGCCTACAGCAAAGGCGCCTGTACCCCCATCAATGAATCTGAGAAAGTTCCTGCAGTACATGAAAAAGTGGGAAACGCCCTACACACCACCAATAAACGTTATTTACGGTCTTAATGCAGCACTTGACTACATACTGGGAATGGGCATTGTGAAATACCATGAGGTACACAGAGAGAGAGCAGAGTACCTCTACAGCAGTATTAGGCTAGAGCCTGTTGCTAAAAAGCCATTTAGAAGCTATACAGTTACAGCGTTCTACACAAAGAAGTCTAGAGAGGTTATAGCAGAGCTCAAGAAGCGTGGATATGTAATATCTGGTGGCATGGGGGACCTAAAGGACAAGTCAATAAGGATAGGAGTCATGGGGGAGATAGACTTTGAGGATCTTAGGGCCGTGGTAGAGGTTGTGAACAGCTATGTGGGTTGACAATGGCTACTGCAAGCTCTGCCTAATTTACTCAAGAACTAAAGACTTGGTTACGCTAGGGTACTCACACAAGGTTTCAAAGCTGCTAGTGAAGCTAGCAGAAATAGTTGAAAAGGAGAGTGGGAGGTCAAAAGCATTTGCAGAGGCCTTTGAGTATGTAAAGGTTTTGACAGGGTCTAGCGATCCCTATGCAGAAACTAAGAAGGGCCTTAGAGAAATTGGCAAGAGCGTGGCCAGAATTGCAGAGAGGTACCTAGAGGCTGTGAACTGGGACATAAGGGAGGCCATGAGGCTTTCAGCAGCTGCAAACATCATAGACACAAGTGTTCTAGGCTATGAGAACACTAGGAGCTTTGAAGAAGCGCTTTGGGATAAACCAGTTATAGAGGACCCAGTTGAACTGAAGAAGCATGAGGAGGTCCACCTAGTACTGGATAACGCTGGGGAAGCTGAGATAGATAAGCTTCTTGCCAAAAGCCTGGTTAAGCATGGCTACAAGGTCACCCTAGTTGTCAGAGAGAAGGCGTATGAAATAGATGAAACTATTGAAAGTCTCGAAAAAGAGGGCATAGAGGTTATGGCAACGCCTGAGAGCATGCCGCCTGTGATCTTCATAGACAGGGGTTTTGTGATAGCCAAGGGCATAGCCAATGCAGAGGCATACGCAGAAGCAGGTAAAGTAGAATCACTACACTTGTTTAGAGCTAAGTGTGAGGTCATTGCAAGAAGGCTGGGCATCCCCAAAAACAGTGTTCTAATACTCACTGGCACCTCTGTAAAGAAGCTGTTTGGAAGAGAGCCCTGAGCTACTCAATACTCTTCGCCTCCCAGACAGCCTCTTGAGATAGCTTNTCAAGAAGCTCTTCATACGCATCCAGAGCACTCGCGTCAGCGTGGGTTTCAGGAAACTTTGGGAGAGCGGCGCAAGGAGGCGGTCCTACCATAGCTTCTTCAAAACCAAGGAACCTTGNCATAGAGATCACCTCCTCTTTGTCAAACCCTATTAGCGGTCTAAGAACAGGTATTTCAATACTCTTTGAAATAACGTACAAGTTGTCTAGTGTTTGGCTAGCTACTTCACCTAACAACTCTCCAGTTATAATAGCCTTTGCACTAAACTCTCTCGCAACTCTCAAAGCTATTAGTAGCATGAGCCTCTTGCAGGCTATGCAGGTTAGCCTCCTCTTAACGCTATCCACAACCCTCTTAAGCAAGTCACCATAGTTAGTAACAAAAAGGGCTATGAACTCCTTTCTCGGAACCCACTCTCTAAAGACCCTAAGCACCTTAATAGCCTTCTCAAAGGCTTTATCGCTATAAAAAGGCTTTGCAACCATGTGTAGTGGTAGCACTTCGCAGCCCCTCTTTGCAATCATCCACATAGCGATGGTGCTATCAACTCCTCCAGAAAACAGTGCAACGCACTTTCCCTCAATACCATAGGGTAGCCCCCCAGGTCCTCTAAATACCTCTGTATATATGTAAGCACTTCTCTCCCTAACCTCGATAAATATATCCAGGTCGCTCTTCTCTAAATCCACACTCAGACCCGTAGCGTCCTTAACGGCTTGGCCAACGAGCTTCTCAACATCTTTACTTGTAATGGGATAGCTCTTCACCCTCCTAGCCCTAATGGCAAAGCTCTTAGTGCTCTTCTCTCTAGACACAGTTAGAGCAGTTTTTACAGCGGCCTCCTTAATCACATCAATATCGTTATCTACCTCTATAGAGGGACTAACAGATACAACACCAAACACCTTAGTCAAGCACTTAGCAACATCTTCAACACCTCTACTAACATAAACAAATATCCTGCCCCTCTCCAACACAACATCAAAATCGCTAAAACCACAGTAACTAAGTCTAAACCTCACATGCTCAACTAGCGCACGCTCCATTCTACTCCTAACAAGAGATCCCTTTAACGCAACCTCGCCATACCTAACAATAACAACGCTTTTCATTACCACGCACACCTGCAATCCACATAGCTTCAGAGGCAATATTTGTAGAGGTGCCCCTAATTCCTAACTCGCATTACATTTAGTGAGATAAAGTAGTGCTTATACAGTATTTTTAATGCTATAAACGCGATCACTATTTAGTGAAGTACTTGTTAGTGCTCTTTTACCGTATATTTACACGCCTGTATAGCTATTGACCAGTGTAATATATTTATTAACTTCTAGTGTATTTCTATGCTTGGTGAGTATAATGGCTATGTATAGGAGGAGGGTGCAGAGAATAGGTAAATCGACTTACATAGTGTCTTTACCCAATTCATGGGCTAGGGAGATAGGGTTAGAGCCTAAGATGAGTGTTGTTATGGAGGTTTTGCCCGACCTCTCACTCAGAATCTATGTGCCGTCTAAGCAGAGTAGGAGCAGTGTTGCAGAACACAATGTCTCTGTAGACCCTTCACTTTCTGAAGAAGAGGTTGTGAGAGAGGTTATAGGCGGTTATGTAGCAGGCGCATCAACTATAAGAATTGCGTATAAGGGGGTTAGGAGAGATGTTGTGGAGAGGGCTGTGAGTATAGCTAAGGAAAAGCTCATGGGGCTTGAGTTAATAGATGAGGATACTGCTAACATTGTGCTACAAGTTGTTGTAGACCCTAATCTCAGTAATTTAAATAGCGTTATGAAGAGAATGATCAGGCTCTCTGTGAGCATGCATGAGGACATAGTCTCTTACCTACTGGGCTCTGCAGATAGGTCAATTCTAGAAGCTGTTGTAGCGAGGGACAACCTCGTTGATAAGCTATACCTACTAGCACTAAGGCAACTCATAACAATTCTCAGAGACCCTTATGAAATGGGTAAGAGGGGGCTGAGGTACTATGACGCTATATACATGACAATGTTTATTAAAAGCGTTGAGCGCGTAGGAGACCATGGCGTAAACGTATCGAAATCTCTACTGCTACTAGACACACCACCAACATTCATTGTGGATTTGTACAAAGGCGCTATAGATGTGTTTAGAAGCGTGTGCGAGTCCTTTATTCTCATAGATAAGGATATGGCTATTGAGGCTGTTAGGAACCTTGAGAAGCTCAAGAGCCTTGAAGAGGATATTAGGAGGAGGTATAGGGAGGAGTTGGCGAGAAAAACCGCAGTGACGAGAATTCTCGACGCAATTTCTAGGATAGTGGCTAGGAGTGTGGATATAGCTGAGGAGGTTATAGACATATACGCTCTTAAGAAAATGGATAAGCTGAAGGTAGCGGAGTCTGAGGAAGAGGAGCAATTAAAGCAATAAGGTAGTGTAGACTAGGTACCTAGTTAGGAGGTGCAAAATTGTGTCATTTAGCTATGTGGGGAAGGTCGTCAGGCTTAATAGGATTTTGAGGGATGGAAAAGCAGTTGTGTTTGCATTCGACCATGGGGTAGAACACGGCCCAAAAGACTTTCCACCAGAGCACGTAGACCCAAAGGTCATTCTAAAGAAGGTTGTGGAGGCAGGCGTTGATGCCGTAATGATAATGCCTGGCATGGCGTACTTAACCCATGAGATTTGGGCAAACAGAACAGCGCTTATAGTGAAAATCACAGGTAAGACAAACCTTAGGCCAGAGGAGCAGAGGCTTCTCCAGAGCACCTTTGGCTATGTGGAGGACGCTGTAGCGTTAGGAGCAGACGCTGTTGCAGCAACTGTTTACTGGGGGAGCCCCTTTGAGGATGCCATGTTGAGCCAGTGGTTCGCCATTAGGGAGGCTGCAGACAGGTATGGACTTCCCTGCCTACAGCTCTCCTACCCCAGGGGCCCTGCGATTAAGAACATGTACGATGTGGAGGTGGTGAGGTATGGCGTGAGAGCAGCTGTAGAAAGTGGAGCTGATTTGATAAAGACCTACTACACCGGCTCTAGAGAGAGCTTTGCAGAAGTGGTTAAGGTTGGGGCAGGAGTCCCCATACTCATGAGCGGGGGACCCCTGCGGGAAAAGCCTGTGGAGTTCTTACAGGATGTGAGGAGCGTTATGGATGCTGGGGCTAGGGGGGTAGTTGTTGGGAGGAACATATTCCAAAGCAAAAACCCCGTTGGGATGGTGAAAGCAGTGATGGCTATTGTGCACGAGGGCAAGGAGCCCGAGGAGGTAGCAAGGCTTGTTGAGTAGGGATGTGGAGGCTGGTAAGAGGTATGACCTGGTAGCAGTCGGGCACGCACTAGTAGACATAAGGATTATAGTTGAGAGGTTTCCAGGACCTGATGAGGAGGCTAAGGTTTTGAGCCAGGTCTGGGGAGGCGGGGGCTCAGCTGTAAACGTGTCCATAGATAGCACAAGGCTAGGCCTGAGAACAGCCATTATCGCTAAGATAGGCTTTGATAGCTTTGGGAGAATAGTTGTTGATGAGCTACTTAGGGAGGGTGTTGACATAACAGGGCTGAGGGTCTCTTCAAAAGGGCAAACAGGGTTCACAATAGTTGTGATAGATAGGAGAGGGGATATACTGATGTACAGCTTCAAAGGGGTTGCAGAAGAGCTTGAGCCTAGTGATGTTGTAGACGACATAGTTATGAACACAAAGTTTGTCCACATAGCGAGCCTAAGGGTTGACACATCCACTAGAGTTGCTGAAATAGCTAAGAAGAGTGGTGCAAAGGTCTCCTGGGACCCTGGGAGAGTTCTCGCTACAAAGGGGGTTAAAGAGCTAGAGAAGCTGATAAAGCTTGTGGATATAGTTACGCTGAACAATAGAGAAGCTGCGTTATTAACAGGGCTAAAGCCAGAGGAGTACGTAGAGGCAGCCAAGATTTTGAAGAGCCTTGGCCCAGAGCTCATAGCGGTAAAGCTGGGGGCGCGAGGGGTGTACGCTCTAGGGAGCGATGTTGATGAAGAGATACCAGCAGTAAAAGTAGATAGAGTTGTGGACACAACTGGGGCTGGAGACGCCTTTGCAGCAGGCCTCATAGCAGGGCTTGTAAGGGGGTACACAACGAGAAAAGCCCTTCTCTACGCAAATGCTGTAGCAGCACTAAAGATAACAAAGCTAGGGTCACACGAAGCGCCAACACATCAAGCAGTTGTGCAACACATATGGGAGGCAACCTAACAGCACAAGTAAAACACTCTCCACCACTCATTCAACAAACTTCAAAATAACCTCAACAACTCTATTCAAATCAATCTCCAGAGCCCAGCTCCTAGACATAGAGTCATACTCAGCCTCAACATCAAGACCAGCCTTACGCTCAACAGGGCGAGGCCTTGGAACACCGAAAAACACAAAGTATGGTGGAGCAGTAAAAGAGTTAATAATATCAATGCAAGGCTCACAGCTATAAGAAGGAAACGCCTGGCTCATAGAAGCGATGAAGAGCTCGTGAACACCACCAAAACCCTTAATAGAAACACCCACTAAACCACTACTCGAGCTCCCTGCGCATGAGAATACAAATGGGTGTGATATTGCTCTAGAGCAAAAATCCATTGCATCCTTACAGTACGTCACAAGTGTAGAACTGTAGTTAGGGGCTCCAGAAGCCTCTAGCCTTGCCACTCTATAGCCTAAGACTAGGTTCTCAACATGCTTAGTAATATGTNTCTCAATTTGAGCAGCTGAAATNCTTTTCCCAAGCTCCTTACTAACTTCAAGAGCGAGATTCCTAAGCCNTATCTCAGGCTTCGGCTCAGCAAGATTAAGTATCGCTAAGTCAACGCCATCAAACCTAGCAGGACTTAGAGCATACTCTTTAACAATCTCATACCTATTCCTCAAAGCCTCATCCAAACCCCTCTCCACAAGATAACTATAATCACTACTAACAAGACTCTGTAAAAGATCAGGAAGAGGCTTAGACCTCAAAATAAAATCAAAGCTGTAAATAGCTTTTACAACATCCTTACGAGACTCACCATACAGTATTTTTGAGTTCAAAGGGTTTTGAAACACAAGCAGAAAGTTTCCATCAATAGTATAGGAAAAAGACCTTATGTACGGTATACTATAGGTAAGAACATAACTCACTCTATCAAGTCCACGCAAAACCCCCGGCCTAGACCTTCTGAGTACGACAGCTGTAAGGCCAAGGCCTAGCTTTTGTTGCAGAACATCAACCCATAGGTGTATGCCAAACCTAGTCCTAAGAGATGATATTATTTTAACCAGCCTCCTGTGATCAGTTAAATCAAATTCTTTCTTCAAGCGAGTTACAGTAACTCTGTTAAGTAAGTAGACACGGTTAAGAAAATCCCTATGGCTCTTTGGGATAATCATGCTCATTTCATTTTACCCATAAAACCTTTTATATTATTAATGATAAATTTTTGCATAGAGTCTTCTATAAACCAGTTAGGAGATGTGTTAAAGAGAATAATAAGCGTTACTGTAGGTAGAGGGTCTTTTCTACAAAGAATAGTGCACAACATTACAAATAGGGTTTGTGCTAAAATAGAAAAATTAGCTATAAAAAATATACAATGATTTAAATAGGGAGGTTAGAATGGAGAGTCTGGTGGTGGATAGATGGGGTCGCCTGAGGCAATTGCTAGTGCAATTGGTATTGCTATTAATGCTACTATGGCGGCTATCTCCATGTACTTGTGTAACCTTACGTATTTCAAGGTTTTCATGTCTCAACGACCTTGGTTTCAAGTTTCTGGTATTAGGCTATTAAATTTGTGGTGAAGNTGTTTTGAAACGCTTTGTTCCTAATGTTTGTTGGTAATGCTCTTCTGATTTGTGTAGGGGATGTGTTTCTCAGGAATTTTTATTCTTGTGCTAAGCTTGTTTTGTTTCTGTCCTGGTGTTTTGGATTGATGGTTTTGGTGGCACATTGCTTAAAATGCTTAAAAACTTAGTGCTTGTTTTTCATACGTATTACTACGACACTTATACCTAATANGCTTACCACTACCTCTCTATTTTGTGTAGTTTTATGGGTCTCTCTACGTCTCTTAAGTTTAGTGAGTGTGTTAAGAGGGTTTTGGACAGCTTGATCCCTGGTTTCTCTGCTTTGGCTAAGGTTGCTGGTGGTGCTAGTGTTGATGTTCTCTATGCTAGTACTAGGCTTAGAGAGGTTTTTGTTAGGTTCTATGGTGCGGAGTCTGCTGATATTGTGTTTAGAATGGTTGATAGAAGGATTAGGGAGGTGTGTTTTGAAGGGGGCTAGTTTTTTGTTATGCTTAGCACTGAGGTTATTAGCATTGCTATGGCTCCCACTATGTAGCCTGCTACGAGCAGAAGTGCTACTACTGATGTTGCTAGCGCTATGTACTTTAAGAGTCTCTTTCTCCCCCTAAGCCACATGGTGATTATAGTGAGGGTGCCTAGCACTGCTAATGTTATGTGTATAGCCCCTGTGAGAAGCACTATTGTTGTTGCTGTTTCTCGGGCTACGCTAAGTAGCTTTGCAATAGATGTGAGGTCCTCTGGCCTGGAAATAGCTGTGTGGATTACCACCACCCCGCTGATAGCACATGCGGCCGCTCCTAAGAGGTACACTATGTCAAGTGCCTTCAGAGCCTTTTCTATAGAGCTTCACCTACTTCTGCAAGTGCCTCAAACTCTCTATGGCTTCACCACCTAAAATAGCTTCTGTAAGCTTTAACACGTTTTCTAGAGTAGGCTCTCTCCTAACCTTCTTCACAAGCTTCCTATGCTCAGCTCTGCTGCTCATTAGTATTGCTATAGCTTTCTCTAAAACCTTTCTCCCCTCGGAATTGAGCACAAGGTTTTTATCAAAGTACTTATCCACGTTCTCTAAGAGCTCTATTAAGAGCCTGCTCACATAATCCAATGCGCTAGACCTCTACAACCTGTTGAGAAGGCTTTGCGTACCTATTCCTACCCACGTGAAGTGCTAGTGAGTAGCTCTCAGTGTTAAGTAGCCTCACCCCAGTTCTCACATAGGCTACGAGCACCTCGCCTAGCACTAAATTGTGGTCACCAGCCTCAGCATCTCTAATGAGGGAGCACTCAGCAACNGCTAGGGACTCTGCTATAATGGGGCAGGAGACCCTCTTAGCCCTAGTCTTTGAAAGCCCTGCGTAAGCTATCTTATCTCTCACATCTCTACCAGAAACACTGCCAAGTATGTGAATACTCTTAGCGTGCTCAGCTCCTAAAACACATAGTGCAAACTCTCTGTACCTCAATATCAGACTGTAGGTGTGCCTAGACCTAGCAATAGCGATAGCGACTACAGGTGGGCTTCTAGAGACTGGTGTGACCCAGCTAGCAGGCATAGCACTATAATTCTCCCAACCCCCGCTAACCACTATGACCACAGGCCTTGGGTGCAGAATGTAGTGCCAGGTGCTCAAGTCAATTTCTGTAAACTGCATATGCTTTAAAATACGAATTTTAAATATAAAGCTTCTTGCATCCCCTATGCGCAGAGGCGTTGCTTATGCAGTTAAAGAGCTTTAGGATAAGGGCGTCAAAAACAAAGCTGCACTTTGGTGTAGGGGCGCTGAGAAGCGTTGAAGAGCTTCTAGAGAAGTTCAAGAGGGTCTACATAGTGACGAGCAGAAGTGCTGCGAGAGTTAGTGGAGCTCTTAGCGATGTCGAGCTCTTGCTGAAAAACAGTGGAGTTGCTTACGAGGTTTTTGATGGCGTTGCGCCAAACCCACTAGCACTAGTAGTTAATAGCCTTGCTGAAAGGGTTTGGAGGTTTAGTGCAGAAGCTGTTGTAGCTATTGGCGGGGGTAGCGTAATAGACTCTGCAAAGATAGCCTCAGTAATAGCTCACTGCGGAGGGTTTGTAGAAGACTATGTGAGGGGCTCTAGAGAGCCGTGCGGATCCTTACCCATTATAGCAATTAACCTTACCCACGGCACGGGGTCTGAGGTAAACAGGTATGCTGTGGTCACCTTAGAGAACCCCAGGACTAAGTACGGCATAGCTTCAGAGCACATGTACCCCCTTGCCAGCGTCGATGACCCTCAGTACCTCAAGACACTGCCAAAGAACCAGACAATGTACACAGCATTTGACGCTTTTTACCACGCACTTGAAGCAAGCTGTGGAGTAGACTCTTCGCCATACGTGCTNGCCTTGGCTGAGGAGGCTGTGAAAAACATTGTCACTTGGCTTTCTGTAGCACTTAAAGACCCAGGCAATGTTGAAGCTAGGTACTGGCTTCTCTACGCCTCTATGCTAGCAGGGGTTGCACTAGACAATAGCAGGGCACACATAATACACGCTGTAGAGAATGTGCTGAGCGGTGTGAACACAGGGCTACCGCATGGAGCAGGGCTGGCAATGCTAGGGCCAGCAGCTGTTAAGCACCTCTACAAAGCTGCGCCAGAGCCTCTACACAGAGTGCTGAGACATCTTGACCCAGGGCTAGAGCCTAGTCCTACTCATGCTGAGAGAGCTGCTGAGGCTGTGAAGAGATTCCACGTGGAGATGGGGTTTAGAGAAAACCTAAGATCCTATGGCTTTACAGAGCAGGAGGCTGATAGAGTTGTTGACACAGTGCTCAACTACCTTGGCTATGCACTCAAGCTCTCCCCCATAGAGCCCTCGAGAGAAGTGCTAGTCGAGATGTACCTATCGGCCCTGGGCTCCTAGTGGTGGTACTGTGTGAGAATTCTGATAGTGGGTAACATAACTGTCGACGAGATTGGTGATAGGGTTAGAGTGGGTGGCACTGGGTACTATGGGGGTAGAGCACTAGCAGAGTACTTTGGGGAAGAGGTGTATGTCGCCACTCACGTAGATGAGAGGCTGAGGGGGCTGATTAAAGGCACTCTTGATACTTATGGAGTGAGGATTATAGAGCTCAGCAACAGCTCTACGCCAGTGTTCATAATAGAGAACGGCAGGGCCGTTGGGTTCAAGGGGAGAAGCCCTAGAATCAGGCTCGCAGACTTAGAGCCTTACACAAGGATATACGGATTTGATGTAGCTATCCTCGGCCCAATACTACAGGAAGTGGATTTAAATGAGCTGAATGTAGTCACTTCATGGGGCTTCAAAGTGCTTTCCCTAGATATTCAAGGGGTTGTGAGAGAAGTTGTGGACACTTCTCTAAGGCTTAGGTGGAGTAAGGAGCTAGAGAAAGCATTTGAGCACCTAGATGTAGTGCACGGGAACATTAGGGAGTTCTGCTTCTCAGAAGACCGCGAGCATGTTCTGAAGGCTGTGAAGGAGTGGAGCTCGACAGTGAGAACGCTGTTCCTTGTCAGCATCGATGAGAAGGGGCTGTACACAATCCACAGAGGAGAGGTTCTACACACTAAACCACCACAAGTGAATATTGTTGATGAGGTGGGGGCTGGGGACGTACTACTTGCAGTAGCCTCTTACTACATGGCTAAGGGGCTTGACCCACTAACCTCAGCTCTAAGAGGCATGGCGGCAGCGGTGCTGAAGGTCGAGAACGCATATAGGGATTGGTTTACAGTAGAAATGATTGAGCAAATCTCAAAAGAACTTGTAGCACAAACAGAGGTTGTACCTCTTTGACAGCTGAGGAAAAGGCTATCCGAGAGTATCTTTCCAGGAGAGATCCAATGGGGTACTACGTAGTACCAGCAAGAAAAGATTGCAGAGANCTACTCACAGGCATCAGTGGTATAGAGCTCGNAGAAGTGGGTGGCATTGTGCTAGTGAAGACAAGGTCTAGGAGTGTTGCAGAAAAGATTTTGAGGATTTTGATCAAAAAGGGAATGTTAGTACTCCCAGTATGAGGGTTCAGCTTTCACATAGTCTAAAGCACTTTTCATCGCCTCATCTCCTTCCCCTGCGCAGCCCCTTGTGTCTGCGCATACCTTGGGGGTGTTCAGGGGCACCCCAGGGATCCCACACCTTGGGTGTTTTCAGGGAGAGCCCTCCCCCGGCTCTTCACATCTCATCAATATACAGGTTAAGGTGTCTCTTCCTGTACTCACATTGTTGCAATTGAAAGTCTTCGCTTCGCTGTGGGGAGGGGGTCAGAGAATGTACTCTCTGGTCTTTAGCGTAAGTATGGCTGAGGAGGCTCTTGCAATAGTGCATATGTAGTAGGCAGCCCTAAGCCCTTGACTAAGCCCTAGCACCTCTATGAGTATTGATGAGAGGTACCCGCCTAGTAGAGAGCCTGTGAAGGAGGCTGTGCCTATAAGCGTGTTGTATACGCCAATGTAGGTAGCTCTTTTTCCATTTTCAGCACACTCTATGATGTACATTGGGAATATTATGTTTGTAAAGCCGCTGAGAAAACCCGTGTAGATGTTTAGCAATAAGAGTTGGGTATAGTTCAATGCGTGTGCATAGACCAGAGGCACTATTACAAGGCCAAATCTGTTTAGTAGTGTGAAGAATCTGTAGAACCTCCTTCTCAGGTACACTCCCATTAGGTACTGACTTGCAATAGTTGCTATAGTGGAGGCTATGGAAAACGATGTTATTTGAGCGGGGGTCAAGTTTAGCACGTTCTTTTGAGTCAATATGAAGAGAGGCCACGCAATAGACATGGAGAAGGTGTATACTGTGTTTGCAAATGCGAAGTCTTTAAACTTTGTATTTCGCAAAGCAATTGTAAAGCTATCAGCAACTTTGCTAAAGATACGTACATGCTCCTCACTCTTATGACGCTCACCACTCCTAACATCAATAACTGTCTGTGGTATTGATAGAGTTGTTACAAGGGCGAGCACAGCAGAGAGTAGTGCTATGAGAAAGAGGCTTGCAAAACTCTGAAAAGTGTTCTGCGAAAACATTTGTAGCACAAGTGTTGCTGTAGCGTTGCCCAGTATGCTGAAAAGTGTTGAAAGATTTGAGTGAACTACAAATAAGCGTAGAGACTCCTTTGAGGAAATCGCAAGCTCACTGATGATAGGCGCTATTATAGGAGCTGAAGCAGAGCCTAAAAAGGTGGCAATAAAAGATACACAGATTACTAAGTGTGGCTCCAGACCCTGGGTAAAGACAAGCGTTAGCAAGAGAGTTAGAGGGGTTAGGAGAGATGGCAAAGCCCCTAAAAACAGCAAAAGCTTTCGAGTCCTACTAACATCACCAACCCCACCCCACCCCACAGAACCTGCCCCAGATTCCCAAAGAGATTGTTAAAAGCTTGGTAAAGCCCAGACTCCGCAGCTCCACCACCATAATAAACAATGAGGTAGGGTAGCACAGGAGAAGAAACACTATTTGAGTATGAGAGTGCAGACACCCTTACATACAGCTTCACAACAGTTGACTTCCTAAGGCGCTCTACGTCATCTTCAGCCAAAGCAGTCTCGCCATTGGGGCAACTAGGCATTTTCACACTAGGTATATTGAGAGGTGTGCTCATTAAGGGCTCTGAATATAAGAGTTCTTGGTGCAGTGGCTATGTGGAAGTGCATTAGGTGCGGTTCAGAGGTTCATGAGGTACTGAGGTTTTCACTCCCAGAGGAGATGCCCATGGCTCTCGCTATAGCAGTTCCAAAGAACACTAGGAATGAGCTCGCTAAGCTATTTAAAAACTATCACCAAGTTGAGGTGTACATATGTAAAAATTGTGGCTACTCTGAGGTGAGGTTTGTGAAACGAGTGTAGAGGAGCTTCGATGCGAAGATGTTGCGATTTTTAGTGCCAGTGGCTAAGTGGCATTGCCTAGCTCAGGGTTTGCATGCACTTCCTCTGCTAAGTTCTTGTAGAGCACGTACTCACTATCAACAATTCTAAAGCCTGTGGAGACTAAGGCCCGTAGCAAGGTGGCTTTCGTGGAGTCCACAGGTATTCTAATAGTCTTGCTCAGCCCACTCCTTCTAACATAGCTTTCGACAGCCTCCATAACAGCGTTAATGGATTCAGAGGGTTTATAGTATGATACGGCCAGCCTCTCTACAACAACTTTGCCCTTGTCTGAAGACACTGTTGCAACTCCAGCTAACCTCTTCCCAACGTAGATCACAAGGCTCTTCTGCTCTTTTCTAGCAACCTTGTATATAACGCTATCTATATCCCACGTGAAGTTAGCCCAGATAGCAGTGTCGAGCAGTTTTACCTTTGATTTAAGCGCATCCTGACTCTCAATAACTCTAATAGGCTTTTGCTTAAGCGCATTGCCATTGCCCAGCTCCTTATCAACAGACCTCTCTAGTATTAGCACTGTACTAGCCATTCTATAGCCATGCTTTATGTACATACCCAGCGCAGTGCTATTACCATTCTTAACAGTGAGGTAAAGCCTTTCAACGCCTTCGCTGGCAAGGAGGCTCTCCACATAGCTTAGCAGGCACTTACCTAAACCCATCCCCCTATACCTCGGGTCAATAGCAAAAGCGTCTACATATGCCTTATCACCCTTCTTGTAAAATAGTATGAAACCTGCAATGTCATTGTTTACTGTGGCTACATATATCCTAGCCCTCCTACTCCTCTTCCTCACTATACCCTCAATCCAATCCCTATCCTCAACATCGAGATACTCAAAACTACTAGCAAATATCTCTGCAACTCTGTTCACATCATAAAGCCTTGCCTTTCTTACAGCAACTTCACTACAGTGATCTTCAGAAGAACTACTATCACCATCTGAATCGGAATTCTCCATAATATCCCACAACAACTGCACTACCACTATTATCTTCTCAGACTAAAAAGCTTTAAACATAGTGTGGGCATTGAAGAAGAACGGTGCTTTCGAAGCTTTTTACCACTCCTTCCACTAAACTCTCTTGGCGTAACCCATGAGCCTTGAAGAAGGTAGCATTAGACAGAGAATAATGAAACTCCTTTCAGAATCTGAAGAACCTCTCACAGCAGAGGACATCGCCAGGATATTTGAAATAGATGTTAATGAAGTTTACGAGCACCTAGAGCACATAGCAAAGAGTATCAAAAGGCTGTACAGCGGTGAAAAGGCTTTGCTAATGCTCCCACCAAGGTGCAGAAAGTGTGGCTATGTATTCAAAGGCTTGGAGAAGCCTAAAAAGCCCTCTAGATGCCCTAAATGCAAGAGTGAGTGGATTGAGCCACCGAGATTCATAGTGAAAAGCGTTTAAAGCTCTATAACGGTGAAGAACGCAGAACACCCATTGACAAAAACAAACTGAGTTGACGTGCTCTATAGGGAGAGTGCGTAGAGAAGCTTTAGCATAGTTGCTATAGGTCTATTGTTTGTTTGAGTTTTTCTTTGAATTTTTGTGGGTTGTTTAGTAGTGTTGTTGTTAGTTCTTCTTCTATGTCTAGTTTGTTTATCTCTATTAGTATTGGTCTTAGGAATAGGTACTTTATGGCGAAGTACACTGGGTTGA
>Ga0065719_106576_pt1 | contig 105926 bp, 120 predicted proteins | sample GBSCel85sediment_FD_59106 | JGI IMG/M metagenome (GOLD analysis project Ga0065719, IMG submission 59106) | Hot spring sediment microbial communities from Great Boiling Spring, Nevada - Cellulolytic enrichment CS 85C v3 (version 3) | ecosystem: Environmental > Aquatic > Thermal springs > Hot... | reverse complement strand
GTTCTCAAGGTTCTTAACGCCATGTTTATAAGCTTTGTATGGTGTATTTAGTTATGGGTATGAAGTATGGCTGCATGTTCAAAATCTGTAACAGTAAAAACACCTGACGGAGCTGAGAAAAGCCTAGTACCAAAGAAAGTCTGGAGCCTAGCACCCAGAGGCAGAAAAGGAGTCAAAATAGGCCTATTCCAAGACCCAGCATCAGGCAAATACTTCAGAGCCAAAGTACCAGACGACTACCCCGAATGCGGATAACCACAAAAACAATTTTTAATTTTTCCAAAACAACACAATTTCTTCTAACCAATGTTTGGATAAACCTTTAACTTCTGTAAGCAAGTATGCACATTATGAACTTGGTTAACATTATCAGCACTGGTAGAGCTATTTTTGTATCGCATTTCATAAACTTTAACCAAGTACTGAGTCTACACATCGCTAAAAACTTAGTATCTATCTCACCTGTTTACATTGTTAGCAAGTACGATTTTCCGCCAATATTACTGGATACACTAGATCAACAATCCATAGAGAAAATCAGCATATACAGGTCCTTACCCAAGACTCTAAGAGACGGTACAGTCTTAATAATTATCAGTGACGAGATTGATATTGAAAGTATCAAAAGCATCTGCCCTAGCCATAACTTCTTCATGTTTACATTCAAATTATCCATACCGAAGAAGGCTTGTAAATACCATTTATACAAGGTAGCAAAAGTAGGAAATTCGCTTTACTCTATAAGATCCCTAGAAGGTGATGTTCTCTTGGTAAGGTGTAATGGAGGTTCTATAGAAGAAGTAGAACTCCCAGTTGATATACAAATACTTATAGAAGAGTTGAAGGATTTGACAAATGCGCTAGGCTCTGTAAAAGCATACTATTTTGTCAAGTACTTATCAAAAAAATACGGGTATAGTAGAGAAAAATGTCTAGAGCTGGTAAGACGGGCCATAGCCATGGGTTTGATAATCTATTCGGGTGGTTACCTACTTGTTAGGTAGCTTCGTGTATTCAGTAATTTGGTTAAGGGCTTTTGACACAAATTATTATTATAGCATATTCCTCAGGGAGCATCTGTGACGGTACTATCAGCTGAATCACTAATCCATATACTAAATGTAAGTAGAGATAAGCTTGACTGTGGCGGTTTGAAGCTCCATGTCGATAAAATCTTTGCATTTTCTAATAAGGGAGGCTTGTACAACAATGTCAAGAAAATATCAGATGTTGTTGAGGTCAAACCCGACAGTAGAGGTATCTATGAACTTGCAGCAGGAGCTTATAGAATCAGATACAAAGAACTGGTTAAGGTGCCCGATGACGCTTTGGCTCTTGCTATACCAAGATCGACCCTACTAAGGATTGGTGCAACAATATTCACAGCAGTTTGGGATCCGGGCTATGAGGGGCGCGGTGAGGGGCTTATGGTTGTATTCAATCCTCACGGTATAGAGCTTGAAGAAGGTGTTCAAGTGGCACAGTTAGTATTTGTAAAGTTGGATAGAGCTACACGTTTCGTATACAGGGGGTCCTATTATAGGGAGAACATCACATAAATGCAACTACATATGTAGTAAAGTAGCCGAATCCACCTTAACAATCGATACCATACACCCAGGCATAGAAAAGAAGGAAATATTAAGATGTGTCCAAAAAACAATAGCAAAGATTCGTGTTATGTCTATATTCCCTTCTCTTTGACTATCGAGGGATATGCAACCAAACCATTATTGTACATGGGTCTTAATAAGTCCATAGTTTTTTACTCCTAGCCGTTCTGCAGAACATGTTAGATTTTGTTTTAACAAACCTCATAGAGTCATATACTCGTAAGGCAAGGTTTCCCATATATCTCGTAGTAGAGTTTAAGACTCCTCACACAAGATACCGATACACCATAGTGTATAAAGACGCCGACAAGATAATACTCCTATCACCATCAAACGTGGTTCCTCTTATGGGTACAACAGTAGGTAGTGTAGAGAAATTAATAGCTATGGATCTCTTTCAACACGTACACTCTAGTGAGTTGAAGTGCGTTCGAACGGTATTGCCATTGAGCGACGATAAACTTAGCATAAAGTATGAATGCAAATTTAACCCTCTAATTATAGAAATTACACTGTTGAATAGTATTGTCCTAGCGTTATATATAGGCTCCATTCACATTACATAGGCTTCTAGTCTAATAGTAGGAGCCGCTTCAGCGACTAACCACGTTTTTTCATATGAAGTTCTAATTCTGATGTCCCTTGCGACAGCATTCAATGTCTTTAGCATGTTTATCGACAACCTTAGTTCCCTAATCTTAACGGCTTCCCTAAGTTCGCCATCTTCGATAAGATAGCCATACTCTGGAATAAGCCGGATAGTACCCTCTTCAAGTGTTGCCATAACGACGCCCCCCACATAAAATCCTCTCCTAGTGTCTTCAACCATCTCGTCAAACTTCCAATCACCAGGTCTTATAACTAAAGTAGTGTGGTACGGTACTGGTCTATGAAATAACCCGTAAGCTGAGCCAGGTTCGGAATTTAATATAGCAGCAGTAGTCCTCGTATGATGTAGATCAACAACTCTCCCGTTCTCAATTAACAATCTCTTTTTAGCGGCTACACCTTCGTCGTCAAACAACCTCAGAGTTGGCGATTCTATGTACATAGGCTCGTCGTAAACTTCGACATATTCGGGGAATAGCCTATATCCAAGAATTTTCTGCCCATATATATATGATGCATCAAGCAGATGCGATATTTCATGGAATAAGGCCGCTGATGCTACGTAGTCCAATATCACTGTTGCCCTGCCGTAGAGATACGGCTTTATTGGTTTTAGTCTACCGGCTACTGTAATTTTATCTGTAGCTATTCTGAACATGGATTCTATGAATTTCATCACGTTTTTCTGGTCGTAAGCTATTAAAGACCCGAAGTGTGATGCAAAGCTTGTTGAACCATAGACTGTCTTACCGACCAAACCAATTTCAACTTCGACAACGCGCTTGAGCTCTTGTGCCACATCACCTTCGTTTCTTTCTATTGTTCTATTGACAGTTCGCATCGTGACTAGGGCTTCACATCTATTGGCGTTGTATCCTTTAATTTCCTGACATTGATCCTTGACAATCTTACTAACATCTTCAACGCTGGGAAATTCCTTGCCTATCTCAATATACCCCTTATATAGATGGGCATCAGCTAGATCGCCGCAACTCTCTGTTGTCCCGCTTAGTACAAGATGCTTTAGCTTATCGACCAAGTTTTTATCGTATCTATTGGATGATACAATACGCCAACACCCATCAACATTAATACGGTAGCCATATATGTTATTGTAGTAGGTATTGATTTCTAAGGACTCATCTCTGAAAGCTATTTGCACAACATCTTCTGATAGTGTAACAATATCGCTATAGAGAGTTCTAGTAGATGGGGTGCTCAAATCCGTAGCCCAATACCTTAAAATATTTTTGTGTAGCTAATTACGCTTATCAAGTCGTGGTTTGGGTAACACAGAGCGTGACTCCAATGTTGAGTGCTGCCGATGTTAAGACCTAGAGACTTCTTGTAAAAAGCTCCAGAAGGGCTTCCTGAGTTCATTTATCTTGTTAAAAGCTTTTTCTAAGCATAGTTCATCTTTCTTCGGCCTAAGGCAGTCAAGTATGCTTATACTCCCTTCACTTGTCGCTATACAAGATCTTAGTGTTCCATCAAAAACCAACCTGATTTTATGGCAGTTAAGACAAAACGCACTGTTCCTATACCACTTGATGATTTCTACTTCTACTCCATTACTCAGCACATAGACAGGTCTTGCGTTATCGCTTCTTGTGTATTTTTTAACGTTATTTCTCTTCAAGCTGTTCAACAATGCTGTCAACAGGCTCAAACAGAAGTTCAAACATCATTCTGCCCATACCAAATGGTTCGAGTTCTATCAACCTTACTCTTCCTTCGACGCTTGATGCGAAATCTATGATTTTCTCATACTCGTTTTTCGTAACCCCCCTTAATACTACAACATTAAGCGTTATAGGCTTGAGTCCAACATCGTATGCCGTCCTTATGCCGTTGATCACCTCTTCAAGCGCATCACGGTTTGTTATCAGCCTGTATTTTTCCTTGTTGAGTGTTGGGAGGCTAACGTTAACTCTTTTAAGTCCTTCCTCTGCAAGGCGCTGTGGCATATACATTTAACAAAACTCCATTTGTAGTCATAGAGAGGTCACCAGGTTTCACGTTAGCGATAGCCCTAACTATATCGACTATATTCCTTTGTAGAAGGGGTTCGCCTCCAGTAAGTTTGAATTTCTCTATTCCTAGCCTGACTGCAACCTCTGCAATAGCCTGATATTCTTGCGGTGATAGTGCTTGTTCGTGTCTCAACACTTCTATACCTTCCCTATGGCAGTAGATGCACCTCAAGTTACATTCCATGTTTACTATTATCCTTAGTTCGCCTAAGTGTCTGCCAAACCTATCCACCAACATGCTTATCGCCACTAAAAAGAGCCTCGCCTACAGTAGTCTTGGGCGCAACTCAATATTTAACCTCATACTCTAGTATAATATCATCGTCCTGCTGAAGTTCCTTACATTAAGCGACCTATCTCAGGTGAAGAGTTGTGGCTCATTACGATGTATGCTTTGTCCTAATATACGACGATAAGGTAAACAAGTACACTGCAAATGTGTTAATAGCCGCTATAGAAAGCTACGCAAGATATACCAAGCTGTTTCTTATGCCACTAGATAAGATTGCTAATTATGTCCAAGAACTAACTCTACTCAACGAAAAATGCCGTAAGCTGATAGTAGGTCTAACGTTTATGACTACGCAAATAGATGAAATTCGTAATATCGTTCCAAACCTTAGGAAAACCATACCTAAAGCGTTATTTATAGCAGGCGGAGCTCACGCTTCCGGAGATCCCTACGGTACATTAACAAGGCTAGGCTTTGATATAATTGTCTATGGCGAGGGAGAAGCTACTGTTGTTGATATTCTAAACTCTGTTTACAATGACGAAGATATAAATAGTGTGCGGTACCGCATATATTGAAGGCGGGAAGCTGATTATAAAGCGAAGGCATCCTGTAGATCTAGATCTTTACCCTCCCTTCCCCTATTGGCGCAACATGTTCAACCCTATAGAGATTATGCGCGGTTGTAGTTCTGCATGTCTTTTCTGCCAAGTCTCATATGTGTTTGGAGCGCCTAGATATAGGAGTGTAGATGTAATACTTCACTACTCCAAAATAAAATTAGAAAAAGGGTTGAAAGACCTACGGTTTATAGCTCCAAACTCCTTTGGCTACGGAAGTCCAGACGGTATCAAACCTAACGCCAGCATGTTGATAGGATTGCTGCAGAAACTGAGGGAATTAACCAAGTTATACAATGGAAGATTGTTTTTCGGGACGTTTCCCAGTGAGGTTAGGCCGGATTCCGTTGAGGAGGAGCTGGTCAAGAATGTTAGAAGACTTGTGGACAACAAACGCATAATCATCGGCATTCAGAGCGGGTCTCCAAAGACTTTAGCAAGGGTTTGCCGGGGCCATGATCTAGAGACAGCCCTACACGCCACCAAGATACTTATAGAGAACGGTTTTCAAGTTGAGGCAGATTTCATAATAGGCTTTGGGTTTGAAACAGACGAAGATATTGAAAATACACTAAACTTTATAGAAAAGCTTGCAGCGCTAGGGGTTAGGATACACCTCCACACCTATATACCCTTACCCGGTACTCCTCTTTTTTCGGTCGGTTTCAGACCCCTGAACCCAGTCATTAAAAGACGCTTGAGTAAACTGGTTGGCGAAGGCAAGGCTTACGGTTACTGGATCAGACAGGAAGCGCTTGCAGAAAAAATTGACATGCTTAAAAAAATTGGGGTTATACTCGATTGGTACTCCTATAAAAATAGTGTAAAAATTGTTTATTGTTAATGTCCCCAGTAGTAACTTTATTCAACATTGATTGCTCCTACAGGACACGAACTCGCTGCATTTTTGGCAGCTTCAACTAGATTATCAGGTATATTCCCTTCGCTAGACTTATCGTCATCCTTTGCCACATAGGGTGCTTTAATCTTCGTCTTTCCTCCTGATGGATCCATCTCAAATACGTCAGGAGCTAGAGACCAACAGACTCCGCACGCTATACAAAGCTCTTTGTTTACCGTTACTTTGGCCATACTTCCTACCGGTTATTTGATCAATGAGTGAGATATATAAAATTTGATCATACTTAGCTTATACATAACCTAGTCTTCTGTAGCTAAACTCAAACCCACGTATTCTCATGATCAGAACGTCCTGAAGGTTCTAAGACACGAAATCCTTATGGACAGCATAACGCACAGGACTATGAAGCTCTAGAAAAACAGTCTGATTAGTGCTATAAAGTGCCTCGCCTTCTATACCGTATGTCGTTACAGGAGTTAGCAGTAATGTTATAGTTTCCCATTTTAGTATAGCACATTAACAAAGTGATTGGAATACTTTTAGTCGCTACCACTATATCGCTTTTGATTGGTTGTGTTCTGTGTCATGAATAAACCACTGTGTTTGATCCAAAACTTTATATATAGCCCGAATGAGGATTTAAAGACTTATTAGGGTGCATCGTAGTCTAAAACCTAGCGATATCGGGAACACGCTAAGACAATATGACACAACGTGGTGGTATAAGAACTATGCCTGTGTGGCACTATCCTAAATTGAGAGGTTTTGACGAGAGTAAGATAGCTAAAGCTGTAATCAGGGATGCCCCCATATCATTCAAAGAGGCTTATGAGGTCTGTAGAGTGCTAAGAGGGATGAGCTTGAATCAGGCAAAGGAGTTGCTGAATAGGGTGCTAGCCTTCAAAGAGCCTATACCCTATGCACGCTATAAACTAAGTATAGCGCACAAAAAGGGTCTTGGCCGTAGATGGAAGACTCCTGTTGGACGGTATCCTGTCAAGGTCTGTAGGTATGTATTAAAGTTGCTTGAAAATGTTGAAAACAATGCCGCAACAAAAGGTCTAGACACTTCTAGGCTAAAGATAGTTCATATAGCAGCACACAGAGGGCCTTATTTAAAGCGCTGGACCCCTAGGGCATTTGGTCGAGCAACAGCCTGGTTTAGAACACATACATCTGTAGAGGTTATCGTTGCAGAGGTGTGAACATGGTAAACATTAAGAGATATTTCATAGAACTCGGTATAAAGAAAGTGGCTGTAGACGAATACCTTGCATACAAGTTCTGGCGTGCCGGATATGCCGGTGTTGACCTTATAAGAACGCCGCTAGGCACACGAGTCATAATCTATGCCGCAAGGCCTGGGATGGTAATTGGACGCAGAGGCCAAAACTTGAGGGTAATACAAACAGTTTTAGAGAACTTGTTTGGGATAGAAAATCCGCAGATAACTGTTGTCGAAGTCGACAACCCCGACCTCAATGCTCATGTAGTAGCTTTCAACATTGCACTAGCGCTAGAGAGAGGCGTACACTTTAGACGTGCCGCTTTCGTAGCTCTGAGAAGAGTTATGAGTGCTGGAGCAATTGGTTGCGAGATAACCATAAGCGGTAAACTCGTAGCAGAAAGAGCAAGATATGAGAAAATACGTGCTGGAAAGCTATACAAGTCAGGTGAACAGAGCCTCTATCTTGTTGATAGAGCTATTGCACACGTACTGCTAAAACCAGGTATATTTGGTGTCGAGGTACTTATAACAAAACCAGGACCTACGGCAGACCATGTTGAGATATTGCCTCCAGAAAAAATCGATAAATCTCTTCTCGAAAGCCTTAGCAACCAAGCTGTTGGAACAGCTAGGGGTGAGGCTTCATGAGCGATCGCCCTCTCAAGGCTAGCGAGATCAGGTCCATGAGCATTGACGATAGGATCAATCTATTAAACGAATTACGGAAAGAGCTAGTACGCTTATACTCGCAGGCTCGGACCGGCACATTAACCAATACATCTAGAATACGTATTGTCAGAAAGAACATAGCCCGAATACTGACGGTAATAAACGAAGATAAAAAGAGTTCCCATACAAACAAATAGATTGCTAGGAGAAACCCTTGTGCCTTTGAACAAAAAGAACCTTATTTATCATGAACTAATAGGGCTGAAAATCGAGGTTCTCTCCCACTCGGATCCTACACTAAGAGGTAGAAGCGGTAGTATTGTAGATGAAACTATGTACACCTTGAAAATCCTTGATGAAAAAAGCGGCAAGATAATAACTGTTCCGAAGTTGTATGGCATTTTTAAATTTGAGTTAAATCCGAGAAACCATGTAATTGTAGACGGAACCCTAATAAGTGCTAGACCAGAGGATAGGCTTAAAAAGATGTTACGTAAGTAACTAATGGTAAGTACGCAAGGGTGTATCGATGTGAGCGAGCACCAAGAGGCAAGAAACATAGGGATTGCGTATCCAGGTCTAAAAGCACCTGAAATAGCTTGTAGCGACAAAAAGTGTCCCTGGCACGGTAATATAAAAGTTAGAGGAGCATTATTGCTAGGCAAAGTCTCTAAAGCTAGGATGAGAAACACTGTAACCGTTGAAAGAGAGTATACTGTATGGGTAAGAAAATATAAACGATATGAAAGAAGGAAAAGTAAAATCCACGCCCATTGCCCCCCATGTATTCGTGTCAAAGAAGGTGACATTGTATTAATCGGGGAAACCCGCCCCCTAGCTAAGACCGTTTCGTTTGTTGTATTAGGAGTTATTAAATCATCATTCAATGTTTCTTCTCAAAGCCGAGCCACATGAATTAGGCGGGTGAGTCCATGGCTGTTAAGAGGGTAAAGATAGGGGCTGCAACACCCCGCCGGCACAGATCCCCTGGAATAGTCACGGGTACAAGACTCAATGTAGCAGATAATAGTGGTGCTAAAGAGGTTATGGTTATAGGTGTTGTAGAGGTCAAAACACGTTTAAAGAGGCTTCCATCTGCGTGTGTTGGGGATATGGTGATCGTTACCGTTAAGAAGGGTAAGCCTGACATGGTCGGACAAGTATTTAGAGGTATTATAGTAAGGCAAAGAAAACCCTTCAGACGGCCTGATGGTACACATGTTGCATTTGAAGATAATGCATGTGTTATAGTCACCCCCGACGGGCAACCGAAAGGCAAAGAAATAAGAGGGCCCGTTGCTAAGGAAGCCGTAGAGCGTTGGCCCCAAATAGCTAACCTAGCAACTATCGTGGTGTAAGGATATGGGCGTAACATCCAAGAGCAAACAGCCGAGAAAACAGAGGAAAACTCTGTATAATTTGCCTCTGCACAAACGTTGGCAACTGCTAAAAGCTCCTTTGTCTCAGGAGCTGAGGAAGCAGCTAGGAATAAAGAGGCTAGTTGTTAGAAAAGGAGATACCGTAAGGATCATGCGCGGTGACTGGAAAGGACACGAAGGTAAGGTAGTTAGGGTCGATTTAAGAAGAGCGAGAGTGTTTGTTGAAGGAGTAACTCTCAAAAAGGCTGATGGAACTGACGTATACTATCCTATACATCCATCGAAGTTAATGATAGTGAAGCTGGGAGAGGTTGACGATGTACGCAAAAAATTAATTGAAAGGAGTGCCGAAGCACGGAAGAAATTAGTCGAATTAGGCAAGGCAAAACCACTTTCTTGAACTAGGTGAGCAGCATGGCTAAAAAAGGCGGTTCAAGACATCTTAAACGCCTAGCTTCACCAGAATTCTGGCCAATTCTTAGAAAAGAAAGCAAGTGGATTGTAAAACCTTCGCCAGGACCTCACCCACTAAATAGAAGCATACCACTACTGGTACTGATACGCGACGTGCTTAGAATTGTAGAAAACTCTCGTGAAGCTAAGAGACTGATATATGATGGAGAAATAACTGTAGACGGTAAAGTGAGACGTAACTACAAATTCCCTGTTGGCATTATGGATGTTGTTGCTATTCCTAAGTCTGATATCTATGTAAGGATCGTACCGTACATTGTAAAGTACCTATGGTATATCGATATTCCCCGCGAAGAAGTCTCTCTAAAACTTGTAAGAATAGAAAACAAGGTACTTGTTAAGGGAGATAAACTACAGCTGAACCTCAATGATGGTAGAAATATAGTTGTGGATAGGGCTGATGCTGCGAGGTATAAGACCCTAGACAGCCTGTTAATAGAAGTACCATCTCAAAGAATAGTAGAGCATATACCACTAGAACTCAATAAGCTGGCCATAGTTATAGACGGCAGAAACACTGGGAGAATTGGAAGAATAGTAGGCATTCAAGAGAGACCTGGGATGAAAAGGCGGAGATTCTTGATCACCTTAGAGGAGCCTGGTGGTCACAGGTTCAACACTATTTTAGATTACGTGATGGTCATAGGCGCAGACAGACCCTTGATAAAGGTTTCAGATAGGGTGTAGCTATGGCTACAGTAGTAGAAGTTGTCACTGGGGCCAGCACGGTATACCCCAAGTCAATTCCCGAAAGCTTCAAGAGCTCCATACTTCCAGACGACGTTGTTGCAGGTATACTTAATAGGTGGAGAAAGAATCCGATGCTGGTGCCCTTCATCGCCAAGGTTGTAGTGAATATTGCAGTTGGAGGTGCTCAAGAAAGACTAGAAAAAGCGTCAATATTATTAGAGCAGCTAACAGGTCAGAAGCCAAGCATACGACGGGCTAGAAAGACTATTAAGGAATTTGGTATAAGCAAGAGGCAACCAATAGCTGCGGTGGTAACTTTAAGAGGTGCTAAAGCGTATGAATTCCTAAGAAAAGCCCTCATAGCTGTAAACAACGTTCTTAAGGAGAGCAGCTTTGACCCCTATGGCAATGTTTCCTTTGGAATAAAGGAACACCTATTACTACCAGGAGTCAGGTACGATCCAGAGATAGGAATATTTGGAATGGATGTTGCCGTAACTATCGAACGTAAAGGATATAGGGTGTTACGCAGAAGGATAAAGAGAAGTACCATACCTCGTCAACACAGAACTACAAAAGAAGAAGGGATGTTACTCATGGAGCTTTTATTTAATGTAAAAATATCGCCAAGCTGAGGTGTGGCTATGGCAAAGTTCAGACCCAATGCTGAGAGAAAATATGGGAGGGGAGTGCAAGCTTGCAGACGCTGTGGAAATCGAGATGCTGTCATACAGAAATATGGAATATACCTATGTCGTCAATGCTTTCGGGAAGTAGCTTTCACCATGGGATTCAGAAAATATAACTAGCAATAGGTGGTAACACATGGTGATGATGGATACACTCGCAAATGCAATGGCCTCGATATTAAACGCTGAGATGAGGAGAAAAAGTGAAGCCGTTATATGGCCTGCCTCAAAGCTAATAATACGCGTGCTCAGGGTTATGCAGAAGTACGGATATGTAGGCGAGTTCGAATATATCGATGATGGTAGATGGGGTAAGATTGTTGTCCAGTTACTAGGTAGGATTAACAAATGTGGTGTTATTAAACCGCGGTGGTCTGTGAGATGGCTAGATCTTGTTGAGATGCCGCAGTGGCTCCACAAATATCTGCCGTCAAGAGACGTAGGAATATTAATTCTCAGTACATCCAAAGGTGTTATGTCGCATAGAGAGGCCATAGAGCAGCATAGTGGAGGCATACTCCTTGCTTATGTATACTAACCGCTAGAGGTGAAGCTAATGGCTAAGGTAGCATATCTCCGGGAAGAAATACCAGTGCCAGAGAATGTAAATGTTGAAGTGAGGGGTAAGACCGTAAAGGTTTCAGGACCCAAGGGTGTGCTAGAGCGCGACTTTAGTCATGCTAACAATGTTATAATAAAGATTGACAATGGAAAAATAGTGTTTGAAACTTTCTTTGCTAACCGCAGACAAAAGGCGGTGTTCTATTCCGTACTATCACACGTAAAGAACATGATTACTGGTGTTCTAAAAGGCTGGAGATACAAACTGCGTGTTGTAACAACGCACTTTCCAGCAACAGTCAAGATTGTAGGTAACGAGGTAGTAATAGATAATTTCCTTGGCGAAAGACACCCTAGAAAAGCAAAAATCCTAGAAGGAGTCAATGTTAGGCTAGAGGGAAGAGATGTTATTGTTGTTGAGGGTATAGACAGAGAAAAAGTAGCGCAGACTGCTGCAAACATAGAACTAGCAACAAGGGTAAAAGATAAGGATAGAAGGATCTTTGTTGATGGTGTATACATTTACGAGTCGGGTGTTGCAGAATGACCTCTGAAGCCGCATCCACACAGATGCTGAGTGAGATCCTCGAGAAGCGCAGATCGTTGTTGAAGGCACTGCAGACCAAGCGCAAGACCCTAGTTAAGATCATAAACATGAAAATGCGTAGACCAGAATTCCTAAGACACTTATGGTGGAAGTTCGACAAGTTTCAAAACAAATTGAAATGGAAGAGGCCCAGAGGCAAAGACAACCCCATGCGCCTATGCTTAAAGGGGTACCCGCCACTTGCACGGATAGGGTATAGAACCCCAAACGAATTCCGTAATATACATCCATCTGGTCTAAAGATGGCTGTGGTTAGTAGTGCACGAGACCTGGAGAAGCTTGACCCCGCAAATTATATAATCTATATCTCATCAACTGTAGGCTTAAAAAAGAGGCAGGAACTTATTTCCGTAGCTAAGTCAAAAGGGTTCAAGATAGCCAACGAGTAGGTGTGCATACATGGATCTGAGGTATCAAAGACGTCTTGCCGCTGAAATCCTGGATGTAGGAGAGAACAAGGTCGTATTTGATCCTACACAGCTAGACAGAATTGCTAATGCTGTGACCCGAGAGGATATAGTCAGGCTGATAAGAGATGGTGCTATTGGAGTTAAACGTCCTAGCAGAAACAGCAGGGGGAGATGGAGAGAGTTCCACAAAGAACGAAAGGAGGGACGCCATAGAGGTTTTGGGCGAAGAAAAGGCCCTGCTAGTGCCAGAACTGATCACTACCATGAATGGGTAAGCAAAATCAGAAAAATAAGACGGTTCCTAAAATGGTTGAGAGATCATGAAATAATAGATCGTAGAACCTATAGAATGCTCTATAGAAAAGCTAAGGGAGGAGCCTTTAACAGCCTTTCATCCCTCAAGAGGTATATGAAAGATCATAATCTACTTCCTCCAGAATATAGGTAGGTGTTAGATGAATGGCTAGAAATGCAAAGTATACTGTTCCCAAGAGAAGGAGAAGAGAAGGAAAGACTAACTATCACAAACGGTATAAAATGATTAGGAGTAGAAAGATACGCGTAGTAGTAAGAAAAACAAACAAATATATTATCGTGCAGTTTATTTATGCAACCCCAATAGGCGACTTTACTATCGCAGCAGCACATAGTCGTGAACTGGTTAAACTATTTGGATGGAAAGGCTATACAAAGAATACCCCTGCAGCATACCTAACGGGTCTACTTGCCGGCTTAAGAGCTAGAAAACTAGGGATAGCATATGCTGTACCAGACATAGGGCTTCAAAGTGCTGTAAAGGGAAGCAGAATATTTGCTGCTATAAAGGGAGTTATTGATGCTGGTGTAGAAGTGCCCTGTGCTGAAGAGATGTTCCCGCCAGAAGATAGAATACGCGGTCAGGACATCGCAGAGTATGCCAAGATTCTAAGCGAGAACAACCAAGAGAGATATTTACGCCAGTTCGGAGCTATAATTAGGTCTGGACTAGATCCAAGACTCTTGCCAGAACACTTTGATGAGGTATATAAGAAGATTATTAACGTTTATAACGCCTTACCTGAATCCGATGAAGCGAAGCGGATAGTAGAGATCATAACTAGTTCCACGGTGGGTGTGACAGCATGAGCATTGAGAGCTGGACTCCTAGAACAAAAGTAGGAATGCTCGTAAAAGAAGGTAAGATAACCTCTATAGACCAGATATTTGCATTGAACTTACCTATTCTCGAACCCGAAATAGTGGATATACTACTTCCAGGATTAAAACAAGAAATTCTTGATGTAAACCTAGTTCAGAAAATGACTGACGCTGGCAGAGTTTCAAGGTTTAGAGTGGTGGTTGTTGTAGGTAATGAAGACGGTTATGTTGGTTTAGGGATAGGTAAAGCCCGCCAACTCAGAGTCGCAATTGAAAAGGCAGTGCTTGACGCAAAACTAAATATAACCCCCGTGAGAAGAGGCTGTGGCAGCTGGTCTTGCAGTTGTAACCAGCCCCATTCAGTACCTTTTAGAGTTGGAGGTGAAGCAGGTAGTATTGAGATAGAGCTTATACCAGCACCTCTTGGCACAGGTCTTGTCGCAGGCGCGGTCGCCCAAAAAGTTTTGGCACTGGCAGGGATACGCGACGTGTGGACCTGGACCCGTGGTGAAACAAGAACTACAATAAACTTTGTTAAGGCTGTTTATAACGCCCTGAGAAACACAAACAAGTTCTCTACACCCAGCGACTGGACCAAAAGAGCGTGGGAATAACATGCCTGAGGTATATGCAATAATAATGTTAAGAGGTACTGTTGGAATACCCTATGATGTAAAACACACGTTAAGATTGCTAAGGCTTATCAGGAAATTCAACTGCTCGTTATATCCAGCGACTCCTGCTGTACAGGGCATGCTCAACGTTGTCAAAGACTGGGTCACGTGGGGCGAAATAGACTATCCTACGCTTGTAGAACTTCTGAGAAAAAGGGGTAGAACTACAGGCAATAAGCCACTAACAGAAGAAGTGATTAAGTCAAAACTAGGTGTACTAAACATATCCAACATAGAAGACCTTGCCAAGTCCATACTAGAAGGCAAGATCCTATTCCACAAACTCGAAGACTACGGCATAAAACCTGTGTTCAGACTTCACCCACCTAAAAAAGGCTTTAAGGGGAGTATCAAGAAACCCTATAAAGATGGCGGTGAACTAGGTTATAGAGGTCATGCTATAAACGAATTGCTCAAGAGGATGATGTGATATGGTAGTACGCAAAGAAAAGAAAAGTAGGAAAATGCATGGTTATAGAAACCGCGGATGGGGTAGCATAGGACAACATAGAAAATCTGGTTCAAGAGGGGGTAGAGGAGCCGCAGGAATGCACAAGCATAAGTGGTCTTGGGTGATAAAGTACTTCAGGAATTGGTATGGTAAAAGAGGGTTCACACCTAGGGGACCCGAGCTTGAGGAAGAAGTAAGAATAATGAATTTAAGTCAATTAGATGAGCTTGTTTGGAAGCTTAGGCAGAGCGGCCAAGCCCTAAGCGAAGATGGCAAAATAGTTGTGAACCTAGCTGAAATAAGGTGTAACAAAGCTTGTTGGAGAAGGCAACATAAGGTATCCAGTGAAAGTAATAGTGTACAAAGCTTCTGAAAGAGCGAAAAAGAAAATAGAGGCCGCTGGCGGTATCGTGGTTCCACTCTATAGCAATAGTTAAAGCTATTTTATTCTACAGCTCTGATCAAACCTTCATAGCAAGCCCATACAACCTCTTGACAGGCTTATACCCCTACGATAGAAATCCCGGACAATACTTGCATATATGTGTTGCAAACACCTTTTGTAAAATAATCAAAACCTCAATACACAAAAATAGGTAAAAATACTTTAGCTATAATGCTTGGCCATTTCTTCATTTCCGGGCATGCGCAGAATCGCATCTATCACGTCATTGACTTGCTGAGTAGATTTTGTCCTGATATCTACTATTAACCAGTTAAACAAGGAATCCCTTCCGCCTTTAAGAAACGCTTCTAGAGCCCATTCTGCTCTCATCAATCTGTAGAGTAGCACATAACGATAGATTTTTGATGGTGGCTGTTCAACAGGTTTGGGGTGTATTCCCTTCCCATCAACTTTAACAGGTATTTCAACTGCTACGTTGTTGGGTATTCCATCTAAGACACCGTTATTCATAAGGTTGACGTATATTGGGACCCTTAGTGGTGAAACTTTCGGAGCTAGGTAAACATCATAACCATCTATTGATTTGTCGTTGTATAAGGAGTCCATTACAGGAGCAAGAAACTCACCACTAGACCTTGGCGGAATTCTGTGCAACAATGGTATGGACTCGTCGAATACTAGTTTTGCCATCTCTTCTATGTTTCTTCTTGCTGTCTGTACCCTAATTGCGTTACCTATCTCCGAATCGGGTCCCCCGAAGGGTCCATACCAATATTGTTTTGTTTTCAGATCCCAATGGTATTTCCAAGTTCCACCCCTTACGCTATCGCCTATGGGTAGGCATCCGTATGTCTTGTAAAGGTCTATTGCTGCTGGCGAAAGATCGACATCCCACGGGCTCATGGTATGCTCCCTCCATACTTTCCAATACTTCTCTGCATCTTCTTTTATCCAGTCGTCAACATATCTGTAGGCGTTTTCTCCTCTATACCTAAATCTAGTAAGCCATATAACATGGTTGAACCCTTTCATCTCGTAATCTAGTTCACTAAAATCTATGACCTGCATCATAGTTCTGTAACACTCGGGATCATGCATTGCACAAAGCGCTGTTATGTCTTTACCTAGAACCTCTTTTGCTAAGCGCATAGCTAGGATCTCTAGTGCTGCACGGAAATGCAAAAAGCCGTGACAAACACCGGCAACTTTTACCTTGGATTCTCTGCCTACTAGCGTGGTTAGCTCAAACACTGGGTTGGATACTATGAAGAACCAGGCACCGGGAGCTAGCTCCTCTATATCCCTGGCGATATCTAGGTGTACCTTAAATTGATAATATCCCCATATAGTGTGATAATCTCCAACGAAGTTCCATTCAACAGCGTTAATTCCATACTTATACCCATGCTCTTCTGAGATAGCTCTCATAGTCTCATAGTAGGTGTAACCCTTAGCCAAAACAGTTGAAATAACAAAATCAGCTTCCTTTATAGCTTCCTTTCTATTCTTAGTAACGACTATTTTTAGTGGTATCTTCAGCTCTTCGCTATATCTTTTAGCAAATCTACCAATAATTTCAAGCCTACGATCATCTATATCCATAAGCCTGATCTCTGCGTTCTGAAGGTCCTTAGTAAGCATTATATCTATTAATATCCTGCTAGTCCATCTCGCACTACCAGCACCGATAAAGGCTATTTTGGGGCCGCTTACCATATGATCTACCCCCGTTATACGGCATTATGCAACAGCGAGAAAAATTAAGCTTACATCAACCCACCGGCTGAATACTAGACAATAGCCGTAGCATTGATCGTCAGAAGCACTGTGAGTAATAGGGTCCAACCCTTTAAAAAACAGCTTCTAGAAGGGGCGCATTGGCAATATATGTAGACTTCATAACAGATGATATAGACGAAGAAATAGTAAGGGCCTTTGTAGATATAATTGAAAACATAGCATATCGAAAGGAAACATTTAAAACACGCCGAAAAAGAATAGTATAGTACTTGTCATGGAATGCGGTGTCGAAATATCGACTATTATCAAAGATCTTACTTAGCGCCTAACTACGCAATTCAACATTTAGTTATTTTGCATTAATTTATTAGCTTATTACAGTAGATATTTAACGTCGGTAGCACCTATGGATACTCTCTAGATAAAAGCATAGAGCATTGAAACCCCTTTTACTGAAGACCTATGGGAGGTCTGAGACTCTGAGCAGTCAGCAGATTAAACTTTAAGCTTAGGTAGCTATTGATATTTATGTCGGCTCTTCCGCTACACTATTTGGTGTATTCAGCATGTTTGCTAGGTATGCTGCTATAGTTAAGAACCTTAGAGGTATAGCTTTGTTCGACCTTGGCGAAGAAGGTGTTTGGGAAAGTATTGAATGGCTTGTTAAAAGATTCAGGTATAGAGATTTGGGACTTACACCAAGTATTTATAGGAAATATGCTGATAACCTAGGAAGATACTTAGATGGAAATCCATTTAGACTGCTAACCTATCCATTGCAAGAGTTAGAAGATTTTACTAAAGAGTTTGCTGCATGCCTAGATACACATTATGAAGTTGCAGAGCTTCTAACTATGTCCTCAATCTATATATCTCCGGCTATGGTAATAGGAAAGAGTTTTGAACCACAGATAAGCAAGCTTAGCATTGAAGCTATAAAGATTTGTAAAGAACTTGACTTAAACAATTGGAAGCTTCATATGAGAATAGCCGACTATACAATTCTAGACATGTACGAGTTTTCAATATCTGGAGCCCTAAAAATAATTGATGGTTGTATGGAAAATGGTTTGGAAGATATATACAGTCAAAGAATATACAAAATCAAAAAGGATGTTAAAAGGTATTGGAGAATACTGTGTAGCGAGCCGCAATCAAAACCGTTTCTCTACTACATAGACAACCTAAAGCTTTACACACAAAATTGTAAAGTACAAAACATCTGCAGAAAAAGCAACATCGCAGCAGCTTTAGCAATAGTACCAGTAATAGTCATACCCCCAGAATGAGGTAAAGTCCTAATTGTAGAAAGCAAGTTTTAGAGTAAGGGAGAGCGCCAACATTTAAGTTTCTTTAAATATTCAGGGCATTATCTTGTGTACATCATTTTTATGCCGGAGATAAAGACTGATATAGTACATCCTCTATAATTTCTATGTGAGTTTGAGTACATCTGATAAGTGGTGTAATATGCGATAAATGCCTAGGACTTCGGATCACACGTAGCAACTTCTTTTCATGGTGCTTAAGAGGTTTTGATATACGTTTGGGGTATTTCTTCATATCCTTAGAGCATAACCTGTATCTGCATATACGACTTTCTAAGAAGGTTTCAAGATCGTTAAGATCTATCTTGTTAACGGTGAGAAGATCTCTATAGACGTCATATAGCGTAAAACGCAATATATATGGACTTTTTAGTAGGTATACTCCACAACAATCAGTTGTAGTGTGTAAGTGAAATAACCCTTCTTTACATGTAGAAAAGCCTATGCCTTTCTTTATCAAGCTTTGCTGCAACTCTACGTAATCCCTAATTCTACTCTTTAAATCTATCCTATAGACCGGTTCTAAGTTGGGTGCTTCACCTAAACTATATTTCTCAAACTTGAGGTGTGGAGCCTTGAGTATTTGGAGTATCCTGGGGATCATTGACTGCTCTATACGTAGAGCCTCAACTATTATGTGCGACACTTTAGCATCAGCTAATTGAGATACAAATTCATCTACTGAAGGATATGTAGATATATGGGGGATGAAAGGCGAAAGCCTGAGAACTACTGGTAGATTGGATAGCCCAAATTCCTTAGCTACTGCAAGTCTAGTACTTGGTGGTGGTGCTACAGGTTCCAAAATTTTTGCACAACCATCGTCTAGTGTAGTTATCGAAATTTGTAGTATGCCTAATCCACGATCTAGCAACCGGGCTATGACGCTACGCCATGGATCTTTAGAGTACAGCAAACCCTTGGTATTTATGATTACAGAATACTCATAGTCTAAAGCTATATGCAAAGCCCTTAAAACTATTCTCTCAAGCTCCTCGATAGGCTGAAAAGGATCGACTAGCGTAGAAATCCTAATAGGTATAGGTTTCAAGCCTTGTCTTAGGGTCTTCCTAGCCAATACTTTGAACTCTTTTAATGCTTTTAACCTAGGTTTTATGGAGTCTGACGTGCTTCTATACCATTGAGCATAACAGTATATACAAGAGTGGGAACACGCTGTAAAGGGCTCAAACCTGATTACAGAGTAGCATAGAGGCGATATAATGTTGCTCACATTAATTACCAGCTCTGGCATAACGACAGACCTTTACATTCTGTTTTTCAGTACCATTGGCTTTCATCATGAATCAGAGGCCGTAAAACATCACCCTACTATTATGTGGGGTTCTTCTAGGGCTAATAAAGATCTCCAACATATTACGTGGCTATGTGATGATGCTCCTACCTGCAAATACGCGAGCTACTAGCATTAGCAAGAACTGCGACGTCAATAGTTTACTATTTGATGTTTTGAAGAAGTTGTTGCCTAGCCAGATTCAAAATCCATGGGATAGGTGGGTTAAAGACTTTGGAACTAAAAGCTTTGGATATCCCCAGAAGCTTTTCGGAGTAGGGATGGCAGGCTAAGGCTCGAGTGCGCTATTTTAGACTTGCGATTTACGATGAACTAGCAGAGTCTATGAGCAATGAAGATGTGTCATCAGCACTAAAATTCGCGAGTAATTTTGTAAACAAACTTTGCTGAAAATTAACGAGGAGAAAGAAGAACGCCAACAGCTTTCCGATCACCTGTTCTCAGCCTAGCGTATCTATGAGGGGTTTCCTACCCAGATACTCGGCCGCTGTTAAAAGAACCACACCGGTTTTCTCAGCCTCAACAAATACTGGAGCGACCCTCTCGCGCCACCACCGTTTTTCTCTTAGTAGATGGTGGTCGTATATCAGTAACCTAGGTCTGCAGTTCACAATCTTTATAGCATTTTCGATTGACCTGTTGAGATTAAGCCTGTTGAACATATACGGAAATAGATAGGTTGGAGGACCATCTAGAAGAACAACATCAGGCTGCGTCTTACATATATAGGAGGCGTAATCCCCTATTATCGGCCCCATTACATCGCTACTGTAGAATATCCTGAAGTTGTTCTTCTTTATTACTAGAGGGAGAACCCACCCAGTTCTATCGTATTCAACCCCGTGAAACCGGGGCCTTAAGATCTGTCTCTGCATCTCCAAAGTGAAAGGTTTTACCGTCACCCCATACGATAGAGAGTTTATCTAAGCTTGCCTCCCTTATCCACTGTTCCCGAGACCAAAATTTTTGTGCTAAGGTCTGGAACCACTTTTTGCCTTTTGCAAGTAACTCTCGTCTTCTTGTGTTATAATCCCCGAAATCCTTGGAGAGCGCCTCCTCGAGGATTTCCGCTGTATCCTCAAACTCGTGCATCTGTGGTTTTTCTAGTAATGACTCGTATAGATTTCCGTCTATTAAATTAAGCATTTCATTGATAAATTTGCGTGCTCGATGCCACTGGCTCTCATTTATGTACATATTCGGATTCTTTAGAATCCAAAGTTTGCCTAGAAAGAGGCGAGGGTTCTTCACATCCCTATCGGAGGGAAGTACATGGTGATCATAGTGATAATGTGTGACTATGATGGCAGTCGATTTTTCAACTCTATACATTATTTCCTCTACGGCTTGAGACCGGATACGTAGCTTTTCCTGTAGTGGAAGGGGGTAGCTAGGCTGCATTTTAGCAGCTCCAGGATCTACAACCACGAGTCCTCTAGATGTAGTAATTGATATAGAAGAGCTTTTAGCTCCTAGACTATCAAACCATATAATTTCTATGCCTAGCTTCTCTAAAGTCATTGCTGCATCACCTAGTTGATGCATTGCACGTAGGTATATCCTTCTCACTTCATTACTAATATCGCAGACAACATCTAAATACACATGTATTCGTGAAACACACGATTTGTAATCCATTGCATAGATCTTTCTTCTGCGTATCTAATCCCGGTTATCTAAGGCTTATCAATTTTTTAACTATCCCTAAAACTAGCGGTTACGCCATACCAATGGGTCTAAGCCTGAGGCGGCAAAATCCAGAGGTTCTGTGACAAGTATTGCTACTTGGTAGAGACTCTAAGAGCTCGTAAAGAACCAACAGGATACACAAAATGGTTCGACATGCAGACCCCTTGGAGGCTCTGTAATAAAGTGAGCTAAGTAGCTAACTCTAAACAGGATCAGGGTTAAGGCGCCGGTGATATGCTTGATGGTGTCATAAAATCAATAACTAGGTCTACCTAGAGAAATTTGATATTAGTGTCCATAGCAGAGACAAGGATTCAAACACATACCACGGAGATCGCGGAATCGATTTATTTAGGAGATCAAAGTTAAGCTTCTTCACCTACTATATGTGGCGGGCCCGAGGGGATTCGAACCCCTGACCACCGGCTTAGGAGGCCGGCGCTCTGTCCTGGCTGAGCTACGGGCCCTCAGGTTGAGGTGTCCTAGCCTGATAATGATAACTAATACTGTTGGTTATAAGTTTTTCATGTCGACGTTTATGTTAACTGTGTATACGTTGTTTTCATTAATATAGCGTCGTCTTCAAGATTTGGTGACTCGCTTATTAGAACTCCCTTTACGTTGAACTCCTTTAATGCTTTCATTAGATCTCTGTAGTTCAGATCTGATTCTTCAAGGTTTAAGTGTTTGATCTCGCCTTTCTCACCATATTCTATGCCGCTTACATGAATGTGCATGTTGTCTAGTGCTATTCTACCTAAGCTTTTCTCTAGTATCTCTAAAACCTCTGTAAACTCCTCGTATGTATTGTATTTGCCGTTTGTTCTAGCGTGTAGATGCGCAAAGTCTATGCACGGTAAGACATTGTTATCTAGTTCTTCAGCTAATCTTATAACTTCGCTGAGTGTCCCTACTTCGCTTGTGCTTCCCATAACCTCTGGTCTCACCCATATATCTATGCCCATATCCTTTAGCGTGTCAATAACTATTTTAAGTGCTTCTTTAACCCTTCTGAAAGCGTTCTCGCTATCCATGCCCCCATAGTATCCACTATGAAAAACAACACTCCATGCACCTGCTAGGTATCCCACCCTTGCACTTTCTACTATTCTTCGAATGCTTGCCTGCACCTTGGCTTGATCCGAAGAGTTCAGGTTTATATAGTAAGGAGCATGTACTGTTAAGACTACTTTGTATTGTTGTGCAGTTGACCTTACTTCCCTAGCCATATCTTCTGACATCCTAATGCCTCTAACAAACTCAAGTTCCATGGCATCGAGTCCCAGTTCGGCAACACGTATAATACCGTTAACCGTGGTTTTCTTGGGAGTGGAGTTGGGAATTCCTGCTGTTCCGAAATAAAGCCTATCTGGCCTAAACATGTTTCCTCAACACTTATTGTATAGAGTGTTAGAACTGATAAACTTGTAGCTATTTTAGATGTTAATACAGGTTCGCCGGTAAAGTAAACCTATATATCTTCCCAGTCCTTTTAATGTTCGGTGTAAAGAAATGCAGCCGGTTGTTGCTGTACCTTTTGCGTCTAAGGTTCATGGCGAAGAATACTACTTGAGCATATTTGATGTTCTGAAGCGCTATTTCATGAAATACGGCATTGAGGTGCACAGCAGCGTTATCACCGATGATAGTGAGGCTAATAATATTGGAAAGAGATACAGCGAGTTCTTGCCAATAGCAATAGTCCTCACGGGTGGAACGAGTAGACTGATTGACGATTTTATTGATTCAGCCGGCTTTGAGAGACTGATACTCTTTTCACACGCCGAGCACAACAGTTTAGCTTCAGCCATTTCGGCAAGGAACAAAGCTGAAAGAAAAGGGGTACTAAACCTAGCTTATCACTGCTCAGACATAAACTCCCCTCTATGTATCACAACAATAGACAGAATGTCAAGGGTGGCTAGAGCTGTAGCATCAGTTATAAAGCTAAGGGTTGGCGTCGTGGTTGAAAGAGATACAAAGGGCGAAGTCGAAGAGACCCTCGAATCCAGGTTTAGGGCAGAGATAATATTAAAATCATTTGATGAGCTGCTTGAAAAAGTTGAAAAAAGCAATGTAAAAGACGTTAAAGAGTATATAGCGGGGCTTCTCAACATCGATTCTTCAACAAAATATCTAGAGCCTATAGCGACGCTGTACCTCGCCCTAAAAAAGTTTGTCCAAGAAGAAAGGCTTGATGCAATAACAATAGACTGCTTCCCATTTATTCTAAAGCATGGCATAACACCGTGCATACCTCTGGCCATACTTAACAGCGAAGGTATTGTAGCGGGATGCGAAGCAGATTTGCCTAGTATGCTTGGGCTATTCTTAGCCAAATCCATTAGTGGTAAAAGTGGGTGGATCGCGAATATAGTCGATGTGTCAGCTAATAGGTGTGCGCTAGCCCACTGCACAATTGCACTAGATATCACAAAAAATGTTCATGTGGTATCACACTTCGAAACAGGCAAACCTCTTTCGCTAGTTGGAGAGCTTGCGGGAAGCACCGTAACATTGTTATCGATAGATAGAGATTTTACACTGGCTGCTATAGCGCTGGGTAAGGTATTATCCTCTGGAGGGCTAGGTTTAAATGCATGCCGTACTCAAGCGATATTAGAGTTTGACTACCCTATAGAAACCATTGTCGATATGGCTCCGAACAACCACCACGTAATTATACTTGGAGACCTAAGAAGAGAACTCTCCGAGACCCTATACCTACTTGGAATGGATGTTGTCGACTACAAGGAACTCACGGTGTAATCAATGATCGTGAAACCCAAAGCATTTTACTATCTACTCCATCCACGTCCCGTAGTACTGCTCACAACGCTATGCCCCAACAATCGAGTAAATGTTATGCCAGCTGCATGGGTCACACCAATATCTGAAGAACCCCCAACAGTTGGTATAGCTATAGACAGAACATCGTATACCCATGAGTGTCTAGAGTATTGCAAGGAAGCTACAATAAACATTCCATCCATAGATCTTGCTGACGTTATCAATAAATTAGGAAGAGTGTCTGGTCGTTCTGTAGATAAGGTAAGCAGATTCCGTCTAGAACTCGAAAACAGCAAAACAGTCTCTGTTCCTATACTAAGAAACGCTATAGGATGGCTAGAGGTAAAGGTCGTAAATCATGTTGATGTTGGTGAGGTGAGGTTTTACATATTCGAAGTACTAGATTATTATGCCAGAGAAGGTAGCGCTAACCAGTGGGGATGGAACTTTGCCAATACCAGCATAGCTTTGCATGGTTCAGGAAGGATATTCTACTCCGTAGGAAGATTTGTTAAAGCAAAGGACTAGCAAAACGTCATGTAGTGATCCCTTCATCATGAAATCAGCTTGGCTTGGATAAATCATCCAGGCGATTATCGGTAAGCGTATTTATCTTCTTGCTTTATAAATTTATGGTATATAGAGTTAATCGTATCTACGAATGCTATAAACATTACACTGCATCGCTATTGCATCCATGATAGCTTATGAGTAACGAATACATATAAGTTGCAGATGTGTGGTGATGCTATGGCGCTTATCAGGGCTCTAGCCATTCACCTATCCCATGACTTGTTGGCTCCAGAGTCCATCGATAGAATAGTCAGTATTGCTGATCGTGTAAAAAAATGTCTATACAAGGTCAAACCTTGGACTTTAAGACTGGTATTCCCTGTCGCAAATACTTGCAAAAGTATAGAACATTTTCTAAATGATTTGTTTAGCACTGTAGATGCAGACACTATGGTTGACATAGGTTTTGAGGGTGATGTCGCAGACATCAACTATGTACCAAGTTTGTTGGACAAATACAAGAAGTACTATGCTTCAGTTAGGTGTACTTCTGATGAATGCATAGACAGAGTTGTATCGTCTGTTTATGCTGTTCGCGATAAAAATGTAGATTTTAACATTTACACAAAATTTGCCTTGTTGTTTGGAAACTGGATTGAAACTCCATACTTTCCGGCTACATGTAATGTTAGCAATGTTGTGGGTATAAGCGCATCCCTGCGCTATGTAGATCTTGTAGAAAAAGCCCTTTTTGGGGGCTCGCCCCAAAAACTCTTCGAATTTATTCAACAAGTTTATAGCGATCTTGATGATGTTTCTAGGTGTTCTGATATGCCGTTTCTGGGCTTAGACATGTCACTATCTCCTTGGAAAGATGAGAGCATAGCTAGGATTATAGAGAAGCTCATCAATCGTGAGATAGGTTTTCCTGGAACACTTAATGCTATTAACAGTCTAAATAGGCTAATAGATGGTTTGATTAAGAAGCTCAAGCTAAGAAGCATAGGATTCAATGAAGTAATGCTCCCAGTAGCCGAAGACGATATATTAAATGANCGTGTCAAACAGGGATACACAAGGCTGCGAGACCTCGTAAGCTATGCCCTAGTATGTGTTGCAGGCTTAGACATGGTTGCACTACCAAAAACGCTAGACATACGAAGACTATCTGTAGATATGCTTACTATACACAAGATAAAAAGGAGGAGTGTAGCTATGAGGATAATACCCGTAGACCAAGATCCTGGAACGCCTATCAAGCTAGAGAACTTCGGCATTACGTACGTTGCATCCCCATAAGTTTTGGTGATGGTCATGGTCACGTTGATGCCCGAATTAGAAAAAGCATTACCACTACTTCTTAACCATGTCAAGACCAAGCTAAACAAAGAAAAAGATAATGTAGAGAAAATACTTAAGAAGTACAGATGGATAGCTACTGAAGATGAAACCGAATGTAGGTGTGCCGCGGTTGACTCAAGCTTTTTAATAATAGAGAGTAGGGTGGGCCACCTTTACGCGATCCAGGGTGTCGCGATTTTGTATGAGTTTAAGAATGGTGTTGCAAAACGCTTAGCCCTCTCCCCATTTTCGGACGTCGGTTTTATTGAAGCTGAACCGGTAAAAGAAGGTTATGTGACAAAAAAATNCGTATATAAGAAAGCTCTAACAGAATATGCATACACCTTAGAACTAGGCAACCTAGTAAAGATTGTTGATAAAAACACGTGTGATGTAGCTCTTGTAGATGGGTCTTTGATCTCGTTCCTAGTAAGCAGAAAGAGTACAGATACCAAAGTATTTATTGAGGGCGTGTATAATTCGTATCGCCTAGATGAAATAGAAGACCTCAAAGCTCAGCATATCGAAAGGTTGTCAAAGCATAGGCATACAGTTTTTCTAGCAAAATCGTCTAACGCAGGATTTTATACAAAGGATATCTACCCAGATATGTATGTACTCGAGCTGGCGAGGCTTTTCAAAATAGACCCATATTCAAGAGCTGGATTCCTAGAGCCTGTGGTTTTAGGGTTCGAAACTCTAGGTAAACTCATTAAAGGTTCTATCAGGTCCTCTGGAGAATTCACTGTTACGTATCTAAGGTTTAAAGCAGGTATTCCTGTATACCAAGTTTCTCTTCCGTATAAAGCAGATGTTGAAGAAATCAAGTATATATATTCGTGTTTAAAGAAGTGGTCTCCCTCCGGGTATCCGCTTCCTTTGGAGTATGTTCATAGATTTAGTAAATTACCGCGAAAACACCTCGTCAATGCCATGATTATGTTGAGCTTGCCTGTAGTTTCTGGCCGCGAAATTATAGATATAGGCTAGGCGCTGTTTACGTATTGGCACAGCCAACTCTATTGATTATTTCTCCTACGTAATCACTAAAACTGTTAAAAGGCACATATCCGACAACAGCATCAACAGGTCTTTTATCGAGTAACACAACCGTTGTTGGTGTCGAGAACACGTTCAACGACCATGCGACCTCCGGCATATAATCGGCATTCACTTCAACGAATACCGCCTTGCCACCATAAAGTTTCGCGACTTTCGCAAAAACAGGCTTGAACATATAGCAATAAGGACAATGAGTAGTCGTAATTAAAACAAATGCAAGTCTGCACATACTTACAGCGTTTATGAACTCCTCATAAGATTTTGCAATAACTACACCGCCCAGTCTAGACACATCTGCTCTGCAGCATCTGTTTACGTTAACCCTATTTTCCATCCTTGACACTATGTTCTGGGATAACTTGTCTAGTATTTCCTGAATCTCATTGTTCTCGTTCGGCTCTAGACTCATTCACCACGACCGCGCATATTTTCACTATAACAACCTAATAAGGTTTTGCGTAATAACATAACTTAGCCATATTTACCATGAAAAAATATTATATTGCTCACTATATTAGATATATCGGAAATTAAAGTGCCCAAATCAATTAATTCGATTGAAATAGAGAAAGCTCTAACCATACTAGATGATGCATCGTTGCTGCTTAGGGGCCTTGCTATAGATCAAAAATATATCCAATTACCATTAATTAATACGCGGTTTTATGCTGTAGTTCATGAAGTAATACTGCCCGTACTCATAAGAACCCACGAAGCTTCCATCCCTAAAGCTTTCCTAGCACCACTTGCATCTATATATATCCATGAACAAAAGATCTATGCCTTTTTGAGAGCTAGTTTATTTGGTGATGCCCCTAACATCTATTATAATACCTATAGGCTACCAGTAATAGACTTAACAGCAGATGAGAAGCTACTAGTTTTAGCTGCCATATCTATTGCCTACAAGATATTTTTAACACCTAGCGAAAGAAGCATTTTACGTATAATCCCAAACAACCTGAAGCTTTATATTGAAACAGCCCTAAGATTTTTTGAAAGAACTTCAAACAAATTAGGTAGCCAATTACAACCACGTCAAAACAATAACTCACTAAGTATGGTTGAACTAGTTCTCTGGGTCAATGAGTTTAGAGAAGGCGATATAGTTGAAGTTAGCTATATCAAGGGGGTTTCTATGAGGATCTTCAGGATAGTTTACCATGATTACGAGGTAGACGTCAGAAGTATGAAAATAAGTTCAAAAACTTGCCAGTAGAATTGTGACTTTGCTGCCTTCAGGCGTTTTAGCGAGTATGCTCGATAATATTGAAGGCTTCCACAAAATCTTGTCTATTTTCACGTTAATCAATTCTTGATCCGATTCATTTCTCGATATCATTAAGATCAGCTAAGATCGCCCCCGCGTCAAGCATCTCATTTATGGCTTTGTTTTCTGCACCTTTAGGTATGTCAACGCCTTTTATTGCGTCTTTTAGTACTAAAACGTTATATCCAAGCTCAATCGCATCTAGTACTGTAGCTTTAACGCAGTAGTCTGTTGCTACGCCACATACAAAAACCCTTCGTATTTTGCGTGCTTTTAGAATCTGATCAAGGTTTGTACCGTCAAATCCACTATAAGCTTCCTTATCTTCATCGAAACCTTTAGATACCAGTATAACATTTTGTGGTATTCTCAGATCAGGATGGAGCTCCGCCCCTTTAGTTCCTTGAACACAGTGGGGCGNCCAAGGTCCACCCCGATGCTTAAAGGATATGTGATTATGCGGATGCCAATCTCTCGTTGCCACAATGGTGGCTTTCTTACCGGCGAAGATGTTTATATACTTATTGATAACAGGTATTATTGTCAAGGCGTTGGGAACAGGTAAGGCCCCGCCAGGCATAAAGTCTATTTGCATATCAACTATTATTAGGGCATCTGTGGATGTCAACCTGATGATCGCCATGGGGTTACCCATACACAGAATATATTCATCGGTAGATTTATAGGCTTAATCCACCATCATGTTGTGTAGCACCTAGTTTCTAACAGGATATAAGACTGCTCGAACATGTTACATATATGGGTAAAATACTATGGAGATCGATAAACCGTTTGAATTTCTAGAGCATACCGCCGACGTGCTCGTTAGAGCATACGGCAAAACTCTTGAAGAAGCTTTGAGTAACATAGCCAAAGGTATGTTTGAAATAATGTGCGATACTTCGCGAATAGAGCCTAAGATAAGTATTACAGTAGATGTTTGCGGTTACGATTTGGAGAATCTAGTATACCGTTGGCTGGAAGAGCTACTTTATTATCATGATGCCTACAATTACGTATTCAACGAGTTCTCTATCATATCTGTACACGAAGATGTACGCGAAAATGAAAAGATGCTGTGTATTCATGCTCAAGTTTTCGGCGAAGAATTCAATAGAGAAAAACATGAGCCTAAGACTGTTGTAAAGGCCGTTACTTATCATCAAATGCGGATAGAGAAAAAAGATGACAAATGGATAATAGATGTAGTCTTTGATATATAGTCTAGTTCTAGACTGTTTATGCAAGTTGCTTCCTATAGGTTGAGTATGTAAAAGAGTTCATTGGCTAAGTTAACTAAAATATCTTTACCTAATAGCGCATACAATCGTCCATCAATGTTTTCAATAACTTCTCGGATGTCTTTTACGTGAGAAAACTTTCCAAAGTACCATAATACAGAATCTATATGCAAAGGCGGGATTGATGAGGCACTAGCAACTATATTCCACGCATCTCTAACAATATGAGAATTCCTCATAAGCATTGCTACAGCATTTTTCGGTGATGCCATATCTGTCCTTACTATTGCTGACGTATACGTGATAAAGGCGATGCGTCTATCAACAGGTATAGGGATTTCAAAAGGCAATAGAGATTCTTTCCCCACTGCTTTATGCGTGTAGTATAGCATCTTTACTGAGAAGACAACTGTCTTTGCATGCAAAGGAGAGCCTACGCATATAGCTGTTTTCTTAGCAAGTTCAGCATAATTTCCCTTGCCGAGAAGGTTGTAAAGCTTACTACAAGTTCTTATTCTATGCAACCTCTTTATTTTTTGGAGCTGGGCTAGCGTATTGAATTCCTTGGTAAATCTTTCAATAAACTCGATTACGTGGTATAAGTCTTCGAACTCCTCGCAATGATCTACCAAATGTTTTGCAAATAGATCCCAGAATACCTCACCCTTCATTTTCAATCTATATGCGAGCAGTGCATTGACGTAAAACGCATAATCCGTATAGCGATTACCGCACCTATTTACAGCATATTTTACGGCTTCAAGCTGTGGATCGATATCTTCGAATACTTTAACACGTTCAATGCCTAACTCTTTGAATGCTTTTGCGACTTTATCAATTCGCAAATGATCTATCGAAATCATGGTCCAAACCCATGATATAAGAATTTAATCGGACATACGGACCCTGAATATAGGATAAACAACATATGATCAAGGAATATTAGTGTGAAGACCTGGCTAGAGATGGTAGAGCTGATGAGATGTAGCAAAGCTGATTCATGATGAGGGGCTCTAAACTGATGTTCACCAATTCTCTTTCTGAATTATTTTTCTGAGGTTACTCTTTCAATGCATTTTATAAGTCTTGAATGCGTTTCTTCCAAAGCCTCGGGTATAACCTTGGTGTGGGCTATTACAGCCATAAAGTTTGTATCCCCAATCCACCTCGGAACTATGTGAATATGTAGATGCCCTTCTATGCCTGCTCCAGCAGCCCTGCCTATATTTGCACCAATATTGATGCCATCAGGGTTGTAGCAGATGCGTATCGCAGATATTATGATATTCATAGTTTTTGCCAAGTCTAGCAACTCTTCATCGCTAAGTAGTTCAGGGGACGGTACATGTCTTATTGGAGCCACCATGGTATGCCCATTATTGTATGGATACTTGTTAAGCATTGCTATAGAGCTATTGCTTTTGTAAACTACATAATTATTCTCGTTCTGAGACCCTTGAACAGCCCTGCAAAATATGCAGTCGCTATGCTTTGAAGTAGACGTTGCAACTACATAATTTTTTCGCCAAGGTGCCCAGAGCACATCCAATGCTTATCCCTCGATATTTCTGAATTTGAACAGGTTCTGAAAAATAATGTTCAAAAAGGAGAGTTTTATGTTTTTACAACATCAGCAAAATAGATATCAGCATGAATACATACAAAAATACTGGTATTGATATGAGCGTTACCATGGGTATGCCCCATGTACATACTATAACCGTTTCGGGGTCTAAGGATCTTAACCTTTCAATCCATAAATGGTGATCCTCATCTACGTTAAACGAGACCCTCTCTACTACCCCCGGGACATAGATCGGATAGTAGAATCTTTTTGTATTTATGTCCCTGACATTTACAAATCTCCCTATGATGAAATACAATATCTTTTTTCTTAAAGGTAATGCGAGTTTCCTAAGGTGTTCCCGGTGCATCGCATTATATACGACGTTCGTTATAACGATACCCAGTAGTATGATTGAATATGACAGCAGTATTAGTACTATTGACGGCAAGAACAGTAAAACGTTTGAATTGAAGCCTATAAATCCTATCTTTGAGAGTATTAAATAGATAATTTCAGTATTGGCAGGATAAAGTGATGTAAAAGATGCTAACGCTAGCACATCTGCACCGCCCATAAGCCCCAGTACAAATGATAAAAAGATTGAAAGAACTATGAACACAGCAGAAACTCCGAGAGATAATATCAAGTGTAGTTTAAATAAGTCGCCATATTGAGGCATATTGGTAAAAAAGTATCTAATCACAACTGTGTTTATTGCAATGCCCAGAACTATTGAGGGAACCCAAACTAATGGATTTATTTCCCGCTTAATCCAGTCACTTATAGCTGCATAACCAAATGTAACAATAGTTATCAGCACCTTAAAAACTGATACAGCAACTATTACATCGCTCAGATACAATTTAATGTGCCACCTATCACTCTGAGGGTTGTTATAATTCCTAAGCTAGTCATGATAACCTTTCTCAATAGATAAATAGATAATTGCTGACCACAAATCACTCAGGGTCTCTTATACCTTCCTCTGTTATCATAAACACAACTTCACCCTCCGGCAGATGCGGTGCATCAACAATCCTTGCTATTCTTCTATTACCGCGGCTCTTCTTTAGCTGCACTCTTACACCTGGTGCATGATATAGAACATGGCCTCCTATAGCTACTGTAGGATCTCCGTAAAATATGTCCGGCCTTGCCATGACTTGATTTGTTATGACTACAGCTACATCGTATAGCTCTGATAACGCCATGAGCTGATGCAGGTGCTTGTTTAACTTTTGTTGTCTAATGGCAAGGTTTTCTCTACCCGGGTATTCAGCTCTGAAATGCCCTGTAATCGAGTCTACTATGACAAGTCCTATGTTTTCCTTGGGTATTAATTCCCTTAGCTCCTCAACAACAGCCATTTGATGGTCACTGTTCACTGCTCTTACATAGAGTATGCCCTCCATTACTTTGTCCGGATCAAGACCAAGAGCTTTGGCCATAGACTCTATCCTTTCCCACCTAAACGTTCCTTCAGTGTCTATGTATATGGCTTTCTTTTCTAGGCCACCTTTTTCTCTAGGAAGCTGCACGTTTACTGCAAGCTGATGGCAGATCTGCGTTTTGCCAGAACCGAATTCACCAAAGAACTCCGTTATAGTCTTTACCTCTACACCTCCGCCAAGAAGGTTGTCTAGGCTACGGCTGCCCGTAGTTATCTTCGGTAAACTGATCCTTTCCCTCTTTATCTCAAGCGCGGTCTTGAATGTTAACCCCAAAGCGGCCCTTGCTTGCGCAATAAGTCTCTGGACGGTAGGCAATGGAATGGCTAAGTTTTGACTAAGCTCTTGAGCGTTAGCGGCTGCGAGCGCTTCAATGGTGGTTATGCCAACTTCTTGTAACTTCTTTAGTATTGTACTTGAGATGCCCAAACTCTCTAAAGTTATAATCTTCTTATCGGTTTGAGTAGACACGGATCACCACACTCTTTCATTTTTAGTTTATACGCAAAGAGACTTAATATATCCTGCTGCGCCTAGCCAAAAGTTTCGGCCACCTTTTTACGCCCTCAGTACTTTGCACGTAACTGTTGTACGGGGGCTATAGGTACAAAGTCTTTAAAAAGCTTCGATAGCTAGAGTTAGTGGTGCAAAGTATTGAGATTGCTGCTGTTACATGCTAAGGAGTTTGCATATAAAGCCCTCAGTAAAGCCATGGAAGCAGCTGAAGAGCTAGACGAAAATAACAATAAAGGAAGTTTCAGTAATGCACTAGTGGTTTTCACGACTATAGAACTAGATGACGAAAAGAATGCACAAGCAGTTGTAGAACAAGCTGTTGAAGAAATAATAGACGTTTATGCCAAGGTTAAAGCAGATATTATTGTGGTGTACCCCTATGCTCATTTGTCATCACAGTTAGCTACACCGTCAAAAGCCATGGAAATACTCGCGCTTCTATACAATACCATAAAACGTAAGGGAGTCAAGGTTCACAAGGCACCCTTTGGGTGGTATAAAGAATTCACACTTCATTGCTATGGTCATCCATTAAGCGAGCTTTCTAAACACATAACTATAACCCGCACCCAACAAAAGAAAACAATAGAGAAGAAGTACTACATACTGACGCCTGAAGGAAAGCTGTACAAACCATCCGAATACGAATTTAACGAAAATGTTGCTGAGCTAAAAATTCTTGTTGATAAAGAGGTTTTCGGAAAGGAGATCGAGAGTGGGCAAGGAAGGGTAGGTGCTTATCTTAGAAAATTTGGCTTTGAATGGGAAGAAATCTCCGATAGAGGTCACATGCGGTATCAACCTCATGCAACAGTTATGTTAGAAGCCGTTGCCGACTACGCGTGGCTCGTAGCCTCGTCTCTTGACGTACCCGTATTCAGAATACGAGGCACAAATATGTTTAGCTTACGGGCCGAGCCGGTGAAACAACACGCAGAACTTTTTGGCGAAAGAATGTATGAAATCAGGTCTGACAGCGAGGTATTTATACTTAGGTTTGCTGCTTGTTATCAACAATTCTCAATACTGAAGGATTGGTCGCTCAGCTATAGAGACCTACCTTTAGGCATGTTTGAAGTTGCTGATAGCTATAGGTATGAACAAAGAGGAGAGCTAGTTCTTGGTTTCAGGCTGAGAAGGTTTCATATGCCAGATCTTCACATACTAACGAAAGATATCGAGGAAGCTAAACAAATCGTTTATAGAGTTAGAGATAAAATAATTGAAGAGGCCAAAAAGCTCGGTAGAGAATATCAGGCAATATATAATGTGACTGAGGACTTTCTCAATTCAAATTTCGATTACATTGTAGACCTTGTCAAGAAAGAAGGGAAACCTGTTCTGCTCGTAGTATATCCTGCAGGCCTTTATTACTGGGTTATAAATGTTGAGTACATAATAATAGACGAGCTTAAAAGACCCAGAGAAATAGCAACATGGCAAATAGATGTTGGAAACGCAAAACGCTTTGGTATTTGCTATGCAGATGAAAGAGGAGAAAAACACTATCCGGTGATAATACACACAGCAATCATAGGTTCTATAGAGAGATACCTCTACATGATTTTCGACACTATAGCCCAAAACGAAACAAAAGGTATCCCCCCAACTTTACCGACATGGCTTTCGCCTATACAAGTAAGGGTTATACCTGTTAAGAAAGATCATATCAGCTATGCCTTAAAAATAGCGAAGACACTCAGTAACTACGGCATACGAGTTGACGTAGACGATAGAGACGAAAGCCTTGGTCGCAGGATACGTGATGCCGGTGTTGAATGGATACCATATGTAGTGGTCATAGGTGATAGAGAGGTTAGTACTAACACACTAAACGTTCGCATGAGAAAAGATGGCGTTCAGAAAGCTATGACCCTAGATGAGCTAGTCCGCATCATAACTGAAGAATTGAAGGGCTATCCGCTTACGCCTTCTGCGCTTCCACTATTGATGAGCAAAAGACCTGCCCTATACTATCTCAGACCAATTCAAGAAAATGAATAGACTAAGAACCTAAGACCATATACAATATCCTGGGCCTTAAGCAATGTCCGCAGCCGAAGCTCACATCAAGGTACCTACCAAGATAACTCTATTCGGTGAACATGCCGTTGTGTATGGAATACCGGCTATAGCAACTACAATCCCAGTACACATAGACATGATTGGACGTAGGACTTCTAGTGATTATATACGCATAAACATAAAACAGGGTTTAATGTTTTTGATCCGCAACGTGGAAATAAATAAAGATTTAATAAGCGTAGAACCCGATCCTATGCATTCTAAGAGACTACTCAGCTACATATTGACGGCGCTTAGTGTATGTGAAGAAGAACTTCAGATAAGAAACAGAAAAGGAGGTTACGTAATAGTAGTAGACAGCCCGTTGCCTTCAGGTATCGGTTTGGGAACCTCTGCAGCTATTTCAGTTGGTACAATAACACTATGCATGATTCTTAATGGCTACATTAAAAACGAAGAAGTAAATATTCATAGAACCGAAATAGCCAAATTAGCTTGGAATGTTGAAAAAATAGTACAGGGAAGCGCCAGCCCCATGGATACTCATACTATAGCATTAGGGGGCCTGAGATACATAGACCCTTCTAGACTTGAAGCACAATTAATAAACATAGACTACGACCTCCCAATTCTAGTAGGCTATACTACGAGGAGAAACACAACCGCTGATTTGATAAAGATGGTTAAAAAAATAAAAGAAAGAAATGAAAAACTATTCTTTGAATTGCTAAACATAGTAAAAGATATCGTTGAAGAGGCCAAAAAAGCCCTCTTCAATAGGGATCTCGAAATGTTAGGAATGCTTATGAATGTAAACCACGGAATTTTGCAGTCCTTAGGTGTTGTCAACAACGATCACAATATTATTGCCCAAGCACTTAGAAATGCTGGTGCACTAGGCTTTAAGACCAGTGGAGCCGGTGGTGGTGGCGCTTTTGTCGCTCTTGCCACCTCTAGAGAAACTCAAGAAAAACTTTCCATATTAGCCGAATCCTTAGGTGCTAAGATTGTCAGCAAAGAAATATGTTTTAACGGGGTTAGTTTAGTAAATGACTACCGAAGACCATCTTAAGTCAAAGCTTATCCAGGTTGATTTGAACATTAGGACTATATAGCCGTGGTGGTCTGCATGAACAGCTCTACTGTATACGATTTTCTAGAGAAGCTTATTAAATACAAAAAGATTCATAAAAATTTGGTTATCAGTCACGTCGTCAAATATCATAACCTGATTCAATCATTATTAGACTGGGGTATAGATAAGGGTATAATTGAAGAACAAGACGATGAACTGGTACTCGCGAATCCTGTTGAGTTATTAGTGTCTCTACCAAATTTTGGGATATTACCGGATAGGTTTACTCCTTATATTGAATGGCATGATTTTGAAAAATACATATCACGAGTGTTTACAGAATTTGGTTGGGAGGTCTACTCAAACTATGTTCATACCAAGGCCGATAGATTCCAGATTGACGTAATAGCATTAGATGCTATATCAAAACTCTCTATGTTTATAGAGTGCAAACATTGGAAGCGCATGCGCAGCATACAATCCAGTATCGATGAAATAGCAAGCAAGCATCTGATGAGAATTGAAAGATACCAGCGCAACTGTGAATGGGTTTGCATCAAAATAAACAAACTCAGATCAATAAGATATATCTTGCCAACTATTATAACATTGCACGACCTGCCGGTAAAGGTTGTCAACGGTATCCCGATAGTACCCATATTTAAATTAGTTGACTTTGTGATTAACTTAGATAGGTATATTGATGCACTAAATCTTGTACTGCATGAAAACAGATGCTATATTAAGGCTTAGCTCGTTAAAAACATCTAGTGCTTTTTGAAGAAGGCTATAGATGCATATCCCACTATGATGTCTTCTTCTCCTGTGACATCACCAGAGTGATAATATTTTAATAGTTCTGCGCGGCATCCTAACAACTTAGCGTACTCCATAACTATAGCTATTGCACCATATCCGCAGACCGTAGCGTCATATCTGTCTATTAAGTTTAGAAAGCCTCTAGTGTCTAGCTGAAGTATCTTTTCTATAAACATAAGATCTAGCTTTCTTACGTTCTCGCTTATGTTGTCTCTGAATACTATGTAACCATATGATGGGCCGTGATGAGTAAAATCGGATGACGCTATAACTACAACACGCCTGCCTAACGCTGTTGCAACTTCATGTAATGACCTAGCAAAGTCTTGCGCTATACTGTAGTCTACGTCTCTCACTACTATTGGAACTAGTTTGAATCTATCGCCGTAAAAATACTGAAGAAATGGAATTTGTACTTCAACTGAATGTTCTCTCAAATGAGCCAATACATCGTCTTCTAGACCATTATAAACTTTTTTAAGATTTGATATAAATTCCTGATCTATTTCAACCTCGCCCAATGGTGTTGCCCATTTCTTGAAATATGTCGTTGTAGTTAGAATACCTCCAAAACCTGTATGGTTAGTGCCCAAGATGATAACAGTATCAATTTCAGCCCTGCTTTCAACTAGCATTTTATAGAACCAACTGGCACAAGATCCAGAATAATGATAGCCAGCATGAGGAACAACGCCTGCAACAACATCTACATTAACTTGGGCGCCTATTTGAGGTACTTTACCTGGTCCTTTAGTGTTATCCCTAAACAATTGTTCAATTTCTTTTAGTAGCCTTTCTTTATTTATCGAATAGAAACCCCATATTGCAGCCTGGGGTTCCCTAGTTTCTTCAGGCGGCAATATGGACACCACTATATAGTGCCTCCTAGGTACTTTATATCTTCAATACTCAATTTCCAACCAAGTGCCCCATATATTTCGTCTATATGGTATTTTCTCTCTGATTTTGGTGTAGCAATAACACATGGCCTGGATATGAGATAATTTATAGCAACTTGAACCGGCGTTTTATTGTATTTAGCCGCTATATTTACCAGCTTTGGGTGGCTCTTAACAGCTCCTTTTTCAAGTGGACTACAGGCTAGGACCGCTATATTGTTTTTGGTAGCAAGCTGCATTACATCTTTTTCTATCCTCTTATTGATGATACTATATTTGTATTGCAGAAAGCTTATGTTATGTTTCGAGGTAAGTTCAATAGCTTTTTTGAGCTCGCCCAGCTTAAGGTCTCCTAGCCCAATATACCTTGTTAGACCCTTGTCGATCAACACTTCTAAAGATTTTTATCTGCATAGAGAGCCCTGCTATTTCGTTTAGCCCAGCGCTTATAACAACATCAACATAACTAACTCCCATTCTATGCAAACTATTTGAAACAGCTTTGACAGCGCTTTCAGCATCGGAAAACTTTATGGAATCAATCCTTAGTACAACAAATATTTCATCACGTTTGAATTTTTTGATTACTCTACCTACAAGCTCCTGGGCAAGACCCTCACCATAACTGTCCGATACCTCAACAAGTTTAAGCCCCAGATTGAATGCATAAGATAGTGCTTCCTCTGCTACCTTGAAATCTTGTATCCCCTTTGTACCAACTCCTATTGCAGGCAGTTTTTCGTTGCTACTGCCTATGGACTTCATGTCAATACTGCTGAAATCCTCCGAATAGACCACGCAAGCACACCTTTGTTTTCAGAATATGTTTGAAAAGCTTCAGCACAATATAAGTTTAATCAAGATTGCATCTTATCACAATAAATGTCCCAATATTTCTTCATAACTAGTTCATAAAGTATTCAGCTTAAACACGGTTCATCAAAGCTCAGTTCACAGCCATTTCATCACGCAAACTCGTCTATTACCGTTGATCACTATATCAAGCTACCTCCTATAGGGAGTTATAATGTTTTACAGCATTTTACCGTATAATCTCGTAGCGCGTTCATACCTAAGCACACTAATAGCCAAAAAGCTATCTTTACCGCTAGGAATATTAACCAAACTTCGTCATCGTAGACAGTATGGATAAGATTAAACTTGTTGCAGGTATTTACAATAAAGTAATTGATTCAGTAACGACAAAAAAAGATGTGGTATTAGCTCCAGTTTTTTGCAACTGTTTCATCAACAGTGTCATCGATGGTGATAAATATGCAGTGATTCCCAGATCTATTTTCCTTTTGCTCAAACGACCTTTATGCAGTAATCCATATGATTTTGGTTTATTCTTAAATGATGTAAATTTATGGTATAACAGATTAAAGAAATCTATATCTGGCAACAATACTTTTATTTTCTTGTTTGATCCGATACGCATACCTTTCATTATGATGAACTACGTTCCCCTGCTAATAACCAACGAAACAATCGACGGTATTAACCTAATGACGTGTGCATCTGAAACGGATTGCAATGCTCTCGCTTTATTCAATGAATTTTATCTTGTATTGGGGCTTTGGTCACTTTCTGAGGAAAATTATTTCAACAAACTAGCAACATACATAGAACCCTATACTACAACTAAAATATCCAATCCATTGTTTTATTCTAATCCCTTTGATGCACGTTCGTCGATAAACGTTCTATCCATCTACTCGGATGACATGCTTTATAGCACTTACGCCGAATCCAAGGCATCAAATCTGGTAATAGAGTTTACCACTTCGATTACACATAGATTTGGTCTTGGCTACGAAGATGCCGTGTATCTATGGTTTTCAGTACCATCTTCAAGAATACTTCCTATTGTAAATAAATATGTTAATAGACTTAATGTTGGTAGGATGCTCATCATAAGCTTGATTAACAATATTGCTGAGCTAGGTTCTATATGTACAGACAGAATTTGGTTAAGCACTTTGCGACTATTGACAAGAGCTAAAGCTATTGACATCATGGTTTGCAAGACCTCAGAAACTTAATCGTTTATGTGTTTCAGTGAGGTTCGAACTCATCACGTATCAGACGAGAGCGCCAACATCATTAACTCTTACCCTCCTAGAGCCAGCGGAAATATTAGTATTTCCATACATTCATTTGGTACGTTTTCATCGATATACAACTGTCTATCATTACACATAATCATGATTTCATCTCTGTCTATGTGCATGCCCGTGTTCTTCTCTACTTGCTCGATAACATACTGCACCTTTAGATTATTATCTGCACATACTTCATGCTTTTTCTCAACTGATAAGCCTGCGAAACCCGACATACGAACTCTTACGCACTGCAATAAAATATACCCCATACTATCAGTTAGGCGTCATTACGTCATCAATCCTCTCCGTCACCACTCATCATACCCAGTTTTATATTATGCACAGAATTTTAATATCTTTAGTTTCCTCAAATCACATATACATTGTGAGCAATTTTCATTAACACTATTTGGAGCCCTTATTAACATTTCACTAGTAATTATACCGACCTAATAACTAATCATAATGACATCAATACTTAATTAACCTATTGAGTGAAGAGTGGTATACAGAGTGCATGCTAAAGGGTATTATAATGAAGGTGATTCACTCTGGAGATGACGGTTATACTAATATAGGTGACAGAAGAATACCAAAAGATTCTCCCATTGTAGAATTTTTAGGATGTCTAGATGAGCTAATATCGTTTCTTGGAATCGTGAGAAGTTCCCTCAATATGGGTGGTAACAATAATTCCTCTTTTAGAAATATTAGTGAAAACCTTAAAAAGATACAACTATCGCTAATGTTGATGGCGTCAACCATAGCAAAAACAGAGAACATACATAAGATGGATGTCGATTTTAAAAAGCAGGTAATGGAAATAGAGAAGGAAATATCCGAATTAAGTAATAAGATGACTATAAATAAACGCTTTGTCGTTCCAGGAACAAGCCGTGAGTCCGCCCTACTACACTATGCTCGTGCATTATGCAGACGTGTTGAACGCCGTGCTGCATCCTTGCTCAGGGATAAGTCTCTTGATAAACATGCATATGCGTATCTTAACAGACTCTCTGATCTTCTATACATCTATGCTATATTCGTAGACTTTACTAGAAACATTAAAGTAGAATATGCCTTATTCTTTGGATCAGTAGTAACTTCTATAAAGAGCTTNNACAAAAAACGCTGTTAGTCCCAACGAAAACTGCAATTTTTAGTAACCTAGAGGCATTTAATGCATCTCCCCGGGTTTAGTGTTGACGCCTTTATAATAGCCGCTAGTATTACAATGTCTACCCCAAGAATAGCCATCATAGTATACAATAGAGAATAGCCTAAGAGTATATAGGGGGCAACACTTAACAGTATTAAGATAGAGAATATAATTACAGAACAAATATAAGCTGCTTTTATACCTTTTACTGTTGCTATGGTCTTAATACCATACTTCTTATCGCCTTCAACATCTTCTATACCTTTAATAAACTCTCTTCCTAGATTTAATAAAAAAGCAAAAATCGATGCTAAAAATACATCGATTCTAAGGTTGTGCCCCGCTAAACCACCATATATTATTGACAAAGCAACCAGTGAAGCAACAACTATGTTACCCACTAAAAAGGTCTTTTTCAGTCTAAATGAATACATAAAAGCCAATATGGCTGCAACTAAAGCTATGAACCCGTTTTCAAGCGACAAAGTAAACGATATCATAACCCCTATAGCTGTCATAACGATAGATGCTCTAAGAGCTGTTTTTGCGTTTATTAGCCCCGAAGGAATAGGCCTCCACGGCTTATTTATGGCATCTATAGATGCATCAAAATAATCATTTATAGTATTACTACCTCCTCCTATCAAAAAAGCTGTTACAAACAATTTTAGAATTACTAATGGATCCAAATTTCCAGGAAAACTAAGCAAATATCCGACTATTGCTGCATAACCTAATGCGATACAATTACCAATTCTAACTATGCTTATCCATGCTTTAGCTTTAGATTTACTGCTTGCTTTTACGTTGCCTACCATGATTTTAACCAGTTCTTGAAATCATTGAACAATGCATTTTCTTCTTCTTTCCACCTCTTAAACCCTTCCGAGGTTCTCGGGAAGTTAAGATACAAACTATAGGCTTGATCCATATACTGCTTTACTTTATAAAGCTTGGCAAGAAATGCTGGTCTTGTTACCAGTGTTAGTAATGCCCTTATTCTATTAAATATTTTGTTGGTCAACACACCACGCGAGCCCATTATATAAACATCCTCACCACTAACAATGTTTGACCTAAACACAAAGTTATAATCCTCATTACTTAATTTTTGCATAAACATTCTAAGAACATCCAGTGAAGCCTGTTTCGCGCCATAGGCTCTATGATATAGTACATGATAACGCCATAAGCCATCCATACTTGGGTCACCCCTCAACAATGCATCGCTTATGGTGTCTGAAGCGGTTTTGGCACTGATCATGGCTGAACCTATGCCCCCACCGTGAATAGGGTTGGCCGTAGCTGCTGCATCCCCTATGACAACAAAACCATTCCAAACCATACAAGATATAGGCCTCCGTGTTGGCACTAGTCCACCACCACCATCAATTACACTTCTTATTGCACCTTTGAGGCTAGTTTTTATGTACTTTTCATAGTTTGCTTTGGGGTTTGGATTGCCCTCTTTCCACTGGATCCCTAGACCTATATTGTAGATGCCACCGCCTTTAGGAAAGAGCCACCAGTAACCACCAGGAGCTATGTCAACATTTATGTAGATATATGCGTACTTTTCGTCTATACCTTGTATATCACCCTCTATTATTTCTCTATACGTAATGTTAAAGTCCTCTTTTGGTATGCGTTCCGTGATCCACCAGTCTTGGGGCAACGAAGTTCTTACAACACCAGTCACTCCAGAAGCATCTACAACCACCTTAGATCTCAACACCTTTTCACTACCTTTTCTATCGCGAATTACAACACCTTTTACCCATGAGCCTTCAATGATGGGCTTAGCAAAATAGTGCTTTAAGAACGCTTCAACTCCTGCATCTATCGCCCTTTTATACATTTTGTAGCCAAACTTTTGTCTATCTAGCGAGTATCCTCGTCCCATAACATCTATATAGTATTTGTTGTCGGGAGAGACAACCCTAACACCCTCATAAATTCCTGTTGCATCCTCGCCTATCACGGGCTTTTCTAGTCCTAATTCGATAAAATGGTGTTCGCCAACAGCATCACCACACACTTTTTTCCCTATGTTTTCTTCACTCTTAATATCAACTAGAGCTACGCTAAAACCATTTCTAGCAATAAAGTAAGCCGCAGTAGTACCTGCAATTCCAGCCCCGATTATCACAACATCATATCTGTACTCCATGTAAACCATCTCATATACTTAGATTAAGTACTATAATCGTATTAGGTAACATATAAGCTCGACTTAATAAATCTCTCGCAATTTACGTAAAACACAAACAAAATAGCCTTCCATCAAATGTCTATGCGGCCATATCCTTATACATCGTGATAGCTTACTGTTAAATTTCATGTCTCTAAAGCGAGTTAATCCTCTGTCGCCTATTCCAATACCGACATCCTCAACATCGATCACGTTTCTCCCCAACAAATCCATTACCTTTGTAATCACGTACTCGTTTTCCTCCGGTGCAATACTACATGTAGTGTAAACTATTCGCGCACCGCAACTAGCCAATTTGATTGCTGATAGGAGTAGCCTTATCTCTCGCACCACAAGCTTAACCAAATCCTTTTGTGTAGTCTTAGTCTTACGCGATTTATCGAACATTATAGCGCCTTCAGCACTACACGGAGCATCGAGCAATACATAGTTAAAACGAATACTGATTTTCGAAGACAATGATATGCCGTCTTCTGATAAAACAACATATGATTTAAAACCCATTCTGAATAGATTCGTCGCCAAAGATTTTAACCTAGCTCTGGATGCATCATTAGCAAAGAGAAGCCCATGGTCTTTCATACGTATAAGTATGTGAACACTTTTGCCACCTGGTGCGGCACAGAGGTCTAAAACTGTCGAGCCAGATCTTGGCGATAAAGCTATGACAGGTACAAGCGAGGCCGAATCGCGGTATACGTAATAATACCCCTTCAAATATTCATGAGTTGCCCCTAATGTAGGGCTAGATGCGCTTTTCACTACCACATAACCAATGTCACACCAGGGTATAGTTCTAAGCTCAAATCCCATCCTAGATAATCTTTCAACCAGCTGTTCACAGTCTATCTTCAAGTGATTACATAGTATAGCAGGTCTCCGTCTAAAGTTTTCAAAAGCTTTCAACAATTCGAGCGTTTCTTCGTATCCTAACATTTCGATATAGCGCTGTATCATATAAGGTAGATAACCATACTTTCTTGCAAGCTCTTCGGCCTCTCTACCTACGTTAGTTATTTCAATGTCACGAGCGATTTCTTCTAGCGAAAAAGATTTGTTATAGTAAACCTCAGTCGCGGGTTCATCGTTCATTATTCACTCCTTGTAAGCCTCATCATCGTGTAAGTGCACTTTGAAAGCCCTTAATTTTTATACTTCAATATGGTTTTTAAGAAATAAACATAAATAGGTGATGGTTCGAGGGGTTTGCTACGAAATTCTGGATGTGCTTGAGTTCCTATGAATAGTTTATGGTGTTTTAATTCCATAAACTCAACAACATCATCGTAACTCACACCGCTAACGCTAAATCCATTATTTTCAAACAGGTCTAGATACCTATTGTTAAAGCCGTACCTATGCCGGTGTCTCTCTGATATAACATCTCTGTTATAGGCACTATATACGTGAGTCCCCTTAAAGAGTCTGATAGGTTTAGCTCCTAGGCGCATTGTCCCTCCTAGAGCATCTACATGACGTTGTGAAGGTAGTAGGTCGATTACTGGGTGAGGAGTAGTGGGGTCGAGCTCAGTACTATTCGCATTATTTAATCCTAAAACGTTCCTAGCGAACTCTATTACCATTAACTGAAACCCAAAGCAGATGCCAAAAGTTGGTATATCGTTTTCTCTCAAATACTTTAGTGTTCTTATCTTACCCTCACTCCCTCTTTTGCCAAACCCAGGCAGAATTATTGCAGCATCTATGTCGCTCATAATATTCTCGATACCATTAATCTTACTAGTCTCTAGCTCAGATGATTCAATCCATTTTAGAAGAGGTTTAACTCCTTCTACGGCTGACGAATGTCTCACTGCTTCAATTATACTTATGTAACTATCCCTTAACTTTGTGTACTTGCCTATCATCGCTATTTTTACCTCTTTTTTAGCGTTTTTCAGGCCGTTAACAAAGCCAAGCCATTTACTTAGATCTGGTTCACGGTATTCGATTCCAAGCTTTTGGCTAATAAGTTGCGGAACCCTCTGTCCATAAAGAACAAAGGGAACCTCGTATATGATGTCAACATCGTGATTGGATATAACGTATTCGACAGGCACATTACTGTATAATGCAATCTTTTTTCTAGCCTCTTCTGATAAGGGATTCTCGCACCTCACGACTACCATATCCGGTTGGATACCTATTCTTCGCAATTCTTGAACACTGTGCTGAACAGGCTTAGTTTTTTGCTCGCCTGTCGTTCTTAGTGTCGGAGCTAATGCGACATGCACAAAGAAAGTGTTTTGTTGACCTTCTTCAAGCCTCATTTGTCTTACGGCTTCAAGAAAAGGTAAACTCTCTATATCGCCAACAGTACCACCAATTTCGACAAGGGCTATGTCGGCTTGCTGTTCTTTTACTACCTCTTTTATTAGAGCCTTTATCTCATTTGTTATGTGTGGTATTATCTGAACTGTTGAACCTAAATACTCCCCTCTTCGTTCCTTAGATATAACTGATAAATATACTTGACCCGTGGTTATGTTGTTCTTCTTACTCAAGTTCTTACCTAAGAACCTTTCATAGTGCCCTATGTCAAGATCTGTTTCGCCTCCATCGTCGGTAACAAAAACCTCGCCATGCGCGTAAGGATTCATCGTTCCGGCATCAACATTTATGTATGGGTCAATCTTTATTGCGGTTACGTTGTACCCCATAGACTGTAGTAACATAGCTATGGATGCGGTCGTCACACCTTTACCAACTCCGCTAAGTACACCCCCTGTTACGAATATATACTTAGACATTTCATATTCCTCTGCAAATGATAAACCGAATATTACAGTTGTGTAACCCTGAAACAGACCATAAAAATTTTGTGATACCTTTGCAAAATTGTTACTAAAAGGCTTTATGTTCTACTATATGATATTATCCACGAGTTCCATAGGATGTATGCGAACAACCCCTTTTTCACTAGAAATGGTGGACAACTTGATTTACACAATAAAGTGATGTGTATAACTAATAGCATATTACTTGGGGTGATGTAGGTTTTACCAGGATAACATTACAATATTACCCAGGTATTCCGCCCCCCTTTTTATTTATATAATACCATCCTTAGCATGTTCGCGGGAACTAGAAAATGGAGCTTATGCTGCTGTTGCTAATATCGGCGATGTTTATGGTATCAGCAGTTGTAACCATGGCTTTGAGCTCGAAGATACGGGCTGGGATATATCATAATACGGAAAACGAAAATAGATCACAACACCTAGAGACAGGCCTTAGTTCTATATCATCAGGGTATGCTTATACTGTAGATGTGGGTGATTCTATGGTTATAGTTGTGGTAATGGACAAGAAAAATATCACAAATAGCTTTGTCGAAACACAACCAACACCAATGCCAATAAAGGTGATAGGAGCTGATGTCGCTGAAACACCGTACTAGGTCCAGCCTTATTTCTAAACGCTTATCGCTTATTGCTACGTTTTGCCTATCTGTATGTTTAATGCCGTGGTTCGATATACTAGAGCCTAGTTATAGACACGTGGTTTTGATCTGCGGATCATATATTATGTTAGTTGTGCTTGCCAAATTTGTCGAAAAGCTTATGGATCTACGACCGAACGCTATAGTGTTCTTAGTAGGTTTACCAACTGTGTTCTATACGAGTTATGCCATTGCTTTAGCAAGCAGATGCTGCATAGATTTTTTGCGAACCGTATTGTACCTCATATCGTTAACGCTCATATTTCAAGCTCTATCAGCTAATTTTGACCCAATAATAGGTCTAAAAGATTGTGTAATCGTACAAGATGTTGGTCTAGTGTTATTGTCCATAATGACTTTGATTAGTAACCCAGGGGTATACTTAGGCTATTATGCATACCTTGTCCTAACTATTATGTTGGTTGTTTTATCATTACCCCTTATAGCAAAAAACTTTCCACTTACCTCACCATTAATATTTGTGTTAATATCATGTTATATGTTAAACGGTGTTCCCGTATTCATACATATTCCCCTAAGCGCATTGTTTATAGCATATATCCAAGGTTACGCTCGGATAGTTCGTTACAGCACAATAACAACACCATATTATGATAACGTTGCATTGTTTGCAACAGTACTTACAATAGTAGTGTCATCGGTTTTGGCTTATTTAGCAACAGATTTGTTTTGATTTTTAACTTATGTACTCAAAATAAACCGTCTTTATTTATCATTCTTACCGCAATCGCATGCTTTTAATTGCTAGACAGCAGAATGATAAAACATGAATAGTCCGTGAGTGTGTATCAAGCAAGTCACTGTGACCCCATGTCTCTATTCCATACTATTTCACCATTTTTCTTCTCTATTCTAACAACTCTATGAATAGGTATAGAGGTGGTGGGTTCATTATCTTTGCCGATATAAACATAGTAGTTATCGATATGCTTTATCTGCTTGAATCCTATGTATTTGTACCCGGAGTTACAAGTCCTATCAACAATTACTAACATAAAATCATCAAGTGTATCACGATGTTTATATAGGATCTTGTTTACAGCCTCCTTTATTCTCACGGTTTATCCCTTTGTTTTAACCATCTTTATTACCTATAGTACCAAACATATGAGATAACAAGATTAATAAACCCATATTGAATTATATATTAAGTTAAACACAGACATACCTGAATTACTAAGGTATGCAAAGGTATACACGAGTTTACCTGTTATTGTAAAAATAGATATTTTCTTGTTCTTGCATTGAATAAATGTTGAGTGGATGTTGATGTATAGAGTTGCTCGAATAGATGTAGGTAGCAAACATTACCAATTGAGAGAATACGATGTTAACGAAATTTTAGGGCCTATCGACCTAGGTGTGAAGATACACTACGAAATACAATCATGGAAGTACAATGTGCTAGATCCGCACAATGTTTTAATACTTGGGTGTGGACCTTTTGCAGGGAGCAAGATATTTGGTTCACACAGAATTATTGCCATTTTTAGAAGTCCTGAAAGTAAAGGATTACATTTTACGGCTATGGGGGGCGTAGGTTATAAATTCATTAGATGCGGCGTACATGCAATATCGATCGAAGGTAAGGCCGAGAAACCCACAATAATAATGATAGAGGGGGAAGAAGACGGCAATGTAAAGATTTCGTTTGATCATATAGATGAAAAAATTCTAGAACAAATATTTAGAGGTTATGGTGACCATCTAGGCGCTCCTGCACTTGAGCGCTATTTAATAGATAACTACTGGGATTTCATAACCAGGACTCAAGCCAGGCCTATTGTTGTAGGCCCTGCAGCCTTTAACACAATTTACGGTGCACTGATATCATTAGATGTGGACACATCTAAACAACGCTTTATTCCAGGAAGAGAAGACTTCGCGGCTAGAGGCGGCGGTGGCTCGGTTCTAGCACAGGCCCACAACGTCATTGCTATTGTGGCTGGTGGTTCCTGGAAACCGAATTTACCGGAGACGCTAACCGATATAACCAAATTAAATGAATTCTTCAAGAAGTTAGCAAATTCTGACTATATTCAAACAGTTACCAAGGCCACGGTCAAATATCGATATGATGAAACAATTGGAGCCGGTGGAACATTTGGCGTAAACTATCCTCACTATAGAGAATTGCTACCTCTATTTAACTACAATACGACTTATCTACCAAAACATATAAGAAGAAAGCTTGTAGATATTCTAATAGAGAGATTTTGGATGCCGTTTGTTGAGGAAACGTTCATAAAGAATAAATCATGGGAAACCTGTGGCGAGCCTTGCCCAGCCGCATGTAAGAAGATATGGAGGGGTAAGAAAGTAGATTACGAACCATTCAATGCCATGGGACCATTCATAGGCGTGCTAAGCCTAGATAAAGCATCTAAAAATGTAGATTTAGGTGATGCGCTTGGTTATGATCTGATAACGCTTGGACATATTGTGGCATGGCTTCTTGAAGCAGTATACAAAGGCCTGTTAAAACCTGAGGAAATAGGTATAAAGGATGTGCCAAACCTGGATCCCAACGCCTTAAACATAGATTTATGGTCCAAGAACTCTGAACTGGCAAGAGACATCATAATCAATCTCACCGAGAAGAAAACCGAGGTACTGAAAATAATTGCTGAGAAAGGTATCAGAGCTGCTGCCAAGGAGCTTGACAGAATGTTTAAAGATAGGGTTGAAAAGATTCGGATAAGATTTGAAGATCTAGTAGTGTATGTCCCATATGGCGAGGATGGCTACATGACTCCAACGTTCTACTGGTCTCCAGGCGTCATACTCCCACTACCAATAACAGGAAAATACCTTACTAACTATACACCCACGTTTACCGAACCGGACGAATTTGCAAAAACTGTCACGATAAGAGCTATCAAGGAAATACTGGTTGAAAATGCTGGCTTTTGCAGATTCCATAGGGGATGGCTTGAGAAGTACTTGCCGGAGCTTTACAAATTGATAGGGGCTACTGTAGACCTTGATAAACACGGCAGAGAACTCTATCTTTCCATAGCTTTGTATAACGTGGCCGCTAATGCTAAGCCTCAATATCTAGAGAGCGAGAAGGCCAAGGACATTATCTACACTATTGCAATTGAGGTAAATAATACAAACTGGGTACCGAAATTCCTTAGCGATAGAGACGGTGCCATAAGAGAATGGTGGATTAAGACAGGCAACCTTATTGTAGAACAACTAGGGCTTCCGCGGGACTGGATTACATCTTAACCTCAGGAAATCAAGTCTTAGACCATTTTCTAAATTCAGTTCAACCAAACGTCTCCAGAGCCTTCCGACTTTCTAATAAGAGGAAACACTCTTTAAATACTGGGACAAAATATATTTGTGGGTTAAAATATGGGTGAGAACCCCGAGTACAAAGTCAGAAGAGGTATTTGGATTGAAGGCGATGTGATGTACGTAGCCGGCGAAGAATTCATAGAGAAGGTAGCCAGCGCCTTGGCTTCGCTTACAAGGCTTAGAATTCTAGGATTAATCTATAAAGAGGAAATGGGAATAGAGGACCTAGCAGAGAAGCTGAGTCAAAGCAAAGCTAATATTAGTACCCATGTTAAAAGACTCGAAGAGGCTAATATCGTTAGAGCTATATATATACCAGGACATAGGGGAGTAAAGAAGATTGCAAAACCCACCATCAAAGAAATCCGAATCCTACTTCACGAATTATCAAAAGAAGTTGAAGAAAGAATGAAAGAAGTTCCACTGCCACCCGAAGAAGAATTTCGGGAGTAATAGATCTAAGTTCAATAAAGTTTTAAGATAGTTTAGTAATAAATTAATGTTCTTATTCACAATTATAGGCTGAAGACAACAACGCCCTAAAGTATTGAGATGTTTTAGGACTCCTAAACAATCCTATTCTAATTTCCTTACCCCGATGATTTCTTATGACAAATACTTTCTCTGGCGGTATCGTAACTACTAAATGGCTATATGGATCCTTGACCTTCACCACATTTTTGCATACCATGTTTCCACCCTTTGCCAAGGATAAGTGTTTGGCTCTGGTGAGTCTCATAAGATATTTATAAGTTTTTAAGCATTAATTAACTTATAGTTTTTGGTAGTGATTCGCAATCAAAATAATAGGTTAGAAAGATATGAGCATTAGATGTTTCATAGCAGTAGAGATAGAAGACCCGAAGACGCTATCTGAAGTGCTCAAGTTTAAGCAGAGACTAGAAAGTTTTAACTTGGATATCAAACCAGTTGAGGATGAAAATGTCCATTTAACAATAAGGTTTCTAGGACATATATCTATTCCAAGCGTCGAAATTATAAAAAATAAGATATTGCCTACTGTAAGCCAGGCTATCAATAAATTTGAGATAGAATTACGTGGTATAGGGGCATTTCCTTCTATAAACAGACCCAGGGTTATATGGGTAGGTGTTACTAAAGGTTCCGAACAACTTTATAGCATAAGAAAGATTATCGACAGTGAAATAGTTAGAAATGGTTTAAGTGATGTACATAGGGACCAACATGACTTTAGTCCTCATATAACAATAGCACGTGTCAAAAGCAGCAGAAATATTCACCTATTTGTTGAGCTTTACAAACACTATAACGATTACACATTTGGCATCTCACCAGTTACAAAAATAAAGTTAAAACAAAGCATACTTACACCCAATGGACCTATATATCGCGATCTTTTCAGCGCTGATCTAAGGTAGTACCGCATAATGATGAACAGTACCGTAAACAACATATTCCAACAAGTCCTAGAAAAAATAAAACCCAGCGAAGAAGATAGACTAAAACTTTATAAAACATATGAATATGTAAAGAATAAGCTAAGTGAATGCCTTCGGAATATATTGTGGGAAAAGCTTGCTGATATATCCTTGCAGGGATCTGTAGCTAAAGATACCTTCCTAAGAGGACAATCAGATATTGATGTATTTTTACTATTCAAACCACACGTAGATATAATAAGTTCTGAATGGTTTGAAAACGAACTAATACCATTATTACTCAAATGCTTTAGTGATTACAAGTGTGTATTAAACTATGCTTCACATCCCTACATCACTGTCTATATAAACAATATCGAGGTAAACATAGTACCGGCATTTAAGGTAGAATCTCCGGAAAAGATAATTAGTGCAGTCGATAGAACCCCCTTCCACACAGAATATGTTAAGACCCACTTAAATGAGAAACAGAAAGACGAAGTCAGGTTATTAAAAAAGTTTTTAAGAACGTGGAATATCTATGGAGCTGAGATCGAGGTGCAGGGATTTTCAGGGTACTTGGCAGAGCTTCTAATTATAGCCTATGGAAATCTTTACAATTTGCTTAAGAACGCTCTGAGTTGGCGCGCATTTAAAACTTGTATTGATATTGAAGGTTATTATAAATCCTCCAAGGAGTGCCTTAATAATTTCAAGGGAAGCGTACTGGTAGTAGTAGACCCTGTAGACCCTAAGAGAAATGCTGCAGCTGCTCTTTCCCTAAAGAACTTCTCATTATTTAAGCTACTCGCAAAAACATTTCTGGAAAAACCATCTGTTGAATTCTTTCTAAATGAATACGAAGAAAAAATCGATTTTGAGATAGTTAAAAAATACATAGACTATAGACTCCATAATTACGATAGCTGTCTCTATGTATTGATGTTCAATGTCATAAAGCCCATACCAGATATAATTTGGGGACAGTTAAACAGGCTGAAATCTTCCATTGTCAATACATTAAAGTCGCAGAATTTAATTAACGATCCCTATGCGGATGTTTGGGTATCACAAAATTTTGACAAAGCCGCACTAGTTCTGGAGGTAATGCACTGTAGTAATATCTATAAAATACACAAAGGTCCTTATGCCTTCGATACAACAAACGCTCTACTTTTCATGACCAAAAACAGAAATTCTGATATAGGTCCATGGATAGGAGATGACGGAAGACTATATGTTATAAAACGCTTAAATCCTGGAACAATAACTAAAAGCGCTACTGAAGTCATCAAGGTTACGTCTTTATCAGGGTTGAAGTTTGAAAACGTTATAGTTGTGTCATCCCTAAAAGATCTTCAATGCCTTGAAAATAATTATTACTACAACGACTTCATAGCTTGGATAAGTAAGTTTTTAGAGAGAAAGCCTCTCAAAAAATTGCTTAACCTCATTTAATCTAAACACGTTTTCGTTAAATTGATCTACTTAACAACCTTTACATCTATTCGTGAAAGTTCCACNTGTCCATCAAGATCTCTACCACATTTAGGACACTTACTCCCGACGCGAACAAATAACTCTGACGGCGAAGGGACTCCATAATAGTCCTGTCCTGCTCTTAGGAAAGCAAATATTACTGTCCCGCACTTAATGCACCTATATATCACAGGCATTAACAACACCGATTTCATAGATAAATATAGATATCGAAGTACTTTTATCCGCCCACCTAAGTAATACCAAGGTAATACACCTTTGCCTAGAGTGTCGGCTTTTGTAGAAGGTTATGTTGAATATCTTGGGTATTATCAGGTCAGGATTTACATCTATATTCTTAAATGAAGTATTAACATGGAAATAACGCCATTATTACATTATAAAGCTATTAAAATGCTCAGTCAANATTAAAGGCTCAGACCCAACAACATAAAGAATTTACATTTGGGACTGTCTAGATTTGAAAATTAGTGGGGCCGCCGGGATTTGAACCCGGGACCACCAGCGATCCGGGCGGGAAACTCCCCAGGCTGGCATCCTAGCCAGGCTAGACGACGGCCCCACCTTCTGTTAATAGTTCTCTTACCATGATTTGTAGTAAACTATGTTTTAGATATTAAGCTTTATACAGCCTAGAACAAGTACTTCAGATCTTTATTATTTTTATTTCTTCAGCCTTGTTGCATTTCTCTCTGTCTTTTTTCCATAGAATAGATGGCGTCCACATAATCCATGCTGGTACCTTTTTAACAAAGTCGTAGGCTTCGTTCCAGCCATCAAGACCTAGTTGTTCTACCAATTTTTCTAAGCTGGTTTCTGTTCGAACATAAGTATTTAATATTTTGACTATGTTCTCGTCAATTTCTATTTCCTTATCGCCAACTTTCACAACATATTTATAGCATACACTCATGGACATACCCTCATTATATCATGGTCTTGCCTATGGATGATTCGCACATCTTCGGGCTAGGATGTTGATGTTAGATTCCGCATATATAAGCCTATTATAACATGGTGTGCTTTGAGTAGTCTGTAACACTACAAGAACCTGTTGGTTATTTCAACTCAACCATGTATTGGTTATCCTATTGCCGGGGCATAGCACTCTTCCCTAGGTTTATATAGCAATCCTTCTCTTCTTAATCTTGCCACAGCTTCCTCGACAAATTTATCATCTATTTTTCTTTCTTTTGCCTTGGCTATTATGTCTCTTAGCTTTGCACATCCTTCCCTGCTCGCTAGNTCTCTTATTATTTCTTCAACTATTATCATCTTCTCCCTTTGAGATTTTGGCTGGCCAGTCATTATAACATCTATATCTACTTCACCCCGCTCAACATCTATACCTACACTCTCTAGCATACTCTTCATAAGCCTAATAGCCTCGGCTGCGTCTTCCTCTGTCACAATATTCTTTAGAGCCATTTTTGCATGGGCTTCAGCTAAACGTACGAGAGCCTCAAGCTGCCTTGCTGTTATTGCAATGGGAGATTCTGGGGCACTTAAACTCTTTCTTCTCATTTCAACAAAAAACTCCTCGATCAATTTCCTTGCCTCATCGCTTAGAACAGGTCTGATATTCTTTCTGGCATAGGCTATGTACTTCCGAAGTAGATCAATGTCTATTATGGGCTTTACTTCCTCAAAATGTTTATGGGTTCCAGTTATATGTCTAGCGAGTCTGAGATCCTTACTAGTATTAGGGACGTCCTTGATCACAAATATTAAGTCAAACCTTGACAATATTGTTGGAGGTAAATTAACGTTTTCAGCTATTGATCTATTTGGCAAGTATCTTCCATATCTTGGATTGCCAGCTGCCAAAACTGCTGTTCTAGCGTTCAACCTTGCCACAATACCAGCTTTAGCTATAGATATTGTCTGCTGCTCCATGGCCTCGTGGATTGCTACCCTATCTTCTTCTTTCATTTTATCTATTTCATCAATACACGCCACTCCACCATCAGCTAAAACCAGGGCGCCAGCCTCAAGATAAAACTCGCCAGACTGTTTCTCTCTTATAACTGCAGCTGTAAGTCCTGCTGCCGTAGCTCCTCTTCCAGTAGTGTAAATAGCTCTCGGGGCAATTCGTGCAACATATTGTAACAACTGCGACTTGGCGGTTCCAGGATCACCTATTATTAGAATGTGTGTATCTCCACGTATCCTCGTACCATCTTTTAACTGCTTAGGTGTACCGCCAAATAACATCAGTGCTATTGCTTCCTTAATATCCCATAAACCGTGTATTGCTGGTGCTATCGAAGCTATGATTTTCCTTCTCACTAAGGGGTCTTTGGCCAGCTCTAGGATTTTTTCCTCATCTTCTTCGGTAATCTCTATTTCCTCAAGTAAGCGTTGCGATACTATAATGTTATTTGCGTCTATAAACATCGAGTATATGCTTTTTGCTTTTTTTGTTGCAGAGGTTCTTAAATAGGGTATGCCTACCACAACAACTCTGTCTCCTGGCCGTACTACATCCACAAGGTCATCATATACGTCGACTTCTATTGCCCTAGGCATTCTGCCCGCTGGTATTTCTTCTGGTCTCTCTTGTATTACAAGACGCTGAAAATACTCTATAAGTAGACTTTTCTACGTCAAGTCTCCAATTACCCCCAGTCTTCTCGCAGTGAGGACATACAGGGGGTCTCTCTACCGATTCACTTGTTACTGGAACTGAAACCTCATTGCCACACTCATGAACAAAAAACAGCCTTATACATTCTCTGCATTGTNGGGGTGGCTCTCACCACTATACCTTCAACGGCTACTAGTTTGCCTATGTGGATGCTCCTCAAGTCTCTTATTTTAATTACCAGTGAAGATGGAACATCTCTGAATCTTGGAATGATATAGGAGACTCTTTCTAGAAAGTCTGGTGCTTCCTGCTCTATTACTTCACTAAATACCTTGCTTATCGCCTCCAACGCATTTTTAGGATTCTTGGCTATGTAGTCGGCAAGTTCTGTAGAAAAGCTTAGAATGTCGTTAAAGCTTATTTCAACACTTAGTTTGTTCTCCATGAGCGCTCTTTTCAATGCATTAACATATTTAACCTTGCCCTCGCTATCTTTGAAGTGCTTAATAAAGTCCTCTATCATCGATACATAATCCATAGGTTGCTTAGACACGCTTTCCAATGAAAGAGTATCCATAATGTTACCCCTTTAGTCATACTCTACATATTCCTTAATCCATTTATCGTACACAGATTTAATTAACGAAATAAGCAACCTTTCTTCTATAGTACAGTTCTTTTCTATAACATCGACACTACGTAATTGAAAAGACCCTGAATATAGCTGAGATCCTGGTATTAGATATATCGGTAAAGTACCGTATACATCTTTTCGTACATTACGTAGAAGAACTATATCGCTTTCCGTTTTTGCCTTAGATATTAGTCTCTTAACACTATCTTTGACCTTGGTATAGAAGAAGTCGTCTATTTTTGGAATGTTTCCTCGTTGCTGCATATGGGAGAACTTAACTTTAGCTATATCCTGGTATGTGAGGGTGCTCTCTACGATCTCGGCTATGCCGTAACCTTCTAAAATCTCTGCTACAAACCTAGGCAAGGAGATTTGAGAACCTTTCTGGATAGGCGTATCCATACCCGGGATAGTCTTACAAGTACGTAAAACGTTGACTCTGACTGGCTGTAATTCATACATCAATCTTAACATTCTTAGCTGTAACATACTTTGACCACTACTACCATACAAACATTGTAGCCTTAACCGGTTTAAATAAAGTTAGTTTCAAAAACGTTTATACGGCAATTCCCTGATCTAAGACTGTTATCTAGAAATGAAAACGCTCTAAAACCATAATCTGGTGTCCTCAAGAACATCTGTAGTGATGCAACGTTTACCTAGTTACTGAATAAGGTTATTACTTTTTGAGCTGTAGTAATACAGGAGATATTTTACAGGTGATCTGAGTTTTGAGTCTAAAGTTAGAGGAGCTCCTATGGGTTGAGAAATACAGACCAAAGTCATTAAGAGAAATAGTGAACCAAGAAGAGGTAGTCAAAAGACTGATTAAATTTGTTGAGGAGAAAAACATGCCTCACTTACTATTTGCAGGCCCTCCGGGTACAGGCAAAACTACGGCAGCGCTAGCACTAGCACACGACTTGTACGGAGATGAATGGCGCAAATATGTCTTAGAATTGAACGCCAGTGATGAGAGGGGTATTACGGTAATAAGAGGCAAGGTAAAGGAATTTGCTAGAAGTAAAGTTCCTGGCGATGTAGCGTTCAAAATAGTTGTCTTAGACGAAGCCGATAACATGACAGCTGATGCTCAACAAGCTCTTAGGAGAATCATGGAAATGTATGTAGAAAGTACAAGGTTTATTCTCATAGCCAATTATCCAAGCAAAATCATAGAGCCAATACAATCACGGTGTGCAACTTTTAGGTTCGTACCTCTAAAGAAAGAAGATGTTATTTATAGATTGAAATGGATATGTAGCCAAGAAGAAATAACGTGTTATGATGATGCATTAGAAGTTATTTATGAAATATCGCAGGGCGACATAGCGAAAATCTATTAATATATTGCAAGCTGCTTCTACGCTAGGCGAGGTAACAATATCAAATGTATATAAGGTTGTTGGGCTAGCACATCCAAAAGAAATTAGGGAAATAATAAGCTTGGCCCCTCTCTGGCAAGTTTATTGAGGCAAGGGATAGACTCAGAGAACTTATGCTGACCTTTGGGCTGAGCGGAAGTGATGTTTTGAAACAAATGCATCGCGAACTTTTCTCAGCAGACCTGAAAATACCTGAAGATATAAGAGTTTTGCTGGCGGACTACATAGGCGAAGTCCAGTTTAGACTGGTTGAGGGTGCAGATGACGAAATACAGCTGACTGCTCTATTGGCAAAGATGGCCTTGCTAGGTGCTAGGTTAAGTAAGCAGTAGTAATTATGTTGAGGTATATCTATGAATATAAGAATACCCTGGGTAATAAAATATAGGCCCAAGCGCATAAATGACGTTGTGAATCAAGAGCAGGCAAAGCAAAAAATAATAGAATGGTTGAGATCGTGGCCTAATGTGACGAAGAAAGCCCTATTATTATACGGTCCCCCCGGTGTTGGAAAGACATCCCTAGTCGAAGCCATAGCTAGGGAGTTCAATTACGAACTAATAGAGCTAAATGCTAGCGATAGTAGAAGACGTGAAGACATTGAGCGCATAGTTGCAAAAGCTTCAAGCGCTAGATCTCTTGTTACGCAAAGCACCAAAAAGATAATACTAATGGACGAAGTAGATGGTGTAGCCACAAAAGAGGATGCAGGAGGAATAGAAGCCATAAAGAGACTAGTAGAAAGAACAGTAGTACCAATAATAATGACAGCCAATAATCCATGGGATCAGAAACTGAGACCACTCCGAGAAATATGCGAGTTTGTACAATTCAAGAAGCTAACTAAAACCGAGATGCGGACAGTCCTCCGCAAAATTTGTGCAAATGAAAAAATAGAGTGCGAAGACGATGTGCTGGATTATATCATTGAAAGATCTGAAGGTGACTTGCGCTCAGCTATAAACGATCTAGAAGTACTATATGAAGGTAGGACAAAGGTTACACTCGAGGAAGCAAGAATTCTCCTTAGACCTCGCGATAGGGAGCACGACCCCTTTGAAACATTGCGTAGGCTGTTTTCCTCGAACTATGCATGGCAAGCCAAGGCTACACTAAATCAATCACAACTAGATTATGATACTCTCAAATTATGGCTTGAGGAAAACATAGCTTATCAATACCAGGATCTTGAAGACCTGGCACGAGCATATGACGCGTTAAGTCGTGCAGATGTATACTTGGGCAGAATAATAAAAACCGGAGATTGGGATTTACTGACATACGCTATAGACGTTATGACCGCAGGTGTAGCTTTTGCTGCAAAAAATAATCCGAGGGATAAATATCGTTGGGTCAAATATTCGTTCCCTCAGAGGCTTACACTATTATCTAAATCCAAGGAAATCCGCGACACTGTTGAAGACATGCTGAAACTGATTGCCTCAAAAATACATGTATCAACATCAACAGCAATGAACGATGTTGTGCCGTTTCTTCGGGTTATTTTCATGAATAATCCCCAGGTTGCTGCAAAAATAGCGTTGTGGTTAGGCTTATCAGAGAGAATGATAGAGCTCTTAGCTGGATCAAACAAATCTCAAGTAATTGAATATTACAAAAATCTGAAGAAAACGTTACAACAAGCACAAAGCATTACAACTCAAAGAGCTTCTGGCAAGAGTGAGGCGTCCAAGTCAAAGAACACAACTTCATCCGAAGCGGGCAAGCAAGATAAAGGATCTAAATCACTTTTGTCGTTCGTCAAAAAGTAATTGACCATCTTCTCTAATTTTATACAATATCTCAGTCATCGCTCGAGTTAGTGGTGTATCTAGTAGTCTAACAAGTCTAAGCCTGCCTATACTGATTTCCTCGATTATGTTAAGTCTTTTCATCTGATCTAAGCATTTAGACACTGTTTTATAGTTACTATTTAGCATGGAAATAAGCGATGTAATGTTTATAGTCTTGTCTTCTGACTCCATAAGAACAGATACTATAGTCCAAATACATGGCTTTCCCACTAAGTGCGCCGTTCTCTTTAAACTGTTGTAGTGTACAAGCTCTTCAATGAACATCTTCATATCTAAACCCTGTATACTACTAAGGTTTTTATAATGATACAGAGCTCTTCTAACACTAGCCAATCAAATGTCATTATCATGGACTATAGTTTTGCTACACACTAATGGTTTTTGATGATCCACGTTTTATATTTATGACTTCATCAACCTTTCTCTCTAGTTCATCAAGTGGCACTGGTATTGATATCAATGTTGTGCGTCCTCGAAAGCCTTTCCCCGAAACTCTTGCATCGATTATGCCCATGTGCTTAAGGTTGATAACATATTCATATATCTGGGTGTGACTGCGTGGCTTGACACCATAGAATTGACATATGTACTCATATTCTTCCTCGACATCGCCTATCTTCACAAAAGATGTTCCTTTCTTTTTCAGAGTTCTTATCGCTGCTTTTAGCAGAATAAGTTCATGAAGCTGTAAAAAGTTTAGATCATCTGAAATCCTGACTATTTCTGGGTGGATCAATCCCAAGGCTTTCCTAACATGGTCTATGGTAACTCGTTGTGCTCCTTCGTAATCAGCAGCTTGACCTGCTAGCAGTAATGCTTCTAGAGCAGACCGTGCATTACCATCACCTCCCTTGTCTATGCCTTTATGATCTGCTATGTAGCGTAACACATTGTCGTCTACTGTTCCCTCATAAAAAGCCAGTTCACACCTATATGAGAGTATGTCAAACAGCTCATCCGATGTATATGGTTCAAAACGTATTACGTGTCTAAGCAAATAACTTTCTGTTGTTGGATCTAGTACCTCGAGTGCCGAAGTATCGCGTGATACAAATATATAGTTTATTCTTTTCTTTGCATCCGAATACTCATCGTATATCCGTACCAGGAAATAGACTGCGTCATTTCCCTCGGTAGAGACAAAATAATTAAACTCGTCAAGTGTGACAATCACATATACGTTGTGTTTTTCTAGATAGTTCAGGAGTGCTAACATCATTTCCCTAGCAGATAACCCTCTTATGGGTATGGGTGCACCTATTTGTCTAACTATCTCTGATACAACTTCGTATAATGTTCTATCTCTGTGACAGTTCACATGAACATAACGCAGGTCCATGCCTTTTTCTGATGCAATCTGTTTGATTTCTTTTCCAAATACTTTTGCTGTAACACTCTTGCCTACACCCACGCCACCTATTATCATAGACCTAATAAAGACGTTACCTGGTGAGAGAATCAGTGGTTTGAATATTTCTGCTAGTTGACGCAATTGTTTCTCTCTATGTGGTAGCTTGGTAGGTACATACTCAGGATAAAGCGTCTCTATGTTTTTGAATACACTAGTCTTCTTAAAGACGTTAGCAATTATTTCGTTACTCAAGCTTTGCAACCCTGACTCTATTCTCAATACACAGTTTAAAAACACTACGAACCTAACCAAAACTTTTAGTCCACTTATTTCGTACTGCTACAAATCATGACACATCAAAGGCTAAAATACTTGGAGTATGATGAGTACATAGGTGCGGCGAACTATAGTCGATTAAAATGTAATGATGAATCCTCTGGCTCAGAATGAATATAGGGATGATTGGATTGGGACTACCCGCTGAGTTTGGCATAAGACATATTATTGAAACATCAAATCGCATCATTCTCACAATAAATAGTTTATCGTATTGTTATACGGATTACGCAAGAAAGTTCTTGGCCTAGTCGAATTAGCACAGCAAGAACGTCAAACATCGATGTCTGCAAATGGTTACTATACAACACATCTTTTATGTCTATCGCTATGGATTACAACGTGGTTCTAGTTATCTCTCAGTCAACACTAGAATTCTATCAGTTCGATCAAATGTGTAGTCAAAGCTAATATAACAGGTTGACCCAACCTTAGCAACATAGTAATTAATAAATATTGAAGTCCAGAGGAAACAACATTGTATTGTAAAGTATTATAAAGTATAAAAGGTAGGAGACAGTACAGAGTATAAAGCTAAAAACACGTTATGGTTCAAATACTATCAACAAATGGGTGTTTACATCAAAATGGTGTAACAATCATGAGTAAAAAGGAGTATGTTATAGCCAGACTCTCTATTAGGGGGCAAGAGATTTGAGATCCTTGTAGACCCAGAAAAAGCCCAGATGTTTAAAGAAGGGAAAAAAGTTTCCATACACGATATTCTGGTCGGAGATTACGTCTTCAAAGATGCTAAAAAAGGTTTGAAAGCATCACCCGAAGAGCTAGAGGAAACATTCGGAACAACAGATGTGGAGAACATAGCCATAAGAATATTGAGGGAAGGAGAGCTACAGCTTACAGCTGAACAACGGAAACAGCTTCTAGAGACCAAAAAGAAGCAAATAATTTACTACATATCTAAGTCAGCAATAGACCCCAGAACAAAAACACCTATTCCACAACAAATAATTGAAAAAGCTATAGAGGAGGCGAAAGCTCCCATAGATTTGTATAAAACTGTAGAAGAACAAGTTCCGACCATAGTCAAAGCCATATCGAAGATAATACCCATAAGGTTGGCTAAAGCTTTACTCGGTGTAAATGTGCCGCCAGAATATGCCCATAAAGTCTTTTCACAAATAACCAAGCTAGGTGAAGTGAAGAAATCTGTATGGACGAGCGATGGCTCCTTCATCCTAGAGCTTGAAATACCTGCAGGAATGCAAAATGATATTATAGACCAGATCAACCGTTTAACAAAAGGTACGGCAAATATCAAGGTGATAGCGGTTGGCTAAATCCGAGGGTAGTACGCAAACAATTACGAAAAGGAGTATTGCACTACCTGGAGACATCATCCAAGCTCCTCCAGACAATATTATAGATGTACATAATTGTGTCCTCAAAGAAAAAGATCTCAACATAGTCACAGTAGTATCGCTTTTGGATATAGAAGAGGTAGGAGAGGGATCAAGATACAAGTTGATACCATTAAAAGGAAGATACATACCTAAAGAGGGCGATGTTGTTGTAGGTATTGTTAAGGATGTAACGCTATCTTCATGGATTGTGGACATAAATGCGCCATATGACGGCGTATTGAACGCTTCTGACTATCTGGGAAGGCCCTTCAGTCCTACAACTGAAAATATTAGAAAGTACCTAGACATTGGCGATGTTATAGTTGCTAAGATAGCACAGTTCGATCGTACTAGGAATCCTGTACTAACAACCCAAGACAAGGATCTGGGTAAAGTTGTAGAGGGTTCATTGATAGAGATAGAACCATCCAAAGTCGCAAGGGTTATAGGTAAGAGACACTCCATGATCTCCATGCTAGAGGAAATGACTCAATGCAAAATAATCGTGGGAAACAACGGTAGAATAATACTGAAATGCAACGATACAGAACACGAATATATAGCCGTGCTTGCTATAAAAAAGATAGAACGCGAATCTCACATGCCAGGTTTAACTGAGAGAATAAGATCGTTTATTATAGAAGAAAAAATTAAACGAGGTCTGATCAAACATGAAGGAGAATAAACCTAGACTCCTAGACGAAAACAACAGGAGAGTAGGATGGTCGGCTACCTGACGAATTAAGACCCATAAAAATGGAGGTAGGGGTGCTAAAGAACGCCGATGGATCGGCTTACGTGGAGTTCGGCAACACCAAGGTTATAGCAGCAGTGTACGGTCCCAGGGAAGTGGTACCCAGACATGAGGAACTAACTGACAGAGCTATCATCCGGTGTCGTTATAGGATGCTTTCGTTTTCAACGTCTGATAGAAAAAGTCCCGCGCCAAGCAGACGTGAGATAGAATTATCAAAAGTAATTAGAGAAGCCCTTGAACCAGCCATACTTTCTCATTATTATCCTCGTACAGCCATAGATGTATTTGTCGAAGTACTAAATGCTGATGGAGGTACAAGAACCGCTGGAATAACTGCAGCTGCACTAGCTGTTGCTGATGCAGGAATCCCTATGGTCGATCTGGTTGCAGCTGTAGCCGTGGGCAAAATTGATGGTGTACTAGTATTAGATGTAAACGAGCTTGAAGATATGTTTGGTGAAGCAGATATGCCCTTAGCAGCAATGCCTGGACTTAACAAGATAACCATGTTGCAACTAAATGGTGTTTTAACTCCTCAAGAGTTTAAGCAGGCGCTTACTCTAGCTATGAAAGGAATTAAGCAAATATATGAACTACAAAAAGAAGCACTAAGGAGAACGTATGTTGAGATAGGTGAGCAGATTGTCTAAGACCCCTGAACAGCCTATAATTCCAAGAATAAAGTATAATACCATATTGAATGTGCTTATGAGAGGTTATCATGTAGACAAGAGGCCTATAACCAGTTACAGACCCATAGAGATAGTATTCAATGTTGCACCAAAGGCTGAGGGTTCTGCCCTAGTACGTCTAGGAAATACTCAAGTTATAGCAGGCGTTAAAATGGAGGTTGGTCAACCATATCCTGACACACCTAACGAAGGCGCAATAATAGTGAATGCAGAATACATACCGGCGGCTTCACCATCGTTTGAACCAGGACCGCCAGATGAAAATGCTATAGAACTAGCTAGGGTAATCGACAGAGCTATAAGAGAATCAAAAGCCATTCCCTTAGACAAACTATGCATAGTTCCTGGCAAGAAAGTATGGATTCTGTGGCTAGATATTTACGTACTCGATCATGATGGAAACCTTGTTGATGCTGCAATGCTTGCTGCCATGGCGGCTTTATCAAATACTTACATACCATACTATGAGGTACTCGATCCCGATACTGGAGCTATTAAAGTCGACAAGCTTAGGAAAAAAGAACCCCTACCGTTAAGCAAGTATGTCGTCATTACCACGATATATAAGATAAACCATGCACTTGTTATAGACCCAACAGCAGAAGAAGAATCTGTAGCGTCTTACAGATTGTCGGTGGCTATAGACGAAGATAAGAGAATCGTTGGTTTACAGAAAACAGGTTTAGGGTCTATGACGGAAAAAGAAATTGATGAAATAATATCACTAAGCCTAGCTAAAGCTGACGAGCTCATAGGAATACTGAAGAGCGTAAAATCTCAAAGTTCAAGTTAGTTTTTAAGCTAGGCGATGTAGAAGACCTAGTGAATATTGGCACCTAATACCAGAGGTATCGACAATGGGAAGAACCAAAGTTGTAAAGATTGCAGGAAGATTTGGTGCACGATACGGTTCAAGTCTCCGAAAGAAGTGGAAAGAAGTAATGGAACGGAGATACGCAAAATATAGATGTCCATATTGTGCAAACATTGTGACTATGAAAAGGATTGCTTTTGGAATCTGGCAATGTCCTAAATGTGGAGCCAAGTGGGCTGGTGCAGCTTATACGCCCTGGTCCTTGAAGCATTAAATCAATAATCTCACTTCATAGTTTTAATTGTTGGGACGCGATGAATTGAGTGTTGCATCCCGTATAATTATAACGACATCCAGAAGACCTACACCAACTGTGCGAAGGTTCATAAAACACTTAGTAAGTGTCCTACCCAATGCTAAGCACCAAACGCGAGGCAAACTAACTTTATCAATGCTAGCGTTACTATCATTGGATCTAAATATAGACAAAGTTCTTATTATTAGAAACAGAAAGGGAAACCCAGGATATATTGATGTATACCAGGTGGACCATATCAGTAGATCCTTAGTAAAGGTATGCACAATACCCATATGCGGTTACTCGCTAAACAAACCCCAAAATAAAACTTCTATAAAAAATGGTGTGAAGTATATAATAGTTGGAGAAAACAGCATTACCAATATTGATGACGAGACTTTAGAGTGCATATTCGCGGCATTCAATGTTCAGGTTCATAGTGAAAAAACCAGACGTCAATCAAACCGTAATGACTACGTGATACTGTACATCAAAGAAATCTTAAGAAAAGCTTATAACGAAAACCCCGTATACGAAGTACAATTCAAGAATGCAAAAAACGAGGTATTATCTCCTGTGATAAGAATATGCAAGGCAAAGATCTATACAAGGGAGTAATAAGCATCTGCTTTCCTAATAACGCGGAACTTTTTAAAATAATTACTGATGGAATATACCCAGAACTCGTGTCAACACCCAGCCCCACAAAATCAAACATTAGTATTAACATGGATAAACACAATCTATGCTTAAATGTAGAGATATCGACATACTCGCTATCACAATTAAGAGCTTTAATAAACTCTCTATTCTATCTCATCTACACATCCGTTTCAACCTTTACCGTAATCTCTAGTGCAAAACAGACATTCTAGAATGACTAGCCCAAAACAATAAAAACTCCATAGATACTTAATAATTTCGGCTCTGTCTAGTGAATCCGGGATAGACATGGCAGAAAGAATACCTCCTGAAGTACAACAACAAGCTGTGAAATATCAACAGATACAAGCTCAATTAAACCAATTAATAGCTGAAAAGAGTCTCCTTGAACAAGAACTAAGAGAAATTAACAGGGCCCTAGAAGTATTAAAGAATGTACCAAGCGATGCCGAAATATACAAAGCAGCAGGCCATCTACTAATAAAGATCAATAAAGAAGGCGCTGAAAAAGAACTTAATGAAAGAAAAGAGCTAATCGAACTTAGGATTAAAACTTTGTCTAGGCAAGAAGCCCTACTCCGGCAACAGCTCTCCGAAATACAGAGTAAGTTGAGCGAATATCTTTCATCAGCATATAAGAAATCCTAGTGTACAGATATCAAGCCATACCAGGGAATCTCACCAAGCATTTGATCTGATCTTAAATACACCACCTTTTATCTAAATTATTTAAGTTAGACCTGCTTCGTGGATGTCATTCATGAAAACAAAATCAGTATCGTTTGAAGAGCTAGGGCTTGACCTAAGAAAAATCTCGGATAAAGAACTAGAGGACTTAGCATATTTCATAGAGAAATGTATAAAAGAAGAATTAAGCCGGCTATTGGATCAAAGACTCTTAGGCTACGTGACCACAATAAGTGTCGAACTAACCAACAAGGCCATCAACGTAGCTATCGATCTTGAAGCCGATTCATATTTAATATCTCATGTTAGTTTGGAAAGCATGCTAGATCAGGTGCTAAGACATGTATTCACAAAAGTCAGATTATACGTGGCTGAAAGATTTAGAAAAACTGAAGGAACAGATAGCGAATAGCAAACGTATAGTCATAATACCTCATGCTAACGCTGATCCAGATGCTCTTTCATCGTCATGCGCCCTAGCTTATATAATGCACTCTCTAAATAATCATGCTGATGTCAATATAGCTATACCCGAAGGTATGGGTTTGGAATGCAGAAAGATTGCAGAACTCTGTTCAAAATATAAAGCTAGGATAACGGTAATCAAAAAAGATGTTGGTGATTTATTTAGAGAAAAACCTCTTTGCATCTTAGTTGATGTTGCTTCACTCGAACAAGTAAAAGTAGTAAAAAATCATCTAGAATCATGTAATAGTATAGCAGTGATAGATCACCATGAATCACATAGTTATGAAACAATATTTGAAAAATCTGGATATTTCTTGCAGATTGTAAACCCACGTCTTTCTTCTTCTTCTGAAATTGTATTTGAGATATCGAAATACCTTGGAATACGATTACCAAAAGATATCTTAGAGATGATTATGGCTGGAATAATCTGGGATACAAAACGTTTTCTTCGATCAACATCTTCTACTTTTAGGAATGCGTCCGAACTACTTGAACAGGGAGCTGATTACCAAGTTTCGCAAAACTTAGTCACCATTTCAAAACCACCATATGTTCGCTTAGCTAAAATAAAATGTATATTAAGACACAGGGGCTATAGAATAACCTTGGGATCTCATGATATCTACATAGCTATGTCTGAAGTTGGAGCATACGAATCTGAATGTGCATCCATGTTAATAAGCACAGGATATGATATAGCTTTCGTTGCAACAGAAGAAGAAGCTCTTAATAGCACTAGGATTATCTATAGAGTACGCGAAGACCCAGCGTTGCTACAGAGAATGGACATTTATAATCATGTTCTTAAACAACTCATAATGAAGTATGGTGGTGGAGGAGGAGGCCATAAGACAGCTGGAGGGGCTGTGATCAACTCGCCAAACACAGAGCTCGTTTTGAGGGATCTTATTAAAATATTAGGTGACTTAGCTGAAGGCAAGATCGTAGAGCTGGCCGAGCAAAAAGTGCTAGAAGGGTGACATTCTATATTCAAAGTTTATGTTGATGAAAGGGAGAGAAATTCTCGTGTACCAGAGTTTTTAGCTTCAAAAGGTGCCACAATAATCTTTAAGATGCTAGATGTGGGCGACTATGTTATTGATAACTCTGTAGGTATTGAAAGAAAAACTGCAAATGATTACATAAATTCTCTTGTTGACGGTAGATTATTTGACCAGCTAAGCAGGTTGAAAGAAGTTTACGAAAAAGCGTTGCTTATAGTAGAAGGTAACCTCTACAGAGCTCTTAGAAGTAGAGGTATTCATAGGAATGCAGTGCTAGGGGCTATTATTACGCTATCGCTTGATTTAGACATCCACATTATATACACAAAAGATGAAGAAGAAACAGCCGAAGTAATAAAGAGGATTGCACTCCATAAGACTAGAAAGTTTATGTCGGTTCAACCACCTCGAAAACCCAAAGAATGGGATCTCACTAGATGGCAACTGTTTATTCTTCAATGTTTTCCCAACGTAGGCCCAAAAATAGCCCAGAGATTGTTAGAATATTTTGGGACTATACACGCCTTCTGCAATGCTTCGGTTAGTGCTCTTTCTCGTATAGAGGGGTTAAGCGAGCAAAAAGCGAGCGAGATTTACCGAATAATTCATGCTGTCTACAAGGACTATACAAGAGGAACACAATCCGAAGAACGTAGAAAAAGCGTACTCGATTACGTATCGTCAAGAAAGGAAAAAGAGGATTCTGTATAAACATAAAAGGCTTAATAGCACTAAATATGCTAGATCATGATAGTCTCAGACATATAGTCATCAAAGTTAATAAGCTCCAAAGATAATGTTGGAGGTAAGGTAGGTGCTACCATGAGATTCGTTAAAACAGTTGAACAAGTGCTCAAAATAATGAGCAATGTAGAGCAAATTCGAAATGTAGGCATTATAGCACACGTAGATCACGGTAAGACCACTACAACGGATAGCCTACTAGCGGTAGCAGGATTGATATCGCCTAGGCTAGCAGGACAAGTACTCGCTATGGACTTCCTCGACATTGAACAAAAGAGGCAAATGACTGTAAAAGCCGCCAACATAAGCTTGTATCACGAATATGAAGGAAGACCCTATGTTATCAACCTGGTTGACACTCCTGGTCACGTCGATTTTACAGGTAAGGTAACTAGAAGCTTGAGAATGATTGATGGGGCTATAGTCGTTGTAGACGCAGTTGAAGGGGTTATGACGCAGACCGAGACAGTACTGCGTCAAGCGCTAGAAGAGAGAGTTAGACCTTTATTATTCATAAATAAAGTGGATAGACTCATTAAAGAACTTAGAATGGGCCCTGATGAAATTAAGCAAAGATTTGTTGAGATAATTAAAGAGGTTAACTCTCTAATAGAAACCTACTCCGATCCAGAATTTAAAAAGAAATGGATTCTAGACCCTGCACAAGGTATGGTTGCATTTGGTTGTGCCAAAGATGCTATAGGCTTGACTGTTCCCATGAGTAAGAAAAAAGGCGTAAAGATCGATGATCTCATAGAAGTTTACCGATCAGGAGATAAGGAGGCCTTAGAAGAACTAAAGAAAAAGATACCACTACATGAAGCTTTGCTAGATATGGTTGTAAAGTTTGTTCCTAACCCGCGAGAGGCCCAGAAATACAGAATACCGAAAATATGGAGAGGGGATGTAAATAGCGACATAGGCAAAGCTCTTATGGAGGCCGATCCAGAAGCACCATTGATATTCTTTGTATGTGATATGAGATGGGACCCACATGCAGGATTTGTGGCGACAGGAAGAATCTTTGCTGGAACTGTTTATAGTGGCCAAGAGGTCTACCTAGTAAACTCGCGCACGGTTCAGAAGGTATTGCAAGTCGGTCTATACATGGGACCCTATAGAGAAGTTGTAGACAAAATACCTGCTGGCAATGTAGCAGCTATTCTAGGGCCGGATCTCGCAAGATCTGGCGAAACTTTGGTCGATCCTAGAATCAAAGATATTATTGTACCGTTTGAGAGACTCAGATATGTTTCCGAACCTGTAGTAACAATGGCTGTGATTCCAAAGAAAACAACAGATCTAACAAAACTTATTGACGCCCTAAAGAAAATGAGTATTGAAGATCCTAATCTGATTGTTAAGATCAATGAGGAAACTGGCGAATACTTAGTATCGGGCATGGGGCATTTACACCTAGAAATAGTGCTCACATTACTTAAAGAGAGGTTTGGTCTGGAAGTAGAGACAACAGCTCCTACAGTAGTCTTTAGAGAGACGATAAGGGCTAAGAGCAACATTATAGAAGGTAAGTCGCCCAACAAACATAACAGACTGTATATAAGCGTTGAACCCCTAAACAAAGAAACCATACAGCTTATACAGCAAGGGGTAGTGACTGAGGACCTAGATCCGTACAAACGAGCAAAGATACTAAAAGACGAAGCTGGATGGGACTACGACGAGGCTAAGAGAATCTGGGCCATAGACGAAAACATAAATGTGCTTGTAGATATGACCTCTGGGATTCAACACCTAAAAGAGGTCAAAGATACTATAATACAAGGTTTCAGAATTGCTATGAGAGAGGGCCCATTGGCAGCAGAACCTGTTAGAGGAGTAAAGGTTGTACTCCATGATGCAGTAATTCATGAAGACCCGGCACACAGAGGCCCGGCGCAAATCTACCCAGCTGTAAGAAACCCGATATTTGCTGGTATGCTCCTAGCTAAACCAACACTACTCGAACCTATACAAAGACTAGAAATAAAAGTACCTCTAGACTATCTAGGTTCGATATCCAGCGTTATAACCAAACGCAGAGGAAAAATACTCAACGTCCTACACATGGCTGGCAACATAGTTAAAGTAATATGTGAAGTACCTGTTGCTGAGTCACTAGACCTAGCAAACGACCTAAGAAGCTCAAGCGCTGGCAAAGCATTTTGGGGCACAGAATTCGCCGGCTGGATGCCTGTTCCAGAATCCTTGCTCCTAGACATAGTTAAGAAGATACGACAGAGAAAAGGTCTGAAGCCAGAGCCGCCGAGACCTGAAGACTTTATGTCTCTCTAAAACAGTTTTGTTTACCAACCAGATCTTCTACAATAACCCTCATGTTATGGCTGTAACTTGTGGTATTTCTCAAAGCCGATTGATACTGGCATGTCGCCTATTATGAGGCTCTGCCTAGTATTGAGAGAACTGTATCACATATCTGAGTGAGAACAGAACTCACATTATGTTTTGTGGAGATATGTGGCGGGCCCGCCGGGATTTGAACCCGGGACCTCCGCCCTTCTTTGGTCTACGGGTTAAGAGCCCGCCGCTCTACCGGGCTGAGCTACGGGCCCAGATGCTATATAGAGTTGTTTACACCTTTTGTTAATAAGCTTATTATAAGCAAAACTAAGAGGCTTACCATTAAAAGCATAAAGCTATATATCATTGACAGCCACAGAGATATTGGGAGAACCGATGACTACAACGGATTCCTATCCAATACTACGATTGCCCCCGAGGATAAAAATCCTTGAGGCCCTCGGCTGTATAGCGGATGGACGTATTAAGATGTTAAGCGATAGAGAAGCTTTGGTCATCTCTTCCGAGGGTACACGCAAGTACTATGTATATGTTGATTTAGAGCGTGGTTTGGCGTATAGTAATGACAATGGCACCAAGTTTAAGAAGTACATAGGATATCCAATAATCGCTTTCCTTATGCTAAGAAATGCTGTCACATTCGATGAAAACCTGGCAAGGTCCCTTTCGGGTATACCGTGGAAAAAATTAAACGAGACCTACAAACGGTATAGCATCGTAGAAACCATTATTCTTCAAGAAGTTAAATCCAAGGGCATAAACGAAAGTTTTATCCAGGAGTTTGTTGATAGAGTTATTAAAGAACTTGCCCAGTTAAAACTGAGATATATTGAAATGGCTTCTCCAGACGACCTATTATAATGATGACTCCTGGTTTATACTTTATGTATGTTTATGGTGTTTAATCTCATAAATGTCTGCGGGTCGGCTGTGTGAAACCACAACAAGTACAAACGTTAAAGGAATTGGTTCAAAAAACGGTAGCTCCTATCAAGGGTGTTAGGCCCGCTTTCAACGAATATCACGTTATAAAGACGTTATTACTACTATATGAAAAAGAGCCGTTAGGGCGTAACCTATTGTCTAAATATTTAGGTTTAGGAGTAACGTCCACAAGAACATTAATGAAAAGACTGAAAGAGCTAAGTATCATATATATAGATCCTGTAGCAGGTTGTCTATTGACAGACTATGGTCGCCTCTTACTAAAGAGGGTCTTTAGCCTAGTGGCAAAAGGTGGCGACGTTACAGAAATTCTTGATAGATCACTCCTACTTTACACTCGGGCATTTGCCTTCTTACTCAAAAAGGGTGTCGAGATTTTAAATCGCTACGATGTAACATATATACGTGATACCATTATAAAACATACTGCCAGAGCTTCGGTGGTCGTGTATATTGATGATGGTAAAGCATATATCCCACCCGATAAAAACCTAAATGAAGAATTGTATCCCTCGCTTCAAAAGCTGAAACACGTATTAAATGCTGGTGACAGCGATGTTATTTTCCTGATATTTGCAGATGATGAAAGCCGGGCAGAAAAGGCTTTCTTTTTCTCCCTTCTAGATCTTAATATAATCTGATCACAGAGTACAAACGGGAGATGATCGTATGGGCCAGGAAACTAAAAGTTCCAGAATACCAGGTTTTTACAATCTGTCATTAGATGACCGCTTAAAAATTGTGAGAGATTGGGCCGCTCTAACAGACAAAGAAATATCTATGTTGAAGTGTTTTGACAACCTTGATCCAAAGATTGCGGTCTCCATGTCGGAAAATGTTATAGGATCCATATGCTATCCTTTATCAATAGCTACAAACTTTAGAATAAATGGAAAAGATTACCTTATACCCATGGTCACAGAAGAGCCGAGTGTTGTTGCTGCGGCAAGTAATGCCGCTAGGTTCATGAGACGGGAAGAGGGTATAAAGTCTAAGTCCGACAAACAATATATGATCGCTCAAATACATGTAATCAAGTCGCCAATGCCCAAGTACTCTACGTTAGAGCTTTTACTAAGAAAAGACGAGATTTTGGATCTTGCCAATTCAACGAACAAAACGTTGGTAAACCTCGGGGGTGGAGCTAAAGACCTAGAAGTGCGTATTTTGGAAACGCGCCGTGGGCCAGTCATATCTGTCCATCTAGTAGTCGATGTGCTAGACGCCATGGGTGCTAATACCGTCAATACCATGGCAGAAGCTGTAGCACCATTGATAGAGAAAATAACCGGAGGAGAAGCCAGACTCAAGATTGTATCAAATTATGCTGTATATAGATTGACACGTTCATGGGTAAGGATACCCATCGAAGATGTGGGTCAAGACGTAGCAGAAAAGATAGTCGATGCGTCAGCTATAGCTGAAGCTGATGTTTACCGTGCTGTAACACACAACAAAGGTATAATGAACGGTATAATAGCCGTTGCACTAGCTACGGCCCAGGATCATAGAGCCATAGAAGCCGGTGCACATGCCTATGCCGCCAGAAGTGGTGCCTATAAACCACTCAGTACATGGGATATTGAAAACGGGTACCTTATTGGAGTGCTTGAGATACCCTTACAAATAGGTATTGTTGGAGGAGCCACAAAGACTCATCCCATAGCACGAATAGCTCTTAAAATATTAGGCGTAAATAGTGCTAGAGAACTTGCAGAAGTAATGGCCGCTGTAGGTCTTGCACAGAACTTTGCCGCTTTAAGGGCTCTGGTGACCTCTGGAATACAGGCAGGTCACATGAAATTGCATGCTAGGAACATAGCCATAATGGCAGGAGCCACAGGAGAACTGATAGATATTGTCACAGAAACTATGATTAGAGAAGGAAAAATTTCCTATGATTATGCCAAGGAACTCATAGAGAAGATTACCCAATCCCAGAGCAAATAACATACTAATTAATCAAATTTTTCTTAATATGTTAATCACTCTTTTTAGTGCTATAAATCACAAAAATAGTAGATGAAGAGTCCCGCGCTCTCGACACATCAACACCGTGGATGAAGAAAATCGCGGCCGCCGCTGATTATATAATCATTTTTAGTTATTACCTCCAAAAGGATACTTAAACCGCTATTGGTGATTAAACACTGAAGCTTGGAGAAATATATAGAAAACTCGTCAATGAAGATTTCGTATTCTTAAGCTTTATGGTGAAAAACTTAAAACGTTTTGAATTTGTACCTATAGAGTACATAGTAAAGAAATTTGAACGTAGATACTCGCAGAAAGAAATTGTTGCCCGTATAAAGAAGTTGACACATTATAAGCTAATAGCCAGACACCCAATGATGGAAGCTTACAGGATCACTTTTCTAGGTCTTGATTGCATGGCCCTTCGTATTCTTGTAACAAAAAACATCATAAAAGCTGTGGGTGATGTCGTTGGCATAGGCAAAGAGAGCGAAGTTTATTCTGGACTCTCAGAAAATGATGAAATAGTAGCTATAAAGCTATACAAGATAGGTAAACAGAGCTTTAGGCACGTAGCAAGGTTTCGCGGTTACTATTCCGATGACGTTGCTCAAAGCAGTTGGCTGCGTAGAAGCATTATAGCAGGCCTACGTGAAAAAGAGGCCCTAACCATACTAAATAGGTTCAATATTGAAGGAGTTCCCAAAATTTATGGTGGAGCTCTGCATAGCGTGGTGTTAGAATTTATAGACGGCGCTAGGCTTAATGAAATACACGAATTAAAAGACCCTGAAAATGTTTTCAATCAAATAATTGAGATAATACGCCGCGCATACAAAGACGCCAGTTTAGTGCATGGTGATCTAAGCGAATACAACGTTATTGTGAGGCTAGATGATGAAAGCGAAAAAGTATATATAATTGACTGGCCCCAGTTTGTATCTATTGCCTCACCTTTATCTACCCAGCTTCTTAAGAGGGATATAGAAAACATCGCAAAGTTTTTCAAAAGGCGCTTTAGATTAGATGTTGATGCCCAAGAAGTATTTAAGTATATAACCGGACAATAAGTAGAGTGTTAGTGGCGCATGTTTGCCAAGCTCTATACTCTAAATTCATTAAATATACCCGCAGGAGTAATGTCAATGATAGCTCTAGGCTTAGATATAGTGCGGGGTAATCCATTATCACGTACATCGCCCCCTTTGTATGCAGTAGTGGTACTGGATAGCAAAGGTAGAGTAATCCATGAAGCCCCCGAAGCTTCACTTAACACTATCATTAGGTTGATATGGGAGTTCTCCGTAAATCGTGTCGGAGTTGATAATATTTACGAATTGGCACCTACATCTAGGGATGTCGCCAAGATTTTAACGCTCTTTCCAAGTTATACCGAGGTTTACCAAGTAACATTAGAAGACGACATGTTTGTAGACCTGGCTACCCAAGCATCTAAAGTAGGAATCAACCTAATATCTAAACCAAGACCTTTGCAGACAGCCTATATATGTGCCGTGCTAGCGCTAAATGGGATAGGCACACCTATACGAGCCCTAGAGCGTAAAACAAAGATTATAGTGTCCCGCGCAAGATCTATGGGACCCGGCGGGAGTAGCAGCACTAGATATGTAAGGGGCATGAGAACAGCCATTCTGAGGGTTGTAAAAGAAGTCAGGAGCTTACTGGAGAGCGCAAAACTTGATTATGACATCATAATAAGGAAGAGTTCTGGGGGCCTTGATAGCGCGATCTTCACAGTTTATGCTGATAGCGAAACTGTTAGAAGAATAGTAAAACCCTACAAAGGAAATGATGTTCGAGTAGTGATAAAACCAGTCTACACCAGTATCATGATAGCCCATTCGGGTGCTGAGCCCAAAAAGAGGCCCCTGATTATAGGTATAGATCCAGGAATAGAAACAGGTCTAGCAGTCATTGACTTATCCTTAAATCTTCTACTTGTCGAATCATCAAAGGAGCTTGATAGGCTTGATATAATAGATAGGATATATCAATATGGGATACCTGTACTCATTGCCGTTGACACGAACCCCCCTCCAGAAAACGCTAGAAAACTGGCTTCCATGCTCGGGACACCACTTTATGTACCTAGTGAAACATTAGACAGCGAAACAAAGGATAGACTCATAGAATGGTTTAAAAAACGAACACACACTAGTATAAAGATTAGTACAACCCACGAAAGGGACGCCTTAGCATCAGCAGTAAAAGCTTACAAAGCATACGAAAAGAAGCTTATAGAATTGGAAAGAAAACTTCTAGAAATGGACATAGATGTAGACCTAGATGAGATGAAATCGCTTATATTCAAGGGCTATAGCATAAGTAATGTCTTAGAATACGCTATCAATATGTATCTCTCTACCATATTCGAATCCAGCTACCTAAACCAAAACTATGAACATGCAAGGGGAGTGAGTAATTGCAATGACTATATAAACAATCTAGAAGCAAAGATACGCGAACTCACAAAAGAGAATGAAATTCTAAGAAATAGGCTAAGAGAAGTCGAACATAGAATTGAAATGATGTTATTTGAGAGACGCTTTGAAAACACTGAAAATGTAGATATAGAACTGATTAAGAATAGAATGCTAAACCACTTTAATGAACAAATAAGACAGCTACAGAATGTTATCGATAACTTGAGAAAAGAAATCGACATGCTTAACAATAAGAAGAAGTCTTATATCGAGCTTTTAACCATGATTATGTCTAGAAAGGTTCTTGTAGTACCTAGATTGAAAAGCGTGTCTGCACAAGATCTTCATTACTTAAGTAATCACTTGACGCCAAACAAGATTATTGTAGTAGATGGTGAATATATACCTTATGAACTTTTGAATCAACTTAAACAAATGAAGCTTCTGCCAATATTTAGTAAATGTTCTCCCGAGATTGAGCAACAACTCATCAATGAGGAAATACCCGTTATATGTGGTATTAATATAAGCATTCTAGACGATGATTTTGCAGTAGTAAATGTTGAAGACTTGGACAATGCCCTTGTCAATGCCATAAGCAAGTTATTAACCCGAAAGAGAAAGTTGAAGACCTACTTAACCTATGACGATATAATTAGAATAATATCGGAATATAGAGAAAGCTTACAAAATAATGCATAGCTTTAGGGCGGCGATGCTAAAATAGCATGACTTTTCCTTCTATTATTTCTTCAGATATTTTAGCTATTTTATCGAGCATGTCGTTAGCTATAGCCTTGGCTTCGTTCACCATGTTCAATGTTATTGGCGGCTTTTCTGGGACTATTTTTATGTCAACAGCTAATGGCTCATTTATGGGCTTACCTATTTGGCTGAGTATTCCTACGTAGACTTCCCTTACTCCTGAAACTTCTTTGTAGATCCTATTAGCTAACATATTAGCAACAACATTAAATATCTTGCCCACGTGGCTAACAGGATTCTTGCCTGCTGTAGCCTCTAAGCTCATAGGTCTCATGGGCGTTATTAGTCCATTAACTCTATTTCCCCTTCCAGTAGCACCATCATCGCCGTGTTCTGCTGATGTTCCCGTTACCGTCAGATATAGTATATCCTGTTCCGGTTTATCCGCAACGTTGATTTGTACTTCAATATCGTACTCCGGTGCTATTTTTACAGCGTTGTCTAATACAATGTTTCTTGTCTCTTCCTTAATGCTTATGTATTCATCTTTATCTCTTATCCACCTAGATACCATTGCCACGGCCACTGTAAGAACTACCTTTCTACCTACTCTCAAACCCATAACCTTTACGTCCTCACCCAATGCTGGAAGCCTACTCTTCATTTGAGGAGCGTTCAACAAACGTTCTGTTGTTAACACCAGGTTCTCAAGTTTTGATAAGGGTGCATAGCTTACTCCAAAGCTTGTATCATTAGCAAGCGGCACTTTTTTCAAACCAAGCTCGAATATTCCTACAAGATCGGCACTACCCTGACCTATTTTATAATCTACTATAGCATGCTCCTGAGGATCTAAATACCTAAAGCTAGACCTAATCCAGTTATTTACTGCCCTTAAAACAATTGTTCCTACAGGAACAAATTCTAGCCCTTCCTTGGTTTTAACAAAAGACGTTGCTCTACCAGATACTATTATCCTTATGGGATGTATTATCTCGCCTCCGCCAAACTTAGGGTTCGACTGACCTCCAACGACCAGAACCTTATCCACGTTATGATGAAGTATCGTACCATAGGTATTAATATAATACTTGCAGAGCGCCCTGCTAACTGCTTCTGCTATGCCATCTGCAATATAATCTGGATGACCTGTGCCCTTGCGCTCAACCATCTCTATTGATAGATTTTCAATACCTTGCCAGCTATATTCATTAACATATATGTTCCTCATGATGTTTACCCCATCAGTGTTCCTAGTCTTTCCTAGATGAGCACACATTTTATAGCTTTTTATGTTATGATTGTGATTTGGTTTGAACCACACTAAGTGTGTTCTACTCTACTTAGAGCCCGCTAATTTGCGAGCCTTACTATAGACCTTTAAACATGTGTTAAAATACCTACAGAGCTTACACTCAATTCTATCTAATGAAAAGTCAAAACCTATTTCACATTTCGTAGGAAGTCTTGGCTTTTGCCTCAACTACTCCCTCCCTAGCAATTCTATACTGTTATGTTGCTATGGCTTGGCGCAACATTGCTTCAGTATAGTCTATACTTATGTAAAGTATTTGACTGCCTCTGATAAATATTCTACCATACTTTGCTACAATATCCTTGCCTCCATCACTGTATTCCGTTGCTTCTTCTAGTACGACATTCATGGTGGGATCCGTCATTACAAGCTTTCCTACGTATTCTGATCCCTCCTTCACTTTAACCATTACTGTCTTATTTATAGATCCGCGGAGTATACGTAAGGGTGTTATTTGTGGTTTTATTTGTTGAGATGCCAAGATGCTCTCCCTTATAACGGATTTTGTGATTGTGCAGAATAAAAACTTAGTGGGAAAAGTACTAAAACTTTATATGCTCTAACAACTAAAAACAGGATCATGCCAAATTTTATAGTTGTAATCGAACACCTAGAGCCATGCATAAACAAATGGATTTTGAAAGAATACGAGTATGCTGCAAAAATTTTCGGTTCGAGACTTATTATAACAAATGTAAGCAATCCTGAACATGCAACATCTTTGTCAAAATACTTTATTGTTCGAAAAGAATCCGCCGTAGACCTTTTGAGAGATCACGAAAATGTTATCGTGTTAGACCCTAGAGCACCTAAGACACTTAGTTCCCAAGAACTTAGGTTGGCTGATTATGTGGTTATAGGAGGTATCATGGGGTCTCATCCCCCGAAAGGTAGAACATGGTTTTACATAACCTCTAGATTACCTAAGGCCAAACCACGAAACATCGGCAAACATCAGTATACAATAGCTGGCACAGCTTATGTTCTAAAAAAGATTGAAGAAGGTAAAGACCTATCAGAAGTGATGTTTGTATATGGTCTAAGTATAAAGAAAAGATTATCCGATATAGAGATAGAGATAGTACTACCATATGCATTTCCTGTTGAGGATGATGGCGTGGTATTACCTGACGACTACATAGAGTTGATATCAGAGTACTTGCCCGTATATGAAAGTAGGATCCTACGCGATGCTGAGGATCGAATATGTTATAACCCCTAGGGCGAAATATATTGTAATACCCCTTAAGACGAGGTCGAACTTTTTCTCTACGTTGACTAGGAGCTTCACGGCTACTATAGATAATGGATAAAAAACAAACAGATACACCCACGTAAAGTAGGAATAATAATCGTTAAATATGGTCCTTAATAACACTAGCCCGTAATCATTCACAGAGAAGAATATATATAAGAACACTGCCGATATAATACCACAAATACCTCTAATAGTTAGTATAGCTAGCTGATCTCTGAAAAGAGTTTTCACAGTGTTAGCATATGACGCCACAGGTGCAACCCCGCAAAAAGAACAGTATGAGCTGGCTGGATTTAAAAATATGGCTAAAAGAACAGCATGAGCTGTTAGAGCATTCTTATGTTGATAATCTTTACTATATAGATCTGGGCCCAATAATCATAATGAAAATGTACAACAGTTTAAAGGGATTTTCCTACTGGTTTATTATTGAACCCTCGAAAAGAGTAAGTATATCATTTACTGATCTAAAACCCGAGAAAATAGATACAAAAGTTCAAGCCGTTTGGAGAGCACTTCTCAAGAATTGCCTCGTGATGAATGTTACACAAATTCCCTGCGAAAGAATATTGAGTCTAACGGTTGATTGTAGAGGCTCTTTAAGGAAGCTTGTCGTGGAACTGCTGCCGAGGGGTGTGATATGCGTACTGGACTCAGAAGAAAAGATCTTGCTATGTAATGAATACAAGAATATGAGAGATAGGTCTATAAGACCAGGACACAAGTATCAGCTCCCCCCGACAACAAATAAGTGTCTAGAGACCCCTTCTAAAGTTATTCAATCAATTGATACAAGCAACATGGATATTACCAGGTTTCTAATAAGAGAACTAGGAGCTCCTCCCGAAATTGCTGAAGCCATAGCAATTTTATGTAATTTGAAGAATAAAAACGTATCGGATATTACGAATAGCGATGTAGTCTGTATTGACGACTTATACAACGATTTTATTAAATTCCATAGAGAACTCGCCCCTTGTATTGTTTACAACTCACAAGGTGACGCCATAGGGTTCTATCCCTTTGTTTTACCACAGTTTAAAAACCATGCAGATAAAATAGAGATATATCCCACCATCAACGAAGCTATAAACAAATACTTCGAAGAGTCTCTGAGAAGTACTCTTTTAACAGCTACATCGCAAGAGTTGAAAAGTAAAATAGAAAGCATAAAACATGCCATGAATAAAATAGATCGACAAATTGCAGAAATGAAGAATGAACTCTCGCGTTTATCGGCCAAGATAGCAGCCATAGAGAGCAATTATGCTGAGCTTGAACACATTCACGAGTGTGTTGTCAATACCGTTAAGACGTCTGGATGGGATCAGGTTAAAGAATGCGGTCCCATAATTGATATTGCTCCAAACAAAGGTATTTACAGAGTGGAGGTCGGCAGCATAACTCTAGAACTCGATGTTAAGAAGAACTTCATAGAGAACTACAATAGTTTGCGAAAAAACATTGCTGGATTGAAGAAATCCATAAGCAGAGCTGAAAAAGAAAAAGAATTGCTTAATACTAAGCTTCAAGAACTTACAAGAGAACTAGAGATCAAAGAATCCAGGCTGGATCAAAAACTTTCTAGGCGCTTAGAATGGTACGAATCATATATATGGTATGTAACTTCAAGAGGATTTTTAGTAATAGGAGGGAAAGATGCTTCCCAAAACATTAAGATAGTTCGAAAAATTGTTGAACCTCACGATATAGTCCTACATGCCGATATACATGGTGCAAGTACTGTAGTAATAAAATCTCAGAACAAAAACGTAGATAAGGAAAGCATCTATGAGGCCGCAGTTATAGCGGCATGTTATAGCAAGGCATGGAAGCTAAAAATAATGAGTATAGATGTATTTTGGGTTTATGGTTATCAGATATCACTATCTGCTCCCCCAGGTCAATACCTACCTAAAGGTTCCTACATGGTATATGGAGAGAAGAACTACATAAGAAATGTAGAATTACGATTAGCCATAGGGGTAGAGCTTGTTGATCACTTTATAAGAACCATAATTGGTCCGGAAAAAGTCATAGATAATAGGGCCCTCGCATACTTTGTGGTAATACCAGGAGACGACAATCCCATAGATATAGCCAAAGAGTTCATAGAGTTTCTAAAACTAAACAATCTTGACAAGATTTCAGAACTTCTTGATCCTAACGAAATAGCGCAAAAAATCCCAGGAAAAAGTGCCATTGTAAGAAAAGTAATTAAAGTATCCAACAAAATACAGAGAACTGGGACAGAACATGCTTAGAGCATCAGATATAATGGTTCCGAATCCTGTTAGAGTTAAAGGCGATATAACCATATACGATGGTATTAAATTGATGGAGAAGCACAACATAGCATCGCTAGTCGTGGTAGACGAGACAGACCGCGTATTAGGTGTGGTTACAGCAAAAGATATTGTAATAAAGGCTATAGCTAAAGATGCTGATCTCAAAAATACTAAGATCATCGAGATAGTGTCAAGACCTGTAACAGTTGTAGAACCCGAAACATCGCTCAAAGACGTAATAACCTTGATGATAGGTACAGGCCATGGCCACATTCCTGTAGTGGCAAAATCTGGTAGGGTTATTGGTATTGTAACAATAGATGATGTACTAAAGTTCGTTCCTGAGCTCCTAGAAATAGCTGAGATTAAGAAATAATTCATTACACTATGGTTAAACTTGACTTGAAATTAAGTGTTCATCCTCCGTGTAGAGCTGCCCATTCCTCGTATTTCTTTATCAACTCTTTGGATATGCTGGGCTTTCTAAGCCTCAATACTTCCAGAAAGTCGCTCATAGTTATAGGTCTAGGCTGACCATCAATATTTCCTGACTTAAATAGCTCCCTCAACGTTCTGAGATATGTCTCCAAGGCTATGTCTCTTATATCACTTGCAGAATATCCCTCAGTTATCTCGGCAAGTTTATCAAAGTCGATATCGTTCGATAATCTGTATGGTCTTGTATAATACTCAAATAGATACTTTCGTGCCTTGAAATCTGGAGGAGGCACATATATCCTTTTTTGAAACCTTCGCAGAAACCCTATGTCTAGTTTCCATGGTTTGTTAGTAGCTGCTACAACAAATACAAAGAACTTCTCGCCTTTCTCTGCTAGTCCATCTAATTCTAGCAAAAATTGGTTTCGAACCCTTACCTCACCACCAATTTCATGATCATAAACCCCTAGAATGGCATCAGCCTCATCTATAAATACTACAACAGGTTTTGACACTCCTACTTCACGTGCATATCTAAATACCGTAGCGATTTTTCGCTCTGATTCTCCAAGCCATTTAGACATCACATTTGGCGCATTGATATACATGAATATTCCGTCTAGTTCATTAACTAATGCTGCCACAAGCAATGTTTTTCCACAGCCAGGAGGACCGTAAAGTAGTACACCTTTGTGCCACCCAAAGGGGAAGAGATCTGGTCTTTTGTAGGGGTAGATGATGGTCTCTATAAGTGCTTGCTTAACTTCGTCTAACCCTATAACATCCTCAAGCTTTATACTCGGTTTCTTCGATACTATGAACTCCTTTACAACGCTTTCACCATTTTCGTGCCCGCCATTATCATTATTGATTGCTATCGCAATTTGCGAGTCCTTCTCCATATTCATTGCTTTTTTCATACATGATTCAGCTAGGTTTCTATAGATACTGCTAGAAGCTGTTCCTCTATAATTATTACTCAACATTAAGAATATTTCAGCCGCTTTCTTATAGCTTTTTGCGGCATCAAATCTATTACCCATTTTTTCATTCATTATGGCTTCGTTCAGATATTTCCTGGCCAAACTCTCAAGATATTCTCGGCTGCTCACAAGACTTCCCCAACACTAAATACTAAGCATGTGTTAGGCTTGGAAATGCATTAAAAGGATCTAAAGTTAGGTAATCTTTATCAATCCCACTTGTTCAAGGCGTTTCAAAGACTGTATAACCTCATCTCTTGAAACTCCTAGCGCCCTAGAACATGCGTTGATGTCTAGCACTCCATTATTTCTCAATATAAATTGATAAACTATAACATCCATGGCGGACAGTTTAGTAAATGCCGTGGGTGAAGCTGTTGCCACCATACTTCTATTGTTTAGAAAGGCTTCCTCCTTCTGAATCAGTTTCACTACATCAGTACTTAAGCTTTCTATCATAGCTTTCAACTGTGATGGTATTGACTGCAGACTTACTCTCATGTTCTCCTCAGCTTTCATCTCAGCTTCCTTCATTATTTCCTCTACCTCCTTATTGACTACCATAACATTTCCACTTGGCTGCGGTGCTTGGGTTTCTGCCACAAGAGTATTTACATTATTTAGTATGGTGTCAACTGTAGATGCTAGCTCTGGCATAGCTCCGGCGAACATGTGTTTTAACTCGCCAAGTAGACCGCGCACTAGGGACATCTGTTTATTCATATCACTAACTATGTCCATGGTCTTCAGTCTTTCTAACAATCTGTCTGTGGCTAGAACTGCTACATTGACTACCTTCATTAGTTTTCTGACTTCAACGATCTCAGCAGCATATATTGATGCTCTTTCCCTATCATTATGGCTCAATGCCTTGACAGCATTAGCTAGCAGTTCTTCGTCTCTTACTTTTAATCTCCTATGGATTTCATCGAGTCTTGTTCTGAGTTCTGTGATGGATGAGATAAGGTAGACTAGAGCACTCTTTTGCGTATCCCTAGACGATATCCTGATCAACTTAATAAATGAGTCAAAAACTCCTGCGGGAACTGACATATACATTCTCCTTTTGGAGCTGTGCTCGGCTTAGCCATTTCAACCTGTTATCTTCACAGTTATGGGTGACTGCTGATTGGCAACAGACATCGATACTGATCCGCTCTCCTCTTCTTGTTCGAGGGAGGAGAGGGTTGCTCTAAGGTCTTCTTCAAGCTTGTTGATAAGATTTGTATGCTTCTCTAGATCCTTCTTTTCATCTATCGATGTCTGTTTAGCAAACCTCATGAAATCTGCCGATGTTCTGAACCCATTCTCGGGTACTTCACCTGAGGTATAAGTAATCATTAGGTTTGTCATAGCCTTTTCTATATGCATAACGAAGTTCTCGAGCTCATATAATCTCTTTCTCATAACCTCTTTGATGTTTTTAACATCGTTCTTAATCTTGTTTAGCTCCTTATCGAACTTCTCTTTGAACTCCTGGTATGCGTGGTTCGGTATGTCTCCCTTCTTGTAAAGCTCGTCTAGTGCTTTTATTCTCTTTCTCAATGTATCGAGTTTCTTCTCTACCTTGCGTGCTACTACAAGCCATTCAGGAACTATTTTGGGGATATCATCTTTTAGCTCTATTTTTTCAGCAGGAACAGTCTCATAATTAAAGTCGTTCACCATGATTTCAACAGCATTAACAGTTCCATCAACTTCGCTATAAATACCTACTAAGACCCCGACCTTTCTACCATAAATATCCTGAATTGTCTGTCCAAGATATGGTGCAATCTTATCAAGTGTTATGCTCATATGATATACACCCATATTAGGTTTTTAGACAATGAACATCTATAAAAGGTGTGACATACATTGTCTTGCCAGTGAGGCGTTTAAAACTCTCGATCTTAGAATTAAATGTTCAAAACATACAACAATAGCTACAACCAATGTATAGGTTAGAATATGAGAGATGACTATAAACCTCAAAACTTTTCGTCCCACAGTTTTTGCTAGTTCGAGTAGGTAGAATATCTTAGATCCAACAATCATGTTTTCGGTGATTAACTTTGCAGAGTACATTCTATAGTTCTTAATATTGCGTATACTCATGTTTAGAGCAGATTCAACAGCTTTAACGAGATTTGCATGTAATCCTACAGCATAATATGGCGCATCAAAAGTGTTGCCAGAGCAGCTGTGGTCATCGGCTGTAACCACCTCAACATCACTAAAGCCCAGCTCTAGCGCTACCCTTCTTAAGGCGTCTCTAACTCCTGCCTGAGCATTATTGCCATAGAGATATACCAATCCGTACAAGGATTCGTTGCATTTTAACGTTAATACCTTAACTTTATTGCTACAAAGCCCTTGAACAAACCCTTTAACTGTAGATTCACCATAACCCACGCCAAAGTCTACACATTGGTTACTGTTCTTAGATAGTGCCGCGATCAGTATGTCCGTATACTTATCTGGATCGCTTATAGAAGGTCCCTCAATATTGTGTGCATCAATTACTGCAACATCCTTGAAGCCATAAGACTCACCCAATTCTGCGGCCATGGTTTGAACTTGATATGGTATATCATCATTGCCTCTTATTGGGGATGATACGATTATATAGGACTTGCTATTTGTTTGAAATACAAATGCCTCGAAATACTTGCCATAAACTCTAAATGGTTCGAACATTGCATCTTCTTCAAATCCTTCTCTCGCTACGACTTTCTCCAATATTTTCTGCCCATAGCTAAGAGCCTCTTGTGTGCTAACTAAGTTTCTCTCATGCGAACCAGCACTATGAAGAACAAAAACCTTGCTGTTAATCTTATCGAATATCTCATCTAGTACGTGTGGTAGGGCCGCACTTCCTGCCCTTCTAAAGGGTCCAAAATGTATTTCTGGAACAATTAGTGCTATACTACCTTCGTTTGTATCATCAAAAAGAATTATGTGAGTTGCTATATTTTCTTTGTTTCCTATCCTATTCATTATTAGAGAGAAGTCTCCTTCATCGTTGAGAAGCATTAGTTTGATCCACGAGTTCGCAAGCTTATACACATCTATATCCCCATTATTAGGAAGTGATTCCATATAATATACGGATAATGCCATGGGAGCAAACGTGACGGAAGCCCTCATCAAAAGAGCTTTGTGGGCAAACCCATCTATTAGAGCCGCAGCTAATAATTCTAGTAATACTGTATAGAAAGCTACCATAACAGATCTTGTTTTTGAATGTGTAAATCCTCTGACAGCTAGTACGCCAATAATGGGTACTACGGCGTATACAAGACCTGGAACCATCACTAATTTACCGGCTAATTCTATTGGTACTCCAGGTACTAGAAGAAACATCGACATATTGACACATTGACGTAGTTTCATATAGGGTACGAGAAACCTTAAAAATAGGGGCAGTACTGTCCATGCTAATATGTGAAAGAATGCTACATATAATTTTATGTGTTCATCTAGTCCATGATCGAATACATAGATTGATAATATTAGCACAAGTAGTCCGAGATATAAATACTTTGAAGCTCTAGATAACGATGCCGGGAACCTTAACATTCTATAGTATCTTAGTGATATTTGATCCAGCATATACTACAACCCTTAACATTTTCGCCTTGCTCTAAATGCTCAGCATATTTGATGTCGTGAACTACACATTGTTACCGATTTAAGAGTTTTATAGCTTCCGTAAACCAAAGCTATAATATGGCAGGAACAGAGTAGGGCAAGATAAGTGTAACTAGGATATACTCGTGAAAGGCTGACCTTTATGAACAAATTTGAACCTCATGATATCACATCTATAAGAAATACTCTAATAAACTCAGGGTTTGAAAAGATCTATACCATCGATGAGAATCCCTGGTGTATCCTTCTTCTTGGTATTTATGGTGGTAACCAGTACCTCATACTATTGGCTAAAGGAGATCTATCATGGTATTCAAAGGTTGTGCCTGCAGCTAACGTCCTTGAACCCTATTGGAGGTGTAACTACATAGTATATGTTCCTGAGGGGCTCTATGTTTTTGCAGATAATGCCCCAACCCTAGTTGAGAAAATAATAAGCCTAGTAAAGAAATTCTCTCGGGTCTCCAACCGTTAATGCATAGCAAAGTTTTGCACACCGCTTTACCTTGCTGCTATTTTATAGGCATCAACACTATACCTTTACCAGAAACAACATCTATTCTAAACGCATTCCTAGCATGGTTTGTCATCCTCATTTTCTTAATTATGAAGTATCTCAAAACCTCTTTTCTTGTCTCTACATCTTCCATCCATAAATGAAATACGCCGTCAGCTATATGCTCTAGCCCAAAACCAAAAGTAGACTTGGTAGTCATGGCATATTGCGAGACTAGGTACGCTGTTACATTCTCTCTATGAGTTGCAATTTTTAGCTCATAGCTATATTTCCTAGCCATTGCAGGTTTGTCCGCCCAAAAAGCACTTAGAGAATCAATTATGAGCCTGACATGTTTTATCGGGCTTCTGCCCCCTTCCTTTAGAACTCCCAGAAATCTGTACGCTTCATGTATAGCCGCCGTAAGCGTCTGAATATCTAGTGCAGCAAACCTTCTCTTTCTAATACTCTCAACATCTGTGGGTATGGCCTCCGACATTTGCCTAGCTATCTTAAGCAACCCAAAGATGTCTATGACTACTATGTTTGGTGTTTCACTAGGTTCTTTACTGCTTGAAATGTCGTATATGTTAGCTTGTTCGAAATCCATTCCAAACTGCTTTGCTTGTCTGACTACATCTCTGAACTCGGCTTCTGTAGTCACATAGACAACTGGATCGCCCACTCTTAAACCTGCCCAAGCAAAATGCATACAGAGTATAGATTTCCCTGTACCGGGTTCCCCCGTAATGGCCACCCACGACCCCTTAGGTATACCCCCCTCTAGTGCTTGATCAAGCTCAGGTATTCCTGTTGATACCCTCGTTATGCCAGTAATCCTTAGACTATGTCTAGACTCTCTTTCATATCTTTCAACCCTAGCGTGTGAGACTGTAACGCTTTGATCCAGCCTATCGAGCCTCTTCAGCTCCTCATCAAGCTCTAATAGCTCTTCTTCCGATATATCGTTTCCCGATGCCACAGAACCCCACCATACTAAACGATCCCAGCTATACTATAGCGTAGATCTTTACCGCTTGAAAGCCTATTAAGTTTTTGCACATAATGATCGAGATCACTCATTACTATTCTCGTTCTCAATACTTCGTTGGCTACTTGGACTTAAATGCTGTGCTTGCCACAATAACTGGAGTCGGGAATGATCCTTTTGAATTGGCGTAATATCACAAACAAATTAATTGATGCTGCGATAGATTACAAATATCTTCTTACCAAAGGTTATCCACAAAAATCAACGTTAGACTTTGTTTCTACGCGTTATACCCTCAGTAAGCAAGAACGTCTACTTCTATTCAGATGTATACATTCAAATCAATATGTTAGCGAGGTGGGCTCAAAACTCATGTGTACTAAAATCAATAACTTCGTGCTCCTCCTAGATTTCTACAACATACTCATCTCAACAATAAACGCTCTTAGGGGTGGAGAAGTATACTTATGTGACGATTGCGTAGCGCGTGATCTAAGAGGTTCGAAACTTCGAGAGGATGACTATTCTTATCTTTTAAACGCCCTAAAGGTTGTCGCATCTATAGTAAAGGCCCTTGAACCACTTAACGTTTTAGCTATAGTCGATAAAAATGTTAGTCACAGCTCAGAACATTCAATGGCTTTTGTGCGCGAATTCGAGTCCCTAGGGTTAAGATGTGCCTTCGAACTTACATCAACACCGGATAGCAAACTCATAAGATATTCAAAGGAATTTGCCAACACTATCGTAGCTACATCAGATTCTGTGGTGATGATGTACAGCCTAAGAATTGTCCCCATGACTACCTACATCATGTTTTTTCTCAATGTCAAACCTGCTTTCGACTTTACTCAACTTTTTAATTCTGATTGCTCTAAGTGTTTTGATCAATTCAAACATGCCATACATTAAAATAGCAAAAGAGACACCCAAAGGCACACTGATAGCAAGCGAGCCGAGTGTTTCGTTCGAAGAACCATGTTTATAAGTCATAACTATGAACATCGGTGGAACATAGGTGTATGTTCTCGGCTCTAAGTTCGATATATCTATTAGTGATCCCAGGAGAGAATAAGCTGAGATAAACACAGCAGATAAAAATGCTAGCAAGTTTTTATACGCTATCTTGTTCTCAGGAATTAGATCTCCAATCAGTATCAAGACTATTGATAAGATCAGAAACATGTTTACTGTATATCTAAAGCTCTGATCCTGTCCTAACTGAATCAAAGACCTATTTAATAAATAGCTTAGCGCAATAAAGCAAAAAACCAAGACCGCGGCTGATAACATTAATACAGCCCGTGCTAAGCGCAATGCCGCGCTACTAACCATACCCACCCCCTACATACCAAGATAATTTTAGTGCAGAAGCATTAAACAGTGCATTATTACTTGATTACCTGTTCTAGGTTTAACACACACCTATGTATTGTTTAGGTGGGCCCGCGGGGATTCGAACCCCGGACCACCCGGTTATGAGCCGGGCGCTCTACCGGGCTGAGCTACGGGCCCACAGTTGATCTGGTATATAGCGAGTTTAGCCAGAGGTTTTATACCTTACGTTTTAACAAAAATGTCTGCTCACGAACGCACTCCAAGGTCTTCCAAATGTTTATGTACAAACCTTTGTATTTTTAAGTCCGAAAGTTGATAAAGTCTACACAGTGTGTTATGGTATGTGGTTCTACAAAAAAATTGGTGAAATACCTAGAGATGCTGAACAGATCATAGCAATACTTGGATTTCCCGGAATGGGACTTGTAGGTAAGGTAGTAACGGATTATATAAAGACCTATCTTGAAGCTAAAGCCGTAGCCAGGATTTACGGCTACGGCTTTCCCGCACACTTGCTATCCTATGATAAGGGCGATGCCGACATCATGCACGTCGAGATAAGCTATGCTAAAAGAGGGAATACCGGTATTCTGCTAATAACAAGTGAGATACAGCCCATGAACGATACAAGTCAACAAAGCCTAGCCAGATATATCGTGAGAAAATTGCTGAGGCTAGGTGTAAAAGAGCTTATTGCAACCGCAGCTTACGTCTCGGACACGACCTCGCATGCCAGGAATGTCTATGTCGTGGGCACCAATGATCAAACCATAAGTAAGTACATTAGATATGGAGCTCAGCCTCTAAGTGGCGGTGTTATAAGTGGTCTCAATGGTATCGTTGTTGGGTGGGCTAAATTCTATGGTTTGAACTCTGTTTGTCTGCTGGGCGAAAGCTGGAAGAGTATTGTTGAAATGAATTATGTTGATTACACCGCCGCGAAGATGATAATAGACGTGATTAATAAAGTATGGAATTTCAATATAAATACATCGGAACTCGACCAGCGCGGCCTTTCAGTCGAAGTTCAGGTTAAAAGTTTGATTGACCAGTATCTGCATGGTAAGGACGTTGCACAACAAGAGAAAAGACCTTATTACATAACGTAACATATCATATCAGGCTTCAGCCATGGCGCTTTCATCGTTTGTTGGGCTGGCCGATAAATTGTCAGCGCCTTCTTCATCTATAGGTTTAATATCTATGGTAAACCTCTTGCCGCTGTCTAACATCTCTACCATTTTTTCTCCTTCGACAGTGAGCCTGTATAATTTGTAGTTACCCCTAACGTACACAGGTTCTACCAATCCCAATGCATCCAGTATGTGAAATGCTGCCAAAACCTCATAGCGTGGAAGCCCCGTAACTGCTATGACATCGCTAGGTGACGCTATTCTGTTTTTTAGTGATATCAATATCTTTAACAGTTTTTCGCGGGAATCCAAAAACAACACCAATGTCTATATCGTGTTTTGGAAAATTATATTAATTTGAATACCTATAAAAGAATAGTATTGCTAACTCTATATAATTCCTAACAACTATTGGGTCCACACCTTGAATCTTGTTGTAGAGTTCAAGGAAAAAGTGCTTGAGCCAGAGAAAACTTTGATAAGGTCTTATAGGACACACGATGCCGTGTTACTCGAGTTAAGACATCATAAGCTCTTGGTTCACCCTCCCATCGAGTACTACGTTTGTGATGAGTTACTAAACATAGGCCTTGCACCTTTCATCAAAACAGACGATGACGAAGGCTTTTCTCTCTACTCTATAGCCCTGGAAGGAAATAGCGTCAACAAAAGCTCTTCTATACCTAGGTGTACCACGTGTAAATTCGTAATACTAAACCCAACCGCTGTACTCGTAATCGATAGCGTGACAGGTAAGATTCTGAGAGCGCTTGAGGCATCTCCAGATGGTACCCTCAGTTCAATCGATGTTCACGATTACAACATCTACTCCAAAACAGTCCACCCCCTTCGTGATAGCGCAGTGGTCCTGACCAAAGGAGACGAAGTTCTCAAGCTGACCATCAACAACAGCAACATTGCAATTGAGAATATTCGCAAATGCAGAGACCATGTAGTGGGGAAGGGCAAGTTTCATACTACATTGTTGTGCCTAGAAGAAGACCCATACGTTATTACTAGTAGCAACGTCTATGGATTTGATTCATTACTAGATCTAGGCTTCGATTTTCGCAATAGCGATAACACTGTTTTTACCAAAGACATCGACGGTTATTTAATAAACAACATACACTTCGTTGAGATCAACAGTAGGTGCTACATCAAGAGGCTTGACAGCAAAACACACTACGATGAATGGTATACAGTAGAAAGGTTTAGACCCCTAGCATTTATGAATAACAGCAAAATCGCTGGCCTGTTCCTAGACACCAATGCTCTGGCGTTACTTGAAGTTAGCAAGAGACATACACATGCAGAGAGCATAGCCAAGATAGACCCAAACCATCTTTTAGAAGTACAAGTTGATGTTGAAAACAACACCATTGTGCTAACATACAGCAACTATGTTTATGTGTTCAATGTAACAGACGAGCCTGTTTTCGTGAGGATTAGGCCTGAAGATGATGCATATTCAGCGTTAATAGCGTATGATAAGCTTCTTGTGTTCTGCAAGAAAGGAATCTATGTTTACGAAATTGACGTTTCTTCCCGGCAAATATATGCTGAGAAAATGCTATATATGCCAAAATACCTCATGCGATGCACTAAACTAGTAAAAGATAAGCTCTTTTGTATCGACAAACTAGGGCGCATTATCGTTGCTCAATTAGATGAATTAACATCTAGCATCATTCCTACAGTCAGGCCCCTAAGAGATAGTCTGGGAGTATCTATCTACGTTAACGATTTGACATCATGGTATACCACGATGCCGGTATATGAAAATAGAGTAACAAGAATTATGTCGCATCATCATGTGCTTAGCCTAGGTGCCGAAAACTATCTAGACCAACTTGTGCTATTCAGATACAGAGGCTTTTCCACTAATCGTTTTGTAAACCGTAAAGTAACTGTAAATGAGTTAGAGAGGTTACGNGATATTCATATCGTTATACTAGGAAGCAAAATAATGCCAATAATACCTAACCCAAGCCTTCTCCCATACAAAAACGTCTACGTAGCATGTGTCAACGGAACTGACATAGTCAACGCCTCCAGTCACCATAGCCTTCCATATAGCGACACTAGATCTCCCGAAAATCCAAAAACATGCAAAGACTTAAGACTCTTCCTAGTAGGCATCAAGGACTTTATTGAATGGGGGCTGTCCATAGACAAATCAAAGATTGTATCTACAAACAATACGGTCTTAACAATAAATGGTTCTAAGATTTGCCTAGTCAATAAAACAAGCAACACCTTGAGCACTCTAGGTCCCACGATATTGATGGCTATATGCTCTAATGGGATTGTAAAGGGATCTGAACACTGCCTAGATCTGAATAGTTGTAAAAGACTCCTTAAGATCCTGCTCGAGCTAAGCAACTTCAAGACGGTGCTACCTCTTCCTATCGAAAACATTGTCAACATGAAAAGAACCAGTATTGATAATGCTGATACAGTATCCCTAACGTATATGCAAGGAACACCACAAATTTTGATGCCACGAAAATGTGTTGATGTAGCCCAGGCTATCATTTCAATAGATAAGTTAAGACCATTAATTTCGCTCGTTGTTCGTAACCGCTGTAAAAATGTGGGAGCCACAATAATTGCAGGAACGAATGTTGTATTCCTAGGACCCGACAAAGTAGTAAATATCTCAACACCGCTTGATGTTGACGAAATTATTAGCGACCAAGGATTCCGCATAACAATTTTTGAGTCCACTGGAACGGCTGAAACGTTCGTAATTCCAACATCCCTTAGTCAAATAATGTTGATGGCTGTCAGCATCGCTTTAAAAATAGCAAAGATTATGGGGGCTAGAAACAATGTCGTTAAGGCGATTAGCGACATACATCAAGGTTTTTGAAGATACGGCTAAAATCGTCTTAGCTAAATCCTTGCGCGGTGGTCGCCAGTCTAACTCTGGGTGTAATTATCTCAAGCCAGGCATTTTCTTGTGTTTTGATGGCCAGTACTTGATGGCTTTGTATAGGGTTAACAGGATTGGCATGAATATTCTTAGCCTTTCGCAACTAGACTATGTATACTTCTTGAAAAGAATAATAGATGTTTTTCATATTGAAGGTTGCAGATGTACGTTTTTAACAGATATTGAGCCCGTCAATACAGAAGATTACGTAAATAATCTGAATCGTAAACTTCAGATGAAGCTGGTAGAGCTTGAAGCAGATAAGTCGAACGTTAAGCTGAGAAGCCTTGTTGAAAATCTTCTCGAAGTTAGGAAAAAGATCTTAATGGGTATAACCCCTGCAAGAATTGCTAATATAGTTGCCCTGGTTTGCGCTAAAAGCGTTGGCACCGAGAAACTTATGGAGGTTGGTACGAGGGCCAGAAATCTGCTTAGCATGGATCTAGAGCCTGTAACTAATCTAGGTCTTGCAGAGGCTATCGCCAATTTTTGTTATCAGCAGAATCCGTAGAAAATCAAATCTGCTGGATTCTGCCTTTCCCTTACTGCTAACACCTTCAATTAGCAGCGCTGAGCGAAAGGGAGTATACATCGGTATTGATCTGATTTCAGGTGACAGAATTTTCTGGGATGTTTCGTTGTCTCCTTCGCCACATGTACTAGTCTTAGGTCCTACAGGAAGCGGGAAAACCCTTACGTTGATATCCATGCTCCGTAGACTCACCTCTGTATACAGCACAAATGCTCTAATATTTGATGTAAAGAACGAATTTAGGCACCTACTCGATCTATATATGGACAAGGATTTCGAACTTTTAAACCCCCTAGAAAATCCTCTTCCCCTATGCTTCTGCAGCGATCCCCCAGATGCTAGATCTGCAATGGTTTCTAGCCTTGTCAGTACCGCTACCAGTATCTTTTCTTTGTCTTTTGCATCACGCTCACTACTGCTTAGAGCACTGCTCGATGCTTGTTCAAGATGTGTAAACATGGACTATACCCTCTTAGAACAGTTCGATGTACTAGACAGCTCCTTGGCTAACGCGCTCAATACCATAACAAGCACTTTTAGCATATATCGATCGCCACACCAATCGATGCAGTCCCTCTCCGTAGTAGGATTAGGCAGTAGCCGTGCTAGCAAAATTTACATAGTAAATTTGAGACAGCTATTCCTTAGAAGTAGGGCTGAAAGCGCCTTCATCGTCCTATATATGCTTAAGACAATATTGAGCCGTCTAGGATTTGAACAATACTCTAGGGGGCCTGTAGTAGTTTTAGACGAGCTCTGGCATGTAATACCCTACGTCACTGAAGAATTCGTGGACATGCTTGCTAGATACTGTAGAGGGCTAGGTCTTACACTTCTGATGGCAACACAGAATATAGACGATCTGCACCCTTACGAGGATGCCATAGCCAACAACTGTGGAGGTTTTATAGCGTTGGCTTCCCCCTCCATTAGTTATTGGTACCGGCTCCAAAAATACTTGAATCTATCAAAGAAGAATTTAGAGCTTGTATCATCTTTTGCAGGCCAGGGTGTTGGTGTTGCCCTGCTTGCTCCTAGCAGTATGCCGCTAATCCTATACGTGGATCCCCTAGACTAGTATAACATACGGTAACCCGGTCTAAACCACAGAGACAAAAGCGTAATAGATCAGAAAACATGCTTCTGTAGAAAAACATTATTTCGTCAATACTTTTCTAGTCCTAACTCCTCGTATACCTCCTTGGGCGCAATGAGTCTTGCGCCACGACTTGCCTCATGCCTCTTCCTGAGCTCTCTTTCCTTCTGCTTCTTCTTCCACTTGTGCTTGTGTGCACCCTTTAACCCTCTAAACACTATCATTCCTCTCATCTTTCTACCAGCAGAGGTCTTTCCTCTGAATACCCTGCCACGCTGGCTTGGGCTAGCGATCCAGTTAATGTCGGGATCGCTTAGTATAGCTGGGTGATGCGGATCTACTAGTATAACCTCAAAGTACTTATACAATCCATCCTCGCCCACATAGTAGCTGTTGAGAACCTCGAGATTTCTGAACTTTCTAGCTGCTCTCTCCTCGGCTATCAGCCTAAGGCTTTTCCTTGGTGAATGCCCGTAGACACCCATTCTCTTAGGTCTTCTACCCTTGTTAGGCCTAGGTTTTCTTAGTCCTCCCTTCCTAACCCTAACCCTGACAACCACAAAGCCTGGCTTTGCCTTATAGCCCAGCCTCCTAGCTCTATCAAGTCGAGTCGGCTTCTCCACCCTGACTATCGATGGCTGGCTACGCCACTCGACGAGTCTTTCTCTCAAAAACCTCTCATACTCTTTTGTAGGCTCTCTCCACAGCAAAGCCATGTATTCGTATGCTGACTTAGCCACTCAACTTCACCACTTTGCTGTACCGTCTTCTTAAGCCTAGGTAAGTCTAACGCTTATAGGTTTTAAGCTGTTTTGAAACTGTGGCTATCTGGTGTCTAAAATAGCTATGCCAAAGATAACCATAGGGCTTTTGGGGAAGACCAACGTTGGCAAGTCCACGTTTTTCTCCGCAGCTACACTAATATCTGTGCCCATAGAGAACAGACCCTTTGTTACACTCGAGCCCCATACGGGCGTAGCCTACGTAAGAAGGCGCTGTGTTCACGTAGAGCTAGGCCTTCCTCACTGCACCCCTGTATCGTCTCTATGCATAAGGGGAGAACGGTTTATACCTGTCGTACTGGTCGACATACCGGGGCTAGTGAGAGAAGCATCAAAGGGAAGGGGTCTGGGCAATAGATTCCTAGACGCTATCAGACAAGCCGATGTCCTAATACATGTCGTAGATATAGCAGGGTCAACAGACGAAGAAGGACGTTATGTTAAGCCTGGCTACCGAGATCCTGCAGATGACATAGTGGCTATCGAGAAGGAATACGAGGAGTGGATGTACGGAATCATATCACGTGATTGGCCTAGGTTTGCAAGATCTCTCGACCATATGAATATAGGACAGGTCGTCGATTCTCTTACGCAACGGTTATCAGGACTTTCCATCAAGAGAGAACACGTTGCCCGAGCCCTGGCTCTGACAAAGCTTGAGTCTGTTAAACCGTCTAGCTGGAAAGAAGAAGAACTCAGAAACTTTATTCATGTGCTGAGAACCGTTGCAAAACCTATAGTTATAGCGGCCAACAAAATAGATGTTCCCGAAGCCAGGGACATACTCAAGGACGTAGCTAGACGCTTACCGGATAGAATAATAGTACCTGTTACAGCTCTCGGCGAGCTAATACTAAGAAAAGCCGCAGCTAAAGGTGTTGTGGACTACCTCCCCGGCGATCCAGACTTCAATATCCTGGACAAGTCGGGACTTACTCAGCAACAACTTAGAGCACTGGAGCTCGTCAGAGAGGTCATGAAGATCTATGGTGGTACAGGCGTTCAAAAGGTCATAAACGAGGCTGTCTTTACAGCTCTAGACATGATTGTAGTGTACCCAGTAGAAGACGTAAATGCTTTTACCGATAGCAAGGGCAATATCCTACCAGATGCTTATCTTGTACCAAGGGGTACAACTGCCCTGGATCTGGCCTATATGGTTCACACTGATCTGGGTAAGCACTTCATATACGCTGTCAACGCTAAAACAAAGCAGAGAGTTGGTAAAGACTATATACTCCCAGACAACTCTGTGATAAAGATAGTTGCTTCGGTGTAGCAAGAGACCATGAGCGGGATAGAAGTTTCAAGAGTAACAATACAAACGCACAGTCACGCTACAGAAGATCTAGATAAAGTTATGCAGTCAATACTAAACATACTTCCGCCAAGTCTAAGAAATAACATAACTATAGAGCGCGAGACTCTTAGGGGGTTCTATAGGAATCCAATATATAGGCTTAAGGTTGTCCTAGGAAAAGACCAGGCGCTGGAATTTCTCAAGAACCTCTTCAAGTTAATGAACGAGAGCGATAAAAGAATTCTCATCAGCTCGCTGGACATGAGGTACAATAGAAAAAGCAACGAGATGTTTATAAGGCTAAGCAAGCAGGATGCCTACCAGGGTACTGTTACTCTATACGAAGGTGATGACGCTATAAAGATCTCCATAGCCTTTGCCTACAAGAGGTCGCTGAACTCCGTCCGACAAATAATAGAGAAGCTAATCGAAGTGGCTGCCAATGATAGCTAACCTTTACCTAGGCTATACACATTGCGACGATGCCTTAAAATATGTGGGTATAGAACATGTTGATGCGCTAGGCCTCGATGCCTCTATTATCTATTTGTGCGCCGAGACACTACAGTCTAGCGTAAGCAGGAACATAGTCGTAGTCCCGCGTAAGATAGCCCGTGTAACCGATGAAGACTTCAACCAATGCTTAGCTAGCTCTAGAACGATGCTATCTGGATGCGAGCCTCTTAGCATCAATTCGGCGCGGAGGCTTGCCAAAGTGAGGAGAGTTCTCTCTATAGTGCTAACACCTAGGAGTAGGCGGTTTGTCGACGAATCACAGGTCAATTTCATGGTCCAATCCCCAAAGCCTAAGTATATCGAGGTACACTTGCATCCATTCATAGAACGCCTGGTCAACGAGAGACTCGATATAGATTCCGAGAAAGAATTCTACTTTCTAGGCAATGTTATTGAAACCGCCCTTAAAAGGGATGTAGGTGTGGTACCCGTATCTGCAAGTCCTAGGCTAAGTGAGACGTTGCTCATGACGCATATAGATATCATATTGTATGCTATGGGCTTTTCCAAGAGGGAGCGACGCCTAATGATCGAGCTCTATCCCGTAGATTTCATAGGTAATTGGCTAAGCCAGCAGGTGTAGCAAATGGAGTTACACTATGCCGTGGCCTGGATAGCCCTGCTAGTTTCAGTTGCATCGCTTGCTATCTCTATTGCTGTTCTGTTCCGCGTCTACAGCTATGTTAGGGTTCTCGTAGAGGAGTTCGGAAAAAGCCTGGTCGCTGTTAAGAAGCACCGCCGGGTCAAGCGGTACATCTTAGTAAGATTCCTGTGTATAGACAACCAAGACTATAACACGCTTGAGAATGAAATAAAGAACAGCGTCTACTCATTTCTAGGACCTATTCTTAAGAGCAGGTGCAGTGTTGATATTATTTCGTATAGGCCGGAAAGCAGGCGTGCCATAATACGCGTAAGGGGGGAGGCTGTGTGTGTTACGTACACTCTTCTAGCGCTCTCTATACAGCATCTAAGAAAAAACATGAGAAACTGTATAACCATACCCGTGAGAACAACTGGCCTCATATCTAGGCTAAGGCGCAGATATCTCAAAAGGTGATATTTCTACTGCTTTAGCTTAGATATGGTCTTGTCCAGAAACTCCAAGGCCTTTGCGAACTCTTCGACTCCCTTATCCGTTACTCTGTACATTACCTCGGCCCCAATTCTTACCGACTCTAGTAACCCCTCGTTGCAGAGTCTGTATATGACTGTGTAGACTGTTATTGTAGGAACTCTTAGTTCGAATACTTCCGATATCTTCTTTTTAATTTCGTAGGCCCTCATAGGCCCGAAGCTCATGAGAACCCTTACAACGTATATCCACAGTATCTCTACTGTTAGCTTTCTCAGCAATCTCCTTAACGCCTTTGAGCTACTCACGCTTGTATCCCGTGCTACGATTAATATAAAGCCTTATATACTCTTTATATTGAACAGACATTTACGGTCAGAAATATTTGTGGGTGCAAATATGGTTAGAGTTGGAATAGTTGGCGTGGGCAACATAGCAGCGCTCTTTGTACAAGCGGTAGAGTATTCCAAGAGGGAGAAAACACTTTTTGGAGTAATCCACGAGAACATAGGGGGATACAAACCGAGCGATATAGACGTGGTGTACGCCATAGACATATCCCAAGAGAAGGTGGGTAAAGACCTTGCCGAGGCAATATTCTCCTATCCCAACGTTGTTCCAAAAATCGTTGATATGCCCAAGACAGGGGTTGCTGTGAGGATGGGCAAAGTCCTTGATGGCGTAGCTGAGCACATGGTAGACGACTTTAAACCTGCAAACATCCCAGAACCATCAGATGACGAGCTAGTTGATGAGCTAAAGTCTCACAGAGTTGACGTACTTGTAAACCTGCTTCCTGTTGGGAGCGCTAGAGCCTCTAGGTTTTATGCAGAGGTAGCAGCGCGAGCGGGAACTGCCTTTGTAAACTGCATACCTGAATTCATAGCTAGCGATCCACGTTATCAAAAACTCTTCGAAGAACACGGATCTCTGATCCTCGGAGACGATATCAAGGGACAGCTAGGCTCTACAATAATCCACAGAGCACTTGCAAGCCTAGTAACAATGAGGGGTGCTGAGATAGTTGAGTCGTACCAACTCAATGTAGGCGGCAACACAGATTTCAAGAACATGCTTGCCCAGGAGAGGCTTACGAGCAAGAAAATATCAAAGACTATGGCTGTGGCGTCTACCCAGCCAAACCCAGATGATATAGCAAACTACATATTTGCAGGCCCCAGTGGTTACGTACCTTTCTTGGGCAACACAAAGGTTTCCTACATATACATAAAGGCTAAAACCTTTATGGGATTTCCAGTGACGATAGATCTCAAGCTGGCGGTCGACGACAAGGCTATGGCTACACCAATACTCATAGACACGGTAAGACTTGCAAAAGCCCTTATGGATAAAGGTGTTAGGGGGTCCCCCGAGTGGGCATCGATGTTCTACTTCAAGTATCCACCAAAGCAGGCTAAAAGCGATGAAGAAGCACTGCTAAATCTCTACATAAACTTAGAGAGACTGGGTATAGAGATAGAGCCTAAACGTCTATACCTATGGAGCTACCTCAGCAACAAGATTAAATAGCTTATATCCTGAATAAGCACCCTAAGCTGTAGATGATGACGCCGCTCCAGGCCAAGGCAAACGATGAAGAGCTCATGACGAGCTGACTATCATATTTCTAGCCTGTAGACATATGATGGCAGTGTTCCATGGATAACCTTGAGTTTCTGCACCTCAATCCCTCTAAGGCTTTCCAAAACCTTTTCGCTTACCCTAGTAGCCGATGTTATGAAAACTATACGTCTAAAACCATTGTCTATCAGTATTTTCAGCATGTCCTCATAGAGCTCCCTCAACTTTCTGGGTTTCATCCTATAGCCGTATGGAGGGTTGAATACCGCCGTATCGAACACAACTCCAATTTCGTTCTCAATACGTTTCAGCTTAGGTATGCTTCCCCTGAAATCCCCCACCAAAAATAGTGTAGCATCATCTACTCCAGCGTTCTTAGCATTAACTATGGCTCCTTCAACAAATCTCGGATTTATGTCTATGCCTACGAATATCCTATCAAATTCGTTCAACATGCTATTCCTACACAAATTGTGCAGAGCTTCGCCCGCCTCGGGGTAAAGCCTATAGAGCGTTCTAACGTCTATTCTATCCATTGATATACAGGGGATCTCGACACCTTTGGAAGCTAGCGCCGCTTCTATGGGGATTGTGCCACCTCCACACATGGGATCTACAAGAGGCTTGTCCCGCCTCCAGCCAGCAAACCTGAGGAGCGCACAGGCTATGGTAGGCTTTAGACCCGCTGGATGAGCAAACAGCTTGTATCCTCGAAGGTGTAGCGAACTGCGTGTTAGGGATACCGCTACTATCAGTCTGTCAACGTTGAGCTCAACGTAGATCTCCACATCAGGGTTATCGAGGTTCACCTTAAGTCTGTGGCCCCTGCTCTCAAGGTAGCTATCTATAACCGCCTGGCCTGCTACCCTGCCAATATCTATGCTTGTAAAGTCATGTTTACCTATCCTCTCAGGCCTGATAGCAAACGTCTGCCAGGGCTCTATGAACTTTGCAAAGTCTATGCTCTTAACAAACCGGTATATGTCGTCTAGATGTACTACATTTTCTTCGACTTGTACTAGTATATAGATGTTGTTGGCTATCCTCGACCTAAATACATTAGCCAGATCCTCGTATCTGTAGACCTCGACAAAAATCCTACCACTTGATATGCCTCGTAAACCTATCGCTGCTAGCTCTCCAAGCTCTTCTGCTAGTATGTTTTCAAAGCCCGTATCGCATGTAACCAGCATCATTATGCCCATAGCTCCGTACAACCCCATCCAAGCTTGCAGAAGATCTCTGACCTATTGTAAGAGTTAAGTCTGTTGCTAGCGTCAGACAGCCGCCACAACCTCATCGGGATCGGGAGCGGTCGGGATTAACATCATCCACTAGGATTTTAGCAGGGCTAAGTGGGTTAAGAGCTTTACCGTGCATGGGCTAGCTGCGCAAAGATTATAGCTGAGAAAGAACTTTTTATTCCGAGTACAAAAAGCGTGTAGGGCTAGCCTTGGCTAAAAAGATACTGCTAAAGATATCGGGCAAGATAGTCAACCCTGACAATCCTCAGCTGATCAAGGCGTACGCTGAAGAGATTAATAGGCTATACCACCAAGGCTATAGGGTTGCCACAGTAATAGGTGGCGGAAAATATGCGCGAAGTTATACAACCTGTGCCAGGGCTCTTGGTCTGAATAACGCCCAAGCCGATATGCTGGGCATAGAAATAGCCAGAGTTAACGCACTTCTCCTAGCCCTAGCCATAGGCGACAACGCCTATACCCCCATACCTAGAAGCATAGACGAAATTCGCGCAGCATGGAGTACAGGTAAGATCGTGGTGGTAGGGGGCCTGCAACCGGGCCAGTCAACCTCAGCGGTCTCGGCAGTTGTTGCTGAGAGCCTAGGTATGGATACGATCCTATATGCAACTGATGTTGATGGCGTATACGATAGGGATCCCAAGAAGTATAGCGATGCTAAGAAACTAGACATAGTTACTGTAGAACAGCTAAGAGAGGTTGTAAGCCAAAGATTTGAAGCGGGAGGATACGAACTGCTAGACTCGATAGCACTACAAATAGTTAAACGTAGCTGTATAGAAGTTGTAGTGTTCAACGGTATGGATCCGCAGAACATATACAAAGCCTTGAGCGGTACGATAGGAACAAAAATCAAGCCTTGTTGACATGAGCTAGATGGTTTCCCATAGATGAGGTATATCGATAGAGTATATCGTACACTAGTAGGTCAACCAACCTATTTCAATATCTAGCGCTAACCTGGCAAGATCGCACCAACAATAGTTGCAAAGCTGGCTAAATGGGCAAAAGCTTGTAGCAAATGGATTCAAATACCATCAGCATTGAATTCATAGCATAAGAGAACCCGATGCCGTCCCTGACTAGCCATACTAGCCCAACCGGCAAGTACTTCAAGGAGTTAGGATACCTAATGCCATCACTTGTTTAGGCGAATACGTGACAAATACAGAGATAGACTGGTAGACCCACTAGTAGACTACCGATACAACAGCGGCATATCATGATATACATACCCAAGAACAGACTCTCTGCCCCATACACGGACACATTTTGGTATCCTAAACTCTTCGTTCTCTAGACACTAGGTCTAGCACTACTCTGCCACAACTTCCGTGATTTTCAAATATCGAAATAATTCAATTATTACTTTGTAGAGTACAGCATTTGTGCTTCGGATACCCTCCTAAATACCGTTGAGCTCGATATAAAACCCGTGAATTCGTGTTCCATGTAGTTGCTAGAGCGGTTAAGGAGTACATCAAGTAGTGCATGTACTAGTGCACGACTTGTTACATAGATGCCCAGTCCTGAGTAAATACATAGAATTGCTTAGTAGCTCAAGGTGTAGGCCTCTATATACCAGGAAGACAGACCCTGTTACACCTAACGGGAAATCTCATCCAATACAAAGTAAATGGCCCCATCTGAGAATCGAACAATAATTAAAGAATAGCCCTCTTCGGGCTAGACATATTCATGTACAGATGTCGGGAACTCTGCATATCGTGTTCATGGTGCTATGGCTGTCGGCGTACGGATGCCTCCATGTATCCTAGTCTCTAAAGAGAGAATTCGGATCTATGTAACGTGTATACCAACAATCTTTAAATTAACTGCACATGAAGGATGAATGCGAAAGCCGTGGAAACCTCTATTATATTATTATACGAAGGAGAGTCGAGACCTCCTAACTAGAAGTGCCTTCTATTTTAAAGGTCTGCTCAAGGCAGGTATAGTTCGGGGATTTCGAGATCGTGAGCCGCCATCGCCTCCTTGACTCCAAGGATCCAGATCGAGTCTGCTTAACTTTACTGCTGTAAAGTTAAGCGGCACTTAACTACACCATAATCTGATTAGGTTCTGATGAGCTCCATCGATGATACCTTGCCGCCGCAATCAGGTCTAAGGAACTCCTTGGACTGTATGAGACACCTTGGGTCTGTTGAAATCTTGAAGCCTATATCGCGTTTTGAGGTCCTAGGCCTGCTTTCTATATTTAGGATATATGCATTATGTATTCTATAATTGTTTTATCTTTTCGTGGGTCTCCAGGAAACAGATCTAGATCTCCCGGCCCGAGCACAAAGTAATACCAAATTCAATATTATAGAGCTTCATCAGTATGCGTATTGGAGGGTCTACTGCTCAGTACACTAGGGCACTAAGTAGGGGATGGATCCCTTTTGGTATAGGTGGATCTATTCGTACTAACCTACTTCAAGTCGTCTATACATAGAGTACAGAATCTATAGTTGTGGACAGCAGAGGCTTAGTGCGTAAAGCTTTGAATAGAGCTCGTTATTCGTAAGAGGCTTTCAGTGCTGATGCCTGGACGGCTATATCCAAGGCTATACTTTGTTTACATGCCGCCTAGCTGAGAGAGGTCTAGAGGGTACCTTAGAACCGCTATAACTCCGCCCAGCATTTTTACGCGTTCTCCAACAGGTGTACCGCTCGGAACGATAACAACAGAACCACTCTTGTTTATAACCTCTTTGAGCATGCTTTCGACTCTTTTACGCGTCTCGTCAAAGGAGCTCAGCATCTCGTCTACAATCAAAAGCTTCTTGACCGCGCCCATCCGTGTAGCCATCTCCACACTGTCTATGCCATAAGCAACCATGTTTGTGTCCTTAACAAGAAGCTTGTCAAACTCGTCCAGAACTTCCGTGGCTTTCGATATGGCTGAATCCCTTATAACAGAGCCTACGACACCCCTGCTCAGAAGCTCTCTAATACCAGCATACCCACCGTTAGCCACGGTGTCTACGTACACCTTCAAGCTCTTGTCGATACCCTCAATAGCATCCTTAATTTCGTTCTTCAGATTTCCAGGCGAGCCTATGACCACAGCGTCAACATTGTATCGGCGGGCGATATCGACAATCTTCTTAGCGAGCTCCTCAACAAGATTCTTCTTCTCCTCTTCAAACCCTTCATCGCTTACGGGCAGAGAAATATTCTTATCATCAATAAACTTGAGGCCCTGCATCTGAAGCAGGGCTATTGAATACTCGTCAAAGTCCACCGCAACCAAGAGAATATTCACAGGTTTTGTTATGTCGATAAGCTCTTCGAGAATCCTTTCATCCCATTCATTTTTAAATATTGTCACCTCGGAACCTACACCAACAGAAATAGTGTGATGCGAACCAATTACACCATACCTATCGGGACCCTCTACAACTATTCCGTGGACCCTAAGCTTATTGGTGAAAGGCTGAAACTCTAGGCGCTCAACCCTCAAGGTTAGAACCATAGGTATCCTTCTCTTTTCATTGCCCAAACTTATGTCCCGAGTCGTTAACGCTTTTATCACATCTCCTGGAGCCAAAAGCAAGCTCAGAAGCCAAAGATCATCATCGGAATCGACCCTGACCCTGATTACACCATGCTTCTTATCCAAAACCTCTAATCGCATTATAGCGCACCTGCTGGCGGCGGTGCACAGCCCTCAGTTCAAGTGTATGTGGATCCATATGGATCCACAGCCAGCCAAACCTCAACCCCGTTGACCCGTGAACGCTGGTGTCAGGGGTTAGGTTGCTCCCTTCCGGGCCTGGCCTATTTCCCCCTGCAAGGATGGTAGCCGCCTCCCTCCAGAGGCGGCCCCATCGCCACCAGC